>WNGI01007355.1_pt1 | contig 10073 bp, 8 predicted proteins | sample 5400621 | NCBI WGS metagenome assembly WNGI01 (sample SAMN13153374, study PRJNA577476) | soil metagenome | isolation source: 20 cm soil or saprolite under Garry oak tree replicate 1 | place: USA:California | collected 2016-06-15 | reverse complement strand
TGAGGGACAACCCGACCCTACTCTCCCGTCCGAAGGCTGTAGCCGACGAGGCGGATCGTATGGATGAGCGGTGGTCCGAGGCGGTCCAGTTTCTTGCGCAGGTACGACACGAATGTCTCCACCACGTTGTAATCCCCGTTGAAGTCGTAGTCCCACACATGATCGAGGATCTGGGCCTTGGAAAGCACCCGGCGGGGGTTGAGCATGAAGTAGCGGAGCAGGTTGAACTCGGTGGCGGTGAGGTGGACCTCGACCCCGTTGCGGCGCACCTCGTGGGTCTCCTCGTCGAGGACGAGGTCGGCGAAGGTCAGCACCGACTCGGCCTTGGGGCCGCCCCGGGTGCGGCGCAGGATGGCCCGGACCCTCGCGACGACCTCGGCCAGCGAGAACGGCTTCGTCATGTAGTCGTCGCCGCCGACCGTGAGGCCGGTGACCTTGTCCTCGGTGGCGTCCTTGGCCGTGAGGAAGAGGATCGGGGTGCGGACGCCGTCGTTGCGCAGGCGTCGCGTGAGTTGGAGGCCGTCGACGTCGGGCAGCATGACGTCGAGCACGATCAGATCGGGCTTGAACGTACCCGCCACCTTCAGCGCCTCCCGGCCACCGCCGGCCTCGGTCACCTCGAACCCCTCGTACCGCAGCGCGGTCGAGACAGCGTCCGTGATCGACGGCTCGTCGTCCACGACGAGAATGCGGGCCTCACCCACAGCGAACACCTCCTTGTTGCCATCTGTGACCCAGTATGGGGCAGTATGTGCGTCCACTCTGGGGACTCCCTAAGGATTTGCTGTGAGTTTGCTGTTGGATTGTACCGGCCCGGAGTTGCGGCCCCGACCCACTAGCCGGTGGAACTCTTGGAGCCCAGGGTTGCGGTGGCTGTCTGCGCCGCCCCTCCCCGCTGGTAGTGGATGGTCACCTTGGTGCCCGGGGTCTGCGAGGTGATGTAGTCGGCGGCGTCGCCGCTGGAGGTGATGGCCTGGCTGTCGATGGAGGTGATGACGTCGCCCACCTGCAGCCCGGCGGCCGCCGCCGGCGTGCCGGCCGAGACAGCGGTGATCTGCGCGCCGCCTGAGGTGGCGGTCGACAGGCTGACGCCCAGGAAGCCCTGGGGCCTGGCCGCGGTGTTCCCCTTCTTCAACTGGTCGATGAGGGGCGTGATCTTGTCGATCGGGATGGCGAAGCCGACACCTTGGCCGTCGCTCGACACGGCGGTGTTCATCCCGATGACCTTGCCGGAGGCATCGGCGAGCGGGCCGCCGGAGTTCCCGGGGTTGAGGGCGGCGTCGGTCTGGAGCAGCCCGGTGAGCCGCTCGGTGTTCGTGCTGAGCGACCGCCCGAGGCCGGAGATGATCCCCGAGGTGACGGTCGGGCCGCCCGGGGCCAGGCCCAGGGCGTTGCCGATGGCGACGACAGGATCGCCGATCTGCACCCCGGCCGACGAGCCGAGCGGGATGGGTGTCAGCTTGCCCGGGTTCTGGATCTGGATGACGGCCACATCGTCGGCGGTGTCGACGCCGAGCACCTTCGCCTGGTAGATGGACGGCTGACCGAACACCTGCACGCTCAGCGTCGTCGCGCCGGTGACCACGTGGGCGTTCGTGAGGACGTCGCCCTGGGTGTCGAGCACCATGCCGGTGCCCTGCCCGGACGCCTGCGTGTTCCCGGTGGACCCCGCGCTGAAGTCGGTGATCACCACGACCCCCGGCTCGACCGCTCGCAACACCGCCCGGAGGTCGAGGGCGGAGGCGGTCCCGGTGGGCGCCGGTCCCTGTGCGCCGGCGCTTCCCGGTGCCTGGCCAGCCACTGCGGGCGCCCTGGCGGCGGTGGCCGCTGCGCCGCCGGAGGCGTTCCGACCCGACGTGCCGCCCGCAAACACGCCGTTGAGCGCGAGCACCGCCACGGCGACGGCCGTCCCGGCCATCCCGCCCGCAGTGTAGGGGAGCCAGCGCCGCCTTCGGGCAGGCCGGGTCTCATCGGTCATGCAGGTCGTCTCCTTTTGCACCAGATCCAGGGTAGTCCGCGTTCTTAGCTGACCCCATGGTGCCGGACACCGATTGACGTACCCTCTCGGTTGCCTGTGGGTTTGCTGTGGCCCGAGGCGCCCCTCAAGGCGCCGGATAAAAGTAGCCTCAGCTCCGCCACTGCCCGGAGCGGAGGCGCTCGATGCGCTCCGCCGTGGGCGGGTGGGTCCGGAACAGGGTCGAGAAGGCCATCTTGCGGCCGGTCAGCGGGTTGACGATGAACGCCTGGGCTGCGGCGGGCTGGACGTTCATCGGGACGGACCGCACGCCGGCCTCGATCTTGGCCAGCGCCGAGGCCAGGGGGTTGCCGTCGCCGATCAACCGTGCCCCCGAACGGTCGGCCTCGAACTCCCGGCTCCGGGTCAGCGCCATCTGCAAGAGCATCGCCGCCACGGGCGCCAGGATGAACATGGCAAGGGTGACGAGTACGTTGTTGCGCCGGCCCCCGCCGCCGAAGAAGAAGCCGATGCGGGCGATCCACATGATGCCCATGGCCGCGGCGGCAGCGACTGACCCGATCAAGATGTCCCGGTTGCCCACGTGGCTGATCTCATGCGCCAGGACCCCACGGAGTTCCTCCCAGCTCAGCGTGCTGAGGATGCCCTGGGTGACGGCGACCGCGGCGTGGCTGGGGTTGCGGCCGGTGGCGAAGGCATTGGGCTGCTGCGACGGCGAGACGTAGAGCTTCGGCATGGGGAGGCCGGCACGCCGGGTCAGGTCCCGGACGACGGCGTAGTACTCGGGCATCTGGGCCTCGGTGACCGGCACCGCCCGGGAGGCCTTGATGGCGATGCGGTCGGAGAACCAGTACGAGGCGCCGGTGAAGGCCAGGGCGGCCAGCAGCCCCAACGTGGCGCCGGAGCCCCTGCCCACGAGGCCGCCGATGAGGATGATCAGTCCTCCCATCGTGGCGAGGAGGATGTACGTCTTGACGGTGTTCTTCATCTCTTCTTATCTCCTAGGGAAGGTCTCTCCCATGTTCCTACCGGTCGCTGTGGCGATCCTGTGAACGCGACGATCAGCAGGACGCCAAGAACCAGCGGGCTCACGGCGCTGCGCAGAACGGTCGTCGCCCCGCCCAGGACAGGTGGCAGGGCCACCACCCGGCCCGGCAGGTAGGCAAGGGCAAGCATCCCGGTGTGGGCCAGCAGGATCCGGTGATACCGGGACACCGGCTGCAGGGCGGCGAGCGCCCACGGCACGGCGTCGTACCAGGCGAGCACATAGGGGGCGGCCAGGGTCCAGGCGAGCGCAACCACGAGTCCGGCTCTGGCCGCCTCCGTAACCCGGTCCGCAGGGTCGACCTCCGGCAGGTCACGGGCGAGCCGGACGGCGAGCAGGACCGCGACCGCCAGCGATCCGGCGGCAACGACGGCGCCGGCGACCCCGTGCCCGGCGATGGCCTGCAGCACGGAGCGGATCGGGCGCCAGGGGGTGCCCACCGAGACGAAGCTCGACGCCCGCCGGGCCTGGGCCAGGGCGTGCAGCCCCGTCCCGAGATAGCCAGCGGCGCTCGCGGCCACCGCCCCGGCGGCCACCGCGACCGCCTGCCTCCGCCGGCCAGACCGCTCCAGCAGCCAGGCCCAGCCGGCGACCGGCAGCCCGGCGGTCAATTTCACCAGGACGCCGGCCCCCGCCACGACGCCGGCCCACCACGCTCGACCCCAGGCAGACCCCGGCCCTTCCTCATCCGGGGGGGCCTCCGCCCTTGCCCGGCGCCCCAGGATCGCGAGGGCGCCCACGACGGCAACCACCGCCAGGGCGTCGAGGTGCGCCCCCGCCACGATGGCGAAGAGCAGCACGGGGTTGCCACCGAAGGCCAGGACGGCTCGGCGCCGCCGGCCGTCGTCGCTCCCAGCGAGGAGGAACAACAGCCAGCCCGCGGCAGCGAAGGCTGCGGCGTTGACGACGTCGAGCAGGCCGACGGCCAGCCGCAGGTTCCCTCCCGACAGCCGTACTACGAGGGCCTGCTCGGCGGTGGCGAGCGGTCCGTAGACGCTCGGCGTCGAGCGCCAGGGGTCCTCGACCGCACGGGCGAAGGGGTCGGTGAGCGACGACGGCCTGACCGCGTAGGGGTCCCTGCCCTGATCGGCGATGTGGCCGTAGGCGGCGTAGCTGAGGACGTCGGCCCCGCCGACCGGCGGCACGGCCGCCAGCAGCCCCGCTGCCACGATCCCTGCGGCCAGGAGGCGGGTGGGCGAGGGCGCCCACGCCTTCCGAAGGGCCGCCCATCCCGTGGCGGTGGCGATCACCGAGAGCCCCACGGCGGCTGCCAGGAGAAGGGTTACCAGCCATGCCGAGGGATGCAGCGAGGCGCCGAGCGGGAACGCGCCCGGAGGAAGGGGGACGACCGCGGCGCTCGGGCCAAGCACGCCGGTGAGAGCCACGAGGCCGAGGGCGACGGCCGCCGCCGCCGTCGCCAGCCGCCCAAGGCGCGTGCCGTCGGAGAGAGGTGCTGTGGATGCGGGCTGGGTCACGGTCGGGTATGGGGATTGTACCGGGGGGTGAGGGGGAGGAGGAGCCGCCGGGCATCTACGGTCTTCTTTGTGTGTCCAGGGGTAATTATGCCCCCTATTCACACAAAGAAGAGTCAGACAAGCTACGAATCCCACATCCTTTCGAATCCTTCAATTTGCTCCTAATGCTTGCCTGGTGGCTGCCGACAGGGATGGGCAACGTGAACCGGATCCTGTTCGTCGATGACGAACCCCATCTTCTGGCGGGCTTGCGCAGGATGCTGCAGATCCGCCAGGGGGCCGGATGGGCGATGTCCTTCGTGGACGGTGGGACGGCCGCCCTCGAGGCCATGCAGGTCCAGCCCTTCGACGTCGTGGTCTCGGACTTCAGGATGCCGGGGATCGACGGCGCCCAGCTCCTCGCCGAGGTGCAGGTGCGCTATCCGCAGACGGTGCGCCTCATCCTCTCCGGCTACACGGAGCAGCGTGACCTGGCGACGCTCGCGAGCCTTGCCCACCAGTTCCTGACGAAGCCCTGCGACCCCGGTGAGCTGAGGCGAACCGTGGAGCTGACCCTGACCCTCGGCCGGCAGTGCGACGACGAACATGTCCGAGCGGAGATGTCGGCGATCAGCTCGCTGCCGAGCTCGCCCTCCGCCCTCCAGCACCTCATCGCCGTGCTCGGGTCCGCGTCCTCCGACACCAAGCTGGTCGCCAGGGCACTCCAGCGGGACGTGGCCCTTTCCGCCAAGGTGCTCCAGCTGGTGAACTCCTCCTTCTTTGCTCCCAGCCGGCGGACGACCTCGCTGGAGGAGGCCGTCCTCCGGCTGGGCGTGCAGACGATCCGGTCCCTGGTGCTCACGAGCCGCGCATCGACCGGTCCGGATCCGGCAGGACCGGACGAGTTGCAGCTCCTGAACGACCATGCCCTGGAAACGGCCCGGCTGGCTCGTCGCCTTGCCCAGCCCGCGGAGCGGGACGACGCCGGCTGCGCCGGGCTGCTGCACGTCTGTGGGCAGCTCGCGCTCGTCGCCGGGGGCCCCCATGCCTTCGGAGAGACGGCGGCCCATGCGGGTGCCTACCTCCTCACCCTCTGGGGTCTGCCGCCGGAGGTGGTCGAGGCGGTTGCCTGCCTCTCTGGCCCGGTCGAAGCACCACCGGATCGGCACCTGGACCTCGTGTCGGCTGTTCAGGTCGCGCACGTCCTTGTCGAGTCCGAGCACATCGGTTCCTGCGGATGGTCCGAAGTACCGGTGCCCGACCGGGCGTGGCTCGAGGCGGCCGGGGTCTTCGACGAAGTCTGTGCCTGGAGGGCCGAGTGGAGGGTCCGGGCGTCATGAGCGAGGCGACACCCCCCCGGGTCCTCGTCGTCGATGACGACCGCTTGCTGCTCGACGGGCTCCGCAGGCAGCTCCACGGGACCTTCGAGCTGGCCACCGCGCTCGGGGGGTACGAGGGCCTGGACGTGCTGCGGGCAGCGGGCCAGGGCGACGCGTTCGCGGTTGTCCTGAGCGACTACAAGATGCCGCGGATGGACGGCGCGTCGTTCCTGGCCTCGGTGCGCGTCGTCGCCCCCGATGCGACCCGGATGCTCCTCACCGGCAAGGCCGACCTCAAAGGTGTTGCTTCGGTGGTGAACCAGGGGGGCGTCTTCCGGTTCCTGATGAAGCCAGTCTCACGGGACGTGCTCACCGAAGCGCTCCGAGCCGGCGTCGAGCAGCACTACCTCGTCACGGCCGAGCGGGAACTGCTCGAGCAGACGCGTCTCGGAATCCTTCGTCCCCTGAACGTCCGGCTCCAACGAGTTGGTGGCGAGCTACCTCCGGCGACTTCCCCACCAAGCCCGTCGTCGGCTCCTCCCTGGATCCCCCCGACGCGGTGACCGTTCCGTTTCCGGGTCGTCCCGCTGACCCGTGCGGACCCCTGCGCCTTCGTTGAGAATTTCACCGCGTAGATCGCGGTCAGGCGCTCAGAGAATGCGCAAGCCCCCGATGTTTCAGATCCTCTCCTCCGTTCCTAATGCTCGCCTGGGGACTGCCGACAAGGTGGACAGCGGGACCAGACCTTCGCTCCGCATGCGCTGGGCCGTCCAGGAGGGCTACGTGAACCGGATCCTGCTCGCCGACGAAGTCTTGACCTTGAAGGCCGAGCGGGGGGACCGGGCGTCGTGAGGGGGGCGACACCCCCCCGGGTCCTCGTCGTCGATGACGACCGCTTGCTGCTCGACGGGCTTCGCAGGCAGCTCCACGGAACCTTCGAGCTGGCCACCGCGCTCGGGGGCCACGAGGGCCTGGACGTGCTGCGGGCAGCGGGCCGCGGCGGTGGGTTCGCGGTTGTCCTGAGCGACTACCAGATGCCGCAGATGAACGGCGCCTCCTTCCTGGCCGCGGTGCGCGACGTCGCTCCCGATGCGACCCGGATGCTCCTCACCGGCCAGGCCGATCTCAACGGCGTTGCGTCGGTGGTGAACCAGGGGGGCGTCTTCCGGTTCCTGATGAAGCCAGTCTCACGGGACGTGCTCACCGAAGCGCTCCGGGCCGGCGTCGAGCAGCATCGCCTCGTCACCGCCGAGCGGGAACTGCTCGAGCAGACGCTGCAGGGAAGCGTGAAGGCCCTGACCGAGCTCCTGTCCCTCGCCAGCCCACTCGCGTTCGGCCGGGCTACCCGGCTACGGCGCCTGGCGAGGTCCCTGTTCGGGGCAGAGGATCCCATGCCCTGGCACGTCGACCTGGCGGTGATGCTCTCGCAGGTCGGGGTCCTCACGCTCCCCCCGACGGTCCTCGAGCGCATCGAGGCCAACGAGGAGATCTCCTCGGAAGAGCAAGCCATGGTCGCCCGCCTTCCGGCCGTCGCCGAGCAGGTGCTGGCGGGGATTCCGCGTCTCGAGGAGGTGAGGGCCGGGATCCGGATGCAGGTAGCCCGGTACGCCGATCCTCCGAGCTCCCCCGGGGCCCCGGCAGGGGACGAGCTCCCCCTGGGAGCGCGGGTGCTGCGGGTCGTCCAGGACTACGACTCCCTGGAAACATCCGGCCACGCGGCCCCGGAAGCCCTCAAGACGATGACGGGCCGGGCGGGGACCTACGACCCGCGGCTCCTGAACGCGCTGACGACGTGGCTGGCAGACGCCCGGAGTGCAGAGGTTATCCCCATCCGGGTGGGGGAGCTGTTCTGCGGGATGGTCCTCGCCGATGACGTGGTCGCCGAGTCTGGAGTCAAGCTGTTGCCCCGGGGACACGAGATCACGCCCGGCCTGCTCGAGCGCCTGCACAACTTCTCCCGCACCTCCCCGGTCCGGGAGCCGATGCTGGTCTTCGCAGCGTCACGGAAGGCTGCCCGGGCCCCGGCCGGAGCGGCCTTGCCGCATTCGCCACATGACCTGACAACGACGCCGTGAAGGATGATCGTGCCGGCTTCTGAACGAGGGTGTGCGTGGGCAGGCCGTCCACCCCCTCCCCGAAAGGGGTCCCCCCAATGGTGCCCGGCGGCTTTCCTGTGAACCGTCCCGAGGGCGAGATCCGCAGCGCCGCGCCGCCCCAGGTGCCGGCGACGGCGCCACCGGGGACGGATGGGCCCATCGTTTCGACGAGTCGTGCGCCGGCCATCGCAGGGTCTCCGCCCGGCACCTTCCTGAGGACCCGGGCCTGGCAGCTCTATCTGGCCGCCGGTGGCATGGCGGCCGTGCTCTACCTCATCGTCCCGACCCTCAACGAGAAGGGTCCCTTCTTCAACCTGATCGGGATCTCGTCGGTGGTGGCCATCGCAGCTGGCATCCGGCTGCACCGGCCCACCCGGCCCCTGCCGTGGTACCTCTTCGCCGGGGGGATGTTCGTCTTCCTGGTGGGCGACGTCTTCTACTACACGATCCCCCGATTCACGCACCAACCCGTGCCATTCCCCTCCACCGGGGATGTCTTCTATCTGTCGGTCTACCCCCTGCTCATCGCGGGGGTCGTCCTCCTGATCCGATACCGCAACCACGGTCCGGACCGGGGCGGCCTCCTCGATGCCCTGATCATCTCCACCGGCGTCGCTCTGGTGGCCTGGGTGTTCCTCATCCTGCCCTACGCCCGGGACCCGTCCCTCACGCTGGTGCGCAAGCTGGTCTCCGTGGCCTACCCGGTCATGGACGTGCTGCTCCTGGCGGTGGCGGCCCGGCTCGCCATGGACAGCGGCCTGCGCCGCCCCGCCTTCCACCTGCTGTTCCTGAGCATGCTCTGCCTCCTGGGGGCCGACACGGCCTACGGGCTCATCGTGCTCCATGGGACGTACACGACCGGCAGCGCCCTCGACGCCGGCTGGATCGCCTTCTATGTCCTGTGGGGGGCGGCCGCTCTGCACCCGTCAATGCGGACCCTGGCGATACCCGCCACGGAGCAGAGGAGCAAGCTGACCGTCTGGAGGCTTGGGCTGCTTGCGGCAGCCACCCTGATGGCGCCCGCCATGCAGCTCTTCCAGGGGGTGGTGGGGTATGCGCCCGTTGTCGTCGTCGCCGGCTCGGTGGCCCTGTTCCTCCTCGTGGTGGCCCGGATGGCCGATGTCATCCACCGCAGCGAGGGTGCCCTGCACCGTGAACGGGCGCTGCGGGAGGCGGGGGCAGCCCTGGTCGCCGCCAGTGGCCGCGAGGACATCTTCGCCGCTGCCCTGCAGGCAGTGCGTGCCCTGACGGGGAAAGGCCACCGCGTCGGGCTCTTCCTCGTCGGGGATGATGGAGAGGTCCGCGCCGCGGTCCCGTCGACGCCGGGAGTCGAGGGCTCGCGGAATGCCATCCTGCTGGCGCACCTTCCTCCCGGTGCCCGCGCGGCGCTGGAGCAGGGCCAGGGGCACGACTCCGGGGAGCTCCAGGACCTCGCCCGGTGCCTCGGCGAGACGGGAGGCCGGGCCGTCTCGGTCTACCCGATCCTGCTCGGGGACCTCCTCCGGGGTTTCCTGATCCTCAGCGGGGAGCGGCAGTTGCCGTCCGCCGTGGCACCCAGCATGACCGCCCTTGTGTCCCAGGTGGTCCTCGCGCTCGAGAGCAGCCAGCTCTCCGAGCAGGTCCACCGCCAGCGAAGCGAGGCGCGGTTCAGCAGCCTCGTGCAGAACGCGACCGACGTGATCACGGTCATCGAGCCCGACGCCACCGTCCTGTACCAGAGCCCCTCGGTCGAGCGCGTCCTGGGATACCTTGCCGACGATCTCGTCGGGACGAAGATCTCGTCCCTGCTGCACCCAGACGACCGGCAACGGGTGCTCGGCCCCCAGGCCGTCGACGAGGCCCACCCGACGCATGCCGTCGAGTGCCGGGTGCGCCACGCCGACGGCTCCTGGCGCAATTTCGAGACGACGGTCACCAACCTGCTGCACGACCCGAACGTGGAGGGCCTCGTGCTGAACAGCCGGGACGTCACCGACCGCCACCGGCTGGAGACCGAGCTGCGCCACGCCCAGAAGCTCGAGTCGGTGGGCCAGCTCGCCGCCGGCATCGCCCACGAGATCAACACCCCCGTGCAGTTCGTCGGGGACAACGTGCGCTTCCTCCGGGACGCTTTCGACGGGCTGATCGTGGCGCTGGAGCCCCCCGGGGCGGCCCCCGGCGGCGGGTCGGGCGCGGCGGGGGAGT
>WNGI01008535.1_pt1 | contig 10075 bp, 9 predicted proteins | sample 5400621 | NCBI WGS metagenome assembly WNGI01 (sample SAMN13153374, study PRJNA577476) | soil metagenome | isolation source: 20 cm soil or saprolite under Garry oak tree replicate 1 | place: USA:California | collected 2016-06-15 | reverse complement strand
GGAAAACATGCAATCCCAATTTTGAGCGGCCCCGATTCCATTACAGTTCCGTATAGGCTCTATCGAAATCAGAAATTTCGTCGCGCTTGATAAATTTCACGTTGGGAGCGTCCCCCTTATTGATGTAATGCTGCTCGCTGGCCCCGGCGACGTAATGAGTGCATCGAATCACTGATTGCATCCAACAAAAACGCGTATCGCGGGTCGGGCTGATTTGCTTCGGACCAAATTCTCCTCCGGGAATCTCCAAAAACCGATTGCCGCCTTTGTGTAGCAACAATTTCCCATCGCGGTAACGTGCGCGAACGATCTCTCCGTCATAAGGTTGATCGACGAAATAGTCTGATACCGCAACAGCACGGGCTCGGAACTCGGGCACGCTGGATCGCTCCACCCTCACACCTTCCAGCAACCCCATGAGCAACCCCATGCGCGTGTACATCTCGAGACAAAAGTCGGCGACATTTGAACATTTTGTCTCCTTGAAGTGTGCGACCAAAGGCGCTGGAGCATAATTTGGAAGTTGGCGCGCAGTTTTTTCCTGCCATTCCGGAAGGACACGTTTGGCATACAGTGGCGAAAACTCTTTTTGGATCTTATTCTCGAATCGAAAGTTTAGGGCTACTTCCTGCTTGCTGCTTCGATCTCGCAAAATGAAAAAGACGATTTCACCGCCAATCTCTTTTTGGAGACGTCTGGCCGCCGAAATCTTAGCGAACAAAAATCGCTTGGGAAAAAATCCGCACGGCTGCTGGCCGAAACAAATAATCGGATGGCCCATCGCTCAGAACGACCTTCATCCCGCAGCGTGAGCTTCCGTGCCGCGAAAGATAGTTTGCTGCAAGACCGGCGCCACGATTAGCACAGCCGCGCATCCAATAAAATTGTACCAGAGATAACCGATATTCGTCGTAGCGAACAGGACGAAGACGAGCGTTTGGGCAAGGAGCGCCGCGAAAAACGCGGCCGATCCGGTAACTCGACGAATAAAGAAAGCTGCCAGAAAGAGACCGAGGATGCTGCCATAGAATACCGAGCCCAGAATGTTGCCCGCTTCGATCAGATTTTCGACTAAACTGGCAAACGAAGCGACTCCGATGGCAATTAAACCCCAGGCCGCTGTCAGCGCTTTCGCCGCGACGACATAATGATGGTCGCTTGCGTTCGGGCGAATCAACGGGCGATAAAAGTCGATCGCCGTAGTGGAACCGAGAGCATTCAGAGTTGCTGCCATCGCCGACATGGTCGCGCACAAGATCACCGCGATCAGCAATCCGACAAGCCCGTGCGGCATCTGCTGGAGAATAAAAGTAATGAATACGTAGTCCGATTCCTTGCTTTTTGGATCCGCGCCCGCCTGCTGGAGAATTGCCTTCGTTTGGTTGCGCAACTCGCGCGCCTGCCCGTCGAGTTCCCGCACCTTGGTCATGGCGACATCACGCTCGTTTGAGGAACCGTTGGACGATGCGCTGGAGACAGCGCGAATAGCAGCGCGTTTCTGGGTGAAGACGTCATCGAATTGCGTTTGCAACGCCGCTAGCTGCGGCGCATAGCCACTCTCCATGGCACGTTGGTACGCCGGCTGATTGAAATAAACGGGCGGTTTTTCGAATTGATAAAACATGAAGACGATCGCACCGAGCAGCAGAATGAAAAATTGCATTGGCACTTTCACAGCGGCATTGAAAAGCAACCCGAGACGACTCTCTTTGAGCGAGCCTCCCGCGAGATATCGTTGCACCTGCGATTGATCCGCCCCGAAATAGGAAAGCGCGAGAAAAAAGCCGCCAATCAGGCCAGACCAGAATGTGTAGCGCTTGTGGGGATCGACAGAAAAATCGACCGCCTCAAGTTTGCCCATTTTGCCCGCAACCGAGAGCGTGCTTCCAAACGAGAGATCGGGCGATAGCCGGTAAACCGCCACTGCAAATGCAATCGCCATGCCGATCAAAATCACAACCATCTGGTAGCGTTGGGTGATGCTTACAATCTTGGTCCCGCCCACGACCGTGTAGATAATGACTAATCCACCCGCGAGCCAGATGGTCAGGTTCAAGCGCCACCCGACCAACGCGGAGAGAATAATGGCCGGCGCGTAGATCGTGATGCCAGCAGCGATGCCTCGTTGCACAAGAAACAGGAATGCGCCGAGTAGCTGCGTCTTCCGATCGAATCGCTCGCCCAGGTACTGATAGGCCGTGTAAACTTTGAGCCGCTGATAGATCGGAACGAAGACGGCGCACACAACGATGAGCGCGAGTGGTTGCCCAAAATAATTCTGGATAAAACCTATGCCGCTCTCATACGCCTGGCCGGGCATGGAGAGAAACGTGATCGGCCCTGCCTGGGTCGCGAGCACCGAGAGTCCAATCGTGCCCCACTGAATACTCGCATCACCCTTGAGATATTGACCTAACGAGGCGCTTCCGCGGGTTCGCCAGAGCCCATAAAGCGGGATCGCCAGAATCGTGGCGATGAGAACGAGGTAATCCAGCCGGTTCACGAAAACCGGAGGGTAAAGAGGTAGAGGAGCACCACCTCCACGGCAAAAAGCGAAAGCGTCAGGCCATACGCTTTGCGCCAGGAACGCGCATCTGGCTTACCATCTCCCACGTTCATTTTCCTAATGACAGCATGTTCGCAACTAACCGGTAAGCTCCGGGGATGCCGGCCGGCAATTGCCTGAACCAGGAATAACTCGTGTAGATAAAGAAACCTTTCCCTGATTTCGCAACCAGCAGACCGCCATCGAGCGGCTTTTCCTTTGGGTCATTGGACGAAAGGATCGCTGTCCAGGCTGGATCCCACTTCTTGGGAAAGTAAAGTCCGCGTTCCTGCACCCATCCTTCAAAATCTTTCGACGTGATTTTGTTTGGAGTACTCATGAGTGGATGATCCGGCGCAAGAATACGCACCTCCGCGTTTTCGTCAGTGACGCGGTCGCGCGAGATTTCCAAAGGATACGGCGCCAATTGATCAGTCTTAAGCTCTGCCAGGGTGTTGTACTGCGCGACAGCAACTCCGCCAGCTTTTACATACGCAAATAATTCCGGCAACCAATTGGCAATTCGCTCCTGCGTGTTATAGGCCCGAACCCCCAGCACGACTGCAGAGAACTGCTTGAGGTTTTCAGCCGTGATATCGGACTCGCTCAAAATCTTCACCGAGTAACCGATCTGTTGGAGGCTTTCTGGAACATCATCGCCGGCGCCGGGGATGTAACCGATACGTTCGCCTTTTTCGCGAATATCGGCGCGAACAAGCCTGGCTTCCGCCGGTGGCATCAGCGTGTGCACGCCGATGTGCGGATACGAAATGCGCACGCGCCCCAACGAATAGTCGCGGCCGTCAATTGAGACGACGGCTCGCAACGTCCCTTCGCTATCCTGCTCTGGTGGCTTGACGGTAAATGTGGCTACCATCTCGGCATCGGCTGCCTTTAAATCTATCGGAATAGACGCCGGATAAACTCCCCACCCCTGCGGCACAGCCAGTTTAAGTTCCCCTTTCGCAGGACCGGTGGCCGCCGTGATATGTACTCCAACGGATTTCGGTTGGTTCGTCGCGAAAATCAACACGCTATTCGCGACTTTCGCGAAAACGGGTGGCTCAATAACCAGCGGTCGCCGCAGCTCGCCCGCCACTGGGTCGACCATGCGGTACTTCGTATCCACGATATAACGGAGTTCCTGGCCATTGACCTGCAGAACAATCTCGACGGGCAGATCGGGCGGATTTTCGGGCAGGCCGACCAAGGTTTGATCATCCACCGCGAAGGCGCCAAGCGTTCCAGATTTACGAAGCCAATAGGGCTGGGAATAGGGAGTATTCTCCGGGATGTTGCACGACAGATCCCTCGTCACTAGTTCGTTGGATGGAAGCGCTGCGTCAATTTTCATCGAGTCGCCCGAGAGTGAAAAACGGATTTCCTGCAGCGTGACTGGAATATTACAGCGATTGATTGCCTCCAGCTTTATCGTCGCCGTCTGCCCTGGAGTGATGGCCTCGTTGGTTGTCGACGCTTCCACATGCAAGCCGAGACAGGCGGCGATGATCCCATCCAACTCGGCTTTCTTCTCCGGGACCCAGGAATCATCCTTAATTCCATTCATCGCCTGCCGTAGCTTCAACAACTCAGGCACCGACGCAGCCGGGTCGGCTGGAAGAAACTGCGAAATGATCTGGCGAATCTGTGTAGCAATAGATTCCGAATTTGCCACGCGCGACCAGTTCGTATCGATGCCTTCGAAAAGCGAGGTCGTCATGGGCTGACCTTCCAGCAGTTTGAAATATTCTTTTCGCGCGCCGCGTCGCGGGGGACTGCCTACGCCCTGGCTCTTGTGCATGCTCAGACTGGCGGCCGCGATTTCCGTGTACGCCTTTCCGAGAAGCGAATTGTAACCGCCTGCTTCCAAAACGGTCAGACCGGTCGGATCGAAAGGAAGGTTGCGGTTCGAAAAGAAAAATGGAGACGTGTTCCAAACCAGCCGCGTGGGGCGCCATGGTTTTACGAAAGTCAGTTGCTCTGGGAAACGATTGGGGTCACCGGCCGCCGAGAATGCTTCGCGCGCCAGAATGGCTGACGCCGTGTGATGGCCATGCGTCAATTGATCTTCCGGACTGAAGCGCGTCACTATTACGTCCGGTCGAAACTTCCGAACCACCCAGACCACATCGGACAGAATTTTGTCATGATCCCAGATGCGCATGGTCTCTTCAGCCGTCTTGGAAAACCCGAAGTCGATTGCTCGTGAGAAGAACTGTTTGCCATGGTCGACGCGCCGCGCTGCCAGTAATTCCTCAGTTCGAATAACGCCGAGTCTCTCACGCAGTTCCGGTCCAATTAAATTCTGACCGCCATCCCCTCGCGTAATCGAAAGATAAGCGGTCTCATAAAGTGAGCCGTTCGACCACAATGCCATGAGATTTGTGTTCTCATCATCGGGGTGAGCTGCAATGTAAAGAACCCGGCCAAGCACGTTGAGTTTCTGTAGTGCGAGCTGAATCTCGCCGGCATTCGATTGCTCATGAGATAACAACGGCGGCGCATCCGACGCATTGGCCATGCATCGGACGGCGAACATCGCAACCCAAATGGCTGATCGCCAACAACGCGAAATGCTCTGGTGCGTCAAACGCAAAGTCGGACTCCCGATTGTGAACGTCCCATCGCGCGCTATCGCCGTTCCTCCCAGGATAGCATGTGTTACGCGCTACTTATTGACGTCCTGCTTTGCTTCGAGTCGCGTGATTAATGCCTGGATGCTCTGTTTCTGCGCATCCGTAGGAGCAGCAGATTGTGCCTTCTTGGCATCGCTGGCCGCGCCGGCGAAATCACCTGCTGCAGACTTGATGCGGGCGCGCGCAAGATCTCCGTAAACTCCCTGCGGAAACCGTTTGTCGACATCTTTGAAGATCTCCATCGCTTCAGCGTTCTGTTTCTGAAACTGCAGCCGTCGACCATAGGAATAGAGTTGCGGTGCAGTCGCAACTTCAACAGCGTGGTTCCAGGTGGTTTTCGCCTCATCCGGGCGGTTCAAAGCTTTGAGAATATCCGCTTTGGTGCTGAGATTATCGAACCTTTCCTCATTTTGAATTGAGGCATCGGCCCAGCGCAACGCTTCATCGAGATTAATCTTTCTGGCTAAACAAAATTGCGCGCCTTCATCCAAAGCCTGCCAGGTAAATTGACCGCGACCCTTTAGTTGCGCCCGGATGTTCTCCAGCGTCTGCTCCGCATCTTTAATCGAGACAGTGAAGGGAACACCCAACTTTTCCCACTTGAGTGTCACGGCCGTCGAATCTGGTTTCAAATCTTCGAACTCAAACTCAAGCGCCTCTTCCGACTCAGACAGGGGTTTCGGTTTTACATTCACGCGCAAAGCATCTTCGTCCTGCTTATAACTGTAGCTTCCCCACCCCGTATTGGTTTTCGAAAAGATAACCGTCCACGAATCCGGGTTCGGAATCATGTGCAGACCATAAACTCCTTTGGCTAGCGGTTTCCCCTCCACCGAAACCGGATCGCTGAATTCAATCGTCGTGTTTTCATTAGCACCTGCGCGCCAAACTTTGCCGTACGGAACGAGGCCTCCCCAAATTTTTCGGCCGTTCACCAATGGACGATGGTACTTGACCGTAATATCCGTCAGGGCGATGCGCTGTTTGACCTCGGCAGCCTGACTGACATCAGGCAGGTTCAAATCGTTTTGTGCGGAAACGGTTCCGCCAAGGACAAAAATGACGAGGCAAAGAGCAAATAGCTTAGGCGTGAGTGTTTTCATGATTTTAAGCGATTACCCTTCTCAGATTTTCGGCACTCCGCTACCAGATAATTACAAGAGTTTTCTTGCACGCCCTGAAGCTGAAAGTAACGCCCGATCTGCTGCGATGGAGCTGTTCTTGGTACGCGAAGCCGGCTTATTACGCCACCTAACGAGTATGATTAGAGCAAGCTGCGACTCCAAGAGAGATTCTTCGCCTGACTCAGGATGATATCTGCTCTTTTTGCGCTGCTTCTTTTTTTGGTTGGCGCTTGACCAGCGTGATTTGCTTGATGCGCGCCGAATCGGACGGGCTCCACGTCGCGACATCGGGATCGTCCTTGAAAGCATTGTGGACGAGACGCCGTTCGTAGGAATTCATCGGCTCGAGCTGAAGCGAGCGACCGGTAATGCGCACACGTTCGGCCAATTCCCGAACCCGTTGCACGATGCGGTCTTCGCGCATCGAGCGGTAATGCTCACAATCCACGATTACCTTTTCAACATCCTTGTCCCTGGCTTGCAGCAGCCGGTTAAGCAAAAACTGGATGGCCTCCAGCGTCTCGCCGTTGCGCCCAATCAGGCGACCACTTTCCTCGGTATAAATCTGCAATGTCGGGTTGCCGCCCTCATTACTGGTCTCTTCGATTTGCACCACGAAACCGAGGTAACCCAGCAAAGTATCGAGCAGATCTTTCGGTGTCATCATCGCTTTCGCTTTGCTGTTGGCGCGACTTTTTCCAGTGTGGGCATGGGTTGTCGTTTATTCTGATAAAATTGCAAGATGCTGAAAAGATTCTGTGCGGTGTAATACAATGCCAGAGCCGCGGCAAAATTGTAGCAGATAAATAAAAAGATCAGCGGGGTGAACATCATCACGCGGCGCTGAGTCGGATCGCCGGTTTTTGGCGTCATCGCCATAAGCCAAATCTGTGTCGCCGCCATACACAGCGGGATGATATTTACGGGCCAACCCAGCAGTGGCAGGTGCGCTATCGTGTCCGGCTGGGAAAGATCCCTTACCCAAAGAAATTTTGCGTTCCGCAATTCCACCGCCTGGCCCAGCATTTTGAAGAGACCGAAAAAGATCGGGATTTGAATCATCATCGGCAAACAGCCACCGACCGGATTGATGCCGTACTGTTTGTAAAGTTTCATCAACTCCTGATTCATTCGGGTCGGATCGTCTTTGTACTTTTCCTTCAACTCCTGCATCTTCGGCGATAGCGCGGCCATCTGCCGCATGGACCGGTTTGCTCGATTTTGAATCGGCCAGAGCGTCAGCTTGATAATCGTCGTGAGGGCCAGAATGGAGAGGCCATAGTCCCCAAGCCAACTGTGAAGCAGGTTCATGAAGTTGAGGAGAAACTGGCACACCAGCTTGAAGATCCCGAAGTCCATCACCTCCGCTTCATTATGCGGAAGTTGCGCGAGCCGATGGTAAAGCTTCGGCCCGGCATAGATTTCAAAACGGGCGCTGTATGTTTGCCCGGGTTGCAACTGAAATCCCGGCATCCCAAGCGCGCCTTCGATCGCGGGTAGTTTTTGGTCCGACGCATATTCGGTTTCAAAGCGCCGACCCCATACGCTACTGGCCTTCGCCGTGAGTGGCGCCATCAGCGTGGTGAAAAATTGGTTACTCACCGCGACCCATTCCGCACCGGCGATACTCTCCTGGTAATAAGGCCGCGCAGCGCGCTGGCCCAGCCCAAGGAATCCGCCGCTGCTACCAAACCAACCAACATCGATTCCTTTTGCCTTGCCATCGATGCACCAGACGAGCCGCGTGTAGGAAGGATAATCTTTGGGATGAATAGGCGCTGCCGACCCAAGCGCCACAAAATAGCCAGGATTTTGATATGGCTTGCTCCCCCGGTTCTCGAGATCGACATCCATTTCGATCACGTAGTTGTCTTTGTTCTCCGGGGATTTCTCGAAGAAGAACTTTTTCCGAATGGCGACTTGTTCGCCCGTTGTCCCCTCAAATTGCACAACCGAATTTGATTCTGTCGATGCGGTAAACTCAGGAAGCGTTGGCGTCTCGATAAATCGCGACTCAATGATTGCGCCGATTGGCGCGTTCTGCGCCGAATTCAACACAACGTGCTGTCCTTTCTCAGCCATCTGCCTCAAGAGAACGGCTTCCTTGATGCCGCCTCCGCGATTCGTTAGACGCAACTCAACATCCGAGTTTCGCAGCGTTTCTATCTTCTCAGCAAAACTCGGAGCCGGCTCGGCGGTCTTCGGCGTAGTCTCTGGGGTAGCCGGCGACGGGGATGCTTCAAAAACTTTCGGGGTTGCCGTGGGCGACGCTTGACCGGACGCGGCATTAACTGGCGCGGGCCGCGGAGGCATCTGTTTTGCTATGTAAATTTGCCACCCTACGAGCCCGATTACGCAAACGGCAACGACAATCCATGCAGTTCGATCCATAAACGGTAGGTCGTCGTTGAGCGGCTACTCAGCAGAGCCGGATGTGGCGTCTGACGCGGATGCTAGATACTGGATGCTCGATTCTGGATTTTTCCGGTGCGGCACTGGATCATAGCCACATCCGCCCCAGGGTTGACATCGCGCGAGGCGTTTTAATCCCAGCCAGCTTCCGCGGCCGATGCCATGTATCTCTACCGCTTCCAGAAAATAGGCCGAGCATGTCGGCGTAAATCGGCAGCCCGAATCAGGTCCGCACAGCAAACCAAGGAGGGGCGAAAGCGTGCATTGATAAACGCGAATCATAGAACGAAGCAGCCAGAGCATCAGAGCAGAATAGAAGCGCGTCTCGCGAGACGCAACCATTCATCCTCCAAGGCTCGATAGCTCGCATTCGCAGCGTCGCGCTTTGCAATAAGCACGATCCAAAAGTCCTGTCGCAAATCATGCTGATGCTGGCGCACAATCTCACGCAAACGGCGCCGAACACGATTGCGAATTACCGCGCTTCCCAAGCGACGAGAGGTAATGAAGCCTACACGACACAACCCGGAATTCTCGACGACTGTTGCGCTGAGTGTTAGCAAGTTGCCGCGCCGTACCAGGCCTTCTCGTTTTACGCGCTCGAATTCGGACGCGCGCGTCAGGCGACGCGATTTTGGAAATGAAAGCGAACTTGCCCGCTTCATATCGGTTGTCGATTCGTTACTATAGACCGAAAAATGTTGGAGGAGCTCTTCGACGCAATCTTGGGCTCGCGGAGCTCGCCCCTCCAAGTACGGATGCGGCATCCGTACAGCAAAAGTCTTCTCCCGGAAAATCTCGAGAGAAGACTTCGCGAAGAAAAAAGCCGACGAATTTAGGGAGTTGGCGAGCTCTCAGCAGGAGATTCGCTGGTCCCACCGGTAGATGTTGACGTTTCGGGAGAAGATTCCGTTGTCGAAGCCGGACTGGTTGTTTCAGTTGTTGTCGGCGGACTCGTGGCCGCCGGACTTGCCGCAGGCTCAGTTGTCTCGGTCTTTTGCTCGCACGCCGCGAGGAGCGCGGCACTGGCCAGAATGCAGATGTATTTTTTCATAGTGTTAATTGGAAGAGGCATATTGCTTTAACAGTTTAATCGGAGCAAGGCAGTTTTTGACCGCATTCGATTCTACTTTTAAAAAGCAAATGCTTGGCGCGCGCCGATTAAAGCGGGGCCTCGTGTTTCAGTCCATGCGCCTCCGCCACTGCCTTACAAGTGAGCCGTCCGTCGCGCGTGTTGATGCCACCAATTAAGGCAGGTTGTTTTTTACATGCGCCCTCGAGACCGAGATCCGCGAGCAATTCTACATAGCGAAACGTGACATTTGTAAGCGCCTGGGTTGCTGTGCGCGCGTAGGCTG
>WNGI01007352.1_pt1 | contig 10075 bp, 10 predicted proteins | sample 5400621 | NCBI WGS metagenome assembly WNGI01 (sample SAMN13153374, study PRJNA577476) | soil metagenome | isolation source: 20 cm soil or saprolite under Garry oak tree replicate 1 | place: USA:California | collected 2016-06-15 | reverse complement strand
CTCATATTTTTTTCCATGACGCGTATTGATACTCGGTCAAGGCACCAACGGAAGCCTCCTTCATGTTGGCGAAGAAGAGGGCAGGTATGTATCGGTTGATGCAAGGGGAGCGAAATTCTACAATGTTTTTTTCAGAGCAGGAAGCGTTACGTGCAATGGAAGCATTAAAAGCGGCCCAAGAGGAGGAAGCTGCTCGTGCTCGCGAACCAGATCCCGCAGTTGATAAGACCGGTATTACTGAGTATACGGAAGCAGAAACGACATATACCACGAATGTCACGACAACGACAACCGTATCTGCACATGCATCGACAAAACCAGGCGCTGCCACCAAGAAGAAAGTCGCAAAAGTGAAGATGACTGCGAAAGAGAAAAAAGAGCGCTTGGTAAGTTTGTCTATTTTATGTGTGCGCTCTTAACTAACATAGTGACCGTAGATCGAGATAGAGAAGATTATCATGTCATTGCCGCTCGAATTCCGCGGCAGCGATGCTGTATGCACTCGGTGTTATTGATTGAACAGATTCTTATATTTTCTTCAGAACCTTCGACGAAATATGGAAACAGTGATTGAAGGGCTGATGAATGCACCTGGTCAGACGATCAAACGTAAGCATGAAACTATGTCAGTTGGGGCCTTGTTGAATCCGTCTACTAGTATTGGACCTTGTCAAGCCCCCGGATCTGAACCAGGCTAGAGTGAACAAATGCCTCATTGCTCTCGTCAACAGGAAGGCAGTAAAGAAGGATAACAGTAGTGTATGTCCATTTAGATACCTTCTCCTTCATACACTAATTCTGTCAAGGGGACGGTATTGTACCGCTGGCAAGGACTGCCCTGATAAGCCATGTTTTGGATGTAGCCTTAGTTTGTACAGTAAATCATTATATCCTTAACAAGCTGTATACCAGACTCCTGTCGACTATACCTGTTACAATGATGCTTGATCATTGCCAAGATTGTCTACGCCACCTCAGAGAGATCCAAGCGCAAGCGTTCCACCTGCTTTGAAGCCCAAGAATAATGAACAAACTGCGATTGAACATCAATCAGCATCCGTTCAGCTGGACGCTTAGAAAACAGGACATACGCAATGATACCAAAAACAACCCAGATCTATAGGTGCCAACTAGCCGATACGCATGCGTGGTTGCAAGACTGATACATACCTAAGAGCTGCGGCGACCTGAGTTTTCTGATTTATGTAGAGATGGTTGAACAAGATACGGGATACGATACTGACGAAATGTTCATTGTTACATGTCGTAAAACCAATATCATAAACGTACAAAAGAGCAGAAACGCGGTTAAGCAATTCCGCATCGAGTCCGGCAAAATTGGCAGCAAGCTTGGACAAAATCACATGAATGCCACAGTTGAAACGCTTCCGCATAACACTCACAATAGTCGATGCCCAGAGAGGAAAAATCTCATACCCTTTCTTCCAGACCGAAATTCAGCCTGTTATCGGGACGCGCATATATATTACACACCAAGTGCGCAGAGTACATGCGTTCTATGCGTTCTTTGACCTCGGGATCCACATCAGGAGCTTTTTTGAGACGGTCCATGTTCTCCCGCGGATGTAAGCTGTACAGCGTACGTTCGTCAAAAACATTGTTCATTGCCAGTTGAACCGCGTATATCACTGCAAGACTAAACTTGTCAAATCCGATGGTCATTAGCACAGCATGTAGCTGGTATCATGGGTCAAAATTCGGTTTTTGAAAATTTGACAATACAGGTGCTTACTCGCATAACGCTGGGATAGTAGGCTGTCATGAAAGCAAGCGGGATGGAGAAGAGTGAGTAGTTCGCAACCATTGTCTCGCTAATGCAGCGATTATTCTTTTATACACAGGCAACTCGATCGCTGACTGAGCAGATGGAGAACGTGAAACATACTCAGGTTGGTCAGTGCGATTGCGGCGCATTCCCATTCTTGGGTGGCGTTGTGACTGGACTATAAATACTATCGATATCTCTACTTCTGCCTGCACTGACTTCTTGACCTCCCTAGGATGAAAACGCAACTGCTCGGGCAAATCCCCGAGTAAGATTGGTAATAGTAGAGCATCCTACTAGTATCAACTACCAAGCTCTTCCTTGATCGCCTCCACCAACTGAGCTAACGTCTCAAATCGCCATGTCCACTTTTGCTTGGTTCCCTCAGGTAGATCTTTACACATCACCGCATCCTGCCTGTCGATCCATACGCTCGCCATCCCCAATTTACCAGCCATCTCATGATCGTGAAGCAGGCTCTGCGCGACGACCAATACTTTTTCTTTTATCTCGTCCGGCGATTTGCCCTCTTCCCCGAGCAGTCGCGGATCACTGCACACGCATCGTAGCACAGTACGCATCCCAACTACGGAAGGTTTGTACGCTTTTACGTCCTGCGCCGTTAACACGAGCGTGAAGGGTGACTTATTGTCATCGGGTGCGGATCGAGGGAACCAATGATTGTTGGGATTGTTTTCAGGAAAGGAATACAGTCCCAACCTTTTCCGTGTCAACTCTGCATCGTTTCCTTCTGAGAGACGCGCGTGTCCGTATTTAAACGACTCGTGGTCGACGTTGGACAAGACGACGAGCTCGAAATGGTCTGCAAGCCAACGCAGCGCCTCGCAGCTGTCCGGGAATGCTTTCCAGTCCTTGATCGACTTTGCGAATGTCGTGTGCGGATCCTCTACATCCGATATTCCTGCGGAGGCCGAGGTCGATGCATCGTCCGTGGATGTGAGGGCCGGCCCCGCATCTGATTCATCCGTGACTTCGGATAAGGCTTTTAGGCGTTTTTCGATCTCTTTGTGGGCGGTTGCCAACAAGTCGGAGTATAGCATATCGGGATATTGGGCTTGCAGGTCCATTTCAACAGAACCGAAGGCCTCTAAGGCTTCCTTGCGACCCCACGAGGCGGAAGCGGGGTACTTGTCCAGGAGCGGTCGGAGGGCATGGTAAAGGCCGTGCTCCCAATCCTACACTTTGTCCTCGAACTTCAAGCTTCAGACTACGCATGCGGAAGACTTACGATGAGGGTGCCGTAGACGTCGAATACAAGGACCTTGTAGTCCGTAAGTTTTGGCATGATTCCTTGGATAGAATCGGAACCTCCGTCACCACTTATCTATACGTGATCATATCATCAGCTGACATCATTTATACTCGCCGGGGTTCCTCATGTACTCGGTTACGCGTAATTTATTTCGTCACAGGAATCAGCTACAGCACAATAGCAATGCCTTATCAGTCTCCTCTCACGCCACGCCCCCGTTTAAGACTATCACTTTTTCGGTGTTGGAAGCGAGCCTATTAGACTTGCCGAGCTTGTAAACCTGCCTTTCAGAGACGACAATAGCACAGCAGCACACAGTTCCGGAGATATGGTATTCACCGATGACCGGTCCTAGTATCCTACGTTTACAAGTTTGTCTTGTCCTTTGTTCGCTCCATAGCTACAGAAAATGACTCAGCTTTCCGTATAAACAAAAGAGGTAGGACGCACGGTTGTAATGGAGCAATTTTTCAATCAAATCAACATGAGTGAGCACCATCCGTCGACAACAGTACCGCTTCAGCTGTAGCTCGTCCAGAGCATCGCTGATCAGATACGAACTTTAAGTACGCGATGGGATATGCGGTTGATGAGGAAAGCTCACCCTTCGTTCATGTCCCTTGCAAGCAGTTCCAGGTACGAATTCCATTTATCGCCAATGACCTTTCCGCACGAAAAGCATCGTACGGGGATAATCTACAAGGACATATTGTCTTAGTGGGAAAAGCGTGAGGGCGAGTCCCGCCTCACCATGGTGGTCAGACAATGAAGAAGCAAGGTTACATTAGTCAGCGGGCGGGAATCTCCATTCCGTGGCACTCAGTGGCTTTACTATCGCCAGGCACAAGCCGGAAACTATGTCGCCTAACGCTACGGACGCCTTACTGACCGCCACTGGTTTGTTTTCACACTGACTCGCATGTTTTCTCCCTGGGGCAAATGTCGCTGATGTTCAAAACTACAAATCTTGAAGTGCGCAGTCGATTTTAGTCATGCACTTTGTTCCTTGGCCACATGTCCATATGCAAAAGGTACAGATGGACGTGGATGAGAGTGATAAATATCTGGCGTGATAAGGCGTGTGCAAGACGACAAGTATTCTCTCTTTTGTCGGCGAAGGACACCCGCCTTTGTAATGTTAGAACATTCGATAAGCGAGCAACGTGGCATTGTGCTTTGAACTAGGTCGGTGACTGTCGGCAGTTTCATGCCCGTATAGCGTCTCGTCACACTTGAGAGTAACGCTACACCACAATGCTCGCGTCGTTTTGTACGCGTCGTAATTCAAAAATGCTTGTGAAAGCTGTAAATTTTCCTTGGTCGCGTCCTATTATCACCAGCGCAAATACTGATCTGGTGTGTTTGTTGCCTTGTCCGAAATGGAACCATAGAGTGACTCGTTTCAGGAGCAGCCCAACCAAAAAAAGAGGTGCCAAAGACACGAAGGAACAGGCCATCTCGTCCGCCGTCTCTTGAAGACCCTTAATCCTTCAAAATTAGATCCTGCGGATTTTATCGACATATCGCATATAAACGGCTGCCGAGTCTGGTTCTCGGGCTCAGCTGAGCCAAGTATTTTGTCTTACCACTCGGACGGGTTTCCTAACGATACTAAAGGATTCTTCTATTACAATGCACCTCCTCCTCATCTTCCTCCTATCATGGGTGAATTACGATTTCGCATTACGTCGACTAGTGATCCATCCTGTTTCGATGGTGGTTCTGACCTCCTTAGCCCTTCCAAGCTCCGTCCGTGGAGTGTACCGCTTTTACGCCTGGCAAGTGGCACGCAGATCTATAAACCTGTGTGCGAGCATCTGGTGGCAGAAGGTCTCGTCTCGCAGAAGTTGTCGCAACGGTGTCGTTTGATCTGGACGAATAGTTTTGGAGGTTATTTTGATGGCCACCCCCCACATCTGTTCCATCACTTGAAACAACCATTTTTCTTAAAATTCACCTCTTACAAGCGCACCTTTGCTCTCTGGGTAGTGAAGGAGGAAAAAACGTCGAAATGTGAACTAAGACGCCCAACTTCGAAAGTGACGGGTGAGCCTTTTTTCTTAGTTCTATGACTTAAATTCATTCATGTAGGCTGCGGCTTCTTCCGACTGGAGAAGTTGGACGACAGATATCTGGGCTTTCGAATGATGAAAATCATAGAGCCACCTCGGATTATACCCGATTTAAAGGTCACTCCGAGGTATCCTATTGATATACCTGTCGAAGGAGAAATGGTCCGGCGCAGAGGGAAGTTATTAAGATTAGATATGGACGCAGAAGAGGCCAGAGCATTGAGGGACTTGCCCGTTATCGATGGTGTGTCACGCTAAATGCTGCGGCTGAAAGAAACTCTTTTCCCGAGTAGACGGCTAAATTTTGAGAATCCGAGCCTCGCTCTTGTGGCCACCCATCGGTCTGTCACTATCGCTTCCACCACCAACTCACATGTTCTTTCTGTCACTTCACCTCATGTTCAAGACTGCGTGAGAGCCATATGCAAAATATTATGCTTGGCAAACGCCAAGGAAACTGAAAACGTCGTTCCGGGGCTTGCGATGTATGGATGAGAATAATATTTAATTTATGTCCTCCGGCGCCATAAGGCGTGTGCGAGATGACAAATCTCGAAAAACATTTTGGATCACATGTTGCTGTGTGGACACGCCAAGGAACTGTTATCTAACCGAAAGACGTTGTCAGTATGACAGGTTTTCTCCTTTTCTTGATCCGAGCAAGGAACCTACGAATATGGACGCATGGCTCTTTTTTCAAGACTATTGTTCACAAGGTATATATTCGAGATCTGCATGAAGATATGAAGGCATCGCGGCAAAAGATATTGCTATGAGCAAAATGAAGTGGTTATCAAGCCTCGCTTTGGTGCTCTGCATTGCCAACGCCAGTCCTATCGAAATTGAAAAGCGTGCTCTTGACAAACGCCCCATGCCGTATGGCATCGACGTCTCAAGCCATCAGGGCGACGTTAACTGGTCCCAGGTCACCGGTCAAGGCCAATGGCATTTCATTCGCGCGTGCGAGATAACAAGTCTTGAAAAACATTTTGGATCACATGTATGCAAAAGTTGCTGCGTGGACACGCCAAAGAACTGTTATCTGACTGAAAGACGTTGTCAGAGTATGGCAGGTTTTCTCCTTTTCAAGCCTGGATGCATGGCTTTTTTTTCAAGAAGATCATTGTCCATGAGGTGTACATTCGAGCGTGAGGGTATAAAGAGGCATCGCGGCAAAAGATATTGCTATGAGCAACATGAAGTGGTTAGCAAGCCTCGCTTTGGTGCTTTGCATTGCCAACGCCAGCCCTACCGAAATTGACAAGCGTGCTCTTGACAAACGCACCACGCCGTATGGCATCGACGTCTCAAGCTATCAAGGCAACGTCAACTGGTCCCAGGTCAAGGCCAATGGCATTTCATTCGCTTTTATCAAAGCAACCGAGGGAACATGTAAGATTTGATTGCTGGAACCTACAAACTCGCATTTACGCATCACCATCGTAGCATATACGAACCCCTATTTTAGCTCGCAGTATACCGGGGCAACCAATGCAGGCTTGATCCGCGGTGGTTACCACTTTGCACGTCCGGACATTTCCTCCGGCTCTTCCCAGGCAAATTACTTCTTGGGCAATGGCGGTACGAAGTTGTTCCGTAAATAATAAAAAACCACACTGAACTGGTACCTGTATAGGTGGTTGGAGTGCTGACGGTGAGCATGAGACCATAGAGGTAAAAGTAGAGCACCGTTTACAATAGGTCAGGTATCACGCTCCCTGGTGCTCTCGATATCGAATGTAAGGCATCACTAATTGCCACTAATCCTTGTGTTAAAGAATTGCACAGACAACCCGTATGGCGCGGAATGTTACGGCTTGAGCGCCTCGTCAATGGTGTCTTGGATCACCGACTTTTCCAACACTTACCACTCTGCCACTGGACGGTATGTAATCAGAACTTCGGACGTACTTGGCAGTCGCTAAACCAAACTTCAGCTATCCTAGTTTGTGTCCCTTTCTCTCTTCATGATACAAGCTCATCGCTATAGTCATATATACCACCACCGACTGGTGGACGACTTGCACAGGCAATAACGGCGGCTTTGCGAACAATAACCCACTGTGGATTGCCAGTTGGGGATCGAGCATTGGGCCGCTCCCCGCCGGTTATGCGTGAGCTTTGAGATTCCAAACCATGTGCGGATGAAGCTAACCGAGCGTCACAAGTTATACGACGTTCTGGCAGTACGCTAACTCCGGGCCTAACCCTGGAGATGCCGATTTGTTTAACGGAGATTCTGCTGGGTTGAGCAGGATGGCTTTGGGATAGTAGATGATAAGAACATCGTGATTGTGATATTAATACGTGTTAAATATAGCGTGGTGTCACAGCTCCATACTCAATGCTCCTCTTACCCGTAATACCATGGACGAGATAACACCTGGTCTCTGGATTGGCGACCTTCCAAGTGCCCAGAATACCCAATTCTTGAAGGAACACAAGATCTACAGCATCCTTTCGGCCATGAGAGGAAGAATAACTATCAATGAGGTTGGGTCAAAGTGCTTCCAGCCAGCACTATCTCATGCCCCTGGCATCTCAGACGTTCATACGCCATCAAATCATGCTAGATGATACTGAAGATGCAGACGTTCTCGTCCACTTGCTGCCATCCATCCATTTCATTCAAGCAGAGCTTGACAAGGGAAGAGGCGTACTAGTACATTGTCAAGCAGGAATTAGTAAGCATCGGCCAGTCATCTGCCCCTGGGCTTTGCTCAGTACAATGTATAGGTCGAAGTTCAACGATAGTCGCCGCATATTTGATGTACAGTCGCGATTTAGACACAGGTTCCGCCTTGGAGTTGATCAAGAAGGCCCGCCCCAACGTCGAGTATGACGATCTATTGTGGTGTATTTCTTTTTGTTAAATTTTGCTCAGGCCAAATCAAAACTTCTTGCAACAGCTTGAGATCTTCCATAAAGCAAAATATCAGATATCACGCAAAGACAAATCAACCAGGATGTACTACATGGAGAGAACGGCCCAAGAGCTACTTAGTGAGTAGAATTGATCCCGACTTGTTGATCGCCCAAGATTCTAATCAATCCCGACGCATATTATGTATTTGATCTACGCATAGATGGAGATGGCAGCTTAGTCGAGACCGATATGTTTGCTAGATATCCGGATACGCCTGGCGGACCACGCAGACGCATAAGGTGTAAAATGTGTAGGTCAGTAACTTTCTCGCCGCTCAGCTTGCTTTTTTCATACGTATAACACACACAGGCAAGAGCTTGCTTCCCGCGAACACATGCTCGATCACGGGCAATTAGGCCCCCCAACACCTGCAGTACTCACCCCAGCTACTTCCCGACGTCCATCCACTAATCAGCCTGTCATTCACAAGCCTTCCCTATCTCAACCACGATCCCGCCACGGCTCATCAAGTGAAGTCCGGCAGCGTCGGGCGTCTTTGTTAGGACTTGGAGGGCTGGGCGGGGCTCTATCCATGTCTGCGATAGAATCGGAACATGCCATTGATGACGAAGATCAGGATCCGGGATCAAGGATATCGCCTATCACGAGCGGATCACACTTTGCTGATATAAAGAGGCGTTTGAGTGGTACGAAGACGCCACCCTCGCTACCTCAAATATCAGAAACTCCAGGCGGCTCGGCAGACCCGATGGAGACTGAGGATGGGGAAGGTGAAAAGCAAAGTGGACCAGCAAAGGAAGACGCGACCCGTTGTGTGCCTCGTCTAAAAACTCGAATGTCAATGGAAGACGCTAAGCTACTCGGACAGAGCTTATCAGACGCTGTTTTGACTCCCGTCGGCGATAAAGTATCCCACGAGCCTAATACACGCGAGGCGGAAGGTGGGAACGAAAAACCGCTAGTCAATCCTGCGGAATTGGCTGCTCGACTATACTCAAATCCCAAACTTGCTGCGCTCAAGTCACCCACGGGCGCGACACTGCCCGGGGGACCGCCGAAGAACGCGGTGCCAATCAGCCCACCTATTCTGGTCAACCCGAAGTGTTCCGGTTATTTTGTGGAGCCAGTAAGTGCACATGGTTATTTTTGACTGCGTTGCATCATTTCCTGCTCTATCTAGATGGCGTGGATGGAATCATTTCTAGAAGAAGGCGAAATTGCTGGGAAGATCATCTGTCCCAACAAGAAATGCAGTGCGAAACTTGGCAATTATGACTGGGCGGGTGTGAAATGCGGTTGCAAGGAATGGGTGATACCGGTACGCCTTTCTTTTCGTGTTCCAATAAGATTACTCACCGCAATTTCAGGGATTCTGCATAAACCGTGCCAAGGTAGACGAGATCGTTGTATAGGCTTATATGGAACTGCGACTCTGTCGTTCTTGCATTATAACTTGATCTTTTAACTCCTTTTGCTTTTCGTATTATGTATACCAGAATTGAATGTAATTTAGATTGTACCACTAGTCAAAGAGATAGATTCACGGGAAATACAGAATAGTCGTGTCACTAGTCAAATTCTGGAAGGGGATACGGGTTTTTCATGAGCCGCTGGAACATTGGATCTTGTAGACCATTCACGACTGTTGAAACATAGCCGTGTATATTTCCTTCCAATGCAGCCTCATGAAGCGCCAACGGATCCCCGTTGGGGCTGTCGAAGAAATTCCTGTACACATTCCAGAGCCGCCGCTTCTCAGAGTCGATCTTGCAGTTCCCGAAACCATAATCCACTAAAACAGCAGGCACCATCTTAGACTCTGCTTCGGTAAAGTTCTCTTGTGCGACGGCCTGTTTGAGATACCACACTGATTTCGTCCAGCCCGCTTGCAGGACACTCTGGAAGTGGACACGATTGTTCACGCGTAAACCCTTGGAATTAAAGAGGCTGGGCAAGGAGTGAGTACGATATGCGTCGCAGAACTCTTTGAAAGTGCATGTATGGATCAGGTTCCGATAAAGGCGTGCTAGCTCCATCTCCTCTTCATGTGATCTGCA
>WNGI01011253.1_pt1 | contig 10077 bp, 7 predicted proteins | sample 5400621 | NCBI WGS metagenome assembly WNGI01 (sample SAMN13153374, study PRJNA577476) | soil metagenome | isolation source: 20 cm soil or saprolite under Garry oak tree replicate 1 | place: USA:California | collected 2016-06-15 | reverse complement strand
CAGCCAGAACCAGTCGCTCGATTGTGACCCGAACTACTCGAACCTGTACCAGGAGCTCGCGAACGGGTGTCGGCCGACCTACGCCAAGAACACGGGCACCCCGTGCCCCGGAAACGCCTCGGCACTATGGGGCACGCCGCAGCCCTGGCCGTGCGTCGCGGTGCAGACCGGAAACGCGACGAACCAGGTCCCGAGGGGCTTGAATCTGCGCGTCCTCGGCGACGAGAAGCCGAACGTTTGTCCCGCGGCCGGGCAGCGCGGCCACAACAACTGGAGCATGTTCCCGAACCTGCCGGCAGGCGACCCGCGGATCATCCAGGTCTTCCTGACGCCCTTCGGGAGCTTCAGCGGCAGCGGCTCGACCACGGTTCCGGTCGTCAACTTCGCGACTTTCTACCTGACCGGCTGGACCGGCCAGGGAAGCGGCTTCAACAACCCCTGCCAGGGGAACGGCGACGACCCGGTGCCGAACAACGACCCGGGCACGATCGTCGGCCATTTCATCAAGTACATCGACGCGCTCAACACGGGCGGCGGAGGCACCGACCTCTGCGACTTCAACGCGTTCGGCAACTGCGTCTCGGTGCTGACCAGATAGAGGAGGAGGAGGATCATGGAGTTCGCACAGCGAGTGATTTCGACAAGGGCCGGCACGATCGCAGTTGCCGCGGGAGCCGCGCTGCTGGCCGGGATCTCGATTGCCGTGTACCTCAACAGTTACCGGCACAGCGTGTCCAGCCAGGGCGCGCCGGTGACCGTGCTGGTCGCCAAGCACGCGATCGCCAAGGGCACGTCCGGCGACGTGGTCGCGGCCCAGAGCCTGTTCACGACGGCGACGCTGCGCGAGAGCCAGCTCCGAGACGGGGCCTTCAGCGATCCCGCGGCGATCCGCGGCCGAGTGGCGGTCCGCGACGTCTACCGCGGGCAGCAGCTAACGGCGCTCGACTTCGTGGCCGGGGCCGCCTCGCTGCCGAGCACGCTGACGGGTTCGCAGCGCGTCGTCACGGTCCCCCTCGACACCGCCCACGGCCTGATCGGCCACGTGCAGGCGGGCGACCGGGTCGACGTGTATGCGGGCTTCAACGTCACGCCGGTCGGAGCAGGCACGGTCACGAGCGGGCAGGCGTATCCGGTCACCCGCCGGCTGCTGGAGAACATCCTCGTCGTCGACGTCAGCGACCAGGGCAAGAGCGCCGTCGGCGCCCAGCAGGGCAGCACGAACGTCAGCCTGCGCATGAGCGACGCCGACGCGGCGAAGGTTGCCTTCGCATCCGACAACGGCAAGGTCTGGCTCGCGTTGCGGCCGGCGGTGAACGCGCACTCGACCGCGCCCGGGCTGGTGACGGTCGAGAGCGAGGTCTTCGGCCTGCCGCCGCTGCCGGTCTCGAAGCGGGTCGTCGCCGAGTACCTCAGGGAGTTCCGGAGCGGGTCCCGATGAGCGGCGCGATCCGAACGCTCGTCGCGATCGACGCCGGCGTCGACGCTCGCTCTGTCGAGCACGCCTTCCCGACCGGGTCGCCGGTGCACGTCACCGGTGTCATCGAGGGTCTCGAGCGCGGCTGGTCCGTGCTCGAGGAGAGCTCGCCGGATCTCCTCGTCGTCGCCTGCTCGGGCTATTCCGAGCGGGCGCTCTACCTGATCGAGGCGGCTTCCAAGCAGCGGCCGGACAGGCCGGTGGTGGTGCTCTTCTACGGTGTTCCGGACGGCTTCCTGCAGCGGGCCTTCGAGATGGGGGCAGACGATCTGCTCACGATGCCGGCGCCGCCGGAGGAGCTCGAGTTCGCGCTCCGGAAGGTGATGGCGCGCCGGCGAGGGCGGTGGCGCTCGCGGAGGCGGGCAAGCGCCCGATCGTCGTCGACCTGGACCTGCAGTTCGGCGACGTCGGCATCGCGCTCGGTCTATCGCCCGAACGGACGATCTACGACCTGGCCCGGGTAGGCGGCTCGCTCGACCCGGACAAGGTCGCGGACTTCGTCACCGAGCATCCTTCCGGGGCAGGCGCCATGCTCGCGCCGAGCCGGCCGGATCAAGCGGGGACGGTCACCGTCGAGTTCCTGCGGGAGCTGTACTCGGTGCTGCGAGCCCGTTACGACTACGTGATCGTGGACACGCCCCCGGGCTTCACGCCCGAGGTGATCGCGTCGATCGACCTGGCCTCGAACCTACTCGTCGTCGGCATGCTCGACGCCCTCTCGCTCAAGGACACGAAGCTGGGGCTCGAGACCCTGGCGCTGATGGGCTGCGATCCCGCACGGATCCGCCTCGTGCTGAACCGGGCGGACACGAGCGTCGGCATCAAGCGCAGCGAGGCGGAGACGATTCTCGGGCGCACGCCCGACGCCTTCGTGCCGAGCGACCGGGAGATCCCGCGTGCCACCACGGACGGGCAGCCGATCGTGGTCGCCGCCGGACGTTCGGAAGCCGCCAAAGCGTTCCACGGGCTGGCCGCCCTCTACCTGCAGGACGAGCTCGTGGCGGAAGCGGCGAGCAACGGGAACGGCAACGGCAGTGGCAGTGGCAGCAAGGGCAAGCGACGCCGCCTGGGACGCGCGAAGCAGGCGAGGAGCTGACGATGGAGCTGCACGAGCGCATCCAGACGGCACGCCCGCTCACCGGCTCCGACGGCCGCGACCCGTTCTCCGACCTGAAGAACCGGCTGCATCTCGCGCTCATCAACGAGCTCGGGCCGCAGCTCTTCACGATCGGCTCGGACCCCGCGCAGATCCGGCCGCGGGTCGAGACCGACCTCAAGGAGCGGCTGCAGGGCGAGCAGGGACTCTCGCGCGAGGACCGCGAGCGGCTTCTGGCCGAGATCGCGGACGACGTGGTCGGCTACGGGCCGCTCGAGCGGGTGCTGGCCGACGAGTCGATCTCGGAGATCATGGTCAACGGTCCGCACGAGATCTGGGTCGAGCGCCAGGGGCGCCTGTACGAGACAACGCTCAAGTTCACCGACGACTCGCACCTCCGCCGGATCATCAACAAGATGGTCGCGCAGGTCGGCCGCCGGATCGACGAGTCGTCCCCGATGGTCGACGCGCGCCTGCCGGACGGCTCCCGCGTCAACGCGGTGATCGCTCCGCTCTCGCTCTCGGGGCCACTCTTGACGATCAGGAAGTTCGCGCAGAAGCGCTTCAACCTCGACGAGCTCGTGCGGATCTCGACGCTCTCTCGCGAGACGGTGGAGTTCCTGCGCCTCGCGGTGGAGGCCGAGCTGAACATCCTCATCTCGGGCGGCACGGGCGCCGGCAAGACGACGCTCCTGAACGCCCTGTCCTCGGCCATCCCGAACAGCGACCGCATCGTGACGATCGAGGATGCGGCCGAGCTCCAGCTCGTCCAGGAGCACGTGCTCCGGATGGAGGCGCGGCCCAAGAACATCGAGGGTGAGGGCGAGATCTCGATCCGCGACCTCGTCCGCAACTCGCTGCGCATGCGGCCCGACCGGATCATCGTCGGCGAGGTCCGCGGCGCGGAGGCCCTGGACATGCTCCAGGCGATGAACACCGGCCATGACGGCTCGCTCTCGACCGTCCACGCCAACTCGCCTCGCGACGCTCTCGCTCGAATCGAGACGATGGTCATGATGGCCGGCTTCGACCTGCCGATGCGCGCGATCCGCCAGCAGGCGGCCTCGGCCCTCGACATGATCATCCAGCTCGAGCGGCTCGAGGACGGCTCCCGACGCGTGGTCGCGATCACCGAGGTGCAACGGATGGAGTCGGAGATCATCACGCTCCAGGAGCTGTACGAGTTCAAGCTCGACCAGGTCCTGCCCGACAGGACCGTAATCGGCGAGCTCAAGCCGACCGGCCTGCGGCCGAACTTCGTGCACAAGTTCCAGAAGCGTGGGATTGAGCTTCCTGCGTCCATGTTCACCGGCAACGGCAATGGGCGCGAGCCGGTCGGCGAAAGTGCGAAGTGGTGAGGCGGCTGCTGCCGCTGCTCGCCGTCGTCGCCCTGGCGGCCGGCGTCGGGTCCTCTGCTCGCGCCGACAGCACGAGCGGATTCACGCACCTGACCCCGATCGGCCGTGTGCGCGCGCCCGAGCGAGGCTTTCTGCTCGACCTGCCTCCGACCACGCAGGTCACCCGCGACCAGGTCGGCGTGTTCGAGAACGGCCGGCAGATCCGCGGCTTCACGCTTTCTCCGGTTCAAGCGGTCGGGGGCAACTTCGGAGTCGTCCTCGTGCTCGACGCCAGCAACAGCATGCGCGGTCCGGCCGCGCAGGCTTCACTCGCTGCGGCGCGAGCGTTCGTCGACCGGGCCGGCTCGAGCGAGCGGATCGGTCTCGTCGCCTTCAACGCCCGGGCCACTGTGCTTGCGACGCCAAGGGACGGGGCCGCGCTGGCCGAGGCGCTGAGGAGGCCCCAGCGGCTTGCGTTCGGAACGCACATCTACGACGCGCTCGGCACCGCCCTGCAGCAGCTTTCCGGCAGTGACGTCTCTTCCGGCTCGGTCGTGCTGCTCTCGGACGGCGCCGACACCGGCAGCCGGCTGACCGAGCGCCGGCTCGTCGAGAAAGCGCACGCACAGCACGTGCGCGTCTTCACGGTCGGCCTGCGCTCCAAGTCGTTCAAACCCGAAGCGCTGCGCCGGATCGCCCGCGCGACCGGCGGCTCCTACTACGAGGCGGCGTCGATCGCCGACCTGACCTCGATCTACGACGCGCTCGGCCGCCGACTCAGCACGGAGTACGTGATCAGGTACCGGTCGCACAACGCCCCCGGCACGCACGTCTCCGTCCTCGTGCGCATCGCCGGGATCGGCGACGTGACCGCCGGCTACGTGACGGCGCGCCCCGCACCGATCGCGCCGTTCCACCGCTCGCCGTTCGAGCGGTTCTGGTCGTCGCCCGCGTCGCTCGGGCTGATCGCCCTGCTGATCGCGGGCCTGGCAGCCCTGGGCGCGACGCTCCTGATCCGGGCTCCGAAGGCGACGCTGATCCGGCGAATCGCGGAGTTCGTCTCGATCGTATCCCCCGAGGACGAGGCGGCCCAGCGCAAGGCCCTGACGACGAAGGTCTTCGCCGGCGCCGAGGAATCGCTTTCCAGGACGAAGTGGTGGGCTCAGTTCAACGAGGAGCTCGAGATCGCGAGAGTCCCGATTCCGGCCGTCCAGATCCTCGTCGGCACGGCGATCGCCACGCTCTTCGTGGGGGTCATCCTGCTCCTGCTCTCGCCGGTCTTCGTCGTCTTCGCGCTGGGTGTTCCGTTCATCGCGCGCGAGCTCGTTCGACGCAAGCTGAAGGCTGTCCGCGACGAGTTCGCCGACCAGCTGCCCGACAACCTGCAGGTGCTCGCTTCCGCGCTTCGCGCCGGCCACAGCTTCGTGGGAGCGCTTTCGGTCGTCGCCGCGGATGCCCCGGAGCCGGCGCAGCGCGAGTTTCGCCGGGTCGTGGCGGACGACCAGCTCGGCGTCCCGATCGACGAATCTCTGCGCGAGGTCGCGAGGCGGATGGCCAGCACCGAGCTCGAGCAGGTGGGCTTGTTGGCCGAGCTTCAGCGCGAGAGCGGTGGGAACATGGCCGAGGTGCTGGACACGGTCGTGGAGACGATTCGCGACCGCTTCGACCTCCGCCGGCTCATCAAGACGCTGACGGCCCAGGGACGCATGGCGCGGTGGATCCTGACCCTCCTGCCCGTGTTCCTCGCCCTCGTAATCGGGCTGTTCAACCCGAGTTACATGCGCCCGCTCTTCGCGACGACGCCGGGCAAGGTGCTCGTCACGCTCGCCGCGGTGATGGTCGTCGCGGGCTCGCTCGTCATCAAGCGAATCGTCAACATCAAGGTCTAGGGGGCCCGGAATGCTGCTCTTGCTTCTGCTCGGACTGGCTCTCACCGCCCTCGCGGTCACCATGGTCGCCCGCCTGCTCGTCGTCGAGCGTCCGACGCAGGCTCGCCTGCAGACGCAGATCGAGGCCTACGGCTTCGAGGCCGCGCCTGCCTCCGACGCGCCGTCGCGCCCGCTCAGCGGCCGCCTCGACGCGCTCGCGGCCAGCCTCGGCGCCGCGCTCGCCAGCCGGATGAAGGATTTCCGCGAGGACGTGCTCAGGAAGGAGCTCCAGGCCGCAGGGCTCTACACGATGAGCGCGCGGAAGTTCATGGGCTACCGGCTCCTCGCGACTCTGGCCCTCCCGCTGATCTGGCTCTGGTTTGCCTCGACGAGCGGTGCAGGCCCGCTGCGCTTTATCGCCGGGCTCGCGTTCGCGGTCGCTTTCGGATGGCAGGGGCCGATCGTGCTCGTGCGACGGCGGTCGCGCAAGCGACTGGAGGAAATCGACATGCAGATGCCCGAGCTGATCGACCTGCTCGTGACCACGGTCGAGGCCGGCGTCGCGTTCAGCGGCTCGCTCCGCCTGGCCGCCGGGCGCTTCCACGGAGCGCTGGGTGAGGAGCTTCGCCTCGCCCTCCAGGAGCAGGAGATGGGCCTCTCGGCGAACGAGGCCCTGACGAACATGCTCGCGCGCGCCGACACTCCGGCAATGCGGTCGTTCGTGCGCTCGATCCTCCAGGGTGAGACGCTCGGCGTCTCGATCGGGAAGATCATGCGCGACCTCGCGGTCGAGATGCGCAAGCGGCGGCGCCAGGTGGCGGAGGAGCGGGTGCAGAAGGCGCCGACGAAGATGCTCTTTCCGCTGGTCTTCCTGATTTTCCCGGCGATGTTCGTCGTGATCCTGGGCCCGGCGGCGCTGCAGATCATGCACACGATCGCTGGCGGCTGATGACGATCGCACGCCGTCGCATCGTTCTGAACGCAGCTCTGGTGGTGCTGTTCCTCGGCTTCGCGTTCGCCAACCTCGCCCGCTGGCACCAAACGGGAAGGCCCGTCGGCCTCGGCGCGGTCTTGCTCGAAGCGTTCACGGCGTCGCTCTTCCTGATCCGTCGGCCGCCGTACGCGACGAGCGGGCGGCCCCTCGCTTGGATCTCGGCCGCGGTAGGCGCGTTCGCGATGCTCGGCGCCCGCCCAATCGAGCACCCGGACGCGGGGCCGCTTGCGTCGCTCGAGCTCGTGCAGCTGCTGGGCTTCGGAATCGTGCTCGTCGCGCTCGGTGCGCTCGGACGCTCGTTCGGGATCGTGGCCGCCAACCGAGGGATCCAGACCAAAGGCCTCTACTCGCTCGTCCGGCACCCCGCCTACAGCGGCTACCTCGTCAGCTACCTCGGCTACGTCGCGGAGAACGGATCGCTGCGAAACATGATCCTCCTCGCCGTCGGGACCGGCGCGCAGCTGGTCAGGATGTCGGAGGAGGAGCGGATGCTCTCCTTCGACGGCGCCTACCGCGCCTACCTGGCGCGCGTGCGCCACCGCCTCTTCCCGTACGTGTATTAGCCAATTCGCTCGTTCGGGGGATATCGCTGCGGCCCGGAAGCGACAACGCTGTGACTCCGGCAGCTCTTTCTAAGGAGAAGGCATGCGGCGCCTGAAGCTCCTGCTCGCGGATGACCACGCGTTGATGTTCGAGGCGATCGCCCTCGCCCTCGAAAACGAGAACGACATGGAGATCGTCGGCTGCGCGGAGACCGGCAGCCAGGTGCTCCCGCTCGTCCAGCAGACGCAGCCCGACCTGGTCGTGCTCGACCTGCGGATGCCGGGAATGGACGGCCTCACGTGCATCAAGCTCCTGCGCGAGCGTTTTCCCGAAGTGAGCACGGCTGTCCTGTCCGGCATCGACTCGGATGAGACGATCGATGCGGCGCTCAGGGCGGGCGCGAACGCGTTCATCTCCAAGAGCGTCGACCCTGCCGCCCTGGCCGACGCGCTCCGCCAGGCTGCCCGCGAGCCGGTGGCCAAGGCGATCGGTGTCGCGGAGAAGCGTGTCGACCCGATCGTCGAAGAGACAGGCCTCACCGAACGCGAGGTGGCGGTCCTGCAGGCGCTTGCCCAGGGGCAGTCGAACAAGGAGATCGCTCGCACGCTCTGGCTCGCCGAGCAGACGGTGAAGTTCCACCTCACGAACATCTACCGCAAGCTCGACGTGCGCGGACGCACGGAAGCTGTTCACTGGGCGTACCACCACGGCCTCCCCGAGGCGCCGGCCGAGCAGCCGGCGCTTCGCGCCTGACCCGCGCCCTCGGCGGAAGGGCTGGACCGCCCTAGACCTTCGGGCGATCCGCCAAGTGGTGCCGCAGCGGATAGTCGGAGCGAGGGGATGGGAGAGCTGCGAACTTCATTGCCCGCGCGCACTTGGGCGCGCACACTGCACCGGGTTGGCACCCCGGTCGTCGTTCTGCTCGCGGTGCTGCTTCTCGTGGGAGCAGCGGCCGCAGGGCCACCGCCGACTCCCGTTCCGACCACGCCGGCCAACGGCGCGCACGTGGACGGCATGCCGGCCTTCGGCTGGAGCCCGGTTGCGGGCGTTTCGGAGTACGAGTTCCAGATCGCGGCCGACTCGGGCTTCAACTCGCCGGTGCTGGGCCAGGGCAAGGACGACTTCCGGACCAAGAACACGCGCGCCACGGTGGTCGAGACCGCGCCGAACGGAACGTACTGGTGGCACGTGCGCGCGATCAGCCGGGCCGGCACGCCGTCTCCGTGGTCCCCCGGCCGCTCGTTCACGAAGAACTGGGGAGCGGCGACGACGCTGGTCTCGCCGGTCGGCGGCGCCACGATCACGTATCCCTCGACCCCGCTGAAGCTCGCATGGTCACCGGTCGCCGGCGCACGCAAGTACCTCGTGTCGGTCGCGACCGACCCCGGGCTCGGATCGCTCGTCCCGATGAACGGCGTGGCGAGGCCCGTCGAGACGAGCGCGACTGCGCTCACGCCTGCCGCGGCGCTTGCACCGGGCGTCTACTACTGGGGCGTGACTCCGCTCGACGCCGAAGGCAACCGGGGCGCTCCCTCGGCGGTCGCTTCATTCACGTGGTCGTGGCCGTCCACGACGACTCCGCAGGTGACCGACCTCGTCGGCGACCCGGAGCTCTTCGATCCGCGCTTCAGCTGGGACCCGGTTCCGGGCGCCGCGCGCTACGAGGTCGAGATCAACTCGTCGGTCGACTTCGCGCCGGGCTCGAAGGTCTGCTGCGGCGGGACGACGATCAACACGTCGCTCTCGCCGACGCTCGTGTTCCCCGACGACACCTACTACTGGCGCGTCCGCGCGATCGACATCGACGGCAACACCGGCGTCTGGAACTGCTACGGCGATCAGACCTGCCAGAATCCGGGCTCGTTCATCAAGACCTTCGACAACGTCCCGCCGGTCAGCGCACCGAGCATCAAGGACCTGCGGATGCGCGACAACCTCGCCGACCCGGGCCTCGACAGCCAACCGGCGACTCCCGGCTACCAGACGCGGGTTCCGGTCTTGAGCTGGAACCCGGTGCCGGCGGCGTCCAGCTACCAGGTCGACGTGGCGCCGTTCGACGGCGGTGCCTGCCTCTGGTCGGCCACGCCGTTCCAGCATCACTTCACCAGCAACATCGCGCTCACCGCCTGGACGCCGCTCGGAACAGGCTGGAACCTGACCAAGCCCTACCCGGACCCACATCCCGTCGCGACCGAGATCCTGACGTCGCTCGTGCCGGGGCAGTACTGCGCGCGCGTGCGCGCCCGGAGCGACCGGGCCTTCGGCCAGGAGGTCTACGGCGACTACACGTATCTCGATCCGGACGGCCTGGGCTGGGCGTTCCAGTGGACGGGCTACCCCGACGGCGGCGCCTGCTCGCCCTCCTGCACGTCCGGCTACCTCGGCGCGAACGACTACCTGGCTCCGCAAGGCGGGGTCACGGTGACCCAGACGCCGCTCTTGACGTGGCGCCCGCTGAGCCGATACGCGTGGAAGACGCTGAAGAACAGCGCGGGCGCCGATGCGCTGACGCTGACCGCGAAGGGGGCCGGGCAGGCGGGGAACACGCTGCGCGTCACCACACGCGACTACTTGCTGGATCCCTCGCAGAACGAGCTCGTCCTCTACGACGGCGCCGTCCAGATCGAGACCTACCACTACCCGGACGGGGATATGGCGGCGCTTGCGAGCCAGATCAACGCGAGCGTAGCGAGCGACATCACGGCCTCTGTGCTTACGTCTGGCCTGCCGCTCGCGCAGGTGACGACGGTGCTCTTCGTCCCGGG
>WNGI01007351.1_pt1 | contig 10077 bp, 7 predicted proteins | sample 5400621 | NCBI WGS metagenome assembly WNGI01 (sample SAMN13153374, study PRJNA577476) | soil metagenome | isolation source: 20 cm soil or saprolite under Garry oak tree replicate 1 | place: USA:California | collected 2016-06-15 | reverse complement strand
CGAAGCCAGTTCCGTAGGGCGACCGCCGAACCGTATGTCCTGTCCCGATCCATTACGCGCGACGGAACCTCCTGCACAGATCCGCTTGCCAAGCCGTTCTTTCTCAAAAGGTCGGCGCCTACGCTGGCTGAAGTATAGAAGTCATTGATGTATCCTCCAGAGCCCACCACCGGTCCGCCCGTCGCAAAGACGCATTCATAGTGGTTACTTTGAAATTCCTTTACCGCCGCCCGAATTCCATATTCATGTATCCAGCCTTCGACGACAAGGATATTTGCATTGACAGGATCGGTTGTCGCAAGAAATGGGTAAACGCCTTTTAAAACCAGAGCGCCGACTAGCAACAGAGCGGAAGCGACGATCAGCCGGCCACGCCAGGAAAGCGACCATCGCTCCTTGCGATCAAACACGCCCCACATCGCACGGACCGGTGTCGCCCGCGGCAATGGAACAGACGAACCAACACTATTTTGCATTGGAGAAACTGGTACGGGATTTCAGTTCTCGCAGAATATCAACGAGGGAAAACGCCACTCGATGCATTGAAGGTACAAGATAAATTAAGATCGCTCCAGCCAGAAGGCCAATGGGGGCGCAGACGAGCAATTGTACTAACGGGGCGGAGGTCACGAAAAGGAGGCGCACCAGCCATGTCACGCCGCAGACAACTATCCAAAGGGGAAGGTAGCGAAAGACCACGGTCCATAAATCTGCCGTAGTGACAGGTCCCTGCCGTCCGGCAAAATAGAAAAGAATAGGCACGCCGATAGAAAGCCCGGCAACGGAATAGGCTATGGCCACCCCGACAGGACCAAACGGGAGACCGGCAACAAACGAGCCAACGGTGATACAAGAACCCAGCACACTATTAATTAACCAATCTTTGCCGCGCCCCTGAGTCTGGAACAGCCAGGTTGAAGCCCCCGCCAGTGGAATGCAAAGCGCCGCAATGCTAAAGCCAGCAAAAATAGGCGCTGCCTGTTCCCATTTCGGCCCGAGCACAACGAGCGTCAAGGGACGAGCAAGAGCTAGTAGCAGGCCAGTGGACAGGAAGCTTGTCAGCGCCAAGGCTTCGTACACACGAAGAAATGTGCGACGGTACCGGTCAGGTTCAGTCTGGAGTCGCGATAGTGCCGGAACCAACACGGCATTGATCGGTATGGTGAATTGTTCCAGCGGCCGGATGAGAAGGATGGAGGCCCTGGAATACAAACCTACCGCCGCGGCACCAAAAAACCGGCCAATCAAAAGGTTGTCCGCGCCACGGGCGAGTGAGTATATGAGGCTCCCCGCGGTAATATTGGCGCCAAACGTCAACATATGCCAAGTTTGAGTGTTGCGGGAGGGTAATTTAGGTCGCCACCCCGAAAATAACCAGGCTAGCACAAGCCTGAGGGCGACCTGCATTACAGACGCGCCGACCAGAGCCCAGTAGCCATATCCCAAAAGAGCCATGCCAACGCCAGTCAGATAACCGGCAAGGAGGGAAACAATATAGATGATCGCGATCGCGCCGAAACGCATCTGCCGGTTCAACAGCGCAATGTATTGAACCGTCGAGCTGGCAAACAGAAAGGTACCTGAGAGCACGAGCGTGATACCTACAAGCCGCGGTTCGCGAAAGAACCACGCGACTACCGGCGACAAGGCAGCGACGAGCAGCGTAGTAACACCACCCACGCCGATGTTTACCCAGTACAGATTGGACACCTGTGCGTGCGTAATCTGCTGCCGCTGCACCGTGGCCGTCGAGAGCCCGGCATCCTGAAACATCCACAGAAAACCCGTGACTGTGGTGACCATGGCATAGAGGCCGAAATCCTTGGGTGTGAGCAGACGTGCCAGCACCATGATGAACGCGAGGTTTAACAGGAACTGGGTTCCCTGGGACGCGGTCGTGATAAAAGCTCCGGAAATCGTCCGGCCCTTGAGATCGCCCAAGAGGTGATCAGTGCAAAGATGTTTCTCATTCGGGTCGGTCGCTTTCCTCGGCCGGTCTCCTTCGATTCTTTCCGGTTTAGGCCCGCTAACCAACACATCCTCGGCGTTAGTCACACTGGAAATGTTGTTAGTCATAATTCCCCGATTTGTGAATGTTCGAATTTGGGTAGATGCACGCTACTGAATAATATCCACTTCTCATGATATTCATCAGTGCCCGTTGACCCTCTCCCGGCCAAACAAGATTGATGGCTCGACTCCATCGCGATGAAATCAGACGAAAAGCTAAGGAAGCAATACTGTCTCTATTAAGATAATCTCGATCTCACACGAGGCCCCCTTAGCGTGCTCTCGATTTGATCTTGCTCAACAAAGAATTGGGTAAGTGGCGTTCTACAGCAGAACTCATAACCGTTCTCAGCAAGGTAAGTGGCTGTATTTGAATCGCCAGTGCGACTGAGCTGGTTTGCGGGATCATCTTCAACCACGATAACTGTGGGCCTGAACTTCGTCCAATCATTCGATCTAAGAACCTGAAGGTCTAAACCCTCGACATCCACGCTCATAAAGTCTATCAATTGACCAGGCGGCAGGTGCTCTTCGAGCAAATGCGCCAACGTCGTTGTCATAAGCTGACGTTCCCCAACAATCGTCCAACCATGGTAGCCCATCGGCACTCGGTCACGGCAAAACCCATTCAGTGCGGGTTCATTGAATTCGTAGTAGGTCAGCACTTTATCGTCCTCACCTACTGGGACTTCGATGTTGATATCGCGCGGTCGTTCACGCCGAAACGCACGCATGCTTCCCGGCATCGCGTCTATATTTATTCCGCTCCATCCGCTTAAGTAGAAAAGAAACGTGTTGGAGAGTCTCTGGGGGTGATGTGCACCGACATCGACGTAGAACCCCGGCCTTTTCGATTCTCTGAGGTCAAAGAGCGCAGCCAGAATCAAGTCCTCACCCTCCTGAGCATATGATATTTGACGATAGTCCATTGGACCGCGGAGCAATGCGCGTAGGCGGCGTGGAATTAAAGACTTAATCAATCTTTTATATGGCACTTTCAAAATCTCTCCGGATCCAGATAAGCTTACACCGGCGTGCGTTTGGACGATTTGGCCTTCACATTTCGCAGGTTTCCACTGAAGTGCTTCATAATCTGGTTTGCGCTTTCATGTAACTGCCCAAACCTGACCATTGCGTTGACTGTAGCGTTGCAGTTCCGCGTTGAATTGCTGAGAAAAAGGCCACCCAAAAAGCGCAGGGCGGCATACAACTCATCGGCTGCGAGGACCAAGCACCACAAAATCTTGTTGTTAAGATAAAGGTTGTGTCGATGCAATCCGAGTAAACGTATCTGTCCCCTGCCATGCGTGTAGGCGCGCTGCCTTAACCAGCCTAGGTTGCATGCTTTGGGCAAGATCCGGTGGTAAACTTCCGCCTTGGGATAATAAAGGATCTCGAAACCGCTCCGCTGCAGCTGCATCAGGAAACCTGCTTCGTCTCCCATGATTCGATTTCTGGGCGTCGGACCCCAAATAAGTGTCTCATCGAAAAAAGGTACCTTCTGGAGGACACCTTTCCTCACCCAGAAGTTCGGTCCGAATGGGCAAGCGGGCGGCTCATAAAAAGCCTCTCCCTCAGCATACTGATGACGCGAGAAGCCAAAAGCCAGGATCCAATCTGTTGTCGCCCATTCGGGCTGTTTGTTGTCCGGCCAGACCGGTTCTATTTTGCCACCAAACACGGCAATTCCGGGCCATTTCTCTACGGACGAGACAATCTCCTGAAACCAATTCGGCTTTGGTGTAACGTCATCATCGGTAAATACGACAAACTCTTTCAGCGCGCATTCACGTAACGCCTTGTTAAGTGCGCAACTCTTCCCAGGACGCGGTTCCCTCAAATAACAAACAGGGAGTCGTGTCTGGTATTCCTTCACTACCTGAGCAGTGTTGTCGCTGGAATTGTTGTCAATCACGATGATGCTACAATCAATTCCGGTCCGGTCGACGCGGGTGAGCGCTTCCAAGGTTTCGCTCAATACTGCTGCCCTATTGTGCGTGGGAATCAGAACGGTTATACCCGGCCCGTTATTTGCCGTGGCTGCAAGTGGAAACTCGCTAGAGGAATCGTTGTTCATCTACCTTTGGTCGCAGAGCGTTGGTTGCCTCCACAAATGATCTATCTTAAACGGTTGTTCGGATGCGCGGCTCGCAGCGTGAGCTACCGCCGGAGCTCCAAATGCTCCCTCGCTTGCCACAGTACTGGAAGGATCCACCATCACTCGGATCAGGTCAGCAAACGCTAACAGCTGACGCATCCAACTGCGCCATAACCGCGTCCATGATTCTCCTAACGCTGATTGCCGTCGTCGCGTTCCGATCGTAGCCGCGCTTATAGAAGAACTTTTGCAAAAAAGGCGAGATGATCTTTTCTTGTAATCCGTATCCGCATATCTCCCACGGACTGGTACAGGTAAAAATGGAAACGCAGCGCACGCCGCTGCCCAATGCCAGATGCATCGGCAGGCTATCACCGGAAACCAAACAACGGTGACCTTGCACATCAGCCAAATGCTCAAGCAACGTAGGTCGATTTTGAAGGACGTTTACCTTTAAACCGGTTGCTTGTAATTCCTTTTTCAGCTGATCGTAATACGCCCACTTTTTCATTGGCCAGACCGGTCCAGCAGTGGATGAAATGGCCACATCCCCTTGCAGACCTGTCGCTCGCGCCGGTGGCAGATAATACGTCTCGCCCTTAAATTCGAGACCTAGGCCTGAAAACATCAATTCCTGATACGTGCGGCGGTTTAAGAGCTTAAGTCGATCGGCCTTTTGCCGCCCATACACGCTAATCAGGCTTAGGTCGAACCAGGCGCGCGAATCTGAAGTATAAGTCAGCTGGTCGTCTCCGTTCAGGTGAGCGCCGAAGAGTTGTTTGAACTTCAATTGCTTCAAAAAGGAACTCGACTCTCGATCATCCTCCAAATTGATCACCAGATCATAAGCGGTATCTGCGACCCGATTTCGATTTTCCCATGAGACACATCGCACTTCTGGATCGATCCCCTCGAGCAGGGCGAGATTCTTCTCCGCCGTGATCCAGCTGACCGCCCCGCCGAGTCTCCTCAACAACGGGGTCGTACGGACAACGTCTCCCGTAGCACCTAGCTTGATAATTAACACGTCCACCTAAGCCTACCCTCATTACAGGTGTTTTTAGTCACGCACTCCATATCAGACGTTACTGAGAACAACGCGCTGCGTTTGCCCGCTTGTAATACACCTGCGCTGTATTGCAGCCACGAAGTCAGGAAATGCTTCAAGCATCCGCGCGTCGTACAATACCGACTTGGCCGCCAAACCTCGTCGCCTGCTGGGGGAAACAGGGCTCGCATAGCACGAACGATTACTGGGTCGCCCGAACAGCATCGTGAATTTCATCAAGGATCCTGTGAAGATCGTACTGGTAGTTCCATTCCGGATAATGCCGCCGGAACTTCGCGACACTACTGACCCACCTACATGGTCGCCCAATCGATTGTCTTCCACGTAACTCCAGTTCAGCTTTCGACCGCTGATTCTTTCGCATGCGTCAATCGCTTGCAACATCGAGCAGTAGGAATGACGTCCACCGCCGATGTTATAAACTTCGGCAGAACGCGGCGCTTTAAAGAACTCCCAGAAGGCATTAACCAAATCGTGGCTGTGAATGTTGTCCCGCACCTGCTTACCCTTGTAACCGAACACACGGTAAGGAAGGCCTTTCGCCGTACATTTCATTAGATAGGCGAGGAAGCCGTGCAACTCTGTACCGGCATGCGCAGGGCCAGTTAGGCATCCTCCACGAAAGCAAACAGTTTTCATTTCGAAATAACGGCCATATTCCTGGACAAGCAAATCGCCAGCAAGTTTGCTAACACCAAATAAGGAGTGCTTGCTCTGGTCGATAGACATCATTTCGTCAATCCCTGAATGATATGGATGCGAGGGATCAATTTCATAAGAAGTCTCCAATTCTACCAGCGGCAGGTGGTTGGGAGTATCACCATATACCTTGTTAGTGCTGGTGAAGATGAAGATGGCTTCTGGGCAATGCCGGCGCGTCGCCTCCAGCAAGTTCAATGTGCCAAGCGCGTTAACGTGAAAGTCCATGTGCGGATTGCGCGCAGCCCAATCGTGCGAAGGCTGGGCGGCGGTGTGAATCACGACCTTAATATCTCGGCCAAGCGCACCAAACAAACTGTCGATCCGCCCGTTATCACAGATGTCCATGTCCTCGTGCCGGTACATCTTCAACGACTTTTGTAACTGCATCCGAGCCATAGCAGTCGAAGCCTCCGGACCGAAAAAGCGGGATCGCATATCATTGTCGATTCCGATGATATCAAATCCCTCAGCATGGAACCTTTTGGAGGTTTCCGAACCGATCAGACCTGCTGATCCGCTGACTAGGGCGACGCTCATTTTAGTTTACTAGCTTATCCCTTGGGAATTGCGCGCGCTCCCCTTGACGATAAGGCTGCGCTAGCACCATCCGAGTTGTTCCTCCTGGACGCGAGCTCCATAACCAAATTGTCCAAGGAGTTCGCAACGGTCTGTGGACCGTAAGTTTGCAACGCCGCTCGAGATGCATTGCGCTCGTAGGAGCAGCTTTCTATCACCTGCTTAAGTGTCGTGGCGATCGTCTCAGCCTTGTTGTCCGGCATGTAGGTGATGCCCCCCTCCAGTGCCAGATCGAGCGTGCCCATGCGAGTGCTGATTACGTGCGCGCCCGCTGCTAAGTACTCGACAATTTTAAACGCAAAGACGTTGCCCGGCGTCTCGCTAACGTCATGTGGATTGATAGCAATTTTAGCCGAACAAAGCAATCGAGCGTTCTCGAGCCGATCCAGCAACCCATGAAACACTATCCCCCGGCCCTCTGCTGCCAACCGATGCAGTCGATCGCGCAGGTTGCCGTCACCGGCTATATGCAGTTCCCAGTCCGGAAGCCCGACCATTGTCCAAGCTTGTATCAGCTGTTCGACGCCCTTGGTTTCAAAAAGGGTACCCGAGAACACGATCCGGTTCTTCCGAGCGGCTACGGTGGGCTTTGTTCCATTCGCAATTTCATCGCTCACTACCCCGCGTAAAAGTAGCTTGGGTATCGAAGGTGGCAGTTGCCTCAGCAGATGCGGCGATACGCCGATACAACCAGAAACCAGGTTGAAGAGATTTCTCACGACGGATAGTTGCAGCCTTACTTTGAAGCCGCTCTCTATTTTTCCGGCGACGCTTACGAAAGCGTCATCTTCGTATTCCAGAATAACAGGTAAGCGCAGACGCCGGATCGCATAATTAGCGCAGAGAATCTGCGCTGGTTTGACGTTATAAATTATCATCATGTCAAAGGGCGCAACTTGGTGCCGCGCTTTGAAGATCTGAAGGAGGCTGTTACTAGATGCTACTCCATTAACAAATTTGAGCGGAAATGCCGCGCCATAATACACCGGAATATTCTCATCGAAGAGTTCACGTTCCTGAAACCCGGGATAGAATTTGAATGCATGGTCTATCACTTCCCCCTGTGAGAAAATCTCCACAGAATGCGACTTATTTCTAAGCAATTCAGCTACGAGGCCTATCTTCACATTAGCTGCCAAGCTCAGATTTCCCACGATTGGACGGCGCTTCAGCAAAGTGGGCCCCTGATAGTTCGCTATATAGGCTATTCTCATTCGTTCAATGGGAGCCGTTAGTTTTCCCTCCCATAGTTAGAACTCGGTTCATGACACGCACATTTGTGCGTCAGTTATCCCATTCAGTTTGCCAGAATTCGTCGATAAACCCGGTCCAGCATCTCTCCCACGATCGCCCATGAGTACCGCTCGTTGGCGTAATCGCGAATCTCCCGTTTGGTTTCATCCAGGTTCCGGTAGAGATCGCTACGAAAATATACCCGAATCGCCTCGGCAAGCGCAGCGGCATTCTGTGCTTCGTGAATGAATCCAGTTTTGCCCTGAATAACATCTTCCTGCATTGACCCAGTGTTAGAGGCTATCGCCGGCAAACCAAAGCTGTAGCCCAGGAATAGCACTCCACTCTGGAAAATGTACGTGTAAGGCAACACCAGAACATCGGCCGCTTTGAAGTATATTTCTGTGTCCTCATCCGGCACATATTCAATCTTCCGTATGATGCGCTCGCCCACGCCGCTTAGGACGATCGACTGTTCAACTGCGCGCCAATAGGTCTGGCAATTCTTTACGCTTCCTGCAATTATGAGGCGATAGTTGAAGCATTCCTTGGACAGTTCGGTGAAAGCAGCCACGAGATATTCCAGGCCCTTGTAAGGGGCGATATTCCCGAAGAACAGCAAAGTTTTCTCATCTTTACTAATTCCAAGCTGGTGTTTCGCGTCCGCGGTCGAAAGGCTTGTATTTGGAACTGTGTTATTAATTCCAAATGGTATAACGCTTACCTTCTGTTTCGCCACACCGAATTCGGTGACGAGCTCGGTTTTCATCTTTTCAGTATGAACAAAAATGTGGTCGCTTAATCGGTACTGCCACCTCAGTGAAAATCGGTTTAGAAACGACCGCTTTCCATCCCGTTTCGATTTGTCGACATTGTGTGCCGTAAATACCAGACGCTTTCCAAGCAACTTGTAATAAAGCATGAGCAGCGTCCGATCGAAGATTTCGATCTTGTTGTTCCACAGAATATGGAATATTGCCGGCTTGGCCTTCGCAGCATAGCAAATCAGCCGAAAATAATAGTTCAAGACTCGCAAAACTTTCGTCACTCGGCTCACTTGAGGACGTTGGTCTCCTCGTAGGTTATGGAAATTCACCCGTGGATTGGCGAGTAACTCAGGCATGACCTGCTCGTCACTGCCTATGAAATCAACTATCACCCCAGCTGAGGTGAGTGCTGCAGTTAGTCCCAAGGCGTAAGGTTTGTCTCCTCCACCAGTCAGAAGAGTAACGTGAATAGGACGCGCAATATCGCGGGCCGCTTTATCTGCCGTGCAGTTGCTGACGGCACGCTCACGCGATTGCTCCAAAAAGATAGTGGATATTCCCGATTTTCGCTCAGCAGGCACCATAGGTTCGGACGACCGCACGTGGACGTGAGAAAACATTTTGGCTGCGGTAAGCTGGGCGTTCGTTTACGACTTCGATTGACTTGGCAAGCAGCTTCGCCAAAAAACTTCGACCGAAGTTTCTTTTATCTCAGCGAAAGCTTTGGCAAAGGCATCGTGTGACATCCAGTCTGAAAACATCAGGCGGTCTCCGACCGCACAATTAAACACCCCGTTGGCGGCGATCTCACGTAGCCGGACGATACATTGTTCCCCTTCGCTTTTAAAGTCCGGCAAGTTCACCTCGAACGAAAGATAAGGCACAGCAGTTTGGAGTCCCTTCAAAACGTTGGGCTCGTAACCCTCCACATCGATCTTGATATAAAATGGCCGGCCATACGTTGAGATCATCTGCTCCAATGTGATCGTTTCCACCTGTTTCTTTTCCCGGAACTCGAACGTACGTCCAAATCTCGCCGGATCCTTCTCCAACGTTTCAGCCCACTTGGCGTTGAGAGTGTTCATTTCAAATCCCGGCTCGCTAACCCAGAAAGTCTCTTGACCATTTCGATCGCTGACCGCCTTTCCAACGACGACTACAGGCTTCTTCCGCAAACGGTAGCCGAGAAAGTGCTCGGTCAGCGTTTTCTGGTTAGAGACGTCCGGATCGACAGCGATGACACGGGCGCCAAGTCTTAGAAAGATTTCGGCTTTAACCCCGTGGTTGGCGCCGATATCGAAGATGAGATCATTCCTGCGAAAACCAACCAGAGTCTTTCGAAAGAAGGCAAGCTCCTGTTTGCGCTGTTCGACTATCCGCGGATCCGCAATTCTCCAGTAGGCATCGTAAAGGCAGGAGCCCTTTAGTCGCTCGTACATGCCGGCCCGCTTGAGCAGAGACTGGCATGTTGCTTTCCAAAACGCGGCCATGGGTCAGATCCCGACTTCCATTACGTTTGGCCACTCAGTAGGCCTTTCGGCTGGAGATTTGAGGTTACAAACTTCCGTAGTAAGCCTGGTTGGGGCATCGATCGATAATATCGTGTGATAATCCTAAATCTA
>WNGI01011440.1_pt1 | contig 10079 bp, 15 predicted proteins | sample 5400621 | NCBI WGS metagenome assembly WNGI01 (sample SAMN13153374, study PRJNA577476) | soil metagenome | isolation source: 20 cm soil or saprolite under Garry oak tree replicate 1 | place: USA:California | collected 2016-06-15 | reverse complement strand
TCACCCCGTGCCTAGCGTATCTTGAGTAAAAATAGGTGCGAGGGGAAAGGTTCAAACAAACCAGCTGGTCCTTGACTTCATATAGTTTCCTCTTGAACAGACTAAGCTCTTTCGCGTGACCATCCTGAAGTTCCTTAAGGTATCCAGGGATATACCTGTAAGGATGCTGATGAGCGAGACACATCAAATGAAACGAGATGGATCGTACTGAAGGAATGGCCAGTAATCAACCAACCAAGCTCCCGGTCGCATGGTGATTCCTAAGAGATACAGGCAGTCATTGACGGCCTCAATATCCGGATCGTTGGGTCCATTTGGGAACACGCCATACGCAAGAAGCATAACAACGGACGCAGCATAGCTTAACGGACTCGTAAGCATACTTGACAAGTGGAACCGTGAATGCATACCGTCTGGCATGACACTGATGCTGCGCGGGGTCTTCTATGATATCAAACAGAAGTTGTTTTGCACGTCCTGACAGCATAGAACCATAGCTGTTGACGAGCTTTGGTTGTAAGTACGCGTGAAGGGCACTGATAGCTATCAGACACGTGATTTCGCGGTTAAGGCGGACCGTACTCACCGCCTCATCTTCTTGAACCGCTCTCCAGCCGGAGTTATAAGCGTCCGCATGCCACCAGACAGCGTTTCTCCCGCTGAAATGCTCCTCGGCCTATCGCATGTGTTGGTACCCTCCTTCTCCATGATATCCATGGCTGCTTGGAGACGCCCTATGACAATGATAGTTTGCGACCCCTGTCGCAGCGTGAACACTGGACCATACTCTTTTGTCCACTCTTCGAACTTGCGATAGCCACTGGGCGGAGGTCAACGAGGTGACTCGTTTTGAGCGGTCGTTTCACTACTCACAATTTCTTCGGGATCGTGTTGCCTAGGAGCCAATGTCCAGGTGGTCCTGGGGGTAGAGGGAGTTTGGAGCTTGATACAAATCGTTTAATAACAAGAAATGCGGTGAGGGATAGTGCGATGAGGACGATAGACTGTGGGACCGTGAACCAAGACATGGTGGAGTAGTATAAAGACCGGTATATGTATCAGACAAGATCCGAGCGCCCGCTCAAAAGGTTAAGTAGAAAGCCGAACGGCGCCGTCACATTACCATTCTGTAGTTATCCCAGCGCCAGATGATAACACCTAGGAACGTCATTGAGCGTCACCACAACCTTCCGTACAAGTAGGAGCGGAAAAACCATCCTCCGCACCTGCTATCCAGTTGTCCCACGTTACCAAAAATGATATGCCGCCAGGCACACGCAATACAAAGTGTCGTAACAGTGGTTCTTTCGAACGACGTGCACGGTGGTCCCAGAAGAGCGTTGTTTTTGCTATGGATCCACTTGGACGCACGTTCTATTCCGCTGCTTACTTGACGCCTGCGGCGCCCATTTGCGCCCATAATAACTCCCTCTCCGCAATGGAATCAAACGTAATCTCGCTCAATGCCGAGATTCGAAGGCGCGCCATGTTAACATTTCACTGACGACTGGGATATTGATGCGCAAGACAAACATACAAAGAGGACAAGGACGTATCCGGGTATCTTTTACAGCTTTGCTTTCCCCCAATCAGCTGAGCCTTGCCTCTCAAATTCCCTTTTCGCCCGCTGCTTCAATTCCTTGCGGAGGATCTTACCAGAAGCACTAACAAAAAAAAAAAGCACGTCAGTTCGACGTCGGGCAATGTAACCACCCGGTACCTCTTCGGAATAGTTTCAATTGCGAACACGCCTGAGAAGATATAGGTCAGTCATAAACACAATGACATACAATGACACTTACCTCCCCTCAAGTATTTATGCCGCGCGACTTGCTTTTGTATCCAACTCTCTATGTCGCGGCAGAATGCCGCCTCTTTATACTCATCGCGAATTGCTTCAGGCTTCGCATGGACAACGTAGGCTCTAGGAATGTATCGTATTAGGATAAATTTTGGAATCGACAAGACTCAATCACCTTGGCAACTCGGTCGCCTCCCTCGTACTTTCAATTCCAATCACGGCTGCATCTGCAATATCAGGATGCGTCAAAAGGACACTTTCTAATTCCGTTGGAGCGACTGTTGCCCATCATAGTTTGTTACGAGTCACCACAAACGATATCATTTGCCTACCTTGGAAACCCTGGTAATTGTTCAGTACATCTGTCGATGGACGCAACCAGAGCGGTCATTACCTTATATTTAATGAACTCTTTCCGTCTATCAATGATGTAATAAAACCCTTCGTCATCCCTTCTGGCGATATCACCGGTTTTGAACCATCCATCAGGTGTGATGGCTTCTGCTGTCGCCACCTTATTTCCTAGATAAGCCTTGAAAAGGACTTCAACTCGGCTGAGAGTAGAGGATACCAGTAAAATCTTACTTTCATGACAATTGGTCCTTTTATCCACAGTTCGCCGGGTTGCCCTTCGTTAGCATCCAGGTCGTTGTCTTTTCCTTCGGCGATGATTCGTGCTTTTAAATTGGGCACCAGAAGACCAATACTACCCGATTTACGCATATCATCTCCCACCGGCACCACATGTGTGAGACCGGACATTTCAGTGAGACCATATGCTTCGCACGGAACTGTCAGTGCGTCGTCATCACAGTATCAAACTTCCTTACCTTGCAAAACAGTAAGATCCCTCTTCCCATCTCGCTTGGAGAGCAAACGTTGAAAAACCTTTCAGCATGTTGATAAACGTTCTTTTCCGGTCGAAAATGGAGATGAATCATACAAGATTCGCAATGCCAGCACCTAACGGAGCTGCACTGCAGAGAAGAACTTCCAAAGAGGATATATCATATTTGTCAACAGCTAATATGATGAGCAACCGGACCCAGTATTATACTGAGATACTCACCAGGATGCCGAGCCAAGTGGAGTAGTATGGGAGGAACGGTAATAGCTATAGTGATCTTGTACTTTTCCAAGTTGGCGCAAAATTGGACAGGGTCAAATTTTTGTTGGATGATAACAGGAACGCCACACATGAAATTGAAATGGAGGATATTAACAAGACCTACGATATCGCAGGTGGCAAGTCAAAACGCTGACGTGTCACTCTTAGATTTTAACATACCACATACCAAACATGTGATAAAATGGTAAGACGCCCAAAGTTGATGACTTTCCAAATGTTAGCGTTGGAAACAGTGGCCTTAGGGTGTCTAAGTTGGCGGTGACATTTTGGTGCGTTGTCTATAATATGTATGTGAATTAGATCGCTACACGATGCAGCAGTCATTGAGATACCTCTACGCCTTTACATTTCCCCGTGGTGCCTAATCGAACATGAACTTAGCAGACGCGGACATCTTCACATGGGGTGAACCGACCGGAGCTGTAGCAAAGATAAACAGTCTCGTGCGCCAATCGACCATTGAACTTCTCTTCTTCTGTGAGGGTTCCCAACGTTAGCAAATCTTCCAAATACACAAAGCCTCGTGCTTCAGGTTTTCGTGGAGCAGTTGAACTGCCCACCCAACCGAGACCACTTCCCAACACAACAATCCTCCGGGAGATCTGAACCTCGGTAAGACTAAGGTTCCGTAAAGTTTCCTGTGCCGTCGCAAGCCCATCTTCACTGGTCAGAATGAGCATTGCGCCGCTATCGGTATACTGGCTTGCAAGTTCTCGTTCACCGTTGGCGTTGTTGGCGAGCGTGCATCTTAGCCCTGCTGCAACTATACATATCAGGTCAGAAAGAGGTAGCGTTGTTTACGGAAAGAATAGCTGGCCTGATCCTAGTAATACGACGGGCCAGCATAATGAGTTGAATGAATAGATGAGAATGGTGTCGCCGCGTTTGGCAGTGATCCGTGGGTGATTGCGAATGCCGTAACCAAATGCGAGAGTCAGACGCTTGAGGTCTGCACGAGTGATAGTCGTGCCAGACACAGAGTCTACGAAGGCAGGCGCTGAGCTGGGGAATTGGCCGATAAGGTTTGGGTCATTGGAGGCGAAGAGATGGGTGTAGACCGATCTCTCGACAATAGGTACGGAGGGTACGGAAGAACTGTAGATTCTGGGCGCTACTGTGGCTGGCAAAGGTGACAAGGGATTGGCCATCCTCGTTGCTAAGGAAGGCGAGGAGCTCCTTTTCAACTGAATCCAAGCCGGACTTCACGGTCAAGAGTTATGAAATCCGGGCCGTCGAAGCGCATCAGAACGCGTCCCACTGCGCGTTTCACAGATTTTTTCCAAATTGTGGGATCATTCCGTGATCAATGATCCATGCATGAACCTATGTGCCTGCTGCATCCAGGGAATAACACATGATGGGTACGGTTTGGCCCATTGAGCACCCGCATCGCCTGGGGTAGTAAAGGTACTCCCAGTGCACTCCCGGAGAGAGTGGACCAGACTACAGGCGGGAAGAGGTGGCGGTGACGCTGCGGTGGCTGTACACTCACGTGTGCTTCGCTTTCGTTCCGCGATAACCCGCTAGTATATCATCCTCCATACCTGCCCAAACATGACATGATATTAAGTTCTTATGCTCACATGCCGGTGGGCAGCAGAACCCACAAAATGCTTTTTCTAGGCTGTCCTCCATAATGAAAAAATGTATAATTCGTAATAATGTCCCAAATGACCATATCCGAGTTAAAAATAAAAATAAATCTAGTACGACAAGTCGTCAGTCAATCATCTCATTTGTTTGCTTCGGTGGATCAGATTGCTTACCTCCTTCTGCCCGCTTTCCCTTTCTAGCAGCTCTAGTCGTGACACCTCCGACGTTTGCTTTCTTCAAGGGCCTCCCTTGAGAGGATCCCATGCATTGCTGATGTCTAATTTTTTTTCATCGTCATTCAGAACCATAGCCCGAGTGAGAATGATGTACCGTTCCCGACGCAGTTTCGTCGTTCGTTTTTTTGGCCGGTTTCTCCTTCGCTGCAGTGGTTTGTGAGTTGGAGGACTATCGAACACAACGCAGGCGTGAACGAGGTACCGATCTGGAAGCGGTTTCGTCGTCGGCGACAGGTTCATTACTTTGACTCGGTCGGCGTAGATCTGATAAATCTACAGGGGAATTAGCGTTCTTGTAGCGGGCATGAATTATTGTTTCTTCTTTTTCACCTTGCTCTTGGATGTAAAGACACACATCAGCCTGACGACGGTACCAGTGCGCAATTTGTCGTGTTCATCCCTGGAAGGAATTAAGTTGTTGCCAATGTCGACAAAGATTCTCTGCTTCAGTTTTGCATGTTTCAGCTTGAACAAAGGTCCTCCGTAATCGTGGAGAAGTCGCAGATCATAAAAGGCAACCAGTTTCACGTCTAAAACTACGTTAGTGGGGAAAACATTGATGATCATTGCCGTGGACTGACCAGTAGGAACAGGGGAGATGTTCTTCCGCAGCATGTGAATTAGATCGCTACATGATGCACCATTTGTTGAAGTACCTCTACACCTTTATATTTTCAAGGTGACAAGGGATTGAGCGCTATTCCGAGTCGCTGGTAAGCAAGGCGAGGCACTCCTTTTCAACTGAATCCAAGCCGAACTTCACGGTCAACAATTATGGATGGGTACCGAAACACTCGGCGTAGAGAGAGCGCGCGAACGAGAGTCTGGCGGCATCGGAGGAGATGCAGACGGTCCGACGAGTAGAGCGCGTGAAAGTGTCGAATCGAGTCTTGCTATTCAATTACCTCAGCAAGCTGTCGTCGGCTATAACGACACAGAACCACGTACCTAAGCGAAAATGTAGTTTTCGTCTGAATCCCGAGGACGCGAGGACGATGCGCTTGAGGAAATCGGAATCATGCTACAAGATAGGCTTCCCGACAGGGTGCCGCGTGACCCTTATTTATTTATGTACCACCGAGTCTCGACGGCTTCTGTCGCCTCGCTAGCAACATATACACGTCGTTAATTCGATGACGACCCCTGTACTTATCCACCACAATAAACTCGAAAGTAATGTATTTCGAAGGAACGCCAGTATTGATATTCATCTCTGGGCGTGCATAGGCAATTTCGACGCTGAATGCCTCCCAACCAACAATTTGACGAAACGTTCAAATACGTCAAGTTTGTCCCCGAGGCCGTTCCGGTCCCGGTCCCGGTTTTGCACGGCGCTGGATAAGGAACTTGTCCACAATATCTGCACATATTCGGAACTTCGTCTTCATAACATGCTGTCGATAAGCTGTCCATTTCTCCGGGGTTGAAAAGTTGAGCTGGATTGATCCACATATCGCAGGAGTACAGATGACATGGCACAATAAGCTTGTCATTATCAGTCAAGCTTGCCTGCTAACATAATTGTCTGAACAAGTGGTTCTGGGTCATGATCGAGCTTACTTGTTGAGATCCGGCGCCTCTCATTCTCCGTTCGAACATCCTTCACCAATTTCTTCAACCTGCGGCCCTCCTCTCCTCTTGTGCAACCCACCTCCACGCGCCACGCATCAGGGTCTCGCATCTTCACCCCCATCTTTCTCTTCATCATTGCCACATATCCTACTTCACTCACATGCCTCACGACTCTATCCATTTCCTTCTCTTCCGCTGTCATCTTCGCAAGAATATGGGCAGGCGGACCTTTGCGCCGACGCTTAATCGTGCGCGGGAGAATCTCTCCCCGACGTTCGCGTTCCAGTTCACGTGTTTTGTTCGCAATGCGCTCCGTGCGTGCCTCTCTGACGGCTTGCTTGAGCCAATCAGGAACGGGCTTCAGCATTCTTTCATCTCCGCGCTTTCTGGCAGCCTCTAATTCTTCTAAGGACGTGGTGATTGGTTGCACTGCAAGGAGCACGTAAGCATACTTTTCCGAATTACTCATAAACCACTCACTCCACTGATCCATGTTCGAAAATACAGGCTCGACTCCTTTTTCCTTGCGCATGGTACCCTGCCACAACTTTCTCTCACACGCCGCTTCATTCCGAATATAATCCTTCATCTCCATTAAACTTTTAAACCTCGTAAACCGCTTCATTGCGACCGCTTTCCGCTTTTTGATGATCATCGACATGGCCACTGGCTGTGGTTTCAAGCGCGGATAATGAGGGTTTACGGTGGTTGCGCGGAAAATGCTTGTGAAGATTGGTCGTGAACGTAGTTTCAGCTTCCAGGCCTGGAAGTTTGACGCGTATAGTATATCCTTTATCAGTGACAGGAATTCTCGAGCTATGAGCACGTACCATTTCTTTGTGTCCGAGGTACATCCAATACGCTTTTTCACGTTTCACAGCAATGAGAGAAGAGTAGCGCTTGAGTACAGTTTGATAGTGCTCGTCTCCTTGTTTTACCCTTTGGAATATATCTAGCCACTGTAAGACAACACACAATCAATGTAAGTAGGACAAGGAGGGAAAGAGAACATGAACATACTTTATAGCCCAAATTCAAAAATTTGATCGTCCGTTCCGTTCCCGTAAGACACCTGTTCACCCTGAACATCATCCGGACTCTAAACCGAATCTGGGCTTGACAAATGGAACATCAACAAACGCTTCAATTCCGAGGTTTTTTAAGACGTACATCCTCTGTGGTCGCATTTCGCAGGAGACCGCGGTACAAGGAGAGTGTTGGAATACGGTGCACAGCGAGTTGCCAGAAAGGAACACGGGGACGAATTCGCTTCAAAGGAGAGACAAGTTTGGCTAAGTCGGTACGAAATGTGGGTGAGGCTGGCGATGGTGCTGAGGCCATTGAGCCTTTCCAAATCAGGTAACGTCAGCTTTTGAATGAGGAAATAGAATAAATAAAATAAATTGATCTTTCGCTCCCTTATACAGTCGCACTGCACATTCTACAGCGCCACTCAAATATTAGGTAGCATTCGTGCTGTTGGATCGTGCATCGGCTACTTTGGACCCAGGTTTTGTCACAGTCTTGTTAATATTATCGATTAATCGATTAAACATTGGGCGGTCTCGGGCCTAGGTTGAGCATAGGAAGGAGACCCGGGCACCGACAAAAAGGAGAGGTGGTAAGCTAGGATGCTCAAATGCTATGCAGGTTACGCCCTGTCCTCCTTCGGGGTTATGCGGCACATTTGCGTCCTCTGCACATCCTCGTTTGGCACAACTTGAACTAGACTCAAGCACATATATATGGAAGAACGTTTATGTCGTAAATTTCAGTCGTACAGAAAGTTATTAGATACATAGAAGAAGGCGGACTACTCTAGTTATACAAGCAACGGCTCTATGCCTCATCACTGGTATGCTATCCAGCATGTCAACGATGCCGTCAAGCGTTGGAGCCGCACGGGGTTCAAAGATCACCTTGAAATTGCCCGGGCGGGTGACAGTCGAATCAGTCATGTTCGTTTCGTCAATAGGCGATTTAGGATCAGGTTTGACCGTCAGGGCCCATAGGATCAGCGCAGTATCGAGGAATACGGATCTGTTAATCAACAGTAAGCAACTGCTTGTATGAGAGGACAAGGAGGCGGAGGTACGCACGCGGTACCCATGTATTGTCCTACACACACTCTGTTGCGTTGAACCATATCAGCATACACGCTCTAGGTGAGGCCAGACAAGCGAACCGTACCTCCTTCCAAAGCCAAATGGGAAAATCTTCAAATCCTCCCTGATCTTCCCTTTATCGTCCAACCACCGACGAGGATCAAACTTGTCACCATCGGGGAAAAACTCGGGATCCCGTCCCATTCCCCAAACATTGCCAATGATCGTCGCACCCTTAGGGATCCGGTAGTTTTGCTACGAGCAGATAAGTCCTAGTTATAATTATTAGGAATTGACAGGGTCCTTACCCAAATAATGTCTTCCGTTGCCTTGTGAGGAACGGCTATATCACAAAAACGACAATCAGATATCGGTGCAAATTTGTCAGAACGTGTCACGAACCGCCAGGGGTAGCAGGTCTCCACCTGAAATTCTCGAGCACAAACGCGTGGGTTCGCGGTAAAATGTCCATATCAGCTAACCTGGGAGCTATGCAAATACAAGATGCCATTAGCTCATGGTAGCTGGACAAAGATGAAAGATAAAACGTACGTCGCTCCCCTCCAAGAACCTCATCCATTTCTTCCTGGACCCAGCGTTGCGCTTCCGGATAACACGCCGCAGCCATGATAGTGATGGTAATTGCCGACGCAGTCGTCTCCGATCCTGCTCCAAACATACTCCCAGCGAGATAAGCCGCTTCGCTATCGGACAATCCCATAGCCTGCTGTGTTTCGAGAAGATTTTTGCTCAGGCAGTTGCCGACGTCTTTTCCACGAGCCTAGCGTGCCATCAGTAAAACTATGAGCAAGGGAAAAGAGCTCAGACAAACCATCTTGTCCTTGACTTCATACAGCTGTCGTTTGTAAAGGCCGAGCTCCAGTTCGTGACCAATCTTGAGTTCTTTAAGGTAGCCGGGAATGTACCTACAAGTACGGGATGACCCATAAGGACTAAATGAAAGGGGAGAGATGTACGTACTTGAGGATCGGCCAGTAATCACTCTTCCAATGCCCTGGTCGCATGTGGATACCGAGGCGCTCCAAGCAATCGTTGACGGCTTTGATATCCGGATCGTTTGGCATCTGACAAGTCCGACCATAGTCGAGTGCATACCGTTCTGCGTGAAGGAAGTGGTTATCGGGGTCGTCTATGATGTCCTGAATAAGCTGCTTTCCCCGGCCTTGTAGCAGCGGAGCGTAGCTCGTTATCATCTTGGGTGACAGGTGCGGAGAAAGTGCCCTAAACTTGATATGACGTCTGCCCTATGCATCTACAATGGAATGTACTCACCGTCTCAATTTCCTGAACTGTTCTCCAACAGGCGTCAAAAGCATACGCATACCGCCGGATAGCGTTTCTCCCGCTGCGATGACAGGCCTGTCCAAAGTGCGGCTGCCGTCCTTCTCCAAAATATCTACGCCGGCTTTGACGCCCCCGACGACGACAATGGTTTCAAACCCCTTTTTGAGTGTGAAGATCGGACCATACTGTTTTGACATTTCATCGAACTTGATGAACACGCTGGAACAGGAGGTCAAATGGGTGATTCTTTCTGAGAGGCCGTTTCACTCACTATTCCTTCGGGATCTTGCTGCCCCAAAGCCAATGTGCGGGTGGCCCTGGAGGTAGAGGAAGTTTGG
>WNGI01008095.1_pt1 | contig 10080 bp, 5 predicted proteins | sample 5400621 | NCBI WGS metagenome assembly WNGI01 (sample SAMN13153374, study PRJNA577476) | soil metagenome | isolation source: 20 cm soil or saprolite under Garry oak tree replicate 1 | place: USA:California | collected 2016-06-15 | reverse complement strand
TGTTCTGTTTGAATTCTTTTTACCGAGTTCTTCAGGAATGTCTCGAATCCCGTGAGTGGTTATTAGTACCTGCGCAAGAATTCGGCCACCGCCGCTGCACCTCGGTGCCTGCTCTATTGCCAACCCACGCAAGACGCCGCGCGCGCAACGATCTGCCATCGCATTTCCGCGCGTTGCCGCGAATAAAATGATTGATCCCCTGTCATTTGCCGATAGCCTGAGCTTTCGACTCAAAACCGGAAGCGATGGATCATGGGAAGCGTCGTTCTTCTCGACCTGATGGGTGGCGTGGCATTGCTGCTGTGGGGCCTGCACATGGTTCACAGCGGAATTCTGCGCGCTTTCGGCCCCGATCTGCGTCAGCTTTTGGCGAGAGCTCTGAAGAACCGCTTCACCGCCTTTGCGGCGGGTATCGGGCTGACCATCATCGGGCTGGTCGCCTTCCGCAGCGGCGCCCGTTCACGGATCAAGGACGTCGGCCGCGTCGCGATCGGTCTCGGCCTGATGCTGCTGGCGCTGCATATTCTGCTCGATACGCTGGCGCCGGCGGAGAATGCGCCCGGCATGCGGGTCTTCATGAGCGCCATCACCGGCGATCCCGTGCTCTGCATCATCATCGGCGCCGCCGTCACCTGGGCGGTGCATTCAAGCGTGGCCAGCGTTCTGCTGGTCATGTCGCTTGCCTACGCGCAGTTCATTTCGCCCTATGCATCGCTGGCGCTTGTGCTCGGCGCCAATCTCGGCAGCGCCATCAATCCGGTCTTCGAAGGCGCGCGCCGCGACAACCCCGCAAGCTATCGTCTTCCGCTCGGAAATCTCATCAATCGGCTGATCGGCGTGCTGCTGGTCGCGCCATTCCTGCGTCCGACTGCCGAGCTTTTGCAGGCATGGCAGCCCGACCTCGCCAAGATGACCGCCGAATTTCATATCGCGTTCAACGTCGCGACGGCGATCATTTTCATCGGTCTGCTCGACGGCATGGCCCGGCTGTTGAAAAAGCTTCTGCCAAACCGGGTCCAGGAAACCGATCCATCGCGGCCACGCTATCTCGACGAGAGCGCGCTTGAAACGCCTTCGCTCGCGCTGGCAGACGCCGCGCGCGAAACCCTGCACATGGGCGATCACGTCGAGGTCATGCTGCGCAAGGTGATGGCCGCGATGATGACCAACGATCGCGCGCTGGTGGATGAGGTGTCCCGAATGGACAACAGCGTCGACAACCTCGACGAGGCGATCAAGCTCTATGTGACCAAACTGACGCGCGGCAGCCTCGACGAGCGCGAGGGACAGCGGGCGATGGAGATCATCTCCTTTGCCATCAATCTTGAGCATATGGGCGATATCATCGACAAGAATTTGAGCGAACTCGCCACCAAGAAGATCAAGCGCCGGTTCCAGTTTTCGCCGGAAGGCGCCGACGAATTATCGGCATTCCACAAGCGAACCATGGACTCCCTGCGGATCGCGTTCGGCGTCTTCATGTCGGGCGACGTCAATGAAGCCCGCAAGCTTCTCGCGGAGAAGGCGCTTCTGCGCAATACCGAGCTGGCCGCCACCGAGCGGCATCTCGACCGGCTGCGCGAAGGCCGGCCTGAGAGCATCGAGACCACCTCGCTTCATCTCGACGTGCTGCGCGACTTGCGGCGAATTCACTCGCATATCTGTTCGGTGGCCTATCCCGTGCTCGACGCCGCTGGCGAACTGCCCGCCCACAACAACGCTGAAAACGATCTGGCCGCGCTGCCCGCACCGGCCGCAAATCCGTGACGCGCTGACGAATCTCAATCGCTGGCGGATGACTGCCGACCGTTGACGATGATGAAGTACAGATTACGGATGTAGACCAGGAGCCCGAGGGCCTGGCCTGCGATGAATACCGGGTCTCTGCGATACAGCGCGTAGACCAGCAGCAACACGCCGCCGCCAATCGAGAAGAACCAGAACGCCACCGGAATCACGCTCTTGCGCGCGCGTTCCGAGGCAATCCATTGCACCACGAAGCGCATGGTGAAGAATCCCTGCGCCACGAACCCCAGAATGACCCAGCCGTCGAACTTGATGACAAAGACATCGTGCAGGTAGGTAGCGAACGTATTGAACAGGTCAGTCATTGGAGATTACCTCGGTCGCGACCGGCGTCGGCTTCTTGCGGCGGATCAGCCACCACACCCCGGCAAGATCCATGATCCCAATCCATAGCCGATCGAAGAAACCGTAATTTGACACGCCCGAATGGCGCGGGCGGTCGATCACATCGACATAGGCGATCTCATATCCTTCGCGGCGCATCAGCGCCGGCAAAAAGCGATGCAGCCCGTCGAAATAAGGCATCATCAGGAACACCTCGCGCCGGAACGCCTTCAGACCGCAGCCGGTGTCGCGGGTGCCATCGCGCAAGATCGCGTTGCGCACGCCATTGGCGACGCGTGACTGGATTTTCTTGAAGCCGGTGTCCTTGCGTCCGACACGCTGGCCGGCGACGAGACCGACGCGTTCGCCGCCATTCTCGATCGCCAAAATCAAATCCGGCAGGAACGCCGGATTGTTTTGGCCGTCGCCGTCGAGCGTCGCCACGATGGCGCCGCGCGCGGCGCGGACCCCGCTGCGCACCGCCGCCGACTGACCTGATGAAGTGGCGTGACGGATCTGCCGCAGACTTCCTCGCTGTCTCATGATGGCTGCAAGCCGATCGGCGGTCGAATCGGTTGAGCCGTCATTGACGTAGATGATTTCGTACTTCCATCGACCATCGAGCGCAGCGGCGATCTCGGCGATCAGCGGGCTCACGTTTTCCGCTTCGTTGCGCACGGGCACAACGATGGAAACATCGACGGCGGCGGCGTCAGAAGATGGCAAATCAACACTCATTGTTCGAGGCGGCAGCCGGCGGCCCGTATCAGGCGTTCGCTTCTTATGGACCTGACGGCTCGCGGGCAACCCTTTTAAGGTGCCCCAATGAGGGTCCCGCGAGCGGCACAATTGCGCCATCGCGACGAATCGCGAACCCCAGGCGGCGTGCGGCGAACCAGTACCGCACCAACATCGCACCGACCACACCGATCAGCGCGCCTGCGACCACGTCGCTCGGATGATGGGCCAACAGCACGAGGCGGCTGATGGCGATCAGAATGGCATACACAATCATCGCGGGCCGCGCCTGCGGCCAAACCGCGGAAACCGCAAAAGCCAATGCAAAGCTGGTAATGGCGTGGCCCGATGGGAAGCTGGCATAGGCTTCGGTTCCGGCGAAGTGAGCGAAGTTGAAGGCGTTGGCTTCGCCTCCGACGAACGGCCGGCCGCGCCCGACAATCCATTTGATGACCTCACCGGCGAGGACCGGCACCAGCACCGCGAAAAACACAAACTGCAGATGCGTCCCCAGGCTGAGCAACGGCGACCGTGAGCTTCCCCGCCATCGCGGGGTCATCAGCGCAAGGGCGACGAGTATCCCCGCCAGTAACCACAGCACATAGGCCGATTTTCCAAAATCGGTCAGGATGCGAACAGGCCAGAGGCTGGCGGTGCCGCGCGGGGGCATCAGGCCAATTTCGGTGACGTCGAGCGCATACATCAGCGCGATGATGGCGGCGCCGAGAATGGCGGCGAGCAGCAACACGTGACGCGCCGATCGCCGTGCCGCCTCAGCGCGCCGCGAATGCGATGGCCGGCGCACCAGTTGTGTCGCCGACGTCCTCGCCAGGATGAAGACTTGCGAAAAATAATTCGACTGTGCGCCGATGCCGGCCTGAGCTGACATCTACTCGGTGCCCTCGGAGCGGAAGATGGCGATCGAAATCGCCCTGCCTTGCGAAATATTATAGCCGTCGATGCGGGTGGCGACGTCATAGCGCAGCCCGATGGCTTCGGCGCGCTGCGCGAAACCGCGTTCCGAGCGCGCTTCCACCAGCGCGAACCTGCAACTGCCCTGGCCCAGGAAATCCGCAGCGCCCGATCCGTCCGTCAGCACCGTCGAGGTGCCGGTCATGAAGACCAGGCTAGGTTCGTGGAAACCCGCCGCGGCGGCTTTCGGTCCGACGCAGACGACGTTGCGCAGCGCGCGCGCGACCTCGGCGCTGGGAAATAGCGGCGCCAGCGCCGGCACCACGACGCCATAGATCGCCACGGCCAAAAACATCGCCGACACCACGGCGTTCAGCAGCGAGCGTTCGGCGCGATTGTCGTCGTAAAGCCACCACGCGAACAGCCCGAAGATGAGCGCCGCGGCCACGAACGGCCACGCCAGAAACACCGGCTGACGCGTCAGCGTGATCGCGCCGATAACGGCAATGACCGAAGCCGCGGCAGGAATGACAAACCACCAGGCTGCGCCGCGCATCAACCATGATCGCGACAGCACACGGCGCTCCAACGCGCCAGCCGTCAGGATGGCGATCGCCGGATAAAGCGGCAGCACGTAATGCGGCAGTTTGGTCAGCACCAGTTCGAACACGATCCAGGACGGAACCAGCCACGCCAGCAGGTATTGCGCGCCGGGCTCCTGCCTCGCCCGCCACACCGCGGGCGCCGCCATCCCGGCGAGCGCCGCTCCCGGCCAGAACGTCACCCAGAACAGCAGCAGATAGACTCCTGGCGGTGCGCCGTGCGATTCCTGCGCGGACAGCTTGCTCAACATGTCGCCGCCGATCGAATCTGCGAAAAATGCATCGCCGGCGCGCCAGAAGATCGCGACGAACCAAGGCAGCACCAGAACCAGGACCCACATCAGGCCCCATACCGGGCGCAGACGCCACAGCCATGCTGCAGACCGGTCGAGGATCGCCAGCGTGACGATCGTCAGCCCCACGAACATCAGGATCAGCGGTCCCTTGAGCAGGATGCCGCCCGCCAGCGCGGTCCAGAAAATCGCGGGCCATGACCATGGCGGGTGCGCGGGATCCTCGCCCCGTTGCCACGACAAATATACCCGCGCCATCGCCCCCATCGCGGCGACGACGGACAGCAACAGCATCGCATCGGTTTTGGCGAGCCGCGCTTCGGCGCCGAGCAGCACCGAACTGCACAGGATAAGGGCGGCCAGTATGGCCCCGCGCCGCGTCACGAATGCGAGCGCGGTCCAGTAGGTCAGCAGCACCGCGCCGATCGCACCGATCAGGGACGGCACGCGGTAGAGCCAAACGCGAACCGGGGCCCGCGGCAAGCCCAGCGCCGAGGCGGTTTCGACCACGGCTGCCTGCAGCCAGTATACGCCGACCGGCTTCTTGTAGCGCACATCGTCCTGGAAACGGATGTCGACGAAATCCCCGCTCTCGACCATTTGCTTGGTCGCCTGCGCGAACCGCGCCTCGTCGCGGTCGATCGGCGGAATGTTGAAAAATCCCGGCAGAAACAGCAGCAGCCCGCACAGGGCGAGAAACGCGATCGCGCGGACATGACTGACCGTCACAAAATCGATCACGCCCGCGAGCCTGCTGCCGGGATTCACCCGGTTCTTAGGCTGGCGTGGCTCTCCAAATCTGGGGCGGGCATAGGTCTCGGACATCGGCTCCGCATACGCCGAAACCGCTATCCGGACAACCGGTTAGCAAAACTCTATTGAATTCTGATGACAACTGTGTCCGCGGCGCCCATGGCGTCGATCACGGTCAATCGGGCAAAGCCCGGGCCGGGCGGATCGACCAGACGCTGCCGCCGGCTGTCGATTTCTCCCACCGCCACACCGTTAACGAGCATTGTCAGCGGAAGCACGCCACCAGCGATTTTTACTGGCATCGCAGCGAGTTCCGCACCGCCCGAGCGATCGACATCGATCCGCGAGCCATTCAATGGAAACTGGATGTGCGGCGCCTGCTCGCCGCCAGTCCGGACCAGTTCCCCCACCGGCCGGAACCGGCGCAACGGCAGCGGAAGTTTCGCATTGCTCGCCAGCAGCGCCCCCTTGGGGGGTTTCGGCAGAGCCGCCGGGAGTTTTCCGGTTCGAGCGAAGGCGTCGAACAGAATGGGTGCGGCGGCGGTACGGCCGACAAGACCTGGAACCGGCGCGCCGTCGGGACGCCCCACCCAGACCCCGATCGTGATGCGGCCGTCGAAGCCAACCGACCAGGCGTCGCGATAGCCGTAACTGGTGCCGGTCTTGAACGCGATCCGGTTGTGCACGCCGTTTTCCGGTGGCGGCGTACCGATCAGCACGTTGCCGACCTGCCAGGCCGCGACCTGATCCATCAGCCGCAATGGATCGCGCTGATCGTCCTCTGCTTTCATGATCTCGCGCAGCGGCCGCGTGCTGCCGAGCCGTGCCAATCCCGAATAGAGTTGCGCCAGATCCTGCAGCGTGACGCCGACGCCGCCGAGACCCATCGCAAGGCCCGGCGCTTCGTCTTTCGGCAGCACCAGACTGGCGCCCGCCTGCTTTATTCGCGACGACAGGCGGCTGGCGCCGACCCGGTCCAGCAAGGCGATCGCCGGTACGTTCAGCGATAGTTGCAGCGCCTTGCGCACAGGCACCGTTCCCTGAAACGTCATGTCGAAATTTTCCGGCGCGTAAGAGCCGAAGCGGATCGGCCGGTCGTCGATCAGGCTTTCCGGATGAACAAAGCCATCCTCGAATGCGAGGCCGTAGATAAATGGCTTCAGCGTCGAACCCGGCGAGCGTACCGCGCGGGTCATATCGACCTGCCCCGCGCGCCGGTCATCGAAATAATCGGGCGAACCGATCCGCGCCAGCACGTCGCCGCTTTCATTGTCCACCGCGATGATGGCAATGGAAATATTCGGACCCAACGCGGCCGCGCGGTCGCGCGCCAGCGCCTCGAGAACCTTCTGCAGACTGGAATCCAGTGTCAGCGTGATGACGTCAGCATCTTTCACGACGGCCATCGCCTGATCGGCCGAATGCGGTGCCAGAATGGGCATCGGCTTGCGCAGCCGTGACACCGTTACTGATTTCGCCTGTGCCGCATCCTCAGCCGTCACCTGTCCATCCTCAACCATGCGATCGAGAACGCGATCGCGCGCGGCATGTGCGACATTGGGGTGACGATCGAGGCGGCGATTTTCCGGCGATTGCGGCAGCGCCACCAGCAGCGCCGATTCCGCCAGCGACAACCGCTTCGGCTCCTTGCCGAAATAGGCAATCGAAGCGGCACGAACGCCCTCGAGGTTACCGCCGAACGGCGCCAGCGCCAGATACAGATCGAGAATCTGGTTCTTGTCGAGTTGCCGCTCGATTTGCAGCGCGCGAACCATCTGGCGCAGCTTGGCATAGACCGAGCGCTCCCGCCGCGGCTCCATCAGCCGTGCCAGTTGCATTGTGATGGTGGAGCCGCCCGACACGATTTGACCACGTGTGACAAGTTGAAACGCGGCGCGGCCTAATGCCAAGGGATCGACGCCGCCGTGGGAATAGAAACGCCGATCTTCATACGCCAGCAGCAGCTTGAGATAACCGGGATCGACGCCGGTTCTGGCATCGACCGGCAGCCGCCAGCGGCCGTCGGCCATGGCGTAGGCGCGCAGCAGCTTGCCGTTGCGATCGACGATCGTGGTGGAGACTTGCCGGGCCTGCGCGAGCGGCAATGGACCGAGCGAGACGACCCACGCGCCTATCGCAATGGTGACAGAGGCGATGATTGCGAACGAAAAGGCGACGATGCGAACGGCGCCGCGCTTACCAACGCCGTCATGCCCGGGCTTGTCCCGGGCATCCACGTCTATTCTTGATCGCGACGAAGACATGGATGGCCGGGACATCTGGCGCGAAGACGGCGCTTCGCGCCTTTTGCCCGGCCATGACGGCACAGAGTGTTTGTTGCCTGGCGCGCTCATTTCGCCGGACGCACCTCGACTGAGCCCGTGCCGGTGCGGCCATAGCGCGAGGGGTTGTACATGTCCTCGACATAGGCCTGCGGCAGCACGTATTTGCCCGGCGATACCGCCCGCACCACATAGGCCACCGTGAACACCGCCTTGTCGTCGGCGGCGCGGTCGATGGCGGCGGTGAAGCGGTCGTCGCGGAACTCGGTATTTTCCGGCTCTTCGCCATCCTCGATCCAGTCCAGCGTGCCGGTGTCGCCGGACGAGACCAGATGCGGGTTGTCGATCTCGAGGCCAGCGGGGAGATAATCCGACACCATGATGTGACCGTATTCCGGTTTGGCCTCGGTGATCTTCAACACCACCGCAAAGCGATCGTTCTGCCTGGCCTTCGACACATCGGCCGGCTTGCCGTCGAGCGAGAAATAACTGCGCTCGATCTTGAAGCCGTTCGATGCCGCGGGCTCCGGCGTCACCGGCGCGCCGCTCACCGAAACCACCGCCTGCACCGCCGCTTCGCCAGTGTTGGTGATCTTGATCGGCTTGCCTTCCAGTACGGCTGCCTTGTAGCTGCGATACAGCGCGGTTCTGACCGGCGCGCCATCGACATCGAGGGTCACCGTTTCCTTTGCCAGCGCCCGCGACGCCAGCACCAGCCAGGCATTTTCCTGGGTCGATGTGTAAGGGGTCAATCCGCGCGCCACTTCGACACGCGCGACGGCCTGCGTCAGCGTCGCCCGCGGTGCGTTGCCTTCGCTCGCAAGCGAAACCAATGCGGCGGCATCGCGCAAAGCGCTGCCGTAGTCGGTCCGGCCGAACTCCAGTACAGGTTTCGGCGCGAGGCTTTCGAGTGCGGCGGCATAGACCCGCTCCGCCCTGCCCTTGTCGCCGACCAGCGCCAGCGCCGCCGCGAGTTGCGATTTTGCAATCGGGGTGGCCAGATTGCTCAGCCTGGTATCGGCAAGGTAGCGCAGATCGCCAATGGGTGCTGTGCCGTTACGGGCGAGCACGTAGAGACCGTAAGCGAGGTCACGCCCGCCGTCCTTTTCAGGTTCGTTGGCGTTCACGACCGAGTTGCGGATGCGATCGAGCGCGCTCTTGAACAACACATCCGGCACCGCAAATCCCTTTTCGCGGGCGCGGGTCAGGAAGTCCGTGACGTAGGCGTCGAGCCAGGCGTCATCGCCGCCGGCCGACCACAGCCCGAACGAACCGTTGGAGCCTTGCCGCGCCAGCAGACGATCGATGGCATCCTTGATGCGCTGATCGACTTCCGTGTCCATGGCGAGATGCGCGCCCGCCGCCAGATCATTGACATAAAGCAACGGCATCGCCCGGCTGGTGATCTGCTCCGAACATCCATGCGGGTAACGGTCCAGCGCCTTCAGGATGGTCGCGGCATCGAGCGCCGTGGAGAGACTGACCGACAGCGAGACGCCGCCGGTGCCCTGCACCAGATCCGAAAACATATCGGATGTCAGGGTCAGGCTCTCACCCGTGGCCAGCGTGCGGATCGAGCGGCGCGCGAGGATCTGCGTTGCCGCCTTGACGTCGAGTGCATAATGCCGCGCCAGCGTCAGTCCGTTCGGTCCCTTGATATCGACATCGAGCTGCGCGGTTCCGGCTCCACCGGCATCGAGCGCCAGCGACATCGAGGTTCGCTGCTTTGCTGCGAGTTTTACAGTCGTGTCGGGATTGCCCGTCACCTTTATGGGGCCGGATGTCTTGACGCTGATGGCGTAGTCGCCAGGCTGACCTTCGACGTTGTCGAGGTCAAAACTCATGGTGCCCTTATCGCCATTGAGCAGGAAGCGCGGCAGCGTCGCCGTCAGCACCACGGGATCGCGGACCGTGACATCGGTCGTGGCGCGGCCAAGCTTGGTCGCGGTCCACGCCACCGCCATCACCCGCGCGGTGCCGGCGAATTCCGGAATTTCGAAACTGATTTCAGCCGAGCCGTCGGCTGCGACGGTGACAATCCCGGAATACAGCGCCAGCGGCTTCTGCGTCGGAGGACTTCCCTGCAACTCGGCGCCCGCGGAATCGCCGCCGGTCTTGAGCTGGCCGCGCGTACCCTGCATGCCGTCGATCAATTGCCCATAGAGGTCGCGGATTTCCGACGTCATGCGGCGCTGGCCGAGATAGTAATCGTCCGGCGCCGGCGGCTTGTAGTTGGTGAGGTTGAGAATGCCGACATCGACCGCGGCGACGACGATTTTTGCGTCCTCGCCGGGACTTAATCCGCCTAGCTTGACCGGCAACTTCATCGTGGTGCCAGGGCGCACCAGAGCCGGCGGCGAGAGAGTGACA
>WNGI01008400.1_pt1 | contig 10081 bp, 10 predicted proteins | sample 5400621 | NCBI WGS metagenome assembly WNGI01 (sample SAMN13153374, study PRJNA577476) | soil metagenome | isolation source: 20 cm soil or saprolite under Garry oak tree replicate 1 | place: USA:California | collected 2016-06-15 | reverse complement strand
AGCGGCTGGACGAGAGCGTTCGCGCTGGAACACTGCCGTCGAGCCTCCTGTTTCAGGGACCCCGCGGGGTCGGCAAGCAGCGCCTCGCTCTTTGGCTCGCCCAGCGTCTGCTCTGCGCCGAGTCCAACGCTCCGTGCGGAGCATGCAAGACCTGCCGCTATGTCACGGCGCTGACCTATCCGGATTTGCATTGGATCTTTCCCAGGCCGCGCCTCAAGGACTCCGATCCGGACCTCGAGCAGGTGCGGGACGACTATGCCGAGGCCACAGCAGAGCGCGCAGCGGCGAACGGCCTGTACGCATCACCGTCCGGAACGGAAGGCATCTACGTCGCCACTGTTCGCTCTCTCGTTCAGCGGTCGGTCATCTCGCCGGCGATGGGGAACCGGAAGATCTTCATCATCGGTGATGCGGAGCGAATGGTCCCACAGGAAGGCGCAGACATGGCAGCAAATGCGTTCCTGAAAATGCTCGAGGAGCCACCCGCTGATACGACCATCATTCTCACATCGAGCGAGCCTGGCGCGCTACTACCGACGATCCGCTCGCGCGTCATAACAGCCCGCGTGCCTCTCGTGCAGGACAGCGCGGTCAGAGCCGCTCGCGCGTCATAACAGCCCGCGTGCCTCTCGTGCAGGACAGCGCGGTCAGAGCCTTCGTGGAAAACCCGGTCGTCAAGAAAGCTCTCGATGGCAGGGGGAAAATGACGACCTCCGAACGGGTGCGGGCGGCCGCCGGCGCGCCAGGGAGACTCCTTACCGGCGATACCGACGCCAAAGCTACCATCAACGCCCGAAGAATCGTGGACGCTGCCACGAGCGCCCGGCCGTCGCTGATGCAGTCGACGGCTCTCTCCCAGGGATCCGCGGGGGCACGCGGTGCGTTCGCTGAAACGTTGGAGGCGCTGATCGAGCTACTCGGTGAGCGCGCCCGTGACGCACTTCACAAACAGGACATACCAGCCGCCGACTCCGCGGCGAGGGCCGTTGATGCGGTCCTCAAAGCGCAGACCTACGCAGATGGAAACGTGAGTCCGCAGCTCATAGCCTCCAAGCTGATTCGCGATCTCTCCGCGACGCTGCGATGAGCGATCTGACGCACCTGGACGCCGAAGGGCGTGCACGCATGGTCGACGTCGGCGGAAAAGCGGAGACCGCGCGTACCGCTTATGCGGAAGGCTCGATAGTGATGAGCACCGATGCGTTGGATACGATCGAGCGGCATGCTCTCTCAAAGGGCGACGCCATCGCCGCTGCGCGCCTCGCCGGAATAATGGCGGCAAAGCGGACCGCCGAGCTCATTCCACTCTGTCACCCAATCGCGTTGACTGACGCTGGAGTCGATCTGGAGGTGGACAGATCGTTACCCGGGATCCACGTCACGGCGTGGGCGTCGACCCTTGGGCGGACGGGGGTTGAGATGGAAGCGCTGACGGCCGTTAGCGTTGCGCTGCTCACTATTTACGACATGGCGAAGGCACTCGACCGTGGCATGCAGATCTCGGGTGTGCGTCTCGTCGAGAAGCGCGGCGGAAAGAGCGGCGACTGGAAGCGGGAGTAGCCGCTTTATTCAAACTCTCGGCAGGCTCAGCACCGGATCGTCAGACAATTTTCCACTGTTCCGATACGGCTCCATATGAACGAGCACGCCCGCGACACTGGGAATCGCTTCCACAATCGCGTACTTGACCGTCGCCGCGATTTCGTGCGCGTCTTCGAGTGAGATCGCGGGGTCGGCCTGCACGTGAAGGTCCACGTAGAAGCCGAGCCCGGATCGGCGCACTTTCAGATTCTCCACGTTGCGGACGCCATCCACGGCGCAGGCCGCTTCGAGCACCCGCTCCTTGACGGTGCGGTCAGGCGCTTCGTCCATCAGGCCGGAGATCGCGGGACGAAGTGTTCTGACGCCATTCACCGCAACGATGATAGCGGCAACGAGCGCGGCCCAATCGTCGGCGGCTTCCCAGCCGCGACCGCCCAACAACGCGATGCTTATTCCGATGAACGCCGCGAGTGAGCTGATTGCATCCGCGCGGTGATGCCAGGCGTCAGCGGTGACAGCCGTGCTTCCCACATCTCTGCCAACACGTACCACTCTTCGGTAGAGCAGCTCCTTGATGAAAATTACGCCTGCCGCGACGAACAGCGTGAATGGCGCCGGAAGGTGGTGCGGCGTGCGAATCTCACGAATCGCCAGGATCGAAATCCCCACTGCCGCGCCGAGCAGCATCAGCGAGACAACAACGGCGGCAAGTGGCTCGGCCTTACCGTGGCCGTAGGGGTGGTCTTCGTCGGCCGGACGGGCGGCGATGCTCAAGCCCATCCACACTATCATCGAGGAGAAAATGTCGGCCGATGACTCGACCGCGTCGGCCACCAGCGCATTTGCGTGGCCGATGATGCCCGCAAAGAGCTTGACCAGCACCAGGACCGCATTTATCAACAGGCCGGTTTGCGCCCAGCGAATGCTCCGACGCGTCGCGCTATCCACTACGGTGCCCGACTCTAGAGATCGACTGTCTCCAACCGCTCGGCGGCCCCGTTGATGCGGGCGGCGTACGCCTCAGGATCCTCTCCGGGTACACGAAATGGAATCACGAAATCAGGATTCTCCGGCGGATTGGAGGAGGGCGTATTCACGAAGAGGTCTCCTCCACGAGCGATGACCGCCGCCTCGAAGCGATCGATAGCGGTCATGAGATCGTCGAGCTGGCCACTGGTCTCGCGTCCAGTGAGGAGCACGCCCTGCTGCCGAAGTCTTCCGGCGAGTTCGAGAGTAGCCCCGTCTCTCTCCTCGCGGCGATGCGGGTCGAGCGTTTCCTGCTGCTCCTCAAAGGATTCCTCTGTCATCCAGCCTCCATGATTGCCGACTCGCGGAGATTACCTGCAAGTCCCGTGGTACCGGCTTGAAAGCTGCGACATTACATCCCTTCCGTCGAGGGCAGTCGAAAACTATAGTAGCGGCCACAGACCCTTGCTCCCCCGGAGAACCGATTCGTGAAATTTCGCGCCCTTTGCCCGTTGGTCGGCGCAGCGCTCTCGACCCTGTCCCTCTCTCCTTCGTCCGCCATTTCGCAGCGTCAGCCGCTTCCGGGACGCGCGATGCCAGCTGCACCGACCGCATCGACCGCGTACGACAGCAGTGCCCTCGCCGCGCTTCGCTGGCGTGAGATCGGGCCGTTTCGAGGCGGGCGATCGGTCTCCGTGGCCGGATCGAGCAAGCGACCCAACGAGTACTATTTTGGAACGACGGGGGGCGGAGTCTTCAAGACTACCGACGGCGGAATCACCTGGGCGCCGATCACCGACAAGTACTTCGGCGGCACAATTGGCGCGATCGGCGTAAGTGAGTCGAACCCCGACATCGTCTATGTCGGCGCCGGTGAGTATCCGATTCGCGGAAATGTCTCGCATGGCGACGGAGTCTGGCGCACCAGCGATGGCGGAAAAACCTGGGTCTCCCTCGGCCTCGCCGACACTCGGCAGATTTCACGCGTCCGCGTAAATCCCACGAACCCAGACGTCATTTATGTGGGAGCGCTGGGTCACGTATTCGGCCCGAACGCGGAGCGCGGCGTCTACAAAACCACGGATGGCGGAAAGACGTGGAGAAGAATTTTGTACCGCAACGATTCCACTGGCATCACGGATCTCGTACTCGATCCCAACAATCCTGAAATCATCTACGCCGCATTCTGGCAGGCGTGGAGAACTCCGTGGCAGCTCGTGTCAGGCGGAGCGGGAAGCGGGATCTTCAAATCCACTGACGGCGGCGAACATTGGTCCGAGCTGACGCGCAATCCCGGGCTGCCTCAGGGCGTGCTAGGCAACATCGGCCTCGCTGTCTCGCCGGGCAACTCGAACAAAGTCTGGGCGATCGTGGAAGCCGATTCGGGCGGAGTGTTCCGCTCGAGCGACGGAGGCCTGACGTGGACTCGCGCCAACAGCGACCGAAGGCTGCGCCAGCGCGCGTGGTACTACACTCGCATTTTCGCGGATCCGAAGAACGACAAATCGATTTACGTGCTCAACACCGGAATGTACCGGTCGACCGACGACGGAAAGACATTCCGACCGATCCAGGTTCCCCATGGGGACAACCACGACCTCTGGATTGCGCCTAACGACGCAGACAGAATGATCGAGTCGAACGATGGCGGCGCGAATGTGTCGTTCAACGGCGGGAAATCGTGGACGGAGCAGGACCAGGCTACGGCGCAATTCTATCACGTCGTCACGACGAACCATTTCCCGTATCGGATATGTGGCGCGCAGCAGGACAACTCGACGCTGTGCGGGCCGAGTCGTAAGAGCGGCGGAATCGACATCGGCGACTGGTACGACGTCGGCGGCGGCGAGAGCGGCTACATCGCAGTCCGGCCCGACACGCCCGACATCGTGTTCGCCGGATCGTACGGCGGCCTCCTCACCAGAAAGGACATCAAGACCGGCTTCGAGCGCGACGTCAATCCGTGGCCGAACAACCCCATGGGCCACGACGCCGCCGATGCGAAGTATCGCTTTCAGTGGACCTATCCGATCGTGATCTCTCCGCACAATCCTGGACGCATGTACGTCGGGAGCAGCGTGATTTTTCAGACCGATGACGAAGGCCAGACGTACAAAGCGATAAGTCCCGATCTGACCCGGCACGACCCCCGCACGCTTGGCGCGTCTGGAGGTCCGATCACAAAGGATCAGACATCGGTCGAGTACTACGCGACTGTATTCACGATCGCTGAATCGCCGCGCACCGCCGGCGTGATCTGGGCGGGATCGGATGACGGACTGGTCCACATCACTCGCGACGGCGGAAAGACCTGGAAGAACGTGACACCCGCTGGACTTCCGGAGTGGGCGCGCATCTCCATGATCGACGCGTCCAACTTCTCGGCTGGCACCGCGTATCTTGCGGCGAACCGGTATCAGCTCGACGACATGAAGCCGTACCTGTACAAGACCAGCGACTATGGAGCAACCTGGACACCGATCACGAACGGGATCCCCGCGACTGAATTCACTCGCGTTCTGCGCGAGGACCCCGAGCGCAGGGGACTCCTGTACGCGGGGACTGAACGCGGAGTCTGGGTATCGTTCGACGACGGGGCGAACTGGCAGTCGTTGCGGCGAAATCTGCCGATCGTTCCCATTCACGATCTCGCCGTGAAGGAAGGCGACCTGATCGCCGCAACGCACGGGCGCTCGTTCTGGATACTCGACGACCTCTCCGCACTCAGGCAGATGGGTCCGGATATCCCTCGCGCCCCCGCGCATCTCTTCAAGCCACGCAGATTTTATCGCGCCGGATTTGGCGGAGGCGGTGGAAACGGAGCGGCGGGCGGACATCCGACCGGCGGCAATCCTCCGTCTGGCGCGGTCGTCTACTACTCGCTCGCGCAGCCGCGTCAGCTGGTGACGATCGATTTTCTCGACCTGCAAGGAAAGATCATTCGCAGCTTCACCAGCCAGCAGGATCCGAAGGTCGCCGCCGATTCAATTCGCGCCGACAGCATTCGCACGGCTCGCAACGATAGCTTGAGGCGCGCCGGCGTGGCTCCCGACACGACGGCACGCGCCGAAGCGAGAGGCGAAGAGACGCCGCCGAGTGAAGAAGGTCCGGTGCGGCGGCCGCCGCCTCCCCGTGTTGCGAACAAGGCCGGACTCAACATGTTCGCCTGGAATCTTCGCTATCCCGATCCTTCGGTTTTTGACAACATGATTCTCTGGGCCGGCAGCATCGCGGGACCGGTCGTTCTGCCGGGAACGTACACCGTCCGCCTCAACGTGAACGGTCAGAGCTTCACCCAGCCTCTAACGATCGTGAAAGACCCGCGCAGCGCTGCCACCGACGGTGATCTGAAGGAGCAATTCGACTTCCTGATGCGTATTCGCGATAAGACCAGCCAGGCGAATGATGCGGTGAAAACCATCCGCAACGTAAAAGCACAGCTCGCGGATCGCGCGAAGAGAATGCCGGCCGACAAGAAGGCCGCCTTCTCCCGCGTCGCCGACGATCTCTCGAATAAGCTCTCCTCCGTCGAGGGCGAGATATATCAGGTCCGGAATCAATCGAGTCAGGACCCGCTCAACTATCCGATCAAACTCAACAACAAGATCGCGGCGCTGTCGGGTGTCGTTGGCGGGACCGATGCAAGACCGACGGCGCAGTCGTACACCGTGTTCAGCGATCTCTCGGCGCAGCTCGATCGACAGCTGTCGGCCATGCGGGGCGCGCTCATCGTCCTGCCGTCAATCAACGCAACGCTGACGGCGGCCGGTCTGCCGGCAATCGTGCCGAGCACAGAGGAGATCAAGACTTCTCCGGCGGGAGCTCCTTCGGCGACCGGCGCCGACGAGAACGAGGGCGAGAACTAGACTCGATGCGTGCGCGCGTCCTCTTGATTCTGATCGGCGCGGGCGCCGTTGCGCTGAGCGGAGCGTGCAACGCCGGGGGCGACAGGTCGGCCACACGCATTCGGGTGATCGATTCGACCTACACGGAGTCGTGGGCGCCGATGGAGGACACGGGCACCGTGTACCGGATTGAAGTTGTTTCTCCACGTGGCGCCGACACGATCCGCAATGTCATTCCACCGGCGCCGATTCTGGTTGGCGATAGCCTCGTCATCGGGCTCGTTCAGCTTTCTGAGGATTCATCGACGCCGCAGCGTCAGATCTTCCGACTCCGTCTCGGCCAGCACCGCATCGAAACGAGCCCGTTGCCTGACGACGTGTGGTCATCGTACCAGGATGTCCTGGTCTCGCCGGATGGGCGCTTTCTCGCATACGTCGGCGAGGATACAACTCCGGCGTATCCGGGCACCTATGGAATCGTGCGCGACCTCAAAACCGGACAGATCGTGATCCGAGGGCCGGGAGGTGGCGGATGCGACTGCGACGAAGATTTCAACCATGCGCGCTGGTTCGCCCCTGACAGCTTCGAGATCGCTGTCGCGCACAGCAATACTGGTGGCGGTTGGCAGCGGCTGTCCGGCGTGGCATCCGCGCGTCGCATTCACGTCGACACGCTCACCGACGAGCCGGACTGGCATTGAAGGATCCCAAGCGCGCATTCCTCCGGCACACGCTCGCGACCATCGCCTACCGCGCGGCCAAAGTCGAGCGCTATGCGCCGCCCGGATTCGGAAATTTTCAGCTTGGAAAGGCTGCTCGCACTCCAGTGCAGATCGTCGCGCACATGGCCGATCTATTCGATTGGGCGCTGCGCATGGCGCAAGGAAATTCTGACTGGGTCCAATCCAAACCGCAGGCGTGGAGAAAGGAAGTCGAACGGTTCCACGCTTCGCTTCTGGAATTCGACAGGTACCTCGCCTCGGATGCGCCGCTGGGCTCGACCGTCGAGGAGTTGTTTCAGGGTCCGATTTCAGACGCGCTGACGCACATCGGCCAGATCGCGATCTTGCGGCGGCAGGACAATTCGCCCGTGCGCTCGGAGGTTTACGCGCGAGCGGACATCGCACCAGGTCGTGTCGGAGCGGAGCAACCTAAGAGTCCGTTCGAGTTCGACAGTCCCACAGTTCCTAAGACGGCCGACTAATGCATCTTATTTCTGAGGTTCGTGTAACCTGTTCCTCGCTGAATTCGTAGAGACTACAATGCAGACACCGCCTCAGGCGACCCCGCGTCCCGCCTCTCCGGTCGTAGCCGGCCCCGTGATCCAGGGAACCCCCGCAACAACTCCCTCGCCGATCACGATTCGTCTCGGACCTCCGGGCTCGGAAGTGATTACGATTCCGGCGCCGCGAACCGCGAGGGACATCGACGCGCTCAAGGCGCGCCGCGATGAGCTTTCGAACCAGCTCCAATCAGTTGATGGCCGCCGCTCAAAATTGATGAGCCAACTGAAGCAAGCCAGGGATCCGACGGCAATCCAGGGACTGGAGGCTCGGCTTTCCCTGCTCGACACACGACAGCTGCAGCTCGAATCGGATATTCAGCAGATCGGACAACAGCTAACTAGTCCGGCCGCGGGGGTTTTAGCCAGCACAGCGTCAGCACCGGTATTCGCCGGCTTAGGAACGAAAGAGATAATGACGCTCTCGGTGCTATCGATCGTTTTGATTTGGTTTCCGCTGGCATTCGCCGCGGCCCGGATGATCTGGAAGAAATCCAACCGGCCCGGGCTACCCCCAACTGCATTTACGGAGACGGCCCAGAGGCTGGAGCGGTTGGAAGCTTCGGTCGATGCGATCGCGATCGAGATCGAGCGGATATCGGAGGGGCAGCGCTTCGTGACGAAGCTTCTCTCGGAAAGCCAGCCGGCGCCAATGCTCAGCGCCGGCCAGCGCACTCCGGAGACCATCCGCGGGAGCTAGCCTGCGGCGGAAGCGGGTTTCGGGTTGGCGTCGCTCAACGTCTGCTGCCTCAGCGCCGCGGCGCCCATCATGCCGCCGAGTCCCATGGACTCTACCACGTTGCTCGGCACCACCATCAGCGCGCCCTTTTCCTTGAGTCCTTCGTACAGGATGTTCATCGCGCGCAGGTGAAGCGCTGTCGGATTATTCTCGTACGACTTCGCAGCCTCAAAGAACAGTTGCGCGATCTCCACCTCTGCCTGTCCGAGGATGATGCGCGCCGACTTTTCGCGTGACGCCTGCGCTTCGCGAGACATCGCGTCCTGGAGCGAAGTCGGGATCACAATGTCGCGCATTTCAACGGACTGTACGGTGACGCCCCAGGGATTTGATCTCTGATCGATCAAGGCCTGTAGCTCCGCCTCGATTCGCTCGCGCCCACGAAGTAGGTCGCTGAGCGACGTGCGACCGATGATGTCGCGCAGTCCGGTCTGGGCTGCCCAGCTGACGGCTTGAGCGTAGTCCTGAACTTCGAGCGCGGCCTTCTCGGAATCGTGGACCATCCAGAAGAGAACCGCGTCGACGTTCACGGGTACCGTGTCAGACGTGAGGGTCTCTTCGGCGGCGAAGCTCGTCGTGATCACGCGCTGGTCGATGTAGATCGAGATGGTCTCGACGAACGGAACGATCCAGAAGAGGCCCGGGCCACGCAGTCCCGTGTACTTGCCGAGATGCAGCACGACGGCCCTCTCCCATTGCTTCGCGATCTTGGGCGATTGCGAGAGAAAAACCCCGCCCACAAAGATCAGAATCCAGCCCGGGTTCTGAGTCGCGGCCATCATTGGAAACGCGATAAGGATCGAGACGAGCAGAATGAAAACTGATACCACGTTGGCACGACTCTGCGACCGTGAAGCCCGCGCGGCGCGGCGTGCAGCGAGAACTTCGTCCATTGCCGGCATTTATTTTTTCTCCTCGTGTCTGAGCTGAGTGATTAGCTCGGATAAAGTGAATCCCAACAGCGCGGCGTCGCCAACGAAGCGTCGGATCAGCTCACGCAGCTCCCGCTCACGGTGCGCTCGCGCCGCCTGTGGCGACGGAGATTCCCGAACGAAAGTGCCCACCCCGCGTCGCGTCTCCAGAATTCCATCGCGCTCGAGCTGGGCGTAGACCCTGGCGACCGTGTTGGCGTTCACGGCTAAGTCCACTGCGAGCTGCCGAACGGTCGGCAACTGTGCCCCGTGCTCTAACTCCCCTGTCGCGATCGCCGTTCTGATGGACCGGTCCAGCTGAGCGTAGATCGGCGTGGGGCTGGTTGAATCGACGTTGAAAGTAGGCATTGTCTGCTTGTACTATCACATTAGGACAATACGGGGGCAAGGGGAAACTGGTTTCAGGCGGGTCTGAGGGGGTTAAATGCAACTGAACGGGTGCCAGGGGTCAGTGGCAGAGGTGCGAGTTCAAGAGTTCACTACGCCCCGACTTATCTCGCACGGGATCAGCGTACAAGCAACTGAGTCTGCCCTTAACGGCACAGAGGCGAGTCCGGACGTCGTGAACTAATCGCTAGGAGCTACGCTACTGAAGTCTCGCACCCGTTCAGTTGCAGTTGCAGTTACCGGCTATGGGTGTACATGAGATCAACAATCTCATCGTACATGCTGTCCGCCTGCGATCCTCCAGTCCGTATCGCCCCCGTCGCGCAGTGCTTGAGATGGTTTCGCATCAGCTCGCGGCCCACCCCACGAAGCGCCTCCTGAACCGAGG
>WNGI01026261.1_pt1 | contig 10084 bp, 16 predicted proteins | sample 5400621 | NCBI WGS metagenome assembly WNGI01 (sample SAMN13153374, study PRJNA577476) | soil metagenome | isolation source: 20 cm soil or saprolite under Garry oak tree replicate 1 | place: USA:California | collected 2016-06-15 | reverse complement strand
GCCCATTATACAAATTAACTGCGCTCCATCGGGGAACGTGAACATTGAGGGCCGTTGCTATCAGTTCTACCTTGTAACTATTACGACAGAACGTCATACATTCTTGGCGGTACACGTGAGATCCCAACCTGACAGCCTTATCCTTTGGCCTAGATTTATAGCGATCAAGGAGGGAATGCACGTCTTGCCTCGTTTAGTCTTTTTGCCTCGTGTCTAATTCATTTTTACAGCTCTCCCAATGTCCTCCAAACCTCTCAGCAACACGTCGCACGCCCACCCTCCGCATTGGCCGCCAGAACCTATTCCACCGTAAGCTAATTTTGGTCTATTTATCCCTCCATGTTTACCATTGTCGCCGACAGTGTGGGCTACCTAAGCCGTAAGGCCTTACCGATAAAAAAGAACGACGCAGATCCTCTCACACGAAAAGACGTCCAGTATGACATGTTGGAATATATTTTCACAGACAAGCATGCTGTCTTCACCAGCCCTGTTCCTGGCAAGACGGAGAAGGTCACGTTCAAAGAACTATATATCTCTGCTCTCTTTCATTCAAACAAATGCTCTAAAGTCTTGAAAGAGAAGATGATAGATACGCCCGCCTTCGCGATAGAACTAGCGAAGCTTTCTCTGCTTACAAATGTTGGAAGAATCAATACGACGATGGCATGTAAGGCATGACTCGTCCCCCGTTTGCTACGTGCTTATTGCTCTTCTCACAAGTTTTTCCAGAAATGAAGACAGCCTTAAGGACCTACCACCCTGTTCCTTCTTTACAGAAGACAGACGGTAATGCTCAAGATGCTCCGCGGATCAAAAACTGCCTGAAAGCAGCGTTACTACCTTCTGAGGCTAAAGGCGTACCACCCTCCTCACCGGAAGAGATTTTGGAAAAGGCTGTATGTAATACAATGCGATGCGCAATTTGTAATTGATTTTTTTGGTCATCCAGAGAGCCGGACTAATGCCACCAACAAGCATCGTGAATCTGATCTTTGTCCTCGCTAATCATGCAGCTGTAAGTCCTGTTATTGCGCTTTGTGAACGAGAATGCTAAGCCGCTTCGAGCCTCTGTCTACCGTACATTTCGAAGGTGGTTTCAACTTCTTGGATCTTTTCTTGCCGGGAAGAGGACTTGCCTCTGACGATCGAGGGCGTTGTTTCTTGTGGATGATGTTCCACTATCTAGAGCGTCCGGAAGACGATAATCCATTCCACGACAAATACTCACGAAGCCACTCACCCAAGGCACCGCTATTGCGTCCTCTCACAGGTGAAGAATTGGCGGGAGAAAATGTCGACACACCTGAAGAAATTGAATGGGGACATAAAATGTCTGCGCAGAGAAATACATTTCTTCAGAGGTTGGTCGCGTCCCTCGAACGCGAAAAGCGTGAAAAAAATCATCCCTCATTTGATGGTACATCGGCAATATCTGTAATGAAGTCAAAAAGACCGATGGCCGAACTTGAAAATTTGAGTGGTCAACCGTCCGCTCGTAGCGCTCGACCGGAAAGCGCACAATCGCCGAGCGAAAAAAGCTTTGTTAATTATATGCCGGATCAACAGAAGCGCGAAAACAGAAGGGGTATGTCGAACTCTCTCCTCCTACTTTGCCATGTTCTTACCACAGTATCAAGAGCAAATACCAGTCAATCACGAACGGCGCCCAGAATTAGAGCAGGTCCAACGCCACGATTCTCTCCAAGAGAGACGACCAGATAGGCCCCGGCAACAACGCCCACGGCAGCGCCACGGACAACAATTTAATGAATACCCACGGCAGGAACATCCTGCATCAGCGCCCAGGGAGCGTAGCATGATAGAGCGTACGTGCCACAACTTAATATAACAATAATTCATGTCATCAACGATTGTCATGTCAGAGGCTTGGCACTCGATTATGACAACAGACCCTTTAGCTGACTCAGATGAAGAGCCACATGATGAGCACGCCCGCCGAGATTATAGTGAGGGTTCTTTTTTATCATTCCACGTTTCTAAACTAACACTCCTTAGTACGCCGCCGAGAAATTCTACAAAGATACACAGGTCTGACGCAGATCCCAGATTGAAAAACAAAGGCCGAAACAATGCACTACTATACTTGTTCACTTCAGGCTAGCATCATTTAGGACAAATGTGTATTTATCCGAGTACATCAACTAGACTAGCTAAATGATCAATCTCGGAATAAGAAACTGTACCAGAATGAATCTCCTGCGACAATATCAATTATAGTGACACTTCAATCAGAACCATTTCCTTAAAAACCACCAGGCAAAGCGAGCACTGGGTGTTGGAAGCCAGCCCGCATTGTCAGCGAGAATAAATCGCTGGGGGCACTGTGCCGCTTGCGCTTCTTGTCATCCACTTCGCATTCTTGAGTGGGTTGAATCGGAGGTGATGTTCGGCGCTTTATCGTAGACAACATGTTCGCACGGCATGCCCGATCGGCAGGACCAGTCGAGGACACCAGTTGATCGTAACTCCTTGGAGAGGGCAACGGTTGTGGAGCTTGAATCTGAGCGTAACCACGAGATGACTGCGATTGCACCACACGTGGTTGGCGATTTGCAATAGCGTTGCGCTCCTCGTGGCTTGGAGCTGTGCATTGCTTAGAGCGTGGAATACAGATATAACCCTGAGAGGTTAACCTGGCGCTGATTTCCTCGAGGGAGGGCACCACGTTTCCCTTAGAAACCGACTGGGAGGTCGGTATGGACAACTGTTCCTTCTGCTTATTGAGCGGAGGGGCGACGTTGGCTGTCATATTTGACCGTTTGAAAGACGCGACTGCATCCGGAGATGAAAGCGGGACGACGGGCGGAGCAAGGAAGGTGGTTAGAGGGCCAGTCAAGACTCTGGTTATAAAGCGAGCGCGTCGCTCGACTGTGTGCGGAGTTAGTGAACAGCCACGTATGAACATCCGAGATCCACGTACTCTGCTTTGCATTGTGAGCCTTGAGTGTGACTTCTCTGCGGAGATCCTGAGCTCTCCCTGTGTTTCGTTCTCGCGTCGCTTGTAAGAGAGCCTCGAATCGCTGTTTATCGAGCCCTTCATTATAGTCAAATCTTTCCTCGTCCGAGTTGTAGCCCCCCGAGGAAGGGGATGAAGAATGGCGTGACCTGAGAGGGGAAGAAGGGGGAGGAGTCAACAAACGAGGTCTGAAATCATCGCCGTTGTCCGGGAACTTAATGGATGAAAAGGGAGAGTAGGGCTCAGCCATGGTCTCCATAGGCGGAGCGGGCGAGATAGAAATCTCAGGAATCATCACAGGAGAGTACGGCATAGTGGAGATGAAGAAAACGCAAGGTGTCCAGCACCAGAGTACGTGTAAAAAGAAAGGAAGTGGTCAAGCGACAGAGTGACGAGGACAACAAGGCATCACTGAAATACCCGAACCTAGCCCCATCAGGGAGTTGTTGCCACGCTTCCATCCTGTGCTTTGATCTAAATTATTCTAAACTACGCTTCCTTCACAGCTTCCGATACCTTTTCCTTGAACAATCTCTCTGCATCTGTCCACACACGTGCATTCTGTCTATTGGGGTATTCCAGAAGAGCCGGTAACAGATCTGCGCTGAACTGCTCCGATGCCTCTCGAGGTAACAACGTCGGAAGATGGTCTATCGAGATCACCGACAAGGATCGATTACCCGATCTAGACTGCTGCGTGAGTTTCGCGTATTTTCTTTTCTCTTGGCTGCTTACCCAACATCAACTGAAACCGTTGGCTGGTCAAACGTGGTGTTGACGTTGTAAATCGGGATTGGATTGTGGGGGTTGGTCGTGTCGCAACTGACATCGACCACAACAGACAAGCGTCTCTTCTTTCCTGCTGCAGCAATTTGTTCCTTCGTTACGAAGAACGGAATCGGAGAGCTCAGATAGATACAGTTGACAAAGATGTCAACATCAAGAATCTCCGAAAATGGGCCTCCTTTTGCGGTTTCTGCCATGTCCCACTTGAGGATATCATCCCTGTAAAGCTATTTAGTCCCAAGAAGCTGAAATCGCACGGGTAATGCTAACTCATCGAGGCCAATCTTTCTAAATAGGTCGACAGCTCCGCGACCACACCTGCCAAGTGCGCCGATGATGAGCGCCTTGACACCTTTTCCGGAACCGCCTAGAGCTTCTCGGACAGCGTTGATCATAATCGTTTCATTTTCATAAGGTGTCAGAAGACCAAGCTTTTCGCCTTTCTTTTCCGCAGCCAATGCAAGAGCACCAGCCGCAGCACCAGCAAAACCTGCATGGAAGCCGAATGCGGCAACTCGCCTGCCATTGGCATCCGTCAGAAATTCGATATCATAGAGCGTTCCGCCACCGCGATGAAAACGGGATAAAACCTGTGCCCAGCCTGCCTGGCGTTTGTAGCAATGGGCAAATTGGATGTGAGTGTGAGGCAGGGGATCGTCCGAAGCTGGTAGCTCTTTTAACCCGATGATGGTATAATCTACTGGCGCAGAAGGCCAAGAATTGTTTTCTACTAGCTTGCACCCTACTCTGAATAAATGATTATATTAAAACGCAGTCGACGAGGGATGATGAAAGCTTACGCTTCATATTCAGCATCGTCGAAGATCCTTTGCTGATCACGTTCGACGATAATGTCAAAGCCAGCATCGATGAGCTTTTTGGTAATGGCAGGGCTGAGGGCAGCACGCCTCTCAAATTCTTTTTTCTCGCAGCGCAACCAAAGCACGAGCTTTGACATTGTCGAGTGACAGGAGGAAAGAAACTTTAGGCTATCTTATCGACATGAGTCAGTGTTGTCACGCGAACGCAAACAATCATACCTTAATGTGAAGTTGAGATTTACTCGGTCGTACGCGTACGTATCGACAGCAAGGACCGTGAAGTTACCCGATTTAAAGACAAGCCTCATGGCGTCTTCATCGTCAGATATCCCAGTAAGCATCATATCATATCCATCAGTCCGGTCAGCTCTTAATTTGTAAGGCTTGCCTTCGATATGCGGAAGAACTCAAGGCTGAAGGGAATGATCATTATCGCGCCGGGAGTTGGAAGGAGGCTTTGGTTGCGTATCGCTCAGCGCTAGGAGGATTACCACCAAGAATAGAAATGAAACGCCAAGCAGGCTTGCAGGCGACTGACGCCGATGCCCTCGAATGCACTGTCAACGAGGATGAGAAAGAAGACGAGCCAAATGCACAGATCACCGATGCCGACGAGGACAATGCAGAGACAGGATTGGCTATGGATGGAGAATGCGTCAAAGCTAGGGCTACATTGCATGCAAATATCGCCGCCTGCTACGTCAAGCTTGTGAGCATTAGGTCATGTCGGATGCCCAACTGAAGCTAACTGAACGGGATGAGGGAGAACACAAAGAGGCTGTTGAAGCATGCAAAATACTGGGAACTTGGACATCGCTGTCTGCAGCACGGGACGGTATAGTAGGCTCACACAGGACAAGTCTAATGACTGAACGAGCCCGTGTCAGATTATAATACCCTGTTGAAAATACTTCCAGAAGCAGATTCACGACGTAAAGAAGTCTCATCGACTTTACAGAAACTTAATCCTCGCGTTGAAGCAGCCCAGAAGCAGGAGACGGCAGAAATGGTAGATAAACTGAAGGGACTTGGCAATAACTTACTCGGTAGGCCTTCTGGGTAGACATATAAAGTGCACAGCTGACTCTAGTATCAGGTAGGTTTGGGCTATCAACGGACAATTTTCAATTCGTGCCCAACGGCCAAGGCGGTTACTCGGTTAATTTCACGCGTTGAACGATTTGATTCGTCTAGAGTAATGTAACGCTAATTCAAAAATGTCATGTAATTTGAGAACCTGGTGAAGCGCCGCAAGGGCCATATCTGGACAGGCGTGTAAGGCGTGCAAGTTTAAAAACGAAGCAAGACTTACCCTGTAAGCCAACCTAGCCTGGACGAGTGCCATAGGGACGGGGCCGTATTCTCGAGAATCGCGCGAATAGGTAGCATTGTCGCCCATAATCCAGATGTGGCCTTTAGGAACTATGACGTGCTCTGTGGAAGGCGCTAGTCGACCTGTTGGATCCACGCAGACAATATCGCCAGGAAGACCAAGGACGCGCTTGCATATGATTCTGCTGGGATCCAGAGGGGACTTGAGAGTAACGAGGTCTCCGCGCTGGATAGGCCAGAACTTGTACGTGAGACAATCCTCCACTACCACTTCTCCGGTCTCTGCTAAATTGGGTAGCATAGAAAGGCCATCCATCTTTGGTAGATGAGAGCAGACCGAAAAAGATAGAACGGTGATCGCATACCGTGGATATTCGACCGAAATTTTGGTACATCAAGTGGAACAAGCACACATAGTTTACTAGCTTGTCGCCGGTCAGAAAGGAAGGATCGGTGCATTTCTGAACGCACCTTGAGCGACCCTACGCCGTAATACTTGAACTTGTAGGACAAGGGAGTGGCCCAAAATGCTACGAAGCGCACATGACGGGAGCGAACTGCTTCTTCAGTTTTCCTCCAGATGAACTCGAGCGGTCGGGGGATGACCATATAAAACCATGCGTGACATGGTCACATGCAGGTGCGCTTGTGACAGCATTAGCGATTAGATTAGTTGCCTTATGTCGTCCTTCAAACGCAAAAGTTCCAATAAACCAACGCAGACGCATCCAGGCACGCGCCCATCGCCTGCTTCGCCGTCCACGACGATAACTTCGGTGGGTATACCCTCATTGGACGACATACTTGGGGGAGGTCTGCCTCTGTCGTGTTCTCTTCTAACTCTTGCCCCGGATCCGCATTCGTCATATGGAGAGCTCGTGCAAAAATACTTTGTCGCACAGGGCCTGGCATCTGGTCAAAGCGTACTCATTGTCGACGATAAAGCGGAAGACTTTGTCCGGGATGTGATGTGGATACCGCAGTCCGGTGATGAGGAGGGCGAGGATGCGGAACTTGATCAGAATATTAAGATAGCATGGAGATATGCGAATATGAAGCAGTTTCAAACTACAGTTACGTATGTTCATGCCTCCTGATGATGCATAATTGTACTAAGTGACGAAAGGCAAGGTGACGAGTTTTGTCAAACATTTGATCTAACCAGTCGCGTTCCACGGACTGTCATTGATCAGGCATTGGAGGCATGCCAACTCGTATTTATTCCGGTCACTGGTGGAGTTGACAGCGTGTTACACCGGATAAAAGATAATATGCAATCGCGGGGAAATCCTGTCCGCGTTTGCGTTCGTTCACTGGGGTCTCCCGAATGGGGAGACCTCGAGAGTCAGGTTGGAGAGACTCTTGACATCAGGATGACGACTGACGCGGATTCAGGACGTTGTCCGATTTTTGTATTCCCTTCGGGGCATGCTTCGGGGTTTTCCGAACGCGTGTGCATCGGTGAGTTTGCCTTGTCATCTGTGCACGGAGCAATGGGGAGGTCAAGGGTGGGTAGAAAAACTAGGGTGGCAGGCTGATGCGTGTGTGTCGCTCGTGGGGTTTTCAAGTAAGCTGCGGCTTCCCGAGAGGCCGATTTACCGTAACGATCACGTATAGGTAATCCATCACTGTCCGCAGCATTTCCATCGCATCACGGTATGGTTGAGATCCATCGCATGCCGGCGCCGCACACGGTAGCCTATCCGAGTGACCGATACTCGACGCTGCGGGGACTGTCGGCGTCAGCGGGGATGGCGGTGGGGAGCGGGGAGAATAACGTGGGATTCAGATGCACGCGAAAGCGGCTGGTAGTTGAGACGATGCATCTAGAGGCGGAGGGCGGGGTGACAGAGCGGCGGACGCACCGGCCGGCGGAGACGGAAGGGGGCGGACGAGGGGAGAAAAAAGTGGGATTTGAACAGGGATGGTAGCAACAGTTGTCTAGTACTACTGATACGATGCCAGGCAGTGGGCCACACCTGAAGTTGGAGGTTGGCTCGCGATGGGCGGGGCTGCCCTGCTCACCGACATCTGCGTCGTCGTCGCTGTCGAGCATGTCTCCCGGGGTGTACTATCGACGTCCACGTGCACCGAGTCCGTCTTCCGACCCTTCGTTCGTTCTTCCCAGCCTTTGCCCCGCCGTTTCTCCTCAGGACTATTCTCCTGACATGCATCTTCCCGACACCGACCCGTATCCTTTCCGCCCTCCTCTTCCCTCCGCCGACTCGTATCCCTTCCGCCCTCCTCTTCCTTCTCTCCCGCCCTCTCTCTCATCTGCCGGCTCTTCCTCCGCCCGTTCCTCCACATGCACTTCCTCCGCAAGCGCCCTTCCCTCTACCGACTATCCACACGTTCACGTCGCAGGTCGCGACTACCACCCCCCCTCCCCAGACGCCCTCCTTCGCTTCCTCGCAAACGATCCGTCAAAGTCTTCTCCGGATCATTCCCTCTCGTCTTCTATTGGTAACCCCATTTCTCACGAACACCCTCGTCTGCAAGAAAAGCCCAGCTATGACATGAGTTGGCAACTCATTGATGAGCGTGATGAGGTTCCCGTAACTGACGACGAGACAGACGACGATGCCGCCCTATTGGATCATGATCCCGTCCACGACCTCGGCGGCGATGAGAGAACCTCTGCGGCCGTGATCGCAGACGAAGGTCGCGGTCTTATCGTGCAAGCTGGATCCACTCCTTTGATCACTCTCCAAAATCAGGTCCCGTCTGGTGCGCGCCATATTCTCTATTCTTGAGCCATTGTTTCTCACTCGATCATACAGGAACTACCCACTTGCTTCTCAGCACATCTACCACTCCAAATGCGATGCCCGCGTTTCTGACTTCCGTTTTACCCCAGATATCCCGCTCTCTGCTCGCCCTTGATATCTCTGCCAACTTTCTCAATGCTTTACCTCCAGTGCTGGCCATTTGCGAGTTTCTCGAGGAACTTAATGTCGCTTCTAATCCCCTCCGCGTGCTTCCCGTATTCCTAGCTCATTTGACCAATTTACGCGTCCTCATCGCCGATTCCACTGGTATTAACACTCTCCCGGATGCCCTAGTTGATTTAGATCGTTTGCATACCATCAGCATTCGCCGTAACAAACTTCATGCATTGCCGAGCTGGCTCTGTCTCCTTCCCGCTCTTCAGACCTTGTGCATAGACGGAAATCCTTTCCAAGGCCCTTGGAAGGCTCTGGTTGAACCTCTTTTGGCCAAGGTTCCCATGCCTCCGTCATATCCTCCTTCAACACCTGTATATCCTGCCAGTCAAGCAGGTGACACAGAGACTGACGCAAGCGACGTGGAAGATCTATCTGACAATGAGATTACTCATGCCTTGGCCAACGCGTCTCCGCGGTCACCGGACGAGGAAGACAATACCATTACCCCAGAACGCGCTCCTTTTATGGGCCGAGGAAAGTCCCTACCACGGCAAGCCCCGCCGTCACCGCAAGCAGCGGCCCGCCCTTTGGCTCGAACACGAACGACGCCAAACCGCTCCTATTTTGACCAGACCCGGGTTAAACCTGGCGGTACAAGCGATCAACACGATTCACGTGCTCCAACTGTGAGATCGCAAGAAGACTCGGGTTACCTGGGGGATCATGAATTGCGTAAGATGAAAAGCGCGGGTGATCTTCGTCGCACAAAGATATCCTCTCAAGAACCCGGAGATGTCGACATACCATTCGTTAGACCGTCATTATCGCAATACTCAGCGTCTCATTCTCACTCGAACCTCTTGAGTATGAATGTTCCCTCTGATTTTCAACCTCCAGCAAAGCCCTTCGCCAGTCTAGGACCCTCATCGCATCTACGCAATCCCCCCCGCCCTGCCACCGCAGCTTCTCGACCGTCCATCGCCAAATCTATTTGGGACAATATCTCAGAGAATGAAGAGGAGCCGTTGACCTTACCCAAGTCCACCAGGGTTTCCATGGCTCAGGATTACGCAGTCTCGCCACCAAAACTGCTATCACTCGACTCGAAAGATGGCAAATTAACCCAAAATGCTCCAAGAGAAGGCAAAGAGAAAGGTAGTCGCTGGGGTTTCCTCAAAAAGATGTCAATGGGAAAGATGAAATCAGAATCGCCCACTCAATCACCCATCCTACCTGGTCGTCAAGTGCCAATGCCTAGACCCCCTGTTGCCGACCCCTAT
>WNGI01010456.1_pt1 | contig 10084 bp, 7 predicted proteins | sample 5400621 | NCBI WGS metagenome assembly WNGI01 (sample SAMN13153374, study PRJNA577476) | soil metagenome | isolation source: 20 cm soil or saprolite under Garry oak tree replicate 1 | place: USA:California | collected 2016-06-15 | reverse complement strand
CCTCCGAAGCGATGACCGTGTTCATCAACAGGGACGCGCTGGCAGCCAAGGACCTGCCGGTTCCCCAGACTTTCGAAGAGCTGCTTGCTACCGCCAAGGCGATCAAGACCAACGAGATGTCAGGGATCGCCATGCGGGCCCAAGCCAGCGGCAATTCCTCGCCGCCAGCCATGGGCTTCGTGTTCTCTTACGGCGGGGCCATGGTCAAGGACAACAAGGCCGCTTTCGCAAGCTCCGAGGCGATCGCGGCCGTTGAGATGTACGGACAGCTGCTCAGCCAGGCCGGGCCTGTCGGCGTCGGCAGCTATGAATGGTACCACGTGCTGGACGACTTCCTGCAAGGAAGGACGGCGATGGCGATCGACAGCAGCAATTTCGCTACCGACATCTCCAATCCAGCCAAGAGCCGCGTCACGAAGCAGGCCGAGTTTGCAGTCTTTCCGCATGTCGCTGGTCGCGCACCCGTCCCCTTTATGTCGCACTGGCAGGCGTGCATCAATTCCAAATCACGAAACAAGGGGGCAGCCTTCCTGTTCCTGCTGTGGGCGACGAGCAAGCCGACATCGCTGCAGACTGCCGCAGCGGGGTTGGCGACGACACGCGTGTCGGCTTGGTCCGGCGAGGGCTTCACGAAGGCGTTCGGCTCGCAAGCCGCCGCGGCGGCGCTGACTAACTTGCAAAATGCCGATGTCGACCGCGCCAAGGCAATTCTTTTCCATCCGCAATCGAGACCGATCCTGGACGCCTTCATGATCGGCGTCAACGAAGTGGTCTCCGGAACGAAATCGGCGAAGAATGCAATGACCGCCGCCGCCGAGAAGGTCAATGCGGCGATCCCTGGCTAGCGGAGCCGTCCAAGATGGTACGCGCGCTATGGCTCGTGCAGCGGAATGAAAGGACATACTTCTCCCATGGCCATTCCTGTCTGACGAACCTCACAGGATCTGCTCGGCAGAGAAAGCGTCGGCATAAGGAAAACGAAACCCTCCGGAGACGAAGTCTGGCGGTGACACCACGATTTGCCTCGCGCCATTCCGGAATTGGCCAACCTCATCGCGCCGCCGACCATCTTCGGGCGGAATGGATGTGCGCGGATGGTCCGCCCCAGGCCGATCGAGTCGGCGAGGTAGGAGCAGAGAAACAGCAGATCGCAACCGCTCTCGGCGACGGCATCAATGACAGGCGCGAAATTTTCGGTCGTCAGCGGATAGGTGGCCTCCTAGCGAGATGGCTAGACAAAGGTAGTGAGCCTTGGAGGCGCCGGGGATGACGTGCGCGCCGGAAGGAGCGGCTACTTCAGCATCTTGAGATACGCGACAACGTCGTCAACGTCCTTTGGGTCGCTCATTCCGCCGTAGGGCATGCGATTGCCCTTCACCTTGGCTTGCGGATCGTGAATGTAGGCGCGCAAATTGTCCTCGTCCCAGACGAGGTTGGCGCGCTTCATGGGGTTCGAGTAGTGGAACTCATCGAGTGCTGCCGATTTGCGGCCAAACACGCCCTTCAAGATCGGACCGAGCGCNNNNTGGACGTTCGGAGTGACAGGCGGCGCAGGGCTGGAACAGCACCTTGCCATGCTCGACGTCGACCGCGGCGGCACGGTCGGCGGCGAGCGCGAGAAGAAAAAGAACTCCCCCGCCGGCGACCGAAACTGGAACTCTCATGGATGTCCCCCAAACGCCCAGATCATATTTTCCCGATCACGCATGCACGAGCGGACCGGGGCTTTTGAGATATCTCTCCGTAATCGCCTTGGCCGACCAGTAGGCCAGCGCGCCGAGCGTGCCTGTCGGATTGTAGCCGTGCTGCTGCGGAAAGACCGAAGCGCCCTGGACGAACAGATTGTGGGCGTCCCAGGCCTGCAGATAACGGTTCACCACGCTGGTCGTTGGATCTGATCCGGCCATCGTGCCACCGGTGTTGTGGGTGGATTGATACGGCACCACGGTGAAATTCTTGGGCCGGTTTTGCACCTCGTAATGGGTGGGATTCATCGCCTTGATGACGCCTTCGAGCTTGTCGACCAGATAGCGCGACATTTTGTGGTCGTTCTCGGTGCCGTTATAGGTCAGACGGACGAGCGGCCGGCCGAGCGCATCCTTGTAGGTCGGATCCAGATCCATGAAGTTGTCACGGTGGGCATAAACCGAACCCTGCGTGTTGAACCTTGTGTTGCACCGGTACCACTTGGCTGTCGCCTGCTTCCATCCTGCTCCCCAGCGGGGCTCGCCCCGCGGCAGCACGCGGCCACCGATCGGCGGTGCGCCGCCGTTGAGGCAGGCGATGTAGCCCCCGCCGAAGAAGCCCAGACCGGAATGGTCAAAATTCTCGCCGTTGAAATCGTCGATCGCCGTTGCCATGCCGGGAGCGCCCATGAAGGGGTTGAATTCACGGCCCTCGAAGAAGGCCTCCCCGCCGGCCTCGAACTGATAGCAGTAATTCTTGCCGACGACGCCTCTGCCCGTCTTGGGGTCGTAGGGTTCACCGATACCGGCGAGCAGCAATTGCTGGGTATTGCCGAAGACAAAGGATGACAGCACGACGATGCCCGCCGGCTGCTCGTATTCCTCACCGGTCGTCATGTCGGTGTAGATCACGCCGGTGACGCGTTTGGCCTCCTTGTCATAGACGAGGCGCGTCACGAATACGCGCGTGCGCAGCTCGAACCTCGGATCCGCGCGCAACACCGGCAGCACGTTCACATTGGGCGACGCCTTTGCGTTCGACTCGCAGGCCGTGCGATTGCAGTGGCCGCAGTACTCGCAACGTCCAAGCGTGATGCCCTCGGGGTTCACATAAGGCGCGCTCGACGTCGCCACCGGGACCGGAAATGCATGATAGCCAAGGCTGTTCGCCGCCTCGCCGAACATCGCAGGTGCGACACCGGTCTTGATGGGCTTGTTGGGATAATCGTCGCTGCGCGGGCCTTCGAACGGATTGCCGCCGGCGACCTTATCGCCGCGAAGATTTCCGGCCTGGCCCGACACTCCGCAGAGCTTGTCGAAGCGATCGTAGAATGGCTCGAGCTCGTCGTAGCTGACCGGCCAGTCCTGGACGGTCATGGTGTCCGGGATGGCTTTGGCGCCGTATTTCTCGGTCAAAACGCTCTTGATCCGGAAATCCGTCGGCAAGAAGCGCCAATGCAAGGCGCCCCAGTGGATACCGGTGCCGCCGACGCCCTCTCCGGGCAGGAAGGCCCCGAAGCGCCGGATCGGCAACGCGAGCTCATCGGGCGCGTTGCGGAAGGTGATGGTGTCGGTCGAGTTGTCCTGCATCAGCTCCAGCCGCACCACATGGCGCAACTCGTCACGCAGCCGCGTCAACGTGAAATCCTCGGCCACATTGCGGTCAGCGCCGCGCTCGAGCCCAACCACGTTGAGGCCGGCTTTCGTCAACTCGCGGGCGAGGATCGCGCCGGAAAAACCCATGCCGATCACGACCGCGTCGATGTCCTTCAATCGCGTTGCCATCGCCGCCTCCTCCTCACGAAAAGTCTGCGATCGATTGCGGCTCGGCCACGTAACGTCTGTCGCGGTAGTCATCGATCTTGTCGGCGTAGGTGGCGGGCAGGCCGGGGAAGCCGATCAGTTTCCAGGCGACCTTGTCACGATTGCCGCCATAGATCGGATCGGCGAAGAAGCCGGCCATGGCGATCGACAGCAGCTGCCCGAAGAAGGCGCGCGCGTCGAAACGCTCGAACTCGGCCTTGCCACCCTCCATCGCTTTGAACGCCGCAATACGATCCGCGGCGGCAAGCCGATCGAAATCCTTGCCGTCGTAAGTCTTGCGCGTCCACGCATTGGTCGCCGCAATCCCCGCCGCGAAATATTCACGCGGCGTCAGCGGCAGCTGATAGCCCTGCTCCGGTTTGCCCTTCCGAAATGGACCCGAGCGATACATTTTGGCGCCACCGCCCCAGGCGCTGCCGAGCTGCCGGTCGATGAAGATGGCGACACCGCAATCGCTGCCCGAGGGCGAGAGTTCGTCGGCTGGGATCAGCGTGTCGACGGCCGCGACGATGAACGCCGCCTGCAGCGCGGTCAGCGTGACGAAAGGCTCCGGCTCCTGTGGCGAAACCGCCGCAGGGGACGCCGCCGGCGCCGGCTGCTGGGCCTCGAGCGGTTCGGCGATTCCGGCCGCAATCGCGGTTCCTGCGACGCCGGCGCCGAGCAGGAATTTGCGACGCGGAAAACCATCGTCGGCCATTTCAGCCTCCCCTTGTCATCGGCCCGCGAGACTGGCTCAACGGCCGATCATGCGCGTGCCGATGGCATGTACGCCGCACATTGCAAGAGGTCAGGGCCTTCGGCACGGCCCAATGCGGCTCGGCTATTACGTTACCTTAGGGTTGAGGGAATGGGAAAGAGGGTCGCATGACAACATGGCCGCTCTCGCAACTTTGCAGAACATCAGCCATGCCGGCAATTGGCACGAAACGGCTGTGTGCTGCGGCGCACCGAAGCCTGACAGGAAGCGAAGGCCATGCCGATCACGGCAAACGTCGCCGTCCAGGTCGCCAGTGCATAGCAGGCAGCGCCAATGTCTGGATCAGTTCCATCTGGCGATGCAGCAGCCAACCAAAGCCGAACGCCGTGCCGAAACCGATCCACGCCTGCGCGTTGGTCACCAACGACGAGTCTGGCGTCCGCACGCCAAACCACATCAACCATTTGGGATCAGCGACGAATGCAATACCGACGGGCAAGGCGAGGACGGCTGGCGCGAGAGGGTTGCGCACCAGCAGAGCGACCAGGCGGTCGATGCCAAGCCGAATCCGGCCGGTCTTGTCCACCCGCACCACGGCGGCGCGGAGAACGAGGACGGCCGCGTAAAGCTCCAGCAGCACATACAGAAACCAAAGATGGGTCAGTGGAAATTTTGGAAATGTCGGCCAGGGCGGCGGCGGCGCGGCGGGCCGATGACCCCATCTGCGGAGGTCGCGGCCCAGGCGGCGATTACAAAGATGGCCGCGAATACAAATGGCCAACCCAACACTAGCGGCAGCGCAATGCGCTTCAGCCTGTCTCTGACGAAAGCCCCCGCCCCGCGTCGAGCGCGGCAAATGGAAATTGGTCAGGAGTCCTGGACACAACAAAACCGACGCGAATGTACCCATGGCGGATGTCGCCGCCTCATTCGAACACCTCGTCGGCGCGGTCGACGGCAAAGAGATGCCATTCACCCGGCACGCCCTTGAGGTTATGAAGGCCTCGGTCCTCAAAGCTAATGCCAGAGCCGACGACCAGGTCCTTCACGGTGCTTGAGACCAGAATTTCACCAGCATTTGCCGTGCCCGCAACACGGCTTCCAATATGAACGGCAATGCCGCCGAGATTAGTGCCTACGGTTTCGCACTCGCCGCTGTGGAGTCCAGCTCTGATCTCGATGCCTAGCGAGCGTACCTGCCGAGAGATGCTCGTCGCACAGCGGATTGCGCGGCCGGGTCCATCAAAAGCAATCAGGAAGCCATCTCCTGCTGTGTTCACCTCCCGGCCACGGAACCGCGCCAACTCCCTTCGCACGATGACGTGGTGTTGTTGCAGCAGTTCACCCCAGTTTCGATCACCTATTTCTGCCGCCCGTTTTGTGGAGTCGACAATGTCGGTGAAAAGGACCGTCGCCAAAATTCGATCGGGCTCCGCACCATGCCGGATTCCCGTGAGAAATTCCTCGATCTCCTCGAGAAGCGCGTCCGAATCTCCCACGTAGGGGGTGTGATCCGCTCCGACCAGCTCAACCAATTTGGCACCTTTGATGTGCCTGGCCATGTAACGTGCCTGGTCGACAGCCGTGAGCCGGTCACCGTTTCGGTGCAAAATCAGTGTCGGTACACTTATGGTCGGAAGGACGTGACGGACATCGATCTCCACGTTCATCCGCATGACGGCTATCGCGGCACCGGGACTCGCCGCAAGCCTCATATAGGTCGCTCGCCACTGCTTGTAGGACTCGTCGCCTAAAATGCTTGGACTCCATATCTCCAGCGCAACGGATGCACCACCCCAGTCCTTCTCGAATGTCTCGATGATGCCGTCCATTCGCTCCCTGCTGACTCCGCACGGATGATCGGGAGCCCACGCCCGCCTCGCGTATGAGCCGTAGAGCACAAGTGCGGAGGTTCGCTCAGGATAAGTCGCGGCATAGAGGAGAGACATTGGACCGCCCTCCGAGACACCGATAAGCGCCGCACGAGTCGAGCCGGTGGCGTCCAATACGGCCCTGACGTCATCCATTCGTTCCTCAAGAGTCGGGATTGCGACGCGATCGGAGAGGCCGGTTCCCCGCTTGTCGAACCGGATCAAGCGGGAGAAAGACGCGAGCCGTCGAAAAAATCTCGCCGGACGTGGGTGCACCCAGTCGTATTCCACGTTCGACACAAATCCGGGCACATACACGACATCGATAGGCCCATCCCCGAGGACCTGGTAAGCGATGTGAACATCTCCACTCTTGGCATATCTTGTTTTGGGCGGATCACTCATTCCCGCTCTCCTCCTTCGCGGCTATTCGGCCCGAGATAGCCAGGACTTTGAGCGGATATTCTACACCTATCGGCAGCGAGAGGGGTGGCGAGAGACGCTCAGCCAGGCCAGACGCCAGTGTCCCTGGGTGCCCCAAAGTTGTCATCGCGAAGGAATAGGAGCTCGGCTTTTGGCGCATCGCGTCGCTTCGCTGCGATGCAACGATTCCTCGGCTGTTGCTGACTTGGGCAGTCAGCTTGTGGCCGAGCCGATCCGATCAAGAGTCACCTTGCCCGAAACAAGAGGCAGGCGTCGCCATAGGAATAGAAGCGGTAGCCGCCAGCGATGGCGTGGGCATAGGCTTGCTTCATGGTGTCGAGGCCTGAGAAGGCCGACACCAGCATGAACAGCGTCGAGCGCGGCAAATGGAAATTGGTCAGGAGGATATCCACCGCGCGAAAGCGATAGCCCGGCGTGATGAAAATCGCGGTCTCATCTACAAACGGCGCGATCGTGCCGTCTTCAGCGGCCGCGCTTTCCAGGAGCCGCAGCGAGGTGGTGCCGACCGCGACGATACGGCCGCCCGCCGCGTGTGCCGCGTTCAAGGCGGCGGCCGTCTTGGCGGAGATACAGCCCCATTCCGAATGCATCCTGTGGCTGTCCGTATCCTCCGCCTTGACCGGCAGGAACGTCCCTGCCCCGACATGCAGCGTGATCCGGTGCAGGCCGACGCCATGGTTGCGCAAGGCCGTTTCCAGAGCCGGCGTGAAATGCAGCCCCGCCGTGGGGGCGGCGACCGCGCCTTCGCTCGCCGCGAACATGGTCTGATAGTCCTGCGCGTCGCGTTCATCGGCGGCGCGCTTCTTGGCGATGTAGGGCGGTAGCGGCGGGCTGCCGAGATCGGCGATGGCCTGATCGAGCGCCGGACCATGAAACGAAAACGACAGCGTCACCTCGCCCTCGTCACCCCTGTGCGCGACCTGCGCATCGAGATGACCGAGCAGGCAGACCCTGCCTTCATGGCCGAAGCGGATGGTGTCGCCGACCGCCAGTTTCTTGGCCGGCTTGACCAGCGCCTGCCAGCGCGAGCCGTCGAGGCGCTTGATCAAGGTTGCCTCGATCTTCGGTTCGGTGTCGCGCCCGATGCGCCGGCCGCGAAGCTGCGCTGATATGACCTTGGTGTCGTTGACGACCAACTGGTCGCCGGCCTCGAGCCATTTCGGCAGATCGGACACGATGTGATCGCGCAGCACGCCGTCCGGCTGCACGACCAGCATGCGCGCGGAATCGCGCGGGCTCGCAGGACGCAGCGCGATGCTATCAGCGGGAAGGTCGAAATCGAACAGGTCGGTGCGCATGCTTTACCGATTTACTTGCAGGCGGTTCGAAAGATCGGCGAACAGCGTTAGCATGAAATCCGGCGCCGCCAGCCGGGTGCGCAGCGCGGGTGACGCTGCGTTCGATCATCAAGACATCGAACACAACCAACAGGGTCAGATCAAAGCGCCGGAGATCGATTTCATTCATGATAGGGAGAGATTACTCATTGGATCGATGATCGGATCAGGTTCATACCACCGGCCTGTCGTCAATCAAGGTATCGAAGGTTGGAATGAAGGGAGTTTTTGCCGCCGACGCGCTCGGAATCTTCATTCTATGGTCATCGCGCTCCAGGCGAAACCGCGACAGGCGAAATCGCGATGACGATGGGATGGTCGCTGAGCGTCAGTTCGAGCGAACTGACGTCGGTCAGTGCTTGGACCGGCTCGACGCCGGTTGTTGGATCGTAGAGCCTGACCGACGCGCGCGTGACGCCAAGATGGACCTTCACGCGGTCCTGGCCGCTCAAGCGTTCGCCCCATACGATCAGTTGGAACGTGCCGTCGCTGCTTTGCAGGAGCAGCTCATGAACGGTTTTGGGTTGGTCTGCGATCGAAAAGTCGAGCTGGCCGGGTTTGGCAAGGGTCTCCTTGTCCGCCAGAATGGTCGTCAGGTTGTGAAGGTAGATCGCGGCCTTGCGGGGTGAATAGTCGGCCCGGTAGAAGCCGAAGGATTGGTTGCCGGCTTCGTCGGTGCGATCCCGCAACAGATAGACCGATGTGTGGGCATAGCCACGCTTGAATTGCGCAAGGTACAGGTTCATCAGATTCAAGCCGTGCAGCTCTTCCGTGACCGGTCCCTCGACGTTGGTCCCGGTCTCGGTCGTGACACGCGGCAGCGTATTGAGCTGCTGCTGGGTGTAGCCCCGAAACCGTCTCGCCCACGTGACACCGAAGTTGCCATACAGCCCGTCCACCCTGGATGCGGCCGTTGGATCGGCAGCGTCCCACGTCTTGTTGTCCGCCGGATACGGCGAATGCCGATGATAGACGTAGTTGTGGACGTTGGCGGTGTCGGCGTATGTCGTGCCGTCGGGCATCAGGGTTCGGGCGCCGGGCGGGATCGTCAGAAACTGAAGGCCGACGTTGTCTCGCTCGGCGCCGGATTCCGAGATCGACCAGACAGGATATTTTGCAAGCACCGGGTCGCTCTTGACGGCCTGGTAAAGGTCGCGCTGAAGCTTGGCGACGGCCATCCACGACGGCTCGCGACCGCCGCCTTTCTCGCCCTGATAGGTGACGCCCCAGCCGTTCGGCTCGTTGTTGCCTTCGAACGCCAGGAGCGCACCGGCTTCGGCGAGCACCTTCCCCGTCTCCACCAGCTTCTTCACATCGGTCCCACCACTGACCAATCCCCAGCTCAGCCGCACGCCGGTTTCGCGATGGAGATCGAGAAAGGTCCGGAGGGTCGTTGGGCCGCTATCGCTCAGCCCTTCTATTCCCGCCCTCACCCATCGAAAGCCGCAATAGCGGACCATCTCGATCGTCCCGGCCAACGGCTGGCCCCGGTCGGGGAATGTCGTCACGACGCCGATGCTATTGAGAAAATCGTTCGTCGCAACGGCCGTGTTGGGTGCCGCAAGCGAATGCCGCGGCCATATCGGCAGCGCCACCGCCAGCGCGACGCACGCACCAGCGACAGAGCGACATATCTTGGAAGGCATGATCGCCCAGCGAGATTTCATTTTCGTCCATCGAGACATCGAGCTTAACGAATTTGCGCCGTGGTCAACAAGCCAGATCGTCCGCTGCGGCCCCACAGACACTCGTTTTGAGCGCCTGTTGGCGCGAAGGCCGCGGGGCTAACCTGTTGTACCGACCGATGCGAAGAAGTCCTCCGGCCCCTCCAGCTCCACCAGCTTCTTACGGTCGATCAGCCAGAACCGGTTGCCCACCGTGCGCACGAAGTTGCGGTCATGTGAGACCAACAGGCAACTTGCCTGATGGTCCATCAATTCGTCCTCCAGAGCTTCCTGCCCCTCGATATCCAGATGGTTGGTCGGCTCATCGAGGAGATAGAAATTGGGCTGGGCCAGCCGCAGCAACAGCATGCCGAGACGCGCCTTCTGCCCGCCGGACAGCTTGCCGATCGGACGGCCCTGCATCTCGATCGAAAGACCAGCACCCGCGAGCAAGGCGCGGGCGCGCTGATCGCCGACATCGAAGCGGCGGACGACCGTGCGCATCGGCATGTCGGCATCGGCAAGACCGGCGAGATCCTGATCGCAATAGCCGAGCACGAGC
>WNGI01008004.1_pt1 | contig 10084 bp, 10 predicted proteins | sample 5400621 | NCBI WGS metagenome assembly WNGI01 (sample SAMN13153374, study PRJNA577476) | soil metagenome | isolation source: 20 cm soil or saprolite under Garry oak tree replicate 1 | place: USA:California | collected 2016-06-15 | reverse complement strand
AATTTCCAGCTCTCGATGCTCGTTTACTCAGTTATTTCGGCAATTCTCTGCCTCATTCTCATCGGATTCGTTTTGCTTGCGATTCTGCATATTGTGAATGTCGTCCTCGTTATCATTGCCTCCATCCGTGCAAGCGAAGGAAAGTTTTACCACTATCCGATCACGATTCGGTTTTTGAGTTAGCGGACCCCCCCGCATAACGGGGTCATCCCTAGCGTTAGTCGAGGGATCCCGTTGAAGTTACCTTAAAGTTTCCGCGGCAGGATCCCTCGACTCCGCTCGGGATGACGACGAATCCGTCACCACGGAATCACTTTTCGGTCTTGCAAGAATTTGCCGGTGAGATTTTGCGGGGCGTCGGCGGCGAGCCAGATGCGGACCCAGCCCGGACAGACGGAATTCACCGCAAACTTCGGCAGTGCAGCGGCGAGCTGCGATGTCACTCCATTCAGCGTCGTTTTCGAGATGCAATAAATGGGCGACCAACCATCTGCGCCATCGTGGAGTTGTCCGCCGCTGCTTGAGACATTAACAATCCGCGGAGCCGACGACTTCGCCAGCAGCGGTTGAAAAGCCTCGGCCGCCATTAGCGGCCCGAGCGCATTCGTCCGCATCGTTTCTTCAAATTGCTCGGGGGTCGCCTTCAGAATCGCGTCATCGCCGTCAACGATAATGCCGGCGTTATTCACCAGCACGTCGAGATGATCGACCACTTTTGCCAATTCCTTTGCCGCTTCCTGGATGCTCTTCCGATCTGAAACATCAATCTTCAAAAACGTCGCCGTCGCTCCAATTTTCTGCGCGGCAGCTCGTCCGGCTTTCTCGTTGCGTGCGCCGATGAACACGCGAAAACCTTTAGCCGTGAGCTGCCGTGCAACTTCGAAGCCGATTCCTTTATTCGCCCCGGTAACGAGCGCGATTTTTTCTGATTTCGCCATCGTGAAATTTTGCGCGGCAAACGAACAGTCGCAATGCCGGGCGCGCGTGTCGTCCCGAGCGAAAGCCGTGCGTCCGAGTCGGACTGGCATTCCCGCTTCGCTCAGGAGGACGGCGTAATGAGCTTGCGCAGCGTCCGCAAATTCACCACGTCTTCCTTCATTTCCTTCCCTTTCGGTGTCTCCAGAACCTTTGGGACTTTGCGGAAACGGGGCTCGTTCATGATGAAACGAAATACCGCCAGCCCGATTTCGCCCTTGCCGATATGCGCGTGCCGATCGACCCGCGAAGCACGAGCGCTTTTGGAATCGTTCAGGTGAATCCCCGCCAGCCGTTGGCGCCCGATGACCCGATCGAACTCGCGAAATGTTTTTTTCACTGCACTCTCCGAGCGGATGTCGTAGCCAGCGGCGAAAATGTGAGCGGTATCGAGGCAAACACAAAGCCGCTCGGGCTCCCGCACTTTGTTAATGATTTGCGCAATCTCTTCGAAACGGTGACCGAGACATGAACCCTGGCCGGCGGTAGTCTCGAGCGCGATTTTCGTTTTCACTTTTGGAATGACGCGCCAGATCGCGTCGATCGACGCGGCGATTTTCTCCAGGCCTGCTTCCTCGCCAGCACCAAGATGTGCGCCGGGATGCATCACCAGAAACGGCAGCTCGAACTGATTGGCCCGAATTAGTTCCTCGGCCAGGGCCCGCAATGAATTGGCGTGAAACTGTGGATTAGTCGCCGCCAGATTGATCAAATAATTGGCGTGCGCAAAAACGGAAGCCAACTGGCCGCGCTGTTGATGCTCCAGGAAAGCGCGGACTTCCTCGGCCGAAAGGGGGCGAGCAAACCATTGCATGTTGTTTTTCACGAAAATCTGCATCGCCGTGCATTGGATCGAGCAGGCGCGCTCGATCGCCATGTGCGCCCCACCCGCAATCGACATGTGGGCGCCGAGCAGAACCGTGTTTGTCATTTCAAGCTGGATTCAGCCACAGATGAACGCGGATGAAACACGGATTCAGAAGACCTGGCGCTTGTACTCCACCTTGCTTCGACCGAAATTCACAAGCATCCCGACCTTAAGACTGGTAGCCTTCAATTCATTTAATAACGCCGCCTCGTCGCGCTTGTCGTAATGCGACTTCAACATTTTGCTATCTGTGTTTAATCCGTGTCGATCTGTGGCTAAATATCAGCTCCGTTCAGCAGTCCTCAGCTATTACAAAATCTTCGGGTGCCAGTCCGGCTTTTTCAGGCTGCCTTCAGCTTTGTATTCAAAAAATTTGTAGAGTGGGGTGAGGACAATTCCAGCGCCGCTGGCGTCGATGCGAACATCGAAATCGATTTTATCGTCGAGAAAATGGGCGTTGCCCTGTCCCACCATCCCGAAAACGCCGGCGTCGACGTGAAAATCGGATGTCCGAATTACACCATCCTTAATCGTAAAGGACATGTTTGCCTTCCGCGCCACCCGATAGCCGATCCCGGGCATGAGCTTGTTCAGAATGTCTGACAGCGGTCCGAAAAGCGGAATGGCAAAGACATCGCCGTTGTGCACATCCACTTCCCCTTTGCCGGACATAGAGCGGGCATCGCTCCCGTTCCCCGTCCAGTCGTACCGGCCATTCATCGATCCGGTCGAGGTTTTGTACTTGAAATAAAGGTCGGTCAGTCGCGGGAAATCGACCCGATCGACCGTCATAGTCGCCTGATAGCGTTGATCGTTTTTCGCCAGAGAAATGTCCGCATTGCCTTGCAGCGTCCCGGAAAAAACCGCGCCGTTTAATTCGGAAATTTGCAACCGATCATTCGTCAAGAGCAACTTCGCTTTGATCCGATCAAAAGGCAGCGTCTTACCGAGGAACACATAATTCATCCCTGCGGTAGAATCGACATTGATTTCGAGCCGGGTGTTCTTGCCGCCGCGGAATTGATAGACCCCGTTGGTCGTAACAGTCGGAGGCTTCTGAAATTTGTAGGGCGTGACGACTTTGAACAGACTTGGATCGACCCAGGAAATGGCTTCGGTGGTTCGCAAATTCGAAACCACATTGGACATGCGGGTCTCGTGATGGGCGAAATCGTAGATGAAGGTGCCGGTAACAACGCCTTCGTCCCGGATGACGCGAAAATTTTCATACGCAACCGCGCCGTCTCCAAAATGAATATTTGTGGAAGCGCTATTGAACCCGACGGTCCGGAAACGGCCCCGCTCCATTTTCAGTGTCCCGTCGCCGTTCCATGTCGCTGGGGCGGCGCTCGACCCGCGAATCACGAGCTGCACGTTAGCGACGTGCGGCCAATCCCAATCGTTGACGAAGTCGCGTATGTCGGCCGGGGCGAGAGTCCGCAGCGCGTTCGGATCAATCGTACTGGAGAGATCAATCCGAAAGTCGTTTGGCGCATCAAGCAATCGCCCGGCCAGCTCGCCACTTTGATGCCGCACATGAATATCGCGCACCATTGTGCGCTCGCCATCCCATGAAAATTCGGCATTCGCGCCTAGAAACGAAATTCCTTTGTAGGTAAAGCGATCCAGCGCCGCGTGCCCGATTGCCTGCCAGCGCGGCTGCCCTTCACTTAATCTCGCTGTTCCGGAAATCTCGAACCGTGGCGGGGCCAAAAAATTAAGGTCGGAGACAACACTGCCGAGGCCGACGCTTTCGAGCAATGGACGCAAGTTCAGACTGCTCCGCGCCCGAAACTGGATCTCGTTCGCCGGACGCCGCCAGGTCGCGTTCGCGCTGAAGGCGCCGAGGTCGTCCTGCAATTCGCACTGGCGGATGCTCAACGTTTGATCAACAAACTCGCCGGCCAGGTTCAACTTTCGCACCTGATAATTGCCGCGCTGAAATGGCCCGGCCTGGAGCGTTCCTTCCACCCGTGCATTCTCCAGCTCTGCGACATCGCCACTGAATTTGATCTGCAAATGTGGTCGCTCCGAGAATTTGAACCGGTTCAGCTCGCTCACCACGCGCTGCAGGATGTTGAGGCGCTTCATCCATTCCTCCTCCGTTGTTTCTTTCGATTGCTGGTAGTCGTTGCGCTTGATCAGCTGCCCCGTCGCGGAGATCTGAATCCCGCAAAAGATTCCGTCTGCCTGACTGACATAAATCTGTTCCGGCGGAAAATAAATGTGCGCGTGCAAATTTCTGATTTCGGCGTGTGGCGCGTTGGGATCCGCCCCTTCGGGCGGGGGGAGCGAAACCTGAGCATTCCGGATGTCGATCGCGTTCAAGAATGGCTGACGCTGCAGCAACGCAGCATAATTGACGTCCAGGGAAATGCGACTGATCTGCGCGATGGTGTTCTCGCGGTTTTTGTAATCGAAAATGCGAACGTCCTGCGCCACCAGTCCGCGAAATGGATCGAGGGTGAGCCGGCGAACAGACGCTTCCACCCCATGCTTGTGCAATTCTTCGACCACCAGGCCCCGCCATTTTCGGCCGAAACCTTTCTTCGCCAGATACCAGCCGCCGCCAGCCATCGCTCCGAGGGCGAGCACGGCCAGAAGGCGCACCACGCTAACGAGGAGCCGTCGCGTAAAAGAGCGCGGCCGATGTCTATCGGAAATTAAAGTTTCTTCTGGCGGTTCCAGAGTGGGAGGCATGGTGTATTCTTTGAAACGTTAAAGCGTTGAAGAGTCTAAGAGTTGCACAGACTGTCGCTTTAAGGCTTTAACTCTTCAACGCTTCAACCCTGCAATCCTGCAACGTGCTCTCCACCTCCGATCTTCCCGCCGTCAATGCCTCACTGAATGCCATCAGCACGATTTTCATTTCAGCGGGCTGGTACTTCATCCGCCGGAATTTTTGGCAGCGCCACGTCGCCTGCATGATCACGGCAATCATTTCCTCGACCTTGTTTCTCGTTGGCTACATCACCTATCATGCCCAGGTCGGTGAAAAATCTTCCGGGTACCGCGGGTGGCTGGCGGCGATTTACTTCCCGATACTGGCCAGCCACGTTTTGCTCGCCTTCGTTACCCTTCCGCTCGTCATTCTTACCCTCGTGCCGGTATTTCAGCGTCGCTGGGACAAACATCGTCGGATCGCAAAATGGACGATGCCTATCTGGCTGTATGTCTCCGTCACAGGCGTCCTCGTTTACCTGATGCTTTATCAATGGTTTCCGCCGCCGAGTCTTGCACAGCCGCGCTGAATGTTGTTTGCTCATGAGGCGGCCAGGCCGCTCTCAAAACCATGGTCACGATCGCAACCTTCAACGAACAATCGAAAGCGAAACATCTGCGCAACCGGCTCCAACAAGCCGGCATCGGCGCCGAAATCATCGGCGACAGCCATCTGCAACGCGTCGCTTTCATGGCGAAACCTCAGGCCCATGTAAAAGTGAGAGTAGAAGAAGACGACTTCGGCAAAGCGCATCAATTGATGCGGGAATGGGAAGCGTCTGATCCCGATGTCGGGGCCGCATTGCGTTGCCCGCAATGCGATTCCTCCAACATCGAATATCCGCAGATGACCCGGAAATTTCTCACCCCGGCAATCGCGAGCGTTCTATTTGCCATGAAGATTTTTCCCAAAGGCTTTTATTGTCACAATTGCCACTTCACTTGGACAACCGAGCCCGAAGGACAGATTTCGCGCCTCTGGCACATGATTTTCCCGGGAACGAATCCCTACCGGGAGGATGATGTAAAAGGTTAACGCCGGCGGCGCGTTTGGCCCCACAGCCTCGCCACGGCGAGTGGGTCTCTTGGCGGGCACGGTGGCTGTGTACACCGGCCAAGTACGCGGGAGTGATTTCGACAAAAAGGTTGGGTGTCGACGAAGCGGCACCTTCCCAATGCACGCTGGAAAGACACGCTTCGTCGTGTCCCATACTTCAGACGCGGCGCGCTGTGCATCCGACCCCGACTTGGGGGGAGTGTTCGAGCAAAATCGCTGTGCCGCAAATATTTCATTTTCCGTAATTGGAGGGCGGAACCGTTTCGACAAGCTCAGGTCCCTGAGCAGGTGGAAGGGCTCTGCAATGCCGCCAACGTCAACCCGTCTCCGACCGCGGGCTCGCGGAGCGCGCCCCTCCAAGTATGATGTCTTAGGGTATAGAATTGTCGTTCGCATGAAGTGGCTCTTGGCATTGTTACTAGCACTCGCCATCTTTGGCGGAGCCGCTTATTTCAGCTACAACGTTCTCTTCAAACAGGAGATCGCCGTGCAAAAGGAACAACGCGGCGAGATTCCTTCCACCCCGGCGCCAGATCTAAGCCTGCCCGAATTTCAGGAGGCGGCGAAGCTAAGGCAGGAAGGCAAACTGGTAGAGGCGCGAAACGCCCTGATCACGTTCATTCAAAAATATCCCAACGGTCAGCATTTCGAGGAGGCGAAGGACCTGCTGGGTGCGATCAACATCGATATTCTCTTCTCGCCCGTGCCCGGGCCGGAAAAACAGGAATACATCGTCAAGAAAGGCGACGTCATCGCCCGGGTCGCGCAGAAAATGAAAACAACGCCGGAACTCATCATGCGGATCAACAACATGAACAGCACCATGCTCCGGATCGGCGAACGACTGCTCATCTCCAACCCCGATTTCTCGATCTTCATTCAGACCAAACAGAATGTGATTGTGCTGATCAACCACGGTCAGTTTTTTAAGCAGTACCATGTCCAGGAAGTAAAATTGCCGGCGAAGCAGCCGCCACGGATCAACACCAAGGTGGCTGAAGTTTTAGCGTGGAAAAATGGCAAACGGGTCGGGTTCGGCAGCCGTGAATACCAGATCAGCACCCGTTGGATCCGTCTGGCCACGCCCGGCTACATGATTTACGCTATCGCCGACGCCTCCCATCCGAGCTCGGATCAGCCGCCTCCGCCTACGGGCTTAGGCATTTCCGCCAGCGATGCCGAGGAATTAAGCAGCCTTGTCAACGGCAAGACCCCTGTCACCATTACGGAGTAACATGAAAGAGCCCCAACCGCTCGACTTCGAAAAGCCGATCGTGGAACTGCAACGCCGCTTGCAGGAAATCCGCGATCATTCTGACGAGCACGCCCTCGATTTTGATGCCGAAGTCGAAGCGATGGAGGCCAAGATCAAAACCACCCGGCGCGAGATTTACGATAACTTGAACGCGTGGCAGCGGGTTCAGATCGCGCGGCACGTGCAGCGGCCCTTCGCCCTCGATTATGTGGAGCGTTGTTTCACCAATTGGAACGAACTCCACGGCGACCGTTTATTCGGCGACGACAAGGCGATGCCTTGCGGAATCGCGATGCTGGGCGAGCACCGTTGCATCGTGATCACAAACCAGAAAGGTCGCAATACGAAGGAAAACGTGCTGCGGAATTTCGGCTGCGCCCATCCCGAAGGTTATCGCAAGGCGCTCCGCCTGATGCAGCTCGGCGAAAAATTTCATCTGCCGGTGATTTCGCTCATCGATACTCCCGGCGCTTTTCCCGGGATCGGCTCGGAAGAACGTCATATCGCTGAAGCCATCGCGGTCAATCTTCGTGAGATGATGACCCTGCGCGTGCCCATTCTCGCCGCCGTAATTGGTGAAGGCGGCTCGGGCGGCGCTCTTGGGATCGGCGTGGCCGATCATGTCATGATTCTGGAGAACGCATATTATTCAGTCATTAGTCCTGAAGCCTGTTCCGCAATCTTGTGGAAAGATCGGCGCCACGCCGCCGAAGCTGCGGAAGCCCTGAAGCTCACTGCGCAGGATTTGATGAGACTTAACGTGGTGGATGAAATCGTCTCGGAGCCGGATGGCGGCGCGCATCGCGATCACGAGAAGGTTGCTGAGATTCTGGGCCACGCACTTCGCTCAAACCTGGAGCGCCTCCTGAAAATCCCGATCAATCAACTGCTGAAAAAGCGCTACGAAAAATTCCGTCGCCTCGGCAATTTTGCCGAACCGCCGAAGGGCAACGGCGCTACCGGTTGATCCGCCGACGAAGCGCTGAGCAGAATCATGACTCGCGAAATCACTTCTACGATTGTCTCCGCTTTGCTTCTGAGCGTCGCCTGCTGCGAGGCCAACGCGCTTACCCCGCTGCTGCATTTCAAAGACGACACGGTCGGATTCGCGAACATGACCGTGTTCGAATACGAAAATGGCGTCGCGCACGTGCGTCGCGGCGAGTCGGCGAAGCAAAAGCGTTATATGCGGCGATGCTTCGTTCTTTGCCGCACCACCATGCAATTCAAAAAGTTTGCCCGTTTTGATCCACATGCGCCGCCGCTGAATGACCTCGACTTGGCGGAGCGAATTCGTCAGGTAACGCGTCGCGCGGCCTGGCGAGACACTCTGCCGGAGAATCAGCGTGTTGTTTTCCCCGGCTACGCAAACTTTCGCGAGTTGAGCACGAAACGTGGCTACGTCCTGCAGCGAAATATCGGTTATGGTTGGCCCACCTATTGGCGGCTGAGCAATGCCCGGACTATTTTTGAACCCGGCGTCGGGTATCAGGAAAGGACCCGCGAAAAGCTCAATGCCGTCCTGAATCGCGGCGACTTGTTCGTGGCGTTTCTTACCACCTTGCCGCACCTGCGGATTAATCACGCGGTCCTGGTTTACGCAAAAAAACCTGGCCGCTCGCCCGATCTCGACTGCTATTTCGTGTACGATCCAAATCATCCAGAAGGACCACGAGAACTCACCTGGTCCAAATCCGATCGTTCATTCGCCTACCAAAAAGACTGGGATTTCGTCGGCGGAAACCTACGTGTCTACCAGGTTTACGGCGTGTGGCTGCAGTAGTGACTTATCCGCTTTCGGCATCCTGCTGAGAGACTGGGATGGTGGATCGGCCGCTCCGCCGGGCGGTGCCAACAGATTGCGGCTTCGTCGCCACATATTAGCATCGAGCAGGAACTGTTCGATCTACCTCGACCTAAAGGTTCACTACTTAGTTGGCGTGAACGCGCGTATCAGACCGTAGTCCCCAACGCAGAGCGAACGGTAACGGGTTTTAGCGGCACAGCTGGCGGATAAAGAAACCGCAACACCGGATCGACGCGCGCGGCCCATGCGGCCTCACTATGATCGGCTCCTTCGAATTCATGATATTCGAGATCGTCATACAAATTCCAACCTCGATCGATGAGGGCCGCACACAAATTCCGGGCGCGTTCCCAACCCGGCTCGGCTGAACCCGTATCCAGCCATATCTTGAGCGGAAGTTTTTTCTCGAGCGCGAGCACCCCTCTCACAATCACTTCATCATCCCACCAGACTGAGGGCGACAGGACCGCGAGGCGCGTAAATACATTCGGAAACCATAAACCGAGCGTCATCGTGAGCAGTGCCCCAAGGGACGAGCCCCCCAAACCAGTAAATTCCGCTTCCGGTTTCGTCCGGTATTTCGAATCGATGAATGGCTTCAGCTCCTGGATCAGAAATTTCGCATACTTCCGGGCCAGACCGCGACTGCGCTTTTTCCGCTTTCCTTTGGTGTCGATGATACCACGTGTCGGAGCGTATTCGTGAATCCGATCCGGGCCCGTATTGGCAACCGCCACGATGATGAGCGGTTCAATCAGTCTCCGCCGAATTAGTCGCTGCGCCGTTTCGTCCACGCCCCATTCCACTCCGGCAAAGGCCGTCGCGGCATCGAAGACATTTTGCCCATCCTGCAAATAGAGGACCGGGTACTGTTGGCGGCGAAAACGGCGATAACCCGGCGGCAAATAAATCAAAATGTCCCGCCGGTTCCCCAGGGTACGCGATGGGAACTGGCGGTAGCACTGAATATTTCCGGTGAGTGTATGTTTTGGCATCTTCGTAGCACAGCCATCTTGGCTGTGGGGCCAACGGGCATCTTGCCCGTTGATAGCGAGGCGCGCAATGACCCGCCAAGGGCTGCTTCTGCCGCAATCTAAAGTCCTTTTACCCAACCGAAATCCGGTCTATAAAAGCCGGCCCAATCTATGCAGGAACGTTACATTAAATGGTGGACGCCTTATTTGAGCCGCGAATTCGAAATGCTCGTCTTCGGCAGCGGCCGCGGGTTGCCCCTGATTATTTTTCCAACCTCCTTTGGCAGTTATCACCAAAACAAGGACTTCGGCCTGGTCGATTCGGTCGCCTGGTTTGTCGATAACGACCGCGTCACCGTTTATTGCCCGGACTCACTCGATCTCGACAGTTTTTACAACAAAGGAATTCATCCGGCCGATCGCATCC
>WNGI01007346.1_pt1 | contig 10085 bp, 8 predicted proteins | sample 5400621 | NCBI WGS metagenome assembly WNGI01 (sample SAMN13153374, study PRJNA577476) | soil metagenome | isolation source: 20 cm soil or saprolite under Garry oak tree replicate 1 | place: USA:California | collected 2016-06-15 | reverse complement strand
CGCAGGTCGCCGCGGAATTGGCTGAGACTGGCGTTGGTGTAGACGCCGTAGAAGGCCGTTGCCGCGAGGACGATCGAGATAACCGATAGGATCTTGATGTTCATGGCGCGTCCGGGTTGAAGACGGGATACCTCGAGAAAACGACTTCGGCTCAGGTGATGGCGACGCATGATCCAGTTGTTGGCGCGGCGAATTCGAGCTTAACACGTTTGACTGTACTCCCTGTGTGACGTGCGCTTCTCAATCGGCGGATACACGCATTCTGGCCAAGTCTTTGCGCCTTCCCGAAGAGCTAGTCGCAAAACGCGACTCATCAGATGAGGGCGCCAATCATGAAAAACAAATGCCTGATTGCCATGATACTCCTGCCGTTCGCTATGGCGACAACGGCGATGACGGCCGACGCGCAGGGGAAAGGAAAAGCAAAGGGCGGCGAAAAGGCTGGACAGAGTCAGGGTCGCGGTGCTGAAAAATCCGGGAAAGCTCAGGTCGTGAAAGCCTCGAACGCTGCGTCGGCCCCCGGGCAGATGCGCGCAGCAAACAATAGCCGCGGTGGCGGAGTTGGGCGCTCCGCAGAGCGTGTAACGGGTAACGCCGGACGCAAAGCGCTGCCGCCTTCGGCAAACGCGTCTCCACGCGCAAGCGTAGCTGCCGCCCCGAATCGCGGGCGCGCTGTCAGTCGTTTCGCGCGCGACCTCCACGTCAGTGAGGTGCGGCCGGCCGTGCGCACCTACGTGATCAGCAATAGGCCTTCACAATTCGTAACGGGTGGCGCGGTCGCGTATGCCCTGGCTCGAGGCGCGCCGGAAAACGCGCTGCTTGTCGTGCCAGCGGCGGATGTGGTTTCGCTACGCAATCGAAAGGGTGATGTGCTCGTTGAGCTGGACGACAATCGCGCGCGAACGCTTGGAGCGTGGCAGGTCGCCCCGCTGAATGACCGCGTCAATAGCGGTGCGCCGAGCTTCTGCCGCTCCGGGGCAGGCCATCCGGTGTGGGGAAGGCAGTGGTGCCTCGACAAAGGATTTGGTCTCGGTACTGAGCAAAACGTCCGCTGGGGCACGACGCGCAGTGTCAGCGACATCATCTTCGGCCGGCGGGTCAACTCAGGAGTTGTCCCTCGTGACGTGCTTCTCAGTCTCCTTGGCCCGGTGGCGTTCGACCGGCTGGCGCTGCATGCCGTCACGCTCGGCTACACTGATCCACTCACGGGTGTCTGGCACAGCGAAGCGACGGGACCCGACGTTCTATTTGTGAATTCGGGCCGCGTTCCGATTGCCGAGTTTGTCGACAGCAATCGCGATCAACGCCCGGAGTTGATGCTGGTGGCGCTGAGACCCTGGTAAGGCAACTGCAACTGAACGGGCGGGAGGCGTCAGAGGCATAGTTGCCCGTTATTCAGTTCACTACGCCCAGACTTCCCTCGGTGGCATTCAAGGCTCAGGCAGTTGTTTGTGCCAGGAATCGCACTCCGACAAGTCGGGGCGTAGTGAACTGGCAAACTGGCATCTGTGCTACTGACGCCTCCCGCCTGTTCGGTTTTGCAGTTCATTCCTTTTTGGTGAGCCTACTCCGGTACGGCCTTTCCTGCAGCCCGATGTAGATCTGCCGCGGGCGCGAGATTTTCTGTTCCTTGTCCAGCAACATTTCCTCCCACTGCGCCAGCCAACCCGGCATCCGCCCAATTGCGAATAGCACCGTGAAGAAATCGGTCGGGAACGCCATCGAGCGGTAGATCAGGCCAGTATAGAAGTCGACATTCGGGTAGAGCTTGCGGGAGACGAAATAATCGTCCGCGAGCGCAATGCGCTCGAGCTCGAGCGCGATCTCCAGATCCTTGTCGACGCCCACGACCTGGAAGACTTCGTCAGCTAGCCGCTTCACGATCTTGGCGCGCGGATCATAGCTCTTGTAAACGCGATGCCCGAAGCCCATCAGCCGGCCGCCTTCACCACTCTTCACGCTCTCGATGAACTTCGGCACGTTCTTGACGCTGCCGATTTCCTTGATCATTCGCAGTACCTGCTCGTTCGCTCCACCGTGGAGCGGACCGAAGAGTGCGGCAACGCCCGCCGAGACAGCCGAGAATGGATCGACGTGTGAGGAGCCGACTCCGCGCACGGCGCTGGTCGAACAGTTCTGCTCGTGGTCGGCGTGCAGAATGAACAGGATCTCGAGCGCGCGAGCGAACACGGGGTTTGCGTCGTACTTCGACTCGCTCATGCGCGCGACCATCGACAGGAAATTCTCGACGTAAGAGAGTCGGTTGTCGGGATAAACGAACGGCAATCCCTTCACGTGACGATACGAGAACGCGGCGATGGTCGGTGTCTTCGCCAGCAGACGAATGATCGAGATGTTGCGCTCAGTCTCGTCGAAGATGTTGCGGGCCGATGGGTAAAACGACGCGAGGCCAGCGATCGAGCTGTTGAGCATGGCCATCGGATGGGCATCGTAACGGAAGCCCTCGAGGAATTTCCGGAAGTTCTCGTGCACGTACGTATGGAAGGTGATGTCGTGCACGAACTGGTCGTATTCCTGCTGCGTCGGCAGCTCGCCGTGACGAAGAAGCCAAGCTACCTCGAGGAACGTCGCATTCTCGGCGAGCTGCTCGATCGGATATCCGCGGTAGCGCAGGATTCCCTTGTCGCCATCGATGTAGGTGATGGCGCTTCGACAGGATGCGGTGTTCAGGAACGCGGGATCGTAGCTCATCAAACCCGAATCGTTGGGGTCGTCAGTTTTGATTTTCTTGAGCTCGGTAGCGCGGATCGCGCATTCGGCGACGGGAATCGAGTAGGTCTTGCTTGTGCGGGTGTCCCTTATCTCGAGCGCGCTGCCGGACGGAGCAGCGGCGGGTGGCTTGGCGGAGCTCCTGACGGGTGCAGCAGCGACGGGTTTGGTGGAGTTTCTGGCAGTTGCTGCGGCAGGTTTGGAGGTGTTTTTCTTGGTTGCAGCGGGTGGTGCAGTCGAACCGGTCTTCGGCATGCTGTTCTCCAGGTGTTACACCAAATTTAGCGCAACACCGTCGCGGGTGATAAGCGTAATCAAGGCGACAGGGAGACTTAATGCCGTTTAATCGCAGGGTAACCGGCGCAATGCCGGATCCGCAAATCATGATGATGCCGATGCCGCCGCGTCGGCTCTTCGTGCTGCGCATGCTGCGCAGTGCCGCGATCGCGATCGGCGTGATCGCGGCCGGGCTGTTCATCGGAATGATTGGGTATCACTGGATCGGACGACTCGGGTGGGAGGAGTCGTTCTATTACTCGTCGATGATTCTATCGGGCGAAGGTCCGCCGCCCGATCCCTCGCTGCCCGGAGGCGAGCTCGTGCGTCTTCACATCTTTGCGGGATTTTACGCCCTGTTTAGCGGCGTGACGTTCATCACAATGGTTGGCGTGCTCTTTGCGCCGGCTCTGCATCGTTTCCTGCATCGCTTTCACCTCGAGATCGCGGCGCACGACGTGGACGACGTCACGAATGGCGCTGCGAACTCGCGATCATAATTCGTAAGCGAAGGCGAACCATGCCTAATGTTCTCTTCCGCCTGTCACTCCTCGTTATCTCGCTGGGTGCCACGGTGTCATCGGGCGCTTTAGCTCAGCGCCGTGGTGACGCACCGATCAACCTGCCTGACGGTCCGGGCAAAGAAATTGTCCAGACAGTCTGCGCGCGCTGTCACGGCCTCGGTCTCATCGCGAACGATGGATACACACGTCAGGAATGGCAGCGGGTCTTTGGCACGATGGTCGATCTGCCGAAGGACCAGGCCGAGCTGGTAGCGACCTATCTCGCCACGCACTTCGCGGAGAAACCGAAACTCGCTCCGGTGATGATTCCGGGCGCCGCGACGGTTGCGTTCAAGGAATGGTCGCTGCCGACGAAAGGATCGCGACCCCACGACCCTCTTGCAACGCCGGAGGGCGCGCTCTGGTACACCGGCCAGTTCGCAAACAACCTCGGTCGCGTCGACACTAAGACGGGTCAGATCAGGGAGTTCGCGCTGAAGACGGAGGGCTCCGGCCCGCACGGTCTCACTGCCGACAAGGCTGGCAACATCTGGTTCACGGCGAACTCGAAAGGCTACATCGGCAAGCTCGATCCGCAGACGGGCAATGTCACCGAGTATCCGTTGCCGGAAGGCACGCGCGATCCACACACCCCGATCTTTGATCAGAAGGGGACGCTCTGGTTCACCGCGCAGGGCGCGAATAGAGTTGGCCGGCTCGATCCCCGAACCGGAGAGGTGAAGGTCGTCTCTTTGCCGACGCCGAGATCGAATCCCTACGGCATCGTCGTGAGCTCAAAGGGCATTCCGTTCTTCGTGGAGTTCGGCGCCAACAGGATCGCGAGCATCGATCCGAACACGATGGAGATTCATGAGTACACGTTGCCTAACGAGGCTACGCGTCCGCGTCGCATCGCGATCGATGACAACGATGTGCTTTGGTATTCAGATTATTCGCGCGGCTATCTTGGTCGCTTCGACCCAAAAACGGGGAAGACCAGCGAGTGGCCGTCTCCAAGCGGGCCAAAATCGCAGCCCTACGCGATCACTTTCTCCAACGGCGTGATCTGGTACGTAGAGAGTGCCGTGAAGCCTAACGCGCTCGTCCGCTTCGATCCAAGGACGGAAAAATTCCAGACGTGGAAGATTCCGGGCGGGGGCGCTGTCGTTCGCAACATGATGCCGACGACAGATGGCAACCTCGTGCTGGCAGAGAGCGGCTTGAACATGGTGGCACTCGTCGAGGTGGGTAAATAGGATTTACAGCCGCTTGACCCGTGTGACTTTCCACTTACCGCCGGTGACGCCGCGCCCCGGTTGAGATGGAACGGTCGTAAAGGTTCCCTCGATGGTGCGGGCGTCGCGGAACGTCCCCTGAAAGGTCGTGGTGACGGTGCACGCACAGTCGGGATCCTTATATGGATCGAGCGTGCCGCTCAAATTGCCACCTTCTTTCCTAATGAAATGGATCTTGAGAACCTCGCGCCGCGGCGTGGACACGTTGGTTACGAGCTCCTGTTCCTCTGCAGTCAGCAATGAATCGGCGCGCGGAATCATGACGACATTTCCCGACGCCGATGATTCACCCGCGCGCAGAGTGAAAGCGATGGTGCCGCTTCTTCCGGTTTCGGCGCTACTGTAAGCGCCACGCCACTCGCCAACGAGCGGATTGAGGTCGAAGTCGCTGGAAGTCAGCTCGATCCCGGGTGTCCGGGTCGTACAGGCGAGAGCGGCACCCAGACACGCCGCAGTGATGGACGAAGCGCGTAGCATCGGTTTCTCCGGTTGAGACGCAAGAGGCGGGAAGCGGGAAGAGGGAAGCGGGATTGAGACCCTGTTCTTTGTCGTCCAGAGATTGGCAGGCGTTCCCTTACCCAGGTAAGCTAGCCGATCCCGGCCCCCGATACGACCGCTTCCCGCTTCCCGCTTCCCCCGCTTCCCCCTTCCCGCTTTACGACGCCGTGACCGGTCGGAAACCTTTGCGCTCCATTGAGCCCCAATCCTTTCTGCCGCGCAGGAATTTCCAGATTCCGCGCAACCGCCAGTAGACCGTCATTTGTCTGTAACCGAGATTCTCGACCAGCGCCCACCAGAAAAGCAACGTCCGATCCCGGAAAGTCTCGTAGCGGTGAAAGCTCAGGTCCTCGAGAATCAGCGTAAACGCAGTCAGTGCCGTGCCGAGGCCGTAGGCAGTGAGATAAAAGAGCGCCGCGAAATTCCAGTCGATGACTCCGAACACGAGGCCGAACAAGAGGCTGACGAGGCCTGCTGCCTCGATCACCGGCGCCAGTAACTCGACGAACGCGTAATAGGGAAATACAAAGAGGCCGGTCACACCGTAGCGCGGGTTGAGCAGCATACGACGATGTCTCCACAACACGTCTGCCAACCCGCGATGCCAGCGATCGCGCTGTCGCCCCAGAACTGCGGCGGTTTCCGGCACTTCGGTCCACGCCACCGGATCAGGAACGAAAGCAATCTTCCCCGGACCACCCAGTTCATAGGAAAGTCGCTTCAGCCTCAGTACCAGCTCCATGTCTTCGCCGACGGTGTCGTGCAGATACCCGTCCGCTTTCACCACTGCGTCGCGGCGAAAGAGCCCAAATGCACCCGAGATGATGATGTTCCCGCCGAGCCTGTTCCAACCGAGTCGGCCGAACAGGAATGCGCGGAGATATTCGACGACTTGTACTCCCGCCAACAAATGCGTCGGGACCGCCGTCCTGGCGACACGACCGTGTTTCACCTCCGAGCCATTGACCACCCGGATGGTACCGCCCGTCGCTACGACGTCGGTCGCGTAGAGGAACGGCCGCACCATTCTCTGCAGTCCGTCGGCCTCGATCAGGGTGTCCGCGTCCATCGCGCAAACCAGCTCACCGCGCGCGAAACTGAGCCCGACGTTCAAAGCGTCGGCCTTGCCGCCATTTTCTTTGTCGACCACGACGAGCGAGGGATAAGTAGAGGACCGATAGAGGGAACGCACCGGTTTGGTTTTTATCCGCAGCTCGTAGATCGTCTTCACCGGTACGAGATCGAACCGATCAATGAGTACCTGAACGGTGCGATCTTTTGAGCCGTCGCTGATGACGATGACCTCGAGACTCGGATAGTGCAGCGCCAGTAGCGCGCGCAGGCTGGTCTCGATCGTCGCCTCTTCATTGTACGCCGGCGCGAGTATGGAAATCGTTGGCGAGAGCGTCGAGCTTAGCAGAAGATGTCGGCTCTCATCGGTGATCAGAAGCATGTGGCGTCGCAGCTCGAGCAGCGAGCTCACCAACAGAATCAGATACCAGCCGTTGACGGCAAGAAAATACAAGAGCACGACGAACTGGCCCTTGATCAGAATCTGATTCACGATCGATGCGAATAGCTCGTTCATCCGGTTGCCGCCGATGGGAGATCGAGAACCTGCTGGGCCATGTCCGCCGCGAAGCGATCGTCGCTCTTTATCGCGCGCCGCAAGAACAGCGTCCCGGGCGCGCCGATCGCGCGAAGCGCGAGCCCGGCCTCTTTGCGAACGCGCCACGCCGAGTCGCGGAGGCGTTCGGCTAACTGCGACCCTGCCTGCCAGTATTGCATCCGTCCAAGTGACTTTGCCGCAGCAGCTCTTACCTGCGAGTCGTCATCGGACAAAAGCTCCATCAATCGTTCGGCGGAGGCAGCGTCTGCTACTCCACCCAACAACAGCGCCGCCGCGACGCGGACGTCCACATTGTCGGCGCGCGAATGACGCAAGGCCGGCGGACCAAAGCTTGCCTCCGCCAATGACCCCGCTACGCGCAGCCCCGCTTCGGCCGCGGGACCGGACTGGTTCGCCAGAAACTCGGCGAGCGGTCCAGCGACGACCCCTCCCATGCGAAGCAGTGCGTTCTGAACAGCGAACCGCGCCTGCGTTGCCGGATCCGCCAGCAGCACGAGCATCGCCGAGATCACCGATGCAGAAGGTTGAGCGGCCGCCCACTCTGCGGCTTGCGCGCGCACCGCCGGATGCGGGTCAGCGAGGAGTTTCTGCACCAGCGGATCAGCCACGTCGAGGCGAGACAGGATGCGAGCGCCGCGCAGTCGGCGCGTCCAACGTCCGCTCTCGCACAACTTTCGGGCACGGTCGACCAAGCCGACCTGTTGCGCCACGAAGCCCAGTCTCTCCTTCCCTGTTCCGGTCAAGGTCTGGGAGATCTCGAGAAAGGCAATCACCTGCACGTCGTTGGGAAGTTCACGGAGACGTTGAATCTCCTCGAGATCGACGAAACCGCGGGTGACGAGTCGCGCCAGCGACTCACGCGCGCCCTTGGTCAATCGCTGCAGGCGCTTATTCTCAAAAAAGAGCCATATGCCGTGCATGAAGAACAGGCCGACGGCAAGTGTCAGGAGGCCGATCTCGACCAGCATCACTATGGTGAGAAGGCTTTCGCTTACCATGTCTGCCCCTGCTTCAACACCGTCCGCACTTTGTGCATCAGGACGGGAACACTGAAAGGCTTGGCGATGTGATCGGTTGCGCCGAGCTCGAGTGCGGTGAGCACATCCCGCTCGCCAGTGCGCGACGTCAGCATTACGACGTTGCTCAGACGCGTTACTTCGCCTGCCTTGAGTCTACGGAGAACATCCAGGCCGTTGAGCGCGGGAATGTCGACGCCGAGCAGGATTACAGATGCCTGGATCTCCGGCGAGTTGCCGGTGAGCGCCGCGGCCGCGGTCTCTCCGTCAGCGAATGTCGCAACGCGAAGGCTGCGCGTCTCCATGGCGTGCTGGAGCAGCGCGACCAGAGCCGCATCGCCGTCGATGATTGCCACATCCACCCGACGAGTCATCGCCCCCATCCCCTTGAGGCCCGAGATGCCAACGCGATTGGAGCCGCCCGTCTCTCTCACTTGCTCGAGTGCTTTCATCGCCATTTCGCGAAGCGCGGGTATCGTGTCTCCGTCCGTCTGATACTGCGCGACGCCGGCGGTGCCGGCCACGTGTACGCGGCGCCCGTCTTCCGCGAGGAAATTCATCTCGGCGATTTTGGCGCAGATCTGGGCGAGCTTGATGGCAGCGTGCTCCTTGGTGCTTCCATACATGCCGACGGTAAAGTCGGCGCCGCCCCACCAGCCGGGAACGTCTTCGGCGCGAAACGATTTTGGCAACAGCTCGCCGATCGAGCGCAACACGGCATTGGCTGCGGCGCGGCCGAACGTTGTGGCCAGGCTCTCGAATGCATCCACCTGAAGAACCGCGATCGAGTACGGGTCGGATTTTCGGCGCGCCAGTCTGAGAAAGCGCTCGATGAGCTCTGTCGCTTTGCCCGCAACCGGCAATCCCGTAAGCGGATCGGTTTCGACCGGTGCGCGTCGCGCTTTTACGCCCGTGAGGCGACTCTCGATGCGCATCGTCAGCTCGGCGGGAACGAAAGGCTTCCCGACGTAATCATCAGCGCCGGCACCGAACACGCGCTGCACGCTTGCCTGATCGGTGTGACCGGTGAGAAAGATCACCGGCAGCTCGCTCCAGCGCCGGTCGCTTCTCATCGCCCGACACAACTCGGTTCCACTGAGCTTCGGCATCTCGAGATCGAGTAGTACCAGATTCGGCTTGGTCTCCTCGAGTGTGCTCCAGAAACGAAGAGGATCGTTGAGGGCGGTAACGGCCATGCCGCGCCGACCCAGCAGAGAGGTCAGACCTCGAGACACCAGTGGCTCGTCGTCGACGACCAGAATTCGGCGACTCTCGAGCTGCGCTTCATCGAATGCAGTACCGGCATCGGGCGGCGTCCCGCTGTCCTGGGGTGCCGACACTTTGGGGGCGGGAGGAGGCGTCGGCGGCCCCAGCAGATTCTGTCGCAGAGCGAGAAGCTCCTCGGAGATGGACACACCGTCTACTGGACTAAGGGAAGCCGCCGCGAAGCGCTCCCCTAACTCCCTGGCGATGCGCGCCGCCTTGTCGAATCCGAATCTGCCACCGACCTCGGCAACGCTCTGCGCGTCTCGCTCGGCCGCCGATTTCAATTCGGCCGAGAGGTTGTTGTCGAGAAGCGCAATCGCTGCGTCGTCGAGCTTGTCGATCTTCTGGAAGGTCGACGGGCGGGCGCGCTCCCACGCCTCGAACACTGCCGCCGCAATGTGCTCGCCGTGTGATTCGTGCGCAGCCAGAACCTCGACCCCAGCGATCTTTGCCAGCTCACGGAGCATTTCTTCCAAGTCCACCGGTGTGAGAAAGAACCGGTCGATCCGGACATCCTTGAGCGCGCGCAATCCGTTCTCCGCCTGCTGCATTGAGATGCAGTAGGCCACCTTCATTTCGTCGCTTGCATCGTTGGCGCGACGCGCGATGTAGATCGAATCCTCGGTTGGAAGGGCGTCGCTAAGGATTACAAGGCGCGCTTCGCCATGGGCGGCGGCCCGGCCCATCTGCTGGGTGTTCTCGAACTCGCTCATGCTGACGCCACGAAGCCTCAGTCCGATCTCGCGGACCATTTCCGCGGGTAACCCCGCCACCAGGAGTTTGACGGGTTGCGTCATCTCCTAAGGCGCACGCCACCAGAGGTCGTCCAGGGCGGCGATCTCGGGGCTAGGGGTGCGGCTGGTGGGCGATG
>WNGI01007344.1_pt1 | contig 10086 bp, 9 predicted proteins | sample 5400621 | NCBI WGS metagenome assembly WNGI01 (sample SAMN13153374, study PRJNA577476) | soil metagenome | isolation source: 20 cm soil or saprolite under Garry oak tree replicate 1 | place: USA:California | collected 2016-06-15 | reverse complement strand
GCCGGCGCCCACTGCGGCAGCTGCCAGGCCTGCATCCCGGCCTGCCCCACCGGTGCGATCGTCGCCCCCTGGCGGCTGGATGCGCGGCGCTGCATCTCCTATCTCACCATCGAGCACCACAGCGCCATTCCCGTCGAGCTGCGCAAGGCGATCGGCAATCGCATCTACGGCTGTGACGACTGCCAGCTGGCGTGTCCGTGGAACAAGTTCGCGCGCGCGGCGGCGCACCCGGATTTCAAGGTGCGCCATGGCCTGGATGCCGCGGCGCTCCCGCAGTTGTTTCGCTGGAGCGAGGCGCAGTTCGAGGAGCGCATGCGTGGCTCGGCCATCTACCGCATCGGCTACCAGCGCTGGTCGCGCAATCTCGCCGTGGCGCTCGGTAATGCGCCGACCACTGCGGATGTCATCCGGGCGCTCGAGGAACGGCGCGCGGACTCATCGAGCCTGGTGCGCGAGCACGTGGAGTGGGCCCTGCAGCAGCACCGCTCCGCCGCCTGAAACGGTGCTGCGCGAGCTCAGCAGCGCGACCTGTCAGGAACGGCTGACTTGCACGTTGTCGATGAGCCGCGCCTTGCCTAAGCGCGCGGCGGCGAGCACGACCAGCTCACGTGCCGCGGGGGCCGGTGCGCCGAGGTCCGCAGCCTGGCGCACGGCGAAGTAGTCCGGGCGAAACCCGGCACTCTCCAGTGCCTGAAGGCCCGCGCGTTCGATGCCGGCGAAGTCCGCGTCCCCGGAGCGCACGCGCTTCGCGGCCGCCTGCAGCGCGGCGTAGATCTGCGGCGCCAGGGCACGCTCGTCGGCCATCAGGTACTGGTTGCGCGAGCTCATGGCGAGGCCGTCGGCATCGCGCACCGTGGGTGCGGCGACGATCTCGACCGGCATGCACAGCTCCGCCACCATGCGCCGGATGATGGTCAGCTGCTGAAAATCCTTCTCGCCGAACACCGCGACGTCGGGCTCGACGATATGAAACAGCTTGGCGACCACGGTGCTGACGCCCTCGAAATGGCCCGGGCGGAACTCGCCCTCCAGCATGCGCGACAGGGCGGGCACCTCGACGCGCGTGGCGCGCTCGGGGCCATGCGGATAGATCTCGTTCACCTCCGGCATGAACATCAGGTTGCAGCCGGCGGCGGCCAGCATGCGCTCGTCCTCGCGCGGCGTGCGCGGGTAGTGCGCGAAATCCTCGTTCGGGCCGAACTGCATGGGGTTCACGAAAATGCTGGCCACAAAGCGCTCGCCGCGGCGGCGCGCCGCCTCGATGAGGCTCACGTGTCCGGCGTGCAGGTTCCCCATGGTAGGCACGAAGGCCACCCGCCGGCCCTCACGGCGCCAGCCGCGCACGCGCTCGCGCACGGCGGCAATCGTGGTGACGGTCTCCATGCTAAAAGCAGTGTTCGGGCGCTGGGTATTCGCCCTGCTTCACGGCGCGCACGTACTGTTGCAGCGCCTCGAGATTGTTGCCCGTCCCGTCCATGAAATTGCGCACGAATCGCGGCTTGCGCCCGGTGGTGATATCGAGCACGTCGTAGGTGACGAGGATCTGACCGTCGGTATCGGGGCCGGCGCCGATGCCGATGACCGGCACCTGCAGCGCCGCGGTGATCGCTTTGCCGAGTGTCGCCGGGATGCACTCGAGCAGCACGATGTCGGCACCGGCCGATTCCAGGCTCCTCGCCTCCTCCAGCAGGCGCGCCGCGGTTTCGCGCTCGCGCCCCTGCACGCGAAAGCCCCCGGTCTTGTGCACTGACTGCGGCTTCAACCCCACGTGCGCGCACACGGCGATGTCGTGGCTGGCGAGGAACTCCACGATTTCGGTCTGCTTGCCACCGCTCTCGAGCTTCACCATCTGGGCGCCGCCTTGCTGCATGAGCCGCACCGAGTGCTCGAGCGCCAGAGCCTGCGAGGGGTAGCTCATGAACGGCAGGTCGGTGATCAGGAACGGCCGCTGCAAGGCGCGCGCCACCGCGGCGCTGTGATAGACCATGTGATCCATGGTGACCGGCACGGTGGTGTGGTGCCCCTGGATCACCATCCCGAGCGAATCCCCGACCAGCACCACGTCCACGTCCGCGGCGTCGAGCAGCACCGCAAAGCTCGCGTCATAACAGGTCAGGCTCGCGATCTTCTCGCCGTCGGCCTTCATGCGCGCGAGCGTTGCGAGCGTGACCGGCGGGCGGCTCGCATCGCGTTGCAGGTGCGTGTACATGCGGGAGCGAGTGTCAGCTAGATCGCGCGGCTGCGCAACGGGTTGTAGTACAGCCGCCCGCGGCTCACGCGTCTGATGGCCGCCAGCAGTTCGTCGTAGTCGCGTTGGTTGGCGATCGGGTCGATGGACGCGGCGTTGACGATCAACAGCGGCGCGGCCTGGAATTCATGGAAGAAGCGCGCGTAAGCCTCGTTCAGGCGCTCCAGGTATTGCCGGTCGATGTACTGCTCGAAATCGACGCCGCGCCTGGCAATGCGCTCGAGCAGCACCTCGACCGGGGCCTGCAGGTACACGACCAGATCGGGCTTGGGGGCCTGGATGTCGAGCCTCGCGTACAGCTGTTCGTACAGGGCGTACTCGGCGTCATCGAGTGTGACGCGCGCGAACAGCCGATCCTTCTCGAGCAGGTAATCGGCAACCCGCACCGGCGCGAACAGGTCGGCCTGCTTGAGGGCGGCGAGCTGCTGCGCGCGCTGCAACAGGAAGTGCAGCTGCACCGGCAGGGCGCCGGCGCGCGGGTTACGGTAGAAGCGCTCGAGGAACGGGTTCTGCGCCGCCTGCTCCAGCACCCCCTGCGCCGACAGGCTGACGCACAGGCGGCGCGCCAGACTCGTCTTGCCGACGCCGATCGGACCCTCGACGACGATGAACTGATGGGCTGCTTCGCTGGTCATGCGCCTACAACGGAGCCAGGCCCTCGGACGTGACGCGACCGGCGAGCTCGGCCACGCGGCCCAGCCCGGGCAGGTCGAGATCCGGGGCAATGTCCGCCAGAGGATACAGAACGAAGTTGCGCTCCACTATCCCGGGATGCGGCAGTGTGAGTGCCGGCTCCGCGCGTTGCTCGCGCGCGTAGGACAGCAGATCGAGATCGATGATTCGCGGTCCCCAACGCTCGTGCTGCGCCGGCCGGCCGAGCGCCGCCTCGAGCGCGCGCAGCGCGGCGAGCAGCGCCGCAGAGTCGAGCTGCGTGAGCACGCCCGCGACCGCGTTCACGAAGTCCGGCTGCGCGATCGGTCCAAGGGGGCGCGAGCGGTACAGGCGCGAGCTCGACACCAGGCGGGTGAGCGGAATCTGCGCCAGCTTCGCGCAGGCCGTCAGCACCTGCGCGCGCGGCTCCGCCAGATTGCTGCCCACCCCGATGTAGGCGGGGCGCCAGATCTCCATGGCTGCAGATCCGTCACGCCGGGGTCGGGGCCCTGGGCCGGCGGCGACGCCGGCGGCCCCCGCGGCGCGCTACCCGGGGCGCGCCGCCCTCCTCCGCGAGTGCATCGGCCATCCGGCCACGCTCCTCGGCCGAGACTTCCTGCAGGCGCGTCCACCATTGCGCCATGTCACGCGGCGCGAGCCCATACTCGGCGCGCAGCAGCAACAGGTCGTAGCCGGCACGGAAGCGCGGGTGCTCCAGCATGCGCAACGCGCGCCGCCCGCGCACGTGTTCCAGCCGCGGCTGCAGCGCGAACATCTCGCGCACACCCAGCGAGAAGCGCTTCGGGATGGCGAGGCGCGTCTGCGCCTCGCGTGTTGCCTGATCGCAGGCGTCGAGGATGGTGGCCGGGTCATGCCAGCGCTCCGGCGGGGTTGACTCGATGATGCCGGCGATCGGCCCGTATAAAAGGAGCGCGAACAGGAAGGTCGGCGACACCGGCTTGTCGGCCAGGACCCGCGCATCGGTGTTTTTCAGGCCCTGCAGCAGCAGCTTCTCCACCAGGCTTGCCGGGTGGCTGTTGAAGTATGCCTCCACCGTCGGCAGCAGTGCCGCCAGCAGGCCGCGGCGCCGCAGGACCTCGAAGCTGCGCGCACCGTGCCCGCTCAGGAACAGCTTCAGCGTCTCATCGAACAGCCGCGCCGGCGGCACACCGGCGAGCAGATCGCGCAGCGGGCCGATGGGTTTCGCGGTGGCGGGGTCGAGCTGAAAGCCGAGCTTCGCCTCGAAGCGCGCGGCGCGCAGCATACGCACCGGGTCCTCACGAAAGCGCGTCTCCGGATCACCGATCAGCTTCAGCGTGCGCGCGGCGATGTCCTGCGCGCCGTCCACATAGTCCCAGACCGAGAAGTCGGCGATGTTGTAATACAGCGCGTTGGCGGTGAAGTCGCGCCGCCAGACATCCTCGTCGATGGTGCCGTAGATGTTGTCGCGCAGGATGCGCCCGCTGGCATCGAACATCAGGTCAGCCCTGCCCCCGGGGTCGGGCCCGATACCGGCGCGGGAGGCGCTCCGCGACGGCGAGCGCGCCGGCGGTGCGGCGGGCTCGATCTCCAGCTGCGGCTCATCGAGCTCGGGCACCTCGCCATCCTCCGGATCGGCTTCCGGCAGCGGCTCATCCCCCTGCGAGGGCGCACTGGTGGCCCGAAACGTGGCCACCTCGATGATGTCGCGGCCGAAAAACACGTGCGCCAGACGGAATCTGCGGCCCACCAGACGGCAGTTGCGGAACAGCCGCTTCACTTCCTCCGGCAGCGCGTCGGTCACGACGTCGAAGTCCTTCGGCTCGAGCCCCAGCAACAGGTCGCGCACGCTGCCGCCCACGAGAAACGCCATGAAACCGCCATCGCGCAGGCGGTTCAGCACGCGCAGCGCGTTGGGCGAGATACGGGAGCGGGAGATCGCGTGCTCGGACCGCGGGATGATGCGGGGAGTGGCGGCGGGCGTCGCGACGGACGCGTCGGGGGGGTTCAAGTTCCTGGGCTTTCGGCTTGAGCAATCAGAGCGGCTCTCTATAATACCGCGCTCTTGCTCCAGGCCCCCGGTCCCGCTCCCTTCGTCTAGAGGCCCAGGACATAGCCCTCTCAAGGCTGTAACACGGGTTCGAATCCCGTAGGGAGCGCCAGTAAATCAGTAGGTTACGTCTGAGGTCCAGTTTCATGTGCGTGTGCGACGCTCACGATTGCGTCGCTCGGTGATCCTCGAATTTGCCTGAGTTTTATTTTCGCTCGGCCGCCAGCGCGACAGCCCGCTCGAACACCCGATCGCGCCGCGCCGTGTAATCGGCAAAGGTCATGTCGATCGTCTCGTCCGGAGCGAGTGATTTGACCTGCACCGGAAAGATCCAATTCAGCCAATAGCACTTGTCCCAGTCGTTGCACGGGTGTGCATAGTCATGCATTCCGGTTGCGTAGTGGACGCACAGCTTGGCATGGGGAAGACATCCTGCATTGCCCTCACCATAAAAGCTAAGCCGATCGCCGACGGGTTCGCCCAGGATCATTGCGCGAGATCCCGCCGCCTGCTTCACGAAGGCTGTCGTCGTAATCGCTGCGGAAAAGGTCTGCGGGCTCGTCAGAAGATAGATTCGTCCGCGCGGCACGAAATCCGGCAGGTGCGATGCGAAACGAGCCACCTTCGTATAGTCGCCTCCGGTATTGAATCGCATGTCGAGAATGATGTTGCAGGGCGGATGCGCGCGCATCTCATCCGTCGTGGCGCTGAGGAAGTCGCTGATATGCTGCTTGTCCGCATCCGCGATCGCCCTGAGCTGTATGAAAAGCATGCAACCATGATCGATCCATGCCCGGCGGAAAGTGCTGTTGAAGTCGCGCAGCGACAGTGGTAGGTCCGCGTCGGAGGAAAGCAGCGCGCGCCAGTTCGAAGGCTCGCCTTTCATCTTTTGTGGCGACAGCCAGCGCGCCATCTCGTCGTGCGGCTCGTTCTCGCCGGACACTTCACCTGGCAACGTGCGCGTCATCGCACTGCCGTTCGACAGACGGAACGTCCATGTCGTCTGGTCGGGGCGCGACCCGATCCCCACGCCGTAAAGGATTTCGGGCGACTGGACGTAGATGGCAGCACAGATGCGCCGCCAGCCTTCAGCCCCACCATGCAGCTGCTCAAGCGCTGCGATCACCTCGCGCGTCGGCCTGCCTTCGATGCTTTCGACGCGCGCGCCCAGAAGATCAGCATATGCCGATTTTGCCCGCAGGACATAAACACCGTCGGCAAACAGCATCACACGAAGGGGCGCGTAGCTCTGCCCGCCGCCCTTATCAGAGTGAAGACTCGTGTGACCGTTGTCGGCGAGCGCTGTGATCCGCATCAGCGCAACACGAAATTTTCCGCTGTCGAGCGGCACGCGTTCGGATTCCAGTTCGGCGATCCGGCGGCTGGCTTCGGCGCGCGCTGAAGGCGAAAATGCCCGATCCATGGCGAGCAGGCGGGAAAATTGTTCGATGTCCTGCTGCTGCGCTTCGAGTGCGTTGGCAGGCTTGGGAAAATCGTTGGGCGGCGGATGCGGATTGAATCTGTGAAGGAAGTAGAGAGCGAAACCTCCGGCCGCCCCGATGAACAGGACGACGACCGCCAAGACCCCCAATCCGGCCCTGAGAATGCCGCCCTTCGTCATCACTGCCCTCGCTGCCCCCAGGACTCGGCGCCAATAGGCTGCAACGCCATCAACCGCAGCCGCATCGGGACCGTCGTTTGCATGCCGCTGACCAGCATTCGGGCGTTGAAGCGCTACAGCCCGAGGCGGCGGCGCAGGGCGGTGAACACTTCAGCGCTCGGCGGCACCGGCATCCGGGCCGCGTCGCGCTCGAACTGGGTGATGAGGGCTTCGACCGTCTCGCGGCCGTCGGGATCCTGGATGGCTTCGAGCGGGGTCTTGTTGTTGAGGGCGGGCAGGGGTACCTCAGGCCAGGTCTCGTAGCGGCGGCGCTGGAACTCCTCGAGGTGGGCGCGGACTTCGGGGCGGCGCATGAGCTCGTCAGCGTCCGCATCGCGCGGTGTGAGCTTGACACCCGCGCCAGCGGGCGCGGGGGGAGGGACGGTCTTGAGCGGCTGCCTGCGCGTTCGGCGGTAGCGGGCGTTGAGCGGCAGCTTCGCGATCAGTGCGCGGAAAGCCCGGGCGCGCACGGCGGAGTTGACTTCGACGGTGAGCTTCCGCTCCTCGATGCGAAGGTGGCCCAGGACGATCGTCTCGAGACTCGCACGCTTGGGCTCGTTGCGCCTGATCCAGGGGATGCTGGCCTCGAGGACGGCGCCGGCAGCATCAAGCTTCGCTTCCGAGAGTAGCTCCTCGCGAGTGTGGCCGAGCGCGAGAGGCGCGAGTGCCTCGAAAGCGTTGTGTGCGGAGTCGACATCGAAATAGAGCGTGCGCGGCTCGAGCGGCTCGCCATCGGTGTTGTGGAGCTTAGGTGCCGGGGGATGGAGGTACGATTCGGCGAGAAAGAAATACAGGCCCCGGAGCGCAAGGTCGGGATACTTGCGCAGCTCGGCGCGCTGGCGCACGTGAATCAAGTGGGTCTTGTAGAGAGGCGGGAAGCTGAAGAGACAGACCGCCTCCACCAGGGCGATGCCGGAGAGCTCGACGATCTGCGCAAACACGATATCCCCGTCCCGAAGTGTGGCGGACGCGGAGCGCTCGCGGACCTTGAGCTCCGTGCCGGAAAAGACGTCGCGCGCCAGGAATCCGACGCCCGCCTCGCAGTCGCGGATCTCGTAAAAGCCGAAAGGCGCGGCGAGGCACGCCTCGAGATAGCGCTTCAAGAGCGGATCGAGCCGCCCTGCCCTTCGGATGAGGTAGGCGCGCGTCGGGGAAACGCCGTAGAGCGCGGCGTCGGCGATGGTGCTGCCCTTCTCGGCCTGCGGCGACCACTTGTGGAACAGCCACGAAAAGAACAGCTCCGTATGCGGACCGCCCTCGACAAACCGGTCACTGTCGAGGAGTTTGTCGCGTCTCCCGATCGTGAACTCGGGCCACGCCTGCTGCAACGCGTCGGGTCCGTAAGCCTCAGCGACGAAGCGCAGCATCGCGGCGGCGTAGCCATCGATCGCCTGGCGCACCCGCCGCCAGGTTTGCTCGTGCAGATCCGCGACGGAGGCGCTTTGCTCAAGGAGGCAGCAGTGCTTGTATTTTCTGCCGCTGCCGCAGGGACAGGGATCATTGCGCCCGACTCTCATGGGCGTCATTTTCGCACGCCTCGGCCACAGTGCACCCGCTCTACGCCCGGCGCTACTTTAGTCAAGCCCGGCCCCGGGTGCGACGCGAATTTTGCGCGCCACTGGTAATTTCCGTATACTGCGCATCTGGCTCATAACGTTGCGCCATTTGGCTCAGGACTGGGCCCATGCAATCTGCTTTTTCACTCGCCGAACGACCGGTACCGGAGGTGCTGGCTCGGATCCGTCGCGGGCTGCCGGCGAGCATGTTCGACCAGATCGCCGCCACCCTGGGGCTTTCGACCTCCGTGCTGGCCGCGAAGCTCGGTATCGCGCGACGGACGCTGATCCGCAAGCACGGGACCGGGGCGCCGCTGTCGGCAGAAGCTTCGGAGAAAGTGCTGCGGGTCGCCCGCATCTGCAATCTCGCCCGCGCCCTCTTCGCCACCGACGAGGCCATCTCGCAGTGGCTCTTCAAGGCCGACAGCGCGCTCGGGAACGCGGCTCCGATCGATCTGCTGGACACGGAGCTCGGGGCCCGCGAGGTCGAAGCTCTGGTGCGCTCGTTGAGTCACGGTCAGTTCGTGTGAAGCTCGCATGCGGGTATTCCGCATCGCCGCGGCTCGGTTCGCGCGCTCTCGCAAGGAGGCGTTCAGCGGACAAGGGGGTCTGCAGGCTTCCGCCCGCTGGCATACGGCGGGGCAAGCGGTGGTCTATGCGGCACAATCTCTCTCCCTCGCCGCTCTCGAGATCCTGGTTCACCTCAAGCAGACCACGGATCTTCAGCCGTTCCGCTTTTTCGTGGTAGAGATCCCGGATGAGTTCATCCTGATGCCTGCGTCCTTTCCGGCTCGATGGCAGAGTGACCATCGGGTCAGCCGCGCTTTGGGCGACGCCTGGCTCGCGGCAGGCGATCGCCCGGTCCTGCGTGTGCCGAGTCTGATCACCCCCGGGGAATGGAATTTTCTGGTGAACCCTCTGCATCGTGACTTCACATTGAAGTGGGTCATCGCAGGTCCCAGCCTCTACAGATTCGACCATCGCCTCCTGGAGCAGAACTGATCGTGCCCGCAAGCAGATACCCCCTGCGGTCAGGAAGGCGTGAAATAATCGCTCTCGTTCATGGACAGCACAGCTCGCCACCGATGCTTGTCGACCGTGGACCGGCTGGTGCTGGAGCGCGGTGAGCTCGATCCTCTGGAGTTCTTGCTCGCGATGGGCTGCCTGGACTACGCGGATTATCGGGAATGGCGGCATCGGCGGCGGCGGGAGTTGCAGTCGGCGCTGACGATTCCCGTCGAGGAAGTCACCGCGGCCTTGGCGCACGCGCAGGCGTACGCCGCCGAGCAGCACCTCGGCATCGAGGTCTGTCCTCCGACCGCGTGGGATCAAGACCAAGGGCCGCTGTCCATCGGCCCGTCAAAGACCCTGGCGGAGCTGTGCAGCCAGCGGCTCGTGCGACCCGGCGACCGCCGGCAGGGGGATTTGTTCCAGGACAGCGCCAGAACGGTCGCCCTGGAGGCGCTCAACCGCACGCTGGCAGAACATCGATTCGATGCGGCTCGCACCGCACTCGAGCGCCTGAGTGAGCTGCCCGGCACGCAGGGGCTCGTCGAGGATTATCACCGTCTGATCCGGGCCGCCGGGGCGTGCTCCACCCCGCCTGCCGAGCGGCTGCGGGAACTCGAAGAGGACCTGGTCCCCTTGGCGGTGCGCACGCTGGGCGCGCGGGCCCGGGACTATGTGGCGCCCTTGTGGGCGCAGCTGGCCGGGCGCCTGGAGGGTCGCTTGTTCACGCCCGGCTGGCCGAATTTGCATGCCAGCTACGCCCACGCGCAGGCACATGCCTGGAACAACGTGGCGCTCGCCATTGAAGCGGAGCTCGATGCGCGCACACACCCCCTGCTCCTGGTGCGACTGGCCGAGGCGTATGCGCGTCAATCCCGCCGCGAGGCCGCGAGGCGGCTGTGGACGCGCCTGTGCTGGGAGCATCCACAAACGG
>WNGI01007342.1_pt1 | contig 10087 bp, 9 predicted proteins | sample 5400621 | NCBI WGS metagenome assembly WNGI01 (sample SAMN13153374, study PRJNA577476) | soil metagenome | isolation source: 20 cm soil or saprolite under Garry oak tree replicate 1 | place: USA:California | collected 2016-06-15 | reverse complement strand
TCGAAGCGGCGCCCGAACTCGTCGAGGCGGGCTTCCACACGCTGCTCGAACGCCGCCTCGTCGGCGCCCTCGGTGGCCGCCCGCTCGCTCGCGGCTCGAGCGACGAAGGTCGAGGTGATCGCCGCAGTGATGATCGCCAGAAAGGCGATCCCTTCGAGCATGACGAACGACGCCACCGCGCGGCCGATCGGTGCCGCGGGAGTCACGTCGCCGTACCCGACCGTGGTCACGGTCTGGAGCGCCCACCACATACCGACCCAGATGTTCGCGTACTCGCGATGGTCGAGCACCCTCATCAGGATCCCGCTGCCGAGGACCACGATCGCCGTCGCGGTGACGATCACGCCTGCAGCGACACGTACCGACGGCGGCTGCTGCAAGAACTTCGACATGCGCCGCTCGATCAGGTTCGGACGCCGCACGTTCCGAACCGCGCGGCCGGCTTTGGCGAGCCGAGGGCGCTGCGCGCCCGTCACGTCACCGCCTTCGCCGTCGCGTCCGCGTCCGCTGTTTCGGGACGTTGCCGCTCGCTCTCACGCCACCTCGCCCAGACCGGCGAGAACACCGCGCAGACCAGCGACAGCGTGATCGCGATGAAGACGTAGCCGATCATCGTCGCCACGACCCCGAACGAGCCGAAGGCCTTTCCGTTCGCGTTCAACGCCGCCGATACGAACAACGGCGCCGTGGCGGTCAGGCCGCCGATGACGATGGTCGCGAGCAGCGCACCGGGAAGCAGAGCGCGTAGACCGATCTTGCGGTGGAGGAGAAAACGCGGAACCCAGAGCCAGAAGATCGTGGACCCGATGAGCCAGACGGGCAGCAGAACGAGCCACCCATCGGCACGGAGCTGCCCGGCGGAGACGACCATGAGGGCGATGGCTCCGGTGAAAACGAAGAAGAAGATGGCGAAGAGGGCCTGGTCGGCCATCGATCCGACCTTGATCCGCCAGGCCCGTGCGTAGACGTCCTGATAGATCTGGCCGATCGCAATCCCCCACAGGAGAAAGCTGATCACGACCGTGACGGTCGCCGCCAGCCGGTTCGCCGATGCACTCCCGAACGTGTCCTGGACGAGGCTCGCAGTCGACCCGGTCAGCTTGAGATGCGTCACCACCCGGGCGGCGAATGCGTTCGTGTCGCTGCCGGAGGAGTGAAAGAGGGCGACGGCGACGAGCGCCGCCGGCAAGACGGACAGGGCCGAGTAAACCGTCGCCGCACACCCCGAGTTGCGGCTCGCGGCGAAATAGGCCCGGAACCACTGCAGCGCGAGCCGGCCGAGACGAGTATCGGCGCGGCCGGTCAGCCAGTCCTGCAACGCCTGGACGCGGCCGCTGCTCGCGGGCGTTTCCTGGGACACCGCTCGGCTATCCGCGTTCCGTTACGCCGCCGCCGCGGTCGGCCGCATCAAGGCGCCGAAGATCCAGAGAATCGGGAAGAAGATCCCGAGGAAGAACATGACACCGTGCCCGTTCCTCAGAGTCATCAAGCCGAGCGTGAACACCAGGACCAGATACAGGAAGAACCCGCCGAATCCGATTCCCCACCACATGATTGCTCCTTTCCGAGCTCTGCCACGAGGCCGGTCGGCCTCGCTGGTGGGACCGTTGCATCCGCGATCGAGCCTTCCATCGGTAGTCCCCCATCCCGCGCTGCGGGGAAGTACGACCTCGACGCAATGAGCCCAGTGCGCTTATGAGGACACAGAGGCGGCGGGCGGGCATCGTCCGTCCAGGGTGAAATCGCTCGCCAACCGGCCGCTCTAGGTCGCTCCGGGCAAGAGCAGAGAAAGCCCGTCGCCAGCCCGAGGCGAGGAGCCCCCCTGTTGCCCCCTAAGACGACCAGACGCAGAGGAGACTGTCGCCTATTCCTTGGGCTTTACCAGCACCGCCCTTTCATACAGATAGTCGTTACGTGTGTAGCGAGGCCAGCAGCACCTGAAATAGACCACCTCGCCTCGAAAAGTCTTGATGGGTTGGTTGACTTTGCTTTTCGGCCTTTGTGGATGGGGTGTCGGCTTCATGACAAACCGGTAAGTCCGCCATACACCTTTCCATTTGATCTTGGCCAGGTATCCCGGTTTGATCAGGTAGAGACGGTAGAACGGGCCGTGCCTGCCATAGCCCGGCACCGGTGTTACATCGTGTGCATCGATGACCATCGTCAAGCCTTGTCCGGGCCGCGTTGTGAAGCCCCCATCCCAGATAGGGCCGTACGCCAGATCGCAAACTCTCGTACCGACCGGCTGATTGAACATGTGCAGAGCCTTGATAGTCAGGAGAGCCGACTGTCCTGAATCCGTCCTTCTTGGACAACTTTGGCTGGCGACGCCGCTAGGAGTCACCAGAACTACCCATGCCAGCCCAACAGCGACGGTCAGCATTGCTCTCTTCATGCCACGTATCACCCTCTCAGAGTAGGCACCGGCAAGCAACATGCGTTCCTGCCCTACCGTGGCCCCCGTCATCGCTGAAAACCTTCCGTCTTGCGAAACGAGGAGGCGTCTCTTCGGCCACGCACCGAAAGCGGCTGTCGCTCGGCCAGCAGCCTGGCCGGGACGCCCACTCGTCCTAAGCCCCGTCTGTTGCCCCCTCCTGACCGAACTGACGGCCGGGTCCAGCAAAAAGGCGCTGCTTCCAGCGCCTTCGTGATGGGCCGTGCAGGGATCGAACCTGCGACCTTGGGATTAAGAGTCCCCTGCTCTACCAGCTGAGCTAACGGCCCCAATAATCGGACACAGCGGCGGGCCATTGTAGCCTCGCCCAGATGAAGGTCCTCTCCGTCGTCGGGAACCGTCCGCAGTTCATCAAGTCGGGGCCGGTCAGCGCCGCATTGCGCCAGGCGGGCGTCGAGGAGGTCGGCCTCCACACCGGCCAGCACTGGGATCCCGAGCTGTCCGATGTCTTCTACGCGGAGCTCGGGCTGCCGGAGCCGCGCTACCGTCTCGACCTGCACACCGCGGACGCCGAGACGATGCGGCCGGCGATCGCGGCCGCGCTCGCTCAGGAGCAGCCCGACTGGACGCTCGTCTTCGGGGACACGAACTCGACCCGCGCGGGCACCGAGGCCGCGGGCGACGCAGGCGTCCCGGTCGCGCATGTGGAGGCAGGGTTGCGCAGCGGCGACCTGTCGATGCCGGAGGAGCACAACCGGATCGCGGTCGACGCCGCGGCCTCGCTCCTCCTCTGCCCCGACGAACGATCTCGCGAGACGTTGCTCGCGGAGGGCGTCACCGGCCGCATCGACGTCGTCGGCGACGTCATGGCCGACGCCTGCTTCGCGCTTGCCCCGATCGCCCGTGAACGTTCGCGGATCCTCGCCGAGCACGAGCTCGAGCCGGGCGGGTACGTCGTCGCGACGATCCACCGCGAGGCGAACGTCCGGCGGGAGCGGCTCGCGCGGATCGTGGACGGGCTCGGGCGGATCGACGAGCGCGTCGTCTTTCCCGCGCACCCACGCACGCGGGCGACGCTCGGCGCGATGCCGCCCAACGTCGAGCTGCTCGCGCCGGTCGGCTATCTCGACATGGCCGCGCTCGTCTCGCAGGCGCGCGTCCTCGTCACCGACTCGGGCGGGCTGCAGAAGGAGGCGTACTGGTACGGCGTTCCCTGCGTGACTGCGAGGCCTTCCACGGAGTGGATCGACACCGTCGAGCTCGGCGCGAACGTGCTCGTGGACGACGACCCCGAGAAGCTCGCGGCAGCGGTCGCGTCGGCGCGGATGCCGGACGAGCGGCCACCGCTGTACGGCGACGGACACGCCGCGGAACGGGTCGCAGCTAGCCTTGCCGACCGTGGCTGAGGGCGCCAAGTACGACGTCGCTGTGGTCGGCGCGGGTTACGTCGGCGTGCCGCTGGCCGCCACGTTCGCCGAGGTCGGCTGCCGCGTGCTTCTCGTCGACGTGCTCGAGGACATCGTCGCCGCCCTGAACCGCGGCGAGTCGCACATCGACGACGTCCCGGGCGACCGGCTTGCACCGCTCGTCGAGAAACACCTCGTCCAGGCGACGACGAGCTACGAGGAACTCGGCGAGGCCGACGCGATCCTGATCGCGCTGCCGACGCCGCTCTCGCGCCAGCGGGAGCCCGACCTGTCGATCGTGGAGAGCGCCGCCGGCCGCGTCGCAGAGGTGCTGCGCGAGGGACAGCTCGTCGTGCTCGAGTCGACGACCTGGCCAGGGACGACGCGCGAGGTGCTGCAGCCGATCCTCGAGGAGGGAAGCGGGCTGCGCGCGGGCGAGGGCTTCTTCCTCGCGATGTCGCCTGAGCGGGTCGACCCGGGCCGCGAGGACTGGACGACGAAGACGACGCCGAAGGTGCTCGGCGGGATCACGCCGGAATGCACGCGCCGGGCGGCCGAGCTCTACGGGCGTGCGGTCGACACGGTGCACGAGCTCACCAGCCCCGAGGCGGCCGAGCTGACGAAGCTGCTCGAGAACATCTTCCGCTCGGTCAACATCGCGCTCGTCAACGAGCTCGCGATCCTCTGCGACCGCATGGGAATCGACATCTGGGAGGTCGTCGACGCGGCCGCGACCAAGCCCTTCGGCTACATGCGCTTCAGCCCAGGCCCGGGCCTCGGCGGCCACTGCATCCCGGTCGATCCCTTCTACCTCAGCTGGAAGGCCCGCGAGTTCGGCTTCTACACGGAGTTCGTCGAGCTCGCCGGCAAGGTGAACGAGGAGATGCCGTACTTCTGCCGCTCGCTCGTCTCGCAGGCGCTCAACCATCACGCGCAGCTCGCGATGAAGGGCTCGCGGATCCTCATTCTCGGCGTCGCGTACAAGCCGGACATCGGCGACCTGCGGGAGTCGCCGGCGCTGAAGCTCATCTCGCTGCTGCAGAACGCCGGCGCCGACGTCTCGTACCACGACCCGCACGTGCCGCAGATCCGCGAGGAGGGAGTGGAGCTTTCAGCGGTCTCCTACGAGCCAAGGGAATATGACTGCGTCGTCATCGTCACCGACCACTCCTCGCTCGACTACGAGGCGCTCGTGGACGAGGCGTCGCTCGTCGTCGACCTGCGCAACGCGACCGGCGCCAAGGGCAGCGCGGCGGAGCACGTCTTCAAACTGTGACGAGGCTGCGCGTCGGCCAGGCGGGGCTGGGCTACTGGGGCCGCAACCTCGCGCGCAACTTCGACGACCTCACCGACCTCAGCTGGCTCTGCGATGCGAGCGAAGAGCGGCGCGCGGAGTTCGCCGAGCGCTACCCGAACGCCCAGGTCACGGCTGACTTCGAGGAGATGGTCTCCTCCGGGGACTTGGATGCAGTCGTCATCGCGACACCCGTGCCGACGCACTACCCCTTGGCCCGCAGCGCTCTAGCTGCGGGCCTGCACGTCTTCGTCGAGAAGCCGCCGGCGATGCAGGCGGCGGAGATGGAGGAGCTGATCGGCCTGGCCGAGGCAGGCGGGCTCGTCCTCATGCCGGGCCATCTCCTCCTCTACCACCCGGCCGTGCAGAAGCTGAAGGAGCTGATCGACGCCGGAGAGCTCGGCGAGGTGCTCGTCGTCTACGGCAACCGCCAGAACCTCGGCAAGATCCGCAAGGACGAAAACGCGCTCTGGTCGCTCGGCGTCCACGACCTCTCGGTGATCCAGTACCTGATCCAGGAGGAGATCGTCGAAGCGGCGGCGCACGGCCACGCGTTCCTCAACGAGGGCGTCGAGGACGTCGTCTTCTGCTACCTACGCTTCGCCTCGGGCAAGATCGCGCACATGCACCTCTCCTGGCTCGACCCGCACAAGATGCGTCGCCTCACGGTGGTCGGGCGCGACAAGATGGCCGTCTTCGACGACATGGAGCTCGATCACAAGATCACGATCTACGACAAGGCGCCGGAGCAGCCGTCCGAGACGTACGGCGAGTGGCGGACCCGGACGGGTGACACGTTCAGCCCCAAGCTCTCGAACGCCGAGCCGCTCAGGCTCGAGTGCCGGCATTTCGTGCGGCTCGTGCAGGAGGGCTGGGACGGGCGCGAGATGCGCGACGGGCTCGAGGTCGTGCGCGCGCTCGAACTTCTGACGGAGAGCCTGCGCGATGGCGGTTGAGCCCGAGATCCATCCGACCGCGTCGCTCGGCTTCGCCTCGCTCCCGTGGGGGAAACCATGTTTCCCCCACGAGCCCCCTTCTTTGTCGTCTGTGGGGGAACCTCCCGGTTCCCCCACGCCCCCTCCACGCGGTCGGAAGGCCACGGAGCACAGATGAGCCTAGAGCCCGAGATCCATCCGACCGCGATCGTCTATCCCGGGACGAAGCTCGGCGAGGGCGTGCGGGTGCTCGAGCACGCGGTCGTCGGCAAGCAGCCGGCGCTCTCGCCGCGCTCGACGGCCAAACGAGACCCGCTCGAGCCCACCGAGATCGGCGACGGGACGATCGTCTCCACCGGCGCAGTGGTCTTTGCCGGCGCGAAGGTCGGAGCGCGCGTGATCCTCGGCGACCAGTCGTGCGTACGCGAGCGGGTCTCGGTCGGCGACGACGTCGTGATCGGGCGCGGCTCCCTCGTCGAGAACGACACCACGATCGGGGCGATGACGAAGATCCAGGCCGAGGCGTACATCACCGCCTATTCGACGCTCGAGGAGCACGTCTTCATCGCGCCGTGCGTCGTGACCACGAACGACAACTTCATGGGCCGAACGGAGCGGCGACACGAGCTGATCAAGGGGCCGACGATCCGCCGCGGCGCCCGAATCGGCGGCGGCGCGATCCTGCTGCCGGGCATCGAGATCGGCGAGGAGGCGTACGTCGGTGCGGGCGCGGTCGTGACGAAGGACGTCGAGCCGCGGATGCTCGTCGTGGGCAACCCCGCCCGTGTGATGCGAGGCGTGCTCGAGGACGAGCTGCTCGAGAACCAGTAGCTCGGAGCTAGCCGCTTTTCCTCAGGTGCAGCGCGTACCGGCCGCCGCCGTGGCGCGCGATTCGCAGCTTGACGGCGTACCACCCGGTGTGCGGCGCCCGGTACGAGAGCCGCTGCGTCCTTCCCGGACGCGCCGTCCGGGCAACTCGGTCCGGCTGCCGCCCCTGCAGCGACAGGAGAGTCAGGCCGACGAAGGCGTTCGACCACCCTGCCGCGACGCGCACGTCCAGGCGCTCCCCGCGTGCGAGCCTCACGCGGTAGACGTCGCGGGGGTCGTCCCAGAAGTCGAGGGTCGCGTTGAAGGCCGGCCGCTTCCCCCACACCTTGTGCGCCTGGGGGATCTTGTCGTTCGGCTCGAAGCGATCGGATGGTGGAAGCTGGTTCCCCGGGCTGAGGAAGTTGACCGCCTTCTCCACGTCGAGGCGGCCCCAGCCGCTGAACATGTCGCGTCCATCCGGACACTGGTCGCAGCCGTTCGAAGCGTTGGCATCGTCCGCGTGCCGCTCGAGGATCCTCGTGACCTGGCTGCTCGTGAGCGACGGGTCGAGGCCGAGGAGCACGGCTGCGGCCGCCGACACCTGCGGTGCCGCGAATGACGTTCCCTCCGGGTGGCGGTAGTCACCGGTCGCGCAGTCGGTGTAGCCCTGCGGCGTACAGGCCGGCTGTGCGGCTGTCAGGTCCTTCGGGAAGGTGGAGAAGATCCCCACGCCCGGCGCGGCGATGTCGACGAAGACCGGATCTTCGTCCGAGAAGTCGGGGACCTTGCCCGAGCGCGTCAGAGCGCCGACCCCGAGCACGTGGGGCAGCGCCGCAGGCCAGCTCGCGTACGGCCACGGCGTCGTGTAGGCCTCGTCCGCGTTGCCGACCGCGGCGACCACGACTGCTCCCCGCTTCACCGCGTAGGCGACGGCCTTGGCCTCAACCTTCGAGTACGAGTCCAGGCCGGGAGCACGCGGATCACGAACGGCGCCGAAGCTGAGGTTGACGACCCGCGCGCCCTGGTCGACGGCCCAGCGGATCCCGGCCGCCTCTTTTTTGAGCGGGATCGTGCCGTCGGCGGCGACGACCTTGGCCACAAGCAGCTGGGACGAGTAGGCAAGACCGACGACACCGGCCGCGGCCGCGTTCAGAGGCCCCCCCGCGATCTCCCCGCCGACGATCGTGCCGTGCCCCTGGTTGTCCATGCAGGCGCTGCCGCCGACGAAGCTCTTCACCTTGGCGATCTGTTCGTTGAGATCGGGCAGCGCGCAGTCGATCCCCGAATCGATGATCGCAACCTTCACCCGGTCGAACGTCGGTGGTGCGGCCCACGCGTCGAACGCGTTGTCCATACCGAGATACCACTGCTTCGCGTAATACGTGTTGGTGGGCGTGAACGCCGCAGCCGAGGAGGCAGCGACGAGCGCAACCACCACTGCGCCGAGCACCGCAAGGCTCAGCTTCTTCACTACTTCACGGTAGCCGCCTGCACCCGGATCCGCACGGGCGCGGCTGCGTCGTCTGGCGTTGCGAGCCGGTACTGCGTGGTGACCTTCGGCTTGACGCTGAAGTGAAAGGCGCCCGGGACGACGGAACGAAGCTGCGTCCACGCGCCTCCGGCGGCCGAGCTCTGCACGACGACCCCGCTGACGCCTCGTACGACACCGGTCAGCGTGACCCTCGTACCGGAGTGGACCGCAGGATTCGGAGAGGGCGGCTGCAGGGAGAGAACGCCGACGCTGAACCACGTCGAGCGGAGGCCGAGCGCCGACGCGACCGTTGCGCCCCGGAGGGTGGCCGTGAGCTGCGAACCGCGCGAGAGCGACGTGACCTTGAGCGTCTTGGCGCGGCGCGACGGATTGCGCTTGACCGCCGCGTCGACAATCCGGCCCACGACGCCGAGCGCGCTCCCGAGCGTCTTCGCCGTCACCGGCACGGGCCCCCAGTCGTGGTACGGGGAGATGCTGTCGTAGGGATCGCGAACCGAGACGAGATAGGGCCGACCCGGGGAGCCGAACGCGTCGGCCGCCGCCTGGGTCCAGCCGCCCGTGCTGGACGAGAACAGGGTCAGCGCCACGTCGCCGTTGTAGAGCAGCACCTGCCCTGCCGTCACGTCGACGGCCTGCTTCCCGGCCGGTGTCTCGGCGGAGACGCCGAGATAGGCCTGGCTGCGTCCGTCCCCGTAGACATCGAACGGGGCGCCGGCCCGCCGGCTCGCGAGGGCGTAGGAGCGCGCCGCGACAGCCTGCGCCTGGAGCGCCGCCGGAAGCCAGGCTGAAGGCATCTCCGCCGGCACGACGCCGTAGAGGTACTGCTCGAGCGGCAGCACGTTGATCGCGCGGAGCTTCTTGCTCGCCACGTCGACGAGGATCCGGCCCCGGTAGCGGTGGCCGAGCGTGAGCGACGTCCCGGCCGCCGGCGAAAACGTGAGCGGCGGATCGAGAGCCTGCTTCGGCCCGCCGTCGACCGCGAGCTCGAGCTTCGGAGTGAGCGTCGTCGCGCCGGCGGGGAGCGTGTGGTCGATGCCGTCGCCGTCCTCGACGGCGATCGGCTTCTTCGACGAGATGGTCAGCGTCTTCTTCCCGCTCGCGAGCAGGACCCGGATCGAGGTTGCGGTCGTCTGGGCGAGCGTCGTGCCCGGGTAGTAGGCCGCGAGGATCTGGTCGTACGTGTAGCCCTGCTGCGCGTAGCCCTGGGCTCCCCACTGACCCATCCCCACGCCGTGCCCGTAGCCGTGACCGCGGACGAGGAAGAGGGCTCCGGACTTCGCCGGGGCGACATATTGCGGACCGGGCGAGGGCGCCGCGTGCGACGCCGACGCGAGCAGAACCGCGGCGACACAGGCGGAGAGGGCGGCGAGCGGGCGGACCAGCAGGCCCTGAGGGTAGCTTCCCGTCCGTCCGGTTGACCTGTAAAATCCCGGACGACTTGCGAGGCGACGGAGCCTCGGCGGGCACAAAAGGTGCTTGCCGGGGCTTTTCGCGTTCTAGGAGGGAGAATGGCCTACGTGGAGAGCAGGAACCGGGCGACATCGAGTCCGGAGACGCGGAGGGAGGTGCTCGCGGAGATCGAGTCCCGCGGCATCGAGGACGTGCTCCTCTGGTTCACCGATCTCGAGGGGCATCTGAAGAGCTTCGCCATCACGCGGAGCGAGCTCGAGGGCGCGCTCGACGACGGGATGGGCTTCGACGGCTCGTCGATCACCGGCTTCAACGCGATCGAGGAGTCGGACATGGTCGCGATCCCGG
>WNGI01020684.1_pt1 | contig 10089 bp, 12 predicted proteins | sample 5400621 | NCBI WGS metagenome assembly WNGI01 (sample SAMN13153374, study PRJNA577476) | soil metagenome | isolation source: 20 cm soil or saprolite under Garry oak tree replicate 1 | place: USA:California | collected 2016-06-15 | reverse complement strand
CCATTCGGAAGAATCAGCGTGATCCCGCCGTTCACGGTGCTGAACTCGAGATCGTTGGTCCAGTCCGCCCGGCCCATCTGTGCGTACACCGAGCCGTTCACCGTCGAGGCTTCGGCGAGTCCGGTCGTGGTCACCTTGACGCTGCCGTTCACGGTGCTCGCCCGCACATCGGCCTTCAATCCCTCGGCCGACATCTCTCCATTCACGGTCTGGCCATTGAACTCGATCCCGGCCGGGACCTGTACCTCGAAATCAACCGTCACGTCATTGTTGTCGGTGCTGGAGCTCCAGTGGTCGCCCGGCTGGCAGCTGTTCTCCCGGCGGGCACGGGCCGGCGTGGGATAGACGGCGCAGATCGTGATGCCGTCGGGGGACTCCACGACTTCGATCTTCACGTCATCGGGATCGGAGCGGCGTGAATGCTTCCGCGCGTTCACCACCGCCTCGCTGCCGCTGGCCAGCACAGCGCGAACGTCGCCGTTCACACCCTTCACTTCCAGCCGCTTCCCCGCGGCGAGGCGGCCATGCCAGTTGAAATCCTGGGCGGTCAGTGCAGCAACGGCACCGACGCACAGCGCGGTCGTGAGCAGGACGGTTCGCATAGCGGCTCCCCTGTTAATGCGTGTTTAGACGGGTGGTCTTGTACTGCCGGCTGTACAGCTTCGCGTACTGACGCGCGTATCGCGGTGCGTACTGCGCCGCATACTGCGCGGCGTATTTGGGTGCGTACGCCGCGGCGTAGCGTGTGGCGTATGCGCTCACGCTGCCCGGATCCCAGCTGACGCTCGTATCCGTGTCGGCGTCGTGATCCTTGTCGTTGTCGTTGTCGTAGTCGTTGTCGTGCTGATCGTGGTTGTGTTTGCGGTCGATCCGGTCGCGCAGCTCCTGCGGCCGGCGCAGCTCGATGTCGCCCTGGAACGATTCCAGCTCCATCCGCGCGCTCCCCGAGCCGATCTTGAACGTCTTGCGATGCTTGCCCGTCGGGCTGGGCACCATGGGGAGCGGGAAGCTCGAGTCGATGTCGCCATTCGCGGTCGCGGCAGTGATCGTCACGTTCGTGCCCTCGGGCACGGACACGGTGATGTCGCCATTATGCGATCCCAGGCTGTAGGATCCGCCGTCAGTGACCGTGCCCTCGTACAGCACGTCGCCGTTGATCGTGCCGGCGTCGACGCTCGATGACTTGATGCCTGTCAGCATGACCTCGCCGTTCGTCGTCTCGACCTTGATTTCGCCGGTGATGTTGCTCAGCGCGACGTTTTCGTTGACGGAGTTCACTTCGATACGGCCCGAGGCGTCGGCGAGTGTCACGCTACCCTGAATCGAATGCAGCGTGACGATCCCCTTGCCGCCCCGGACATTGACCTCACCGTTGACCGTCTCGGCGCTGATCGCCCCCTGCACACCATCAACCGTGATGTCCGCATAGGTGCCACTGAGGGTGAGCGCCATGGACTGTGGAACCGTGATGTCGAGATCGATCACCGACGGCGCACCTTCCCGGCTGCCCGTCTTGACGACCACGGTGGTCCCGACGAGTGAGACTTCGACGCGCCCGCGGCGGCCGGTTTCGCCGTGCACTTTGACGCGATTCTCGCTCCAGCCGTGGACGGTGATCCCGCCCCCGAAATTGTTGACCGAAAGGCTAGCGCCGGCCGGCACGGCGAAGGTCGTATCGGATTGTCTTTGCGGTGCCAGTGCGACCAGCATCGCGGCGGCCAACGTTGCAACCATGTTCGTTCTCCTCCTAGGATCGAGCCGCGGCCATGTCGTTCACACGCCGCAGCAGCTCCACCTTGCGCCGCATCGTATTGGCGAGGTGAAGGTTCAAGTACGCGTTGCCGGGGTCCTTTTGAAGCGCGATGCGCGCGTCAGCAATCGCCCGATCGATGATCGCGAGGTTCACCCGCACGATGCGCACGGTGGCGGTGTCGAGTCGCCTCTCATTCTGCGTCAGCGCGGTCTGCAGGTCGGCGATTGCCGCGTCGGTATGTCCGGTCCAGGTGACCAGCTGCCCCACGCGGGGCCGCTGCGTGGACTCGCCTACCGGCGTCGGCTCAATTGACTGGCGCGATTGCAGGGCCAGCCATGCACCGCTACCGGACAGAAGAACCAGCGCGATGCTGGCCGCCAATAACTGCCCGACGGTCAAACTGAAACGGCGGCGGACGAGGCGGTCACGTCGTGCCGGTGCCTTCTCCCGGCGAATCTCCTGCGCGATTCCCATCCAAAGATCGGTCGCCGGCTCGCGATTCTCGAGTGACTTCGCCTGCGCCACCACCTGACGCAGCTCGCCGAGTGTGGCGAAGCACTGCCCGCAGGTCGCAAGATGTGCCTCGAGGTTCGCGCGCTCGGTCGAGTCGAGCTCGCCGTCGATGTACTCTGAAAGCCGGTTTGTCCACTGATCGTTCATCGGTCCAAGTGCCTCCGCAGCGCCATCCGCGCGTGATGCAGCTGCGATTTCGATGTGCCCGGCACGACGCCGAGCATGCGCGCAATCTCTTCGTGACGATACCCTTCCACGTCATGTAAGACGAACACCTGTCGGGCGCCCTCCGGAAGGCTCGCCAGCGCCTCCTCGAAATCCATCGACAACTCCGGCGTCACCGGCTTGCTCTTCACACCTTCCAGCGGCGGCACCAGCGTATGGACCCGGGCAACGTGGGTCCGGTACAAGCGCTCGAATGCAGTGGCGTCCCCGCTTGCCGCGAGTGCCGAGTCGGCAGCTATGGAGTCAGCAGTCAGAGTGTCCTCGAGCACCTGTCTGGGCATGCAGGGAGTTGGATATGCAAGCAGGGCAAAAGGTTGTAGTTAGATTCGGGGCTCGACATGACCCCTTCCATTGTAGCCGTTCTGGCGCTCGGCGCCCTGCTGGGCCTGCGCCATGCCTTTGAGCCAGACCATCTTGCGGCCGTCTCGACCCTGGCGACAAGGCCGGGCGGGAGGCGCCTGTGGAGCGCCGCCCGGCTGGGGCTCATCTGGGGGCTCGGTCATACGGTCACCGTCGGCGCCGTGACTCTGCTCGTGCTCGTGCTGGGGGTGCAGCTGCCTGCGAGGCTCTGGCCCACCGCGGAGCTGCTCGTGGCGGCGCTACTCATCCTGCTTGGGATGATGGTGATCTGGCGGTACGCCCGCGGACGCTGGCACATGCACGCCCACACCCACAGCGCAGCTGCTCCGCATCTGCACTTGCACAGTCACGCTGCCGATGCGAGTCACGGTCACGCGCACGCGAGCGTCGATGCACGGCGCTCGCTCGGTTTCGGCATTGCACACGGACTCGCGGGAAGTGGGGCCATTGCCGCGTTGCTCGTCGCGGCGGTCCCCGACACGATGTCGCGGCTCGTTTACTTCGCGGCGTTCAGCGCGGGGACGATTGTCGGGATGCTCGGCGTATCGCTCACACTCTCGTTGCTCGTGCGATTTGCCGCCGACCGTGGTGCACGGTGGGCGACGATGCTGCATGTGGGAGCCGCGGTGGGAAGCGTCGTGGCTGGTGTCGTACTCGCTGGGCAGGTGATCACGGCGTTGTAATTGTGTCGTTTCGCGCGGGCCTCGTGGCCCGAGAGGGTATGATAGACACAGTCTGGACCAACCCACCTCTCGGAGGCCTGCCATGATGAGTCGCCTGTTGCTGCTCGCCGGTTGCCTGCTTCTTCCCTCCGTGGTTTCAGCGCAGGACGCGACGACTCCCGAATTCCGTCCCGGCCAATGGGCGCTGCAATTCGGCGGCAATCTGAATTTGGCGAGCTTCGGCGTCTTGCGATTCAGCGGTCCCCGCAGCGCGTGGATGCTGAACCTGGGCGTAGCCGGAGAATTCCTGAATGGCACGATAACCGATCCAGGCGGCTCCGGCGACGCAGACGACCACTTCTTGATGCTCCAGGCCGCGATTGGCCGACGGTTCTATCAAGGTGTCAATTCAAAAGTCCGGTCGTTTCAGTCGCTCGGGGTAACAGGCGGGTACCTCAATCAGAAGCTCGATTTTGGGGTCGGCTCGACGACAAGGAACAAGAGTTGGTTCAGTGGGCTCCAGGGTGAGGTCGGTGGGGCATTCTGGCTCTCATCGAACATCAGTCTGGGCGGCACTGCGTCCGCCTCAGCGACGTATGTGCACAGGAAAACGACGCAGACCTTCAGCAGTAGCGAACTCAAGCAGCAGGGGTTCGCGATCTCGGGCGTGAATGTGGCGCTCGCGCTCGGGATTTACTTCTAGGACTCGCCGTACGTACGACCGCGCCACTCGATCAGCCGGCGACCGCGCCAGGCCGACCGCAGCATGATGAAGGCGACGACCGCGGAGCCGAGCGGGTAGAGCAGCGCGTACCAGAGCGGTTCGCCCTCGAGCGCGTAGACCAGGATCCATGTTGCGAGAGACGCGATCGTGGCGATCGCGGCGAAATGCCAGCCCGTCGCGAGCCAGAGCACGGGCGGCACGACCCAGCACAGCGCCGGCAGCCACATCAGCCAGGGCAGCACCGCGCGCAGTCCGGGGATCGGCGGCGCCGTGAGCGGCGCACCCGACGCAAGATTCTTGGTCCAGCCGGCAACGATTTCGCGCAGCGACGCGTACATGCGCGTCGCCATGAACGCGCGCGCCTCGGCGATGAAGATGTCTTTGCCTGCCCGCACGTACGCCTGAGCCAGTAAGAGATCGTCCGTGACGGTGTCCTTGACGGCCTCGTGCGTCCCGGCGGCCTCGTACGCGGCGCGAGTCGTCAGAATGAATTGCCCGTTCGCAATCGCATTCCAGTAGATGCGCGTGCGGTTGACCGATGCGAGATACACGAAGCGGCTCTCGAGCGCGACAAAGACGTGCGGCTGAATCAGCCGTTCCCACAACGTCAGCATCTCTTGCCGCGGCAGCACCGTGAAGAGGTCGACGCGCTCCTGCTCGAGGGCGCGCACGGCGCGCGGGATCAGCTCCGGCTCGTGCTTTGTGTCGGCGTCGGCAAACAGCAGCAGCTCGCCCCTGGCCACCTTGTAGCCCTGCACGATCGCCCACTGTTTCCCGAACCATCCGGCCGGCGGCTCGACGCCGCGTACCAGCCGAACGCGTGTCTCAGCCACCTGGGCGACGATGCCGGCCGTGCCGTCGGTCGACCGGTCGTCCACGACGATCACTTCGATCGGTGTGTAGGTGGTGGCGAGCACCGACCGCACGCAGCGCTCGATGTTGCGTGCTTCGTTGCGCGCCGGGATGATCACGGAGACGAGCGGCCCCGACGTACGGGGCTCGTAGTCCCGCAGCCGGGGCCCGTGCACGATGTAGCGGGAGAGAATCAGCAGCAGCACCAGAATCCACGGCGCGGCGAGGAGCCAACTCATTGTCTGGCTTCCCATCGGATGGAGGCTATTTTATCGCCATGCCAGACACCACACACGCGCAGGTAAAGACTCCGAAGTGGGCTCTCATCCTGGGGGCCTCGAGCGGGTTTGGAGAAGGGGCGGCCAGGGCGCTCGCGCAGGCCGGCTATGATATCGTGGGCGTGCACCTGGACCGCAAGGCGGGCCTCGAGCACGTGGCCGAGATCCGCCGCGACCTGGAGAAAGTCGGCCGCAAGACGCAGTACTTCAACATCAACGCCGCCGACGAAGAGCAGCGCAACAAGGTCCTCGATGAGCTCGCCCAGCAAAAGCTCAACGTCGCCGTGCTGCTGCATTCGCTGGCATTCGGCACGCTGAAGCCCTACATCGGCGACGAAGTCCTGAACAAGGCAAACATCGACATGACGTTGGACGTGATGGCCCACTCACTCGTCTACTGGGCTCAGGGCGTCGTGAAACGCGGGCTGATGGGGAAAGGCGGGCGGATCTTCTCGATGACCTCGTCCGGCTCGACCCGGGTGTTCGCGACCTACGGCGCCGTTTCGGCGGCGAAAGCCGCGCTCGAGTCTCATACGCGACAGTTGGCGCTCGAGCTCGCCCCCCACGAGATCACGGTGAACGCGCTGCGGGGCGGCGTCACCGACACGCCGGCGCTCCGAAAAATCCCCGGTAACGAGAAGCTCGTCGAGATCGCGTCGCAGCGGAATCCGCACCACCGGCTGACGACGCCTGCCGACCTCGGCGGCGCGATCGTGGCCCTCTCCAATCCCGGCGCCGACTGGATCACGGGCAACGTCATCAACGTCGACGGCGGTGAGGAGGTCTCCGCTTAAAACGGGGAGGGGGGACGGGGGACGAGGGAAGAGTGTCCACGCTACAAACAGCACGCCTCAAGCTGCGCGACTACCGGCCGACCGAAATTCCTCTGGAAGCTGGGATGATTCCGGCCGCGGTCGCCGTGGTGTTGCACGACGGCAACGATGGCATCGAGGCGCTGTTCATCCACCGCGCGGTCCGCGCCGGCGACACCTGGTCCGGACAGATCGCGTTTCCCGGCGGGCGGCGCGAGCCAAGCGACGCCGATCTCCGTGCTACGGCGATCCGTGAAACACGCGAGGAGATCGGCGTCGACTTGGCGAACGCCGAGCGCCTCGGCGTACTCGACGACCTTTACCCGCGAACCCCAGTCCTCCCCCCCGTCCTGGTTCGTCCATTTGTATTCGCGTTGACAGCGAGGCCCTCGATTGTCATCAACGCAGAAGTCCAAGACGCCTTCTGGGTGTCCTTCCGGGCGCTACAGGCCCCGGGGGTGTCGGGGTCGATCACCGTCGATCATCCTGGCATCCCCTCTCGGGTATTGCCTGCTTATAGACTGGGGAATCACACTATCTGGGGGATGAGCGAGCGCATTCTTACACCGTTAATTAGCCTCGTTTCTTAGTCTTACAAAATCCACATCTTTGCTTGACAATATCTGGAAATTAGGCTAGCCTAATGCCCTGTCTGGTTGACAGTGGTCACTTGGGAGAGCCCCATGAACGCCGCGATTCGTTCGCCCCAGCCCCCGCTGACGCGGTCGGTCGAAGACTATCTCAAATCGGTTTTTCATCTCACCAATCAAGGCGGTTTCGCGACGACCAGCGACATCGCCGAGATGCTCGAAGTCGCACCGCCGTCCGTCAGCGGCATGATGAAACGGCTCTCCGAAACGGGACTCATCGAACATGTGCCGTATCGCGGCGTGCAGCTGACGCCGCAGGGGCGGCGCGCCGCGCTGCAGATGATCCGTCGCCATCGCATCCTCGAATCGTATCTCACGGGCAAGCTCGGCTATGACTGGGGGGACGTGCATGTCGAAGCCGAGCGATTGGAGCATGCCGTCTCGGAGAAACTGATCGAGCGCATGGCCGACGCGCTGGGCGAGCCGCGCTACGATCCGCACGGCGCCCCGATTCCGACCGCCGCCCTCGAAATCGAAGAAGCGGAGCTCGTGACGCTCGCCGAGGTCACGGTTGGCAGCAGCGTGATGTTGCAGGAGGTGGGCGACGAACATCCCGCCCGGCTCCACTACCTCGCCGAGCAGGGGCTGACGCCCGGCGTGCGGTTGACCGTGATCGACCGGCAGCCGTTCAACGGGCCGACCATCGTGCGCCTCGCGGACGGCACGACCCGTGTGGTGGGTCAGGAGCTGGCGTTGCTCCTCTTCTGCAAGCCGATCGATGGCGAATAGCACGATCGAAACAGGCTGGCGGCAGCCGCGGTTCGCGCCGAGCCTGGCCGAGGTCTATCGCACCGTCCCGGTCAAGCGTGGCGCATGGTGGAAGACGGCGCTCGCGTTCGCGGGCCCGGGATATCTCGTCGCCGTCGGCTACATGGATCCCGGCAACTGGGCCACCGACCTCGCGGGCGGCGCGCGCTTCGGCTACACCCTGCTCTCCGTCATCCTGCTTTCCAACCTGATGGCGATTCTGCTCCAGGGCCTGGCCGCGAAGCTCGGCATTGTGAGCGGCCGCGATCTGGCGCAGGCGTGTCGAGACCACTACTCGCGGCCCGTCTCATTCTTCCTGTGGGTCATTTGCGAAATCGCGATCGCCGCCTGCGACCTCGCGGAGGTCATCGGCTCGGCGATCGCGTTGAACCTGCTGTTCGGCATCCCGCTGGCGTGGGGCATCGTGATCACGTCGCTCGACGTGCTGATCGTGCTCTACATGCAGCACAAAGGATTCCGGCTGCTCGAGGCGCTGGTGGTCGCGCTCATCGCGACGATCGCCGGCTGCTTCTTGTTCGAGATTCTGATTTCCAAGCCGGATGCCGGCGCGGTGCTCACCGGGTTTTTGCCGACCGCGACGATTCTGAAGGACCCCGACAAGCTCTATATCGCGATCGGGATCCTCGGCGCGACAGTCATGCCGCACAACCTGTACCTGCATTCGTCGGTCGTGCAGACGCGCAGTTACGAGGAGACGGCGGCCGGCAAACGCGAGGCGGTGAAGTACGCATTTCTCGATTCGACCGTCGCGCTCTCGTTCGCGCTGTTCATCAACGCGGCGATCCTGATCGTCGCGGCGGCGACATTCCACCGCGCCGGACAAACTGGCGTCGCGGAGATCCAGGATGCCTATCGCCTGTTGACCCCCTTGCTCGGCGTCACGGGCGCCAGCGCCGTGTTCGCGTTCGCGCTGCTCGCGTCGGGCCAGAATTCGACCCTGACGGGGACGCTGGCGGGACAGATCGTGATGGAAGGATTCCTGAACATCCGGATCCGGCCCTGGCTGCGGCGCCTCATCACCAACTCCTGATCCTCAGCCAGGTGATCCTCAGCCTGCAACTCTCGTTCGCGGTCTTTCCGCTGGTGCGGTTTACATCGGACCGCCTGAAGATGGGCGAGTTCGTGAACCCCACCTGGCTCAAGCTGCTCGCCTACCTGGTAGCGGTGGCGATTGCCGCCTTCAACGCCTGGCTTCTGGTGCGGATCTTTGCGGGTTGGATCAGCTGATGTACAAGCGCATCCTCGTCCCCCTCGAGAACAGCCCCGCCGATGGCGCCATCCTGAAGCATGTGACCGGCCTCGCGAAGCTGCTCGGCGCTGAGGTGGTACTGGTCCACGTGGCGGACGGATGGGCGGCCCGCAACATGGAGCAGCTCAACCTGCGCGAGTCACAAGAAATGAAGGAGGACCGGGCGTACCTGGAGCGGATGTCACAGGACCTGCGGCAGGCGGGGATCGAAGTTGACGCCGTGCTGGCGGCCGGTGATCCGGCCAAGGAAATCGCGGCGACGGCGGAGCGGGAGCAGGTGGATTTGATCGCGATGGCGACGCACGGACACTCGCTCTTGAGCGACGTGGTTCATGGCACCACCGCGACAGCATTACGACACGTCAGCCGGATTCCGATCCTGATGGTGCGCGCGCCTGCTCCAGGGCCTTGAGAATGGCGCTCAGGCGGCGGTCTCGCGCCTCCCGCAGGAACTCGACCTTCCCCTTGTAGGCCCGTTCAATCGACTGGATCAACGCCCGCTGCTGGTCAGTGTCGAGCTGCGCCCAGTGCGCGAGCTGCTGCCACCAGCTCTCGAAGCTCGCCAACAAGTGCTGCGTGAAGCCGCGGATGCCGCCCTCGCCTGCCGCGAGGTGATAGGTAAGGTGGGGGCCGGCAGCAGCCCAGCCGATCGCGGGACCGAGCGACACCGCGCGGTCGAGTTCGTCCACGCTGATCACACCGCGCAGCACGAGGTCGATGCATTCCCTCCACACCGCGGCCGACACGCGACCGACGACGTAGCCCGGGATCGACTTCTTCAGGACGATCGGGAAGCGGCCCAGGGAGCGCAGATACTCGACCGCGCGGTTCATGCTGGCGGCGGACGTGCGACCCTCCGCCGGTACGACTTCGACCAGCGGAATGAGCTCGGGCGGATTCAGCGGGTGGGTGACGAGACAACGATCGAGACGCCGCATCCGGCCGAAGATCTCCATCGGCGGCAGGCCGCTCGATGACGAGCTGATCAACGCGTCATCCCCTGCCTGCTGTTCGATCGCGGCGAGGAGCTTTTGCTTCGCCGTCACGTCCTCGTGAATCGCCTCGATGATCCAATCGGCATCCTGGACCGCTTCGGAGAGGAATTGCGCCCGCACCAGCTCCGTGAGGCCCCGCTCGACGATGCTTTCGGGGGCGCGATCGAGCGCCACGAGCGCCCGCGTGCGCCGCTCCACCTCGATGGACGCGCGCTCCATCGTCGCGGGACTCAGATCGAAGATCGCCA
>WNGI01014237.1_pt1 | contig 10091 bp, 8 predicted proteins | sample 5400621 | NCBI WGS metagenome assembly WNGI01 (sample SAMN13153374, study PRJNA577476) | soil metagenome | isolation source: 20 cm soil or saprolite under Garry oak tree replicate 1 | place: USA:California | collected 2016-06-15 | reverse complement strand
TGTTTCTGGGTTTATTGGATGGGGATCGCGTTCTTGTTCCCGACTGCCGCCCTTCTATATGTCAACGTCGGCTTCTCAACGTTCGGTCCCTTGTTCGCTCGCTTGGGCGACAACCGTTTCTATCTTCTCGCGGCTACAGTGGCATTGATTTGGATCGCGCTCGGCTCGAACCTGATCGGGCTGAAGGTCGGTAAGTGGACGGAAAATGTCGGCGCGCTAGCCACGTGGGCCCTGGGAGTGTTGCTGGTCGCGGTGGCATGGATGGTGTGGATGCGTCGCGGTTCGGCCACGCCCATCCTCATTCTTCCGAAATGGAGTTGGGGAACCATAAATTTTTGGGCCGCGATCGCCTATGCGACTTCCGGCATGGAAGGCCCTGGCATGATGGCTGGGGAGATCCGTGAGCCGGAGCGCACAATGCGTTGGGCGGGCTGGATTGCGTCGGGGTTTGCGACAGCATTTTACGTGTCGGCGACAGTTGCCTTCCTGGTAGTGCTTGCGCCCGAGAACATCAGCGAACTGAACGGCTTCGCGGAGATGGGAAATTCGGCGGGCCTGCTCTTGGGCGCTACATGGATTTCTCCGCTCATCGCGATGCTGGTTGTGGCGAGCGGAGTCGGGTTCGTCGGTGGACTTGGCACAGCCACCTCGCGGCTACCATTTGCCGCTGGCGTGGATCGCCTGCTGCCCGCAGCTTTTGGCCGGGTTCATCCGCGATGGGGAACGCCTTACGTATCCATTCTAGCTCTCGGGCTGGTGGCAACTTTCCTACTCGTCGTATACCAGCTTGGCGACACCATTCGAGTCGCCTACGATGAGCTGGTATCGTTGATGGTAATTACCGGATTTCTGCCCTATCTCTATATCTTCGGCAGCGCATGGAAGGCCGGAAAACGGCTGAGTGCGGTATCTGGCGGCGCGATCACTGCGCTGGCGCTGTTTTGCTCTGTGGTGCCACCGGCTGAAATCACCAACGTCTGGCTGTTCGAGGGTAAACTCGCGGGGGGAACGGTGGCTGTGGTGGTATCGGCCTGGCTTGTTTATCGCCGAAGAAAACAATCATGACCCCGGCCATCAGATTCTACTGGGTCCATGTAGCGTTCCCGTTTGGGCGCCTGAACGCACATTACGCGATAGGGCCAACAGCGATTGGGTCTGGGCTCTTTCCCAACTGCCAACAAGATTCCGCCCGACACCCGGGGCAAAATGTCGGACATGGTAGATCTAGAAAAAATGAGCTCAACGGAACTGGAAGAGATAGCTACCAAGTCTCGCCACGCGATTGCACGAAATCCTGAGCATTCACGGATGGAGCAGGTCGAGATGGAAGACGTGAAGCAGTGGATCGCGATTCGTCAAAGCCGGGATTCCGAGTCCGAGCCGTAGTTTGTCTCATGGTCACGTCGCGGGACGGATCACAGGCGGGGCGAGCGCATTCTCAAATTCAATGGAAATCTGGCCACCCTTGCGAACGTTATTTACCAAGGCTGGCCGGAAACATGCAATGCAGGTTCCCTCTCTATGGCGGACGCTCGGATAAATGATACCGGCCGACTCAGCGTCCAGCAGTTGCTTCGCCAATTTCTGAGATACGGTGTAACTGTTCGGATCCAAGCATTTGGCAAAACTGGAATCCACACGAAGTCGGCATAAAGGAAGGTCTCCTTTTCTTGCCAATTGATCTCCCGAAGTTCTTCCGACTTATGAAACGCGACCTCGATTCCCGCTGTTTCCAACGAGAATCCTGCATACCACGCTCCTCGTTCTGGCCCATTGAAACGGCTTCCGAACGGCTTGGCGTGAGTGAACGCCGAATTCACGATGTGGGAGTAAGACAGCCCAAACACAAGTTCCCGAACGGTGATCCCTGGCAGGAGGCCGGCCTCGCCCAGCAGCCGCTCGTTAGTCGCGCCCTCGAGTTCGAAGAGGGCAGTCAGCATATCGGAATCTGCGGTCAGTCTGTTGAGGACAGTTTCTTTGTCGTATGCAGAGGGGATCAGTCGATGAGTGTCGTCCTGGAGGAGACGCGAAACATGCGGAAGCACCTACCTTCCGCCCCGACGGGCGTCGAGAAGTTGTCTCACTCTCAACATGGCAGGCATCCCGCCTTTGATCATGTAGGCGAGCGGCGTCTCTCCACCAAACATTGGATTCGTATTTGGCAAATGAACCCAACGATCAGCCAGTTTCTTTCTGTAGAGAATGTTTAGTGCCTTGAAGATTCCCGTGAGCAGGGAAATTCGCGTCAATCGATCCTGATCAAGTGATCTCGAACCTGTTTTCTTCAGCTCGTAAAACGCACCATTCGACATGCCGCCGAGTAGATGCCTGGCATCTTCGTCGCGCAGCTCCCACAGCGATGCGATCTTCAGGAATCCTTTGACGGCCGATGGGCTGAGCCGCTTTACAACATCCTTATTAGAGAGGTCCGCGGGTTGGTCCCACCTTATTCCTGTCAGAGGTCGATTGAGCGTCGCCATTTTTTGCACATACAAACTCCAACTATGGAGTATTATACATACAATAATGGATTGATGCAAGCCGACATGGCGGTCGCAAGTTGCCGTCCAATCCCCATTCTGCTCGACGTCTACCCAATTCCCTAAATACGGGCAACCGCGTTACGCTTTCGATCGCTCCTTCGAGCATCTGTGTGACGCCAGCTTGTTTCGAGCACACGCAACGCAATCGGTACCGACAGGACCAGCACTAGCAGAACGATGGATCTCGAACTATGCTTCATTTCAATTTCCTCCTAAATGAGTTCGCGGTGATTTTGCCAGGAGGACATTTGTCGCTGGCTAACACGAGCCACCCTGTCCGTGATCGTATATTTCATGGATACCTACACAACTTCGATTCGCAGATTGGGTTTGCAAATCTCAAAGGAAATATGAGAGTGCGCCAGCATTGAAGAAAAAAGCGCGAAAGAGTAAATCGCATTCAACAGTCACATGAATGGTGATTGGTGGAACGTGTGACGTCAAGTTGCTTGTGTACGCTTTCCACGTTGGTGAACATGACCATGGGTCGAATCTTCCGCCGGACTTCGATGAACCAGCGCTCAATGACGTTGGTGGTGCGCAGCCTCCGCCAGAGGTGACGCGGCAACTGCGCTGCTTTCGCCATTTCCGTATCGCCTCAGCATGCTTCGGGTAGTGGCTGTACGTGTCGAGCCGCAGGCGATGACGGAAGCGCGTTTCGCGGATAAATTGATCTTCTGGTGTGCACTGAATCAAGGCGATGAGCTGGCTGTGGGTTTCGTCGAGTTGCGTTAGCACTTTGGTGAGCGAGAAATCTTTTTTCCGCTCCGTCATCACGGCGTTGAAGGCATCGATGCCACCGTACGTGACAGAATACCGCGGCGGTTTGCCCCCCTTGAGGATGAGTGGCAAATGCTTCAACGCCTCTTCGTCCCAGGTGGTCACGTGCGCAATGATGTCTCTCACGGACCAGTTGCCTGTGACACCATGCTCCACCAAGCACAAATCGCACAAACCAGTGTACGATGCCTTGAACGCCATCCAAGCCTTATCAACCCGTTTTAAAAGTTGCTGTCTATCCACGATTCATCCTTTGGTAGCGACCGGCACGAACGAGGTAAGGTAATTCTCGTTTCTGAAAATCGTCAGAATTTAGAAAGGATAGTTTGCAGATGGACCACCCGCTTTCGCAGCAGGTTCCCTAGGCTTAGCGAACTGCGAGCCGCGCCGCCGGGAAGCGGTTGTAATGTAATGCCGGGCGTGCGGAATCGAACCCGGCGGGCGCCTCGGCGCTCGCGAGCGGTTTGCGGCGCCGTCAGCAACGCATTTCTTCCCACAGTTTGTTCAACTGCTTCAAATCAACGTTCCCGGACACGTCACCGGCCGTCGTGATAACGGCCGGATGCAAATCGAGAATCGCGGGCGTGACCGGCCGCGCCACACCCTCGGTACCCGATGCTGCAGATTCAAACAGTGCTGGAGGGAGGGCGACGCCGAATCTCGAAGGCCCGAGCGCGGCGAACGATCCGAATCCGCTCGGCGGCATTGAGCGCGTTCCGGGGCATAGAACGCAATCCCATGCCTGTCCGGCGATCAAGCCGTTGCTCGCGGCCGTTGGGTCCTGGCAGGTCAGCAGCAGAATAGGAAGCGCCTCATAAAAACGAACGATATTGATCGTCGTCGCGAGGCGTGAGGCCCACACCGTCGCGGTTTCGGCCGTGAGTGAGGGCGGAACTTGCTCGCGGACGAAAATTGCGCCGGCGCCAGCCTCGACAAACGCATGAGCGACGGCCGCGGTCACCGCACCGGCGAAATCCATCGGGGCTATATCTGGAGCACAATCATGATTCGCATTCGTATCGTTCGATTGAGTAAGAAGCGTGGCCAGAGCGAACGGCCCCGTCACGCCCGCCATCAGCAATGTTTGACCTTTGAGGAGCGGCTTCAGCCGCGCGATGACTTCGACCGCGACGGGAACGCGCCCGCTTTTCGCGGCCTCATCCGGCGCGCGAAGTCCACCGGGCAAATCGCTGGTCTCGCCCGGCTGTCGCCAGCGTAAGGAGGCCCGCTGCCCCTCCGCGTCCCAATCGAGCGCAGCACCCATCGCTTCGGCTTCGAGAAACGGATCGAAATAACAGGTCACGCCATCCGAGCGCAAGTGCGTGCGGATTTGCCGCAACGCGTTTGAAATCTTCGTGGGGTTCGACAGGAAATTGCGGAGTGAAAGATTCTCGATTCGTGCGCCGAGCGAAAACACGATCGGTAGGAAAAGCGCACGCGGCGGCGCAATCCCCTGCAACAGTCCTTGGACCGCCTGCCGAGGATTGAATGTCTCCGCCATCATTGATTCAGGGACGGAAAATCGGTCCGGTCGGGTTCGCGTCCGGCCAGGAGCCATACCACTGCAGGATTTCCTTCGGCGGGCTCAGCTTGCTCCATTCGCATTCAAATGCGTCGTACGACTTGCCCCGCGCGAGCCGCGCCTGGCGCTCCGCATCGCGTTGCTCTTTGGTTTTCTCGGCGTCGAGCTTGCGCCGCTCGGGATCGTAGGCGATGCGATAGATGTTCTGCGCCGTCCAGTCCGAAATGATGTTCTTGCGAAGATCTTCGAGAATCTCGTGCGGGTCGCGCTCGAGCGGATCGCCGTAGCCCGGCCCACCGCCGCTGAAACCGAACAGCAGATCGCCCTCTTCATAGACTTTCGGCGTCCGCGCGACCAATTCGTAATTCCACTCCCCGTGGATGGTGCACTCTTCGAGGATCGCGCGGTGATCGAGCGTCACGCTCGAGTCACCCTTGCGCATCGATTCAAGCAAGTCCGCCTTTCGCACGCTGATGCCCGGAATCGGCGCGGACGCGTAGCCGCCGAAAAGAGGCTGCCCGAGCGGCACCTTCGTGCCGTTGCCCATGCACATCGAGACGAGTTCCGGCATCTTGTGAATCATCCATTGCTGCACGCCGCCCGAGCCGCCGCGATGTAACCCGTGGCCACAGGAATCTTTCCAATGCTGCGAAAGCGTGACCGTAATGGGCAGTTCGCTTTCGACTTGCTCGGAATCGGGAGCGCGGCCAAAAGCGCACCACGCAAATCCGTAGGCGTCCATACCGTCGGAAGCCGCCCTCCCCCCCTGGCCCATTGTGTTGAGCGAGAAAGAGAGCACGTCGGCGACCGCGAGCTTCCACTGCGATAGCCCTGCGCAGATTTGCGACGTGTGCTGGCTGCCGGGCGCCGCTGCGATTTGCTGCCAGAGGTTCGCGCTCGAAAATGCCATCTTCGCGAACGCATTGTGTGTCGCGCAGCGCGCCTGCATGCCGATGAACACGCAGCAACTCGTCGCGGCGGACTTGTCCGGATTCAGAATGCTTCCGTCCGGAAACACGAAATCGATCGGCGCAAACGTGGTGCTGCAAATCGGCAGGTCATGGAACAAATACTCGTAGAAGAAATTGGCGATGTGGCCGACAACGGCTTGTGGATGAACATTGTAAGAGGATGGATTCTCAGGCGAAGTGCCGTGGAAGTCGAAAACGAGCCGTTCGCCCTGCTTCGTCAGCGTGAGGTAGCAGGCGCGGACGAGCGCCGGCGTCCATCCGATTGCGTCGTTGAAGACGACCGCGCGGAATTTTCCGTCCGGCAGCGTCCGGATTTTCTTGCGCGCGCCTTCTTCTGCCGTTTCGCACATCCGGCGAAACAGACCGACGACAAAATCTTCCCCACGCTTATCGGCCAGCTCGAGCAAGCGCACGCGAACGCGGTCCGCCGTCGTGCAGCGAGCGCGCAAATCCGAAATGAACATGGCCGGCGCACGAAGTCCATATACAGTGTAAAACTCGAGAAAATCTTTCCGCAGCTCGAAGTTTTCGCCGATCTTGATCGGCGGCAAATTGAGCCCTTCCTCGAAGCGCGATTTTGCGCTTACGGGCATACCGCCAGGCTCGATCGCGCCGGTTTCGGTGGTGTGCAAGGCAGCCGACGTCCACGCGATCAATTGTCCCTTGTGGAAGACCGGCATGAGCGCGACCTGGTCCGGATTGTGGATACCGCCGTAGAGAGCGTCATTCGTATACCAGATGTCGCCGTCGCGGATGCCGGGGTTGTCTTTGTAATGCTTCTGAATGAACTTGATAACAATCGGCTGGATGATGGCGTGAAGATAAGTCCCGCAGGAAGCATTGATCAGGTCGCCGTTCGCGGTGAAGATCGCGACCATCGAATCACCGGACACGCCGAAGTAACTCCGCGAAGAGCGCACGAAGACTTCCATCGCTTCGTCGAGAATGTCGTTCGTGATCTGGACGCCGATCTCGTAATCGCCTTGCCGAACTTTCTCGGCGCACTTTTTTTCATAATCGGTGGCGGGCACGGGTTTCAGCCATTCGAGTTTTTCCGCCAGTGTCGGGATCGGCATATTGTTCCCTCGCTCTTAACCGCAACTTGATCCTTCCAAAATTCCGAGCCCCTGTGCGTCAATCGAAAAACGCATCGCCGCGGGCACGACGATCGTAGTGTATTCGCCTTCGATCACCGCGGGGCCTTCGACCACGTTACCTGGGCGCAGCGATTCGTGGGTGAAGATCCGTGTCGCACGGAAATCGTGCGCCGGCGGCCAATAGACTGGCCGCTCGCCCTTACGCGCTGAGGATGGATCGCTTTTCTCAAGCGGCATTTTCGGCAGGCGCACCTTCGGCGTCGCCACGATGGCTTTTAGAATAAAGCTCTCCACAAAAACGCCACCCTCGGGATTTACGACGAACGGACTGAACGCCTCGCTGAATTCTTTGTTGAAAGCGTCGCAAATCGCCCGGACGTCCTCCGGAGAGTGCAGAGACATCCGGGGGGAAAGCGCGCGTTTCACATGGAACTGTCCGCCATAGAGCATATCAAGCTCGAGAACGAATGCCGCTTTCTCCGGATCGAGGCCCTCGCCGAGAAGGTCCTTCTTGGCCTGTTCGAGCAGGCTCTCGACCGTGCTGTTGAACGTGGCGTAGCCCTGCGTGAGCTGCTGGCTTCCCGGGGACATGAGCGTGAGTTTCTTCGAAGTCTCATAGACGTGCATGATGTCCATCGTGGACGAGCCATACGCACAAAACACGGGCGAAAACGGAAACACCACGGCTATGCGGATGTCGCCCTTAAAGCCCTCGGCATGGGTGGCGCCGGCGCCGCCGCCAACGAAGAGAATGAAATCTTCCGGGCTGTAGCCGCGCAGATGAACCTCCTTCATGATCGCCGAAGCCATATTGCCATTGACGATTTTGCGAATAATTTCGGCGCCCTCTTCGACGCTCACGCCCAGCGGCTTCGCAATTTTTTCGCGGATCGCATGAATCGAGCGATTCTTGTCGAGGCGCATTCGGCCGCCGTAGTAGTAATCGGGATTGATATAGCCGAGCACGACATCTGCGTCCGTGACGGTCGGCTCGGTTCCGCCGAGGCTGAAGCACGCCGGGCCAGGCATCGACCCCGCGCTTCTCGGGCCGACTTGCACGCGGTTCTGAAGCAGCCTGTTGACGGATGCGATCGAGCCGCCGCCCGCGCCGATCGAAAGTGTCTTGATCATCGTGATTCCGACCATCCAGCGGTCAATGATGGGGCGGAAATCGTAGCTGCGAACGCTGTCCTTGACGACCAATCCGACGTCGAAACTCGTGCCGCCCATATCGGTCATGACGACGTTTTGGTAGCCAAGCGACTTTGCGACGTGGTGGGCGCCCATCAAGCCGGACACAGGCCCGCTGTTGAACGTCCGGCTCGCCGTCGTGCGAAAAACTTCGGCGATGCCGCCGGAACTCTGAATCATCAGCAATGGCTTCTTGTAGCCGCGCTCGCGCAGCTTGTCCCACATCGCGGAGAGCTCAATCTGCATCGAGTGCTGGAGATACGCGTCCAGGATCGCGGCGAGCGTGCGTTCGTATTCGCCGAGCTTGCCATTCACCTGCCCCGCAAGAACGACCGGGAGATAGCCGATGTGAAATTCCTTGTATTCGTCGCGGATGATTTCCTTGACGCGCCGTTCGTGCACTGGATTCAGGAAGCCCCAGAGCAGCGACACGACGAAGCCCCGCGCGCCACGATTTACGAGGTGGCGAACTTTCTCCCGGACGTCATGTTCATCCAACGGACGGATCACAGTGCCCCGCGAATCCACGCGCTCTTTGATGCCGACGATCATGTCGCGCGGGATGAGCGGCTCCGGCTTCTTTTGAATCGCGAGATTCCGGCGCTCGGCTACGCGCGTGCCGTCAATCCATTGCGCTCCACGGCCGATGAGAATGACGTCTTCGTGGCCTTCGGTGGTAATCAACGCGAGGCGCGGCCCTTTTCGTTCGATCAGGCGGTTCATCGCGATCGTCGTCGAATAGCGGATCATTTCGATCGCCGGCAGAAGCTCTTCCATTGTTTTTCCAACCACGCTGGCGCCTTCTTCGATCACGCGAGAAAAACAAACGGAGAGATCATATGGCGTAGTCGGTACCTTCTTGATGAGCACCTTACCGTCAAAATTGAGGACGAGGTCGGTAAAAGTTCCGCCGACGTCGATATCGATGGAGTTCATTCAACGACCTCGAGCCGCTGGCCGCGGATGACGAATTCGCCCTTGCGCAACTGCTCCTTGAGCTGTTCGACATCAATCTCAATGTCGTGAGTGATGGGGTGGCCCGGCGGCAAGTATTCGGTTTCGACCTGCGTGCCACAACCCGGACAATAAAACTCCACGATGCGAACCCACAGCGGATCGGGAGAAAAATTGAACGGGCCCGGAACAATCGCCGGGTGGATTTCACCCGGGTCACGGTCGTGAACGAGGCAACCCTTCTTGTAGTTCTCCCGCACCGAACCGAGCGAGTGCCCGCAGCGATTGCACTTCCACTCCTCGCGGTCGAGATCCAAGTCGAGATACTCCGTCACTCGAAGCCGGTTTTGAGTTTCCAGCGACATCGTCAGCTCCATTCGCGCCGCGTCCTTGCGTGCGCGCAGCTTTCAGACCCGCGCCAATTTTCCGTTGCTGTATTGATCGATGGTCATCGCCCAGCCGTCGGGAATGAAATAGGTCGTATTCACGCCCTCGAGCACCGCGCAACCCGCCACCCGATTGCCGGGATGCAGCGACTCCCAGCGATAAACCTGCGCATCGCTGGCGCGGCTTCCCCACGAAATTGTTCGAGTCCCGATTCGCGCGTGCGAGGCATCGGCGCTCTGAAGCGCTCGATCAACGAGCCGCGCCTTCCGCATCGCTTTCTTGGCGCGAACGCGCAACATCTCGAGAGAAGTGTTGCCGGTGCGCGCCTTGCCGCGCGCAGCCAGAGCGGCGGAGAGCGCGGCCTTCAATTCCGACGCGCTTCCGAGAGCGGATTCCGGGCACGCCACCGTAAAGGAAGCCCCGCCGCCCGCGACTTCAAATTCGATCGCGTAAGTCAGATCGTCCGGACGAATTCCCTCTCCGAGGAGGTCTTTCACACATTCCGCCTTGATCTCGTCGACAAATTGCCGAAGCCTGCCGACGCCTGCCTCGGAAATATCGGGCTCCGGAATCGAGCGCTCGTATACGTGGCAAATATCCGAAACCGACGAGCCGAACGCGCTGAACAGCGGGCCGAGTGAGAAGA
>WNGI01007337.1_pt1 | contig 10093 bp, 12 predicted proteins | sample 5400621 | NCBI WGS metagenome assembly WNGI01 (sample SAMN13153374, study PRJNA577476) | soil metagenome | isolation source: 20 cm soil or saprolite under Garry oak tree replicate 1 | place: USA:California | collected 2016-06-15 | reverse complement strand
CGAGCAGTCCTTCCTCGGCGAGCAGCTCGCCGCGCCATCCGGTGTCGTGGCGGGTCAGCAGCCGGTCCAGCGGCTGCCCGGAGCCCAGCTCGGCGCGCACCGCGTCCGGCAGCCGGTCCGGAACGATCAGCGCCCAGCAGGCGGCCACGTGCCGATGCGGCGGCTGCGCGTCGACCAGCCGGACCTGGCGGTGCACCACCGGACCGGAGGTACGCAGCCGGCGACCAGGCCGCAGCCGCTCGATCACATCCTGCGAGACGAGCCTGCCGAGGACCGGCCGGCCGAACTCCGCCTCGACATGGTCGGCGATCACCCGCGTGCCGACCGCGACCAGGTCCAGCGGTACCGCTACGCCGGACGCCGCATCCTCTGACATGATCCTCTCCCGTCTACTATGGACACTTCCGGTCCGGCAGATGTGGAACCGGGACCGGCCGCAGCCTCCCCGCGCAACGGCCGGTCCCGGAGCACCAGGGCGGAACCAGACGTCGAAGCGAGCAGCTCGCCGAGTGGCACGTCCAGCGCGCCGGCGATCCGCCGTACCGTGATCACCGTGGGTGCGTGCCGGCCCAGCTCCAGCCGAGCCACGCAGGTCCGGTCCAGCCCCGCCGCCGCCGCGAGTTGCTCCTGCGACCACCGCCGGGCCACCCGCAGCACCCGCACCCGCAGCCCCAGCGCCGCCAACCGGACCCGGTTCGGCGCCGGACTCACCCGCACCCGCCTGCCCGCAGAGACCCCGACCGGGCATCGAGCACCGGCGACGGGTCGACCGCCTCGTCCACCAGCACCGCCAGCGGCGCCCGCAGCGCGTCGGCGATCCGCCACAGATTGACCACGTTCGCCGCCCGGTACCCCCGCTCCAGCTGACCCACGAACGCCACGGACAGCCCCGCCGACAGGGCGAGCTGCTCCTGACTCAGGCCCCGGTCCAGCCGCAGCGCCCGGACGCCCTCACCCAGCGCCCGCAGGAACGCCCGCTCCGCCGCCGCGCTCACGACGCGTCCACCGTGTCCGGCGGTGACAGCAGCGCCAGATAGGCATGGTTCGCCGTCGCATCGGTCGAGCACACGGCAGCGAGCAGCGCATGCGCCATGTCCTCGGCGTCCTCCCGCAGCCAGCGGGTCACCGAGTCCACCACCACGAACCGCTGCAGCGCCGACAGCCGCTCCTCCCGCTCGGCCAACACCCCGACCGCGGCCAACCGCTGCTGAACGGTCACCTCCCCGAACACCCGGGCCGAGCACCGCAGCGCCCCCGGCTCACCCCACGCCGCAGCGGCAGCCTCCAACGCCTCGACCAGCAGACGGTTACCGGGCGCGGACGGCTTGTCCGGCGGCAGCCGGAACGCCCGCGACCACTCATCGATCAGATGCGCCAGCTCATGCGCCCGCGCCACCGGCAGCCGGACCGACACCGACGGGACTACCTCACCGGACGCATCCCGGACATTCGTGCCGTCCGCGTGGACAGACCCGCCGCCATCCAGGTCCACCTGGACACGCTGGAACAACGGCTCGTTAGGGTCACACATACGGTCTCCGCCCTCCAGTCAGGGTGGTGGCCCAGGTCCCGGGCGGTGCTCCAACACCGCCCGGGATCGCCCACTCGCTACCTTGCGCCACTCATCCGACCGCACCTCCGCCGAGCACGGAAGGTCCGCCAGCTAGTCCAGTACGCCCGCCGCCAGCTAGTCCCGCCGCTAGTCCGGCACGCCGACAAGCCGTCGCGGTCGCCCAGCGGTACAGCAGCGGAGTACAGCAACCGCACCGGCGGAGACCGACCCCAGCAGACCGCCACTGACCCTCTGACCTCGGCATCGGCCGTCGGCGACTGGGCTGCCCGGAGTTCACACCGAGGAGGTCACTGGTTCGATCCCAGTATCGCCCACCAAAGTTGGCAGTGCGCGAACCGCACGCTCGCTGCCGGACAGGGCTGGTCCGTCGAGGGCCAGCCCTTCGTCGTTGCCCGCGAGTGGCAGTTTGAAGATCGGCCGGACGGCGTCCTCCGTGATGATCACGATCTCTTTGATCATGGCTTCGCACATGGCCTTGCGCGCGTTGGGGACACCGCTGGCGATGATCTCCCGGATCCGGTCGCGGATCTTGGTCTGATCCGCAGGGGCGAGCGTCTGCGGCGGCTGTTCAAGATCGATCTCCAGCTGGGCCTTCCGGCCGCGCAGCTGCTTGCTCTGGGTCTTCAGGGCGGCGAGCCGGTCGCGGACATGGGTGTCTTCGTCGTCGAGGGTGCCCTTCTCGAACGCGATCAGGTACCGGTCGATGGCGGCGCTGGTGTCCTTCAGCTCGCGGGTGACCGCGGCGAGTTCATCGCGCAGGCGGGAGCTGTCGGCGGCGTGCTGGGCCTGGAATTCGGCGACGGCCTTGGCGATGAGGTCGCCCTGGTCGGTGTAGAAGGCCAGCAACGCGGTCGTGATGGCCGTCTCGATGGTGTCGGCGTTGAACCGGTGGATGTCGCAGCCGGCGCCGGTGCCGTACCGGACTCGGCTCCAGCAGGTGTAGTAGCGATAGCTGTTGGTGCGGCCGTGGGCGGCGGTGCCGACGTAGCCGCGTCCGCACTGTGGGCAGCGGATCAGGCCGGTGAGCATGTACTCCGACGGATTCGCCGCGCGCTGCCCGATCTGGGTCGAGCGTTTGCCGAGGATCCGCTGAGCCAGGTCGAACTGGTCGACGCCGATGATCGCCGGGTGGGCATTGGGGACGGCCATGTCGCGGAAGCGTTTCTCGCCGAGGTAGATCCGGTTGGTGGTGATGATCTCCACCGTGTGCGACGACCAGGGCTTGCCGGCCCGGGTGCGCAGGCCCTGCTCGTTGAGCCAGTTGGCGATGGCTTTGGTGCCGCGCCGGTCACGGGTGTACAGGTCGAAGATCGATCTCGCCGCCGCCGGTGTGATGGAGCCGCTGCCCGACCTGACCGGTTCCACCTGGCACGCGCCGCAGCATGACCGGCTCACCCCGCGCTACCCCGAAGCGGAGACGCTGGAGCGGGCGCTGGCCGAGTTCGGGCTCTCGCCGCATCCGCGCGTCATCCTCTTGCTGGAGGGCAAGACCGAACAGCGTCACGTGCCGCGGCTGTTGGCTGAGGTCGGGCTGACCCAACCGCACCAGGTGCGGGTGCAGCCGTGCCGCAGCTCGAAGGTCAACGCCCACCTGATCGCCCGCTACGGCATCACCCCTCGCATCGGGCGGCGGGTCGGTGACCGCTGGCTGCTGGACGCCTCACCGACCGCGCTGGTGCTCGCGATGGACCCCCGAGAACCACTTCGCCACGGCGGAGCAACGCGCCGAGGAACGCCGCAAGCTGCAAGCGGCGATCCGCGAGGAGGTGCGCTACCAGGACGCCGAGATCAGCCAGGACGACCTCGACATCCTGGTCTCGGTGCATGTCTGGGGCGATGACAAGTACGAGCTTGCCAACTTCACCGACGACGAGCTGGTGCCGGCCATCGCCCGGCTGGCCGCCGCGCACCGCGCCACCGACACCGCGTCGCCGGCGTGGGAGAAGGAACTACGCGGCTACCTGCAGGACGCCCGGCGGCTGCACCTCGACATCGAGGCTCCGCTGGGGCGGATCAAGGCCCCGAAAGACAAGGTCGCCCTGGCGGACATCCTATGGCCGGTGCTGCGCGCCAAGTGCGAGCGGGAACTGGCGACCGGCACTGTGGCGACGCCGGTCCTGCGGATCGTGATGGAGGTGCGCCGGTTGGTCGCGAAGCTGTCCGGGGTGTTCGGGCTGGAGGTGCCGCCGGGGTTCACGCCGGACGCGTGACATGCTGGGCGCCGCCGCACCGCGCCAACTCAGCTGAGGACCATTTGGTTGAACATCGCTGCCGTGGGGAAGCCCTCCCGCACCGCACGTAGCAGTCCGCGGCGCGCGAAGTCGTAGGCGAGGTCGTGCACGGCCCGGATGTGGACCCGGTCGGGGTACTTGGCACCGTGCACCAGACGGCTGCACATCTCATAGACGCGGCTCAGCTGCTTGGCGGTCTCGGGCCGCTCGTCGGCATGCTCGCACAGGTAGTGGGCGCCGTGGACACGGAACCGGTAGCCGAGGTCACCATGCCGGGCGTGCTCGTCGTAGGGCAGCAGCAGCGCCTCCAGCGCGATGGTGAAGTCGAGCACCCCGTCGGCGTAGGTGCCGCGCGCCAATGCCGTGGCGAAGCGGTGCAGTGCCAGATCGTGCGCGACTTCGGCTCGCTGATGTGATACCGCTCAAGCTGCTCGGTCGTCGCGATCAGCGTCTGAAAACCCTCCGCGGACAGCGCGCTCACTACGCGTGGCTGCTGCGGCAGTACCAGCGGATTGTATGACTGGCCGCCGAACACCCAAGCCGGGTCGGCCCGCTCGGCGACCCATCGACCCACGATGTGATGGCCGAGCAACTGGAACGCGGTGCTCAAGTGAGCGACGCTAGCCGCTCCTGAGAACCCATGTGCTGCTCGCGGCGTGGCCCCGAGACCCGCAGCTCCAAGACGGTGTACGGAAGCTCGTTGAAGCTGGGAGGGACAGGAAGCGACAGCCAGCCGCCCTGCGGGTCGAAGATCGCGCCCTGCTCGGCCGGCGAGAGCCGCCGGATGCGAACGTCGCCGGCCGCCAGCGTGTCGGCCCCGTCCAGACAGACGCCGCCGAGCGGCACGCTGACGAGGTACCGCAGGTCGGCGGCGGTCGCGACCGTCAGCACCTCCTCGGCATACGCCCTGGCCGACGCCTCGTCGGCATGGTCGACGCTCGGCAACGCCGCCAGATGGTGATACAGCGCGGGCAGGACAACCACCCGGGCCACCAGTCGAAAGGTCCCGACCGAGCGCTTCGGTCGGGGCCTTACCTGATGTGAGTGTCGCGTCCGGTCCTATGTTGCGGATCACCAAGATGCTGACCAGCGACTCGCGAGGTGGATCCGGACGCCGACGAGCCGAAGTGTCCGGACCTACCTTGCGGTTTCCGGTTTGAGCCCAGCGATTGGGATCACGAGAGGGCCATTGGCTTCGAGGGTGCGCCGGTTCGTAGCGTGGTGTTCATGTCGGGGTCTGGATCTTTGGGTGAGGGCGAGCCGGCTGGCGGCGGACCGGGAGTGGCAGGTTCGCTGGGGCTTCGGGAGAAGCTCGCCGAAGGAGACTCGGGCATCCTGCTGTTCGGTCTCACGCCGCCCAAGCTTCACGAGACCGAGCAGCGGGTCAAGGAGATCGCGGCCGTCACGGCAGAGCGGCTGGCCCGGCTGCCGATCGACGGCCTGATCCTGTACGACATCGATGACGAATCTGATCGTCTCCCGGATGAACGACCGTTCCCGTTCCTGCCGACACTGGATCCGGCCCAGTACTACGCCGACTACCTCAGCGGGAGCGATCTTCCGGCCGTCATCTACCGCTGTGTCGGCAAGTACCGGGACGACGAGCTGCGGGGCTGGCTCAGCCAGGTCGATCCGGGGCGGGTGCTCAGCGTCTTCGTCGGTCCGTCGTCTAGAGACAAGCCGGTGCGGACCGACCTGCGGTCGGCTCATGCCGCGCACCAGCAGGTGCGGCCGGAGCTTATGCTCGGTGGGGTCGTCATCGGTGAGCGGCACAGCCGCGGCCACGACGAGCATCTGCGCATGCTGGCCAAGCAGGAACGCGGCTGCTCGTTCTTCGTCTCGCAGGTGATTTACCACGTGAACGAGACGAAGAACCTCATCTCCGACTACTTCTACGAGTGCCGGGCCTGGGGCATCACGCCGCGTCCGGTGATCTTCACGCTGTCGGTGTGCGGCTCGCTCAAAACCTTGGAGTTCGTCCGGTGGCTCGGCGTGGACGTGCCACGCTGGCTGGAGAACTCCATCCGCTATGCCAGCGACCCGCTTGCCGAATCGTGCCGGCAGGCCGTCTGGATCGCTCAGGACCTGGCCGAGTTCTGCCAGCATCTCAACGTGCCCTACGGCTTCAACGTGGAGAGCGTGTCGATCCGTAAGGCCGAGATCGATGCAACCGTCGAGCTAGCAAGGGACATTGCGCTACTGCTGGGAAGAGACACGGCAGGCAAGTAACGCGGCCGAGCCGGATCTTCGGCTTGGCCGGGTGTCTGCGGGCCGGTGTCGCGGACCACGACCTGGCCACGGTAGTGCGGTCGCCGCGGTCCCCGCGCTGGTTGTTCGGGCCTTCCTTGGAATCGAATGATCTTGTTCAGAGGGGGCGGGCGGCGGTGCGGGTGAGTGCGGCTGCCCGCTTGCTGCCGGTCAGTCGCTTCTCGGCGGCGAACATGGGTCGCCCGCCGCGTGGCTGGCGGGGCGCGGCCCGGACGGGCCAGGGCACCGGGTTGGTTGCGGCGTCGAGGTAGTCCGACTGGGCGGGTATCGGCCGTAGGTACTCCGCGACGACCAGCTCGCGGACGTCCTTGACGGTGAGGTGGTTGGGTCGGGCCGCGGCGTTGCGGAACTTCCAGGTGTCCGCGCTGGCCGCGACGGTCGCGGTGAACAGGTCCATCCGGATCGACCAGTCACGGACCAGGACCGGGCCGATGTGCCGGTGGTAGAGGATGACGCGGGCCGCTTCGTTCTTTTGAGGTCGTTCACGCCTGGGCGTGGCGACAGCCCCTGGGCGGGAAGTCGGCCGTGGCGCATCGGGTGTCGTTGGGCGTGACCATCGCATCCGTGCCCCCTACGGTCAGGCCGAACGACCGGATCTGGTGCTGCAGCAGGCTCAGCTCGGCGTCGAGGGCGTCCATGACCCGCAGCGCCACCGCCACGGCCTGACGGGCGGCTGGCGACAGGCCCTCGCCGGCCTCCAGCCGGGCCCGACCCGCCGCGGTGGCCACGCCGCCGGTGCCCAGCTGCGGCACCCCGTGGTGGAACAGGGTCGCGTGGATGCGCTGGACCCAGGCGGTGTGCTCGTCGCGCAGATCCTTGTACAGCTCCAGGATCGCCCGCATCTCCCGGACCTGCTCGGGTGGGATCCACGACGTCGGCAACCGCCCCTCGGCTAGCAACCCACGTACGAGCGCCGCGTCGGCGGCATCGGTTTTGGCCCGCTGCTTACGACCCCGGGCGGTGCTGGTGTCCGCAGTCTCGGCCAGATGCGCCACGATCCCGGCATGTTCGAGCTCCTCGACCACGAACCGCCACCCGGTGCACGCCTCCACCGCGAACTCCACATCGGTACGCTCGCCGAACCGGTCGGCCAGCCACCGGCGCAGCACACCCCGGCACGCCGGAGCGATCCGCCCCCGCAGCAGCCGGCCGGTGTCCGTGTCGAGTGCTGTCTCGCTACGAGGTGCGCGCGGCGTGCAGCAGTGGCACGACGGGTTCGTCATCGATCCGCCCATGGGCCGGGACGCCGTCGATGATGGTGATACGTCCGCCGTCCCCATAGGCCGGCCAGTCGGACTGGTCAGCTGGAGCGCCGTCGCGGGCGAACGCGACCCAGCGGACCTGCATCCAGCTCGACACCTGCCGGTCGGTCTCATCGTACCCGTCTGCCGTCAGGGTGCCGAACAGGTAGCGCAGCTCGGCGGTGTGTTTCGCCAGGTCCGCGGATCGTGCGGCTCCTGGTGAGACCCGGTCGAACCTGTAGCAGTGGAACACCCGGCCCAAGGACGACAGCCGCTCGGCTGTCGCGAGGAGCGGTTCGGCGAAAACGGCAGAGGTGTACGCACGATCGAATCGCTCGTATATGGGAGGTCCACCTGCCGCCAGCTCGGACCGCACCGCCCCGGCCTGGGAGCCGGCCAGGGCTCGCGTCATCGCCCATAGCAGCAGCCGGTTGTAGGGCAACATGCCCGGCTTGATGAAGTATCTCGCCTCGTTGCGCGTGTAGCCCAGGAGCAGCGGCACTGGTGCCAGCGGAGCACTGTCCGCCGGCACGATCTCTCCGTCAGCCACCGGCATCCACGCCAGATTCGCTGGAGTGTGCACCCGCCCGCGCCGGGGAATCACGCCGCTGAACAGATGCGAGGCCGACTTGACTGCGTCGGTCGGCACGCGCCTGAGGTCCTCCGCGTCGCCACCGCCGAGACCGGCGATGAGTGCTTGGCTCGCCGCATAGGTCCGCGAGTTCGGTTCGCGACCGTCGAACGCGAAGCGCTCCCCGCCACCGCTGTGCAGGATCGCGCGGTGGAACAGGCCTGAGGCAGCTGGACAACTCAGCAGTGTGCGCACCGAATGGGCGCCCGCGGACTGGCCGAAGATCGTGACGCAGTCGGGGTCGCCGCCGAACTGTTCGATGTTGCTCTGCACCCATCGGAGTACAGCAATCTGGTCCTGCACGCCGAAATTGCTGCCGAGTTCCGGGCTCGCAAGGTAGCCGAAGGCGCCCAATCGGTAGTTGAAGCTGACGACGGTGGCGCCACGTGCGGCCAGCTGCGAACCATCGGTGCCGTCCTCGCAGCCCCCACCACCCAGGTAGCCGCCGCCGTGGATCCAGACCATCACCGGCTGTCTCGCCTGACTGTCCAGGAAGCGGGTCCACACGTTGAGGTAGAGGCAGTCCTCGCTCTCGCGCGAGGCGCGCGTCGTGAAGACGGCGCCGGCGGTCTGGGGGCAGATCGGGCCGAACTCCGTCGCCTTCCGCACCCCGGTCCATTCGGCCGCTGGAACGGGCGGTCGCCAGCGCAGTCGGCCGACCGGCGGTTCGGCGTACGGCACGCCCCGGAATTCGGGGAGGTCCGCCTCGGTGAAGCCTTGCAGGAGACCGTGTGCGGTTCGAACGACGGCCTGCATCACGCGATGTCGCCGGTGATGTAGCGCTGGACCGTCGGGGCCACCGCGGCGACGATCCTGTCGATGTCCGTGGCGGCGAACTGGTCGAACCGGGCGACGTAGCGGACGACAGCGATGCCGACCACCTGGGTAGCCACCAGCATCGCCCGAAAGTCCGGCTGATCCACGCCCACCGCCCGCAGCACCGGCGCCAGGATGTTCGTGATCATGAAATCGTGCAGGTGGTGGTTGGCCTGCGTATGACCGGCACCGCTGCGCAGGAGCGCCGCGAAGACACCGCCGCCCGCGGTATCGCAGTTCGTGAGGAAGGTATGCACGATCCGTTCGCCGAGCCTGCCGACATCGCCGTCATCGCCGTCGAGCAATCGTCCGACGAGCCCGTCGAGGTCGAACGGGACATCGATCACCGCCTCGGCGAACAGGCCCTCCTTGCTCCCGAACCAGTGATTGACCATCGCCGCGTCGACATCTGCACGAGCAGCGATCGCGCGCATCGTGGCGCCTTCGTAGCCGTGCTCGACGAACACCGCACGGGCCGCGTCGAGCAGGGCCGCGCGTGTGTCGACCCCGCCCGGCCGGGGCCCGCGTCGCTCCTGGGTCAGACCGTCGCTCACGTCGAACATTCTCCGGCACGCTCCTGGCCGGTTTCAACGAGTGATGAATAGTCGTGCGTTCATCGCCACGGGCGCAGGTGCTCGATCGTGACGTGGAGCTGCTCGGACTCGACACCCTGACCGGCAGGCCGATGGCCCAGCGTCACGCGTAGCCGGAGTCGTCCACGACGGGCCGGCCGCCTTCGACGATCACGAAGACCTGGAACCGGGAGCGGCTGTCGGTCTGCACGACCAAGCGCCCCGGCTCGGGCTGGACGCCGGCCACGCCACAGCTTCGATCCTGATCGTCGGTCGCAGCGTGGACGCCGTCCAACGGGAAGTCGTCCGGATCTTCGCGACCGCCGTCGACGGCGCCGGAGACCTGGCCGACGACGACCCCGACTTTGTCCGCCACCACCCGCTGCCAGACCCCGACGATCCTGACGCCGACATCGCGGGCTGGCTGACCGCACTACGCAGCGCGCAGACCATCGCGTGGTTCACCGTCCTCGACGACGAGGACGACGTCCGGCTCAGCTGGCAGTCCCTCGACGACGAGGACGACGTCCGGCTCAGCTGGCAGTCCGCCTACGCCCAACGAGGCGCGGGATCCACCTTCGCTCGCGCCCGCATCATCGCCTCGGACGTCTACGACAGGGGCGCGCCGATCCCGACGGTAAGTGCGTCCCCGGACCAAAACCGGATCCTGAGGCCGGCGGCACCCAGGAATGTTGACTGTGCAACTAGAGTTGTTCAGGCGGCCGGGTCGCTCCGGACCTGGCGGTGGAGGAGGCCGGAAA
>WNGI01007336.1_pt1 | contig 10093 bp, 10 predicted proteins | sample 5400621 | NCBI WGS metagenome assembly WNGI01 (sample SAMN13153374, study PRJNA577476) | soil metagenome | isolation source: 20 cm soil or saprolite under Garry oak tree replicate 1 | place: USA:California | collected 2016-06-15 | reverse complement strand
CGATAAAAGTGCCGGAGCGGCCAAAGGCAGCCATCTCTCACCTCAGTTTAACTTTCGGTCAGACACGCGGCCCGCTGCTCCAAGTTCAATTGTGGAGCAGCCGCTGTCCGTGCGCGCGGCATCAGGGCAACGGAATTCCTGGCGTCGCGACGATTCCGGCCATGCGTAGGATTTCTTGATACTGCAGGTCGGTGAGCAGCGAAATGATCAACCGCACGTTCTTCAGCAATTTCATTTTCTTGAGCGCGGGATTTGCGCGCAGCTCCGCGAGGGTCACCTGCCGAGGCAGCTTTTCGAATGCCCGCAGGTCCGCAACCAGGTTTTTTCCCTTGTAATCATGCGGATCCGGGTAGGGATCTCGCGTGACTTCGGCGATCGAATACAACGAGCGCTCCGGGGCCGAGTGAAAGCATAATACGCGGTCACCCTTGCGCACCTGTTTCAAGGCGCGAATCGCGTCGGGCTTCGCCCCGGCACCGTGCCACATCTCCTTGCCCTTTACGAAGAGAGTGTCCCAGTGATACTGGTGTGGGTCGGCGCTGAAGATCCAGTAGTGTCGTTCCGCGGTCGTTGTTGACATCGAGGCTTCGAGTCGGCAGCAATATACACGCTGGCATTCAAAAAGCGAAACAAAATATGTGGCTTAGAGGAAACCGGGCATTGCTGGCGAGGCCAGGCCCAGGTGGCCATATTTTGGCAAAATCAAAATAACAATTGTGTTTTCAATACATTACAGAAGTTAACCGGCATCCACGAAAATGTCTTCTCCGCGAACCTCAATGGGGTAGCAATCCACCCCCACCGTTGGATTCTGCCCAATCTTGCCGGTGGTAACATCATACTGCCAGCCATGCCACGGACACGTCACCATGTTGCCGTCCATAACACCTTGCCCCAGCGGCCCGCCACGATGCAGACAGGTATTGTTGATGGCATAGAACTTGCCGCCTACATTTGCCAGGGCAATTGCTTTGCCCTCCACCTGAAACTCTCGGATCGTTCCGGGCGTGATTTCATTCCTCTTCGCTGCTCGCACAAACGCCATCTTTCTTCTCTCTCCTCTTCCCTCTGTCACTGCGCTGTCCGCGTCCTCGGTGTTAGAATCCTTTTCTGTCTTTATCTTTCATTTAGTTTCCTTGTGCGCTATTTCTCTTCCCTATCGTGGCTCCGGCGTTTGCGCCACCATTACTCCGCGTTTGAATTCTTCAACCATCTGCGGCCGCAAGCGCACTTCCGTGGGTCGCTTCGCTAGCGTCATCTGGTCGATTTTGTCCTGCAGCTTCAAGAGCGCGAAGAAGAGGCCTTCGGGCCGTGGCGGGCATCCTACAACGTACACGTCTACCGGTACGATGCGATCCACACCTTGCAAAACCGAATAAGCGTTAAAGGGTCCACCGACGCTGGAGCATGCTCCCATCGAAATGCACCACTTCGGGTCCGGCATCTGTTCCCACACGCGCTTCAGCACTGGTGCCATCTTCAGCGTGACCGTGCCCGCCACGATCATCAAGTCGGCCTGCCGCGGCGACGGCCGGAACACTTCCGCTCCAAACCTCGCCATATCAAACCGCGAAGTCGTCGACGCGATCATTTCGATCGCGCAGCACGCCAGTCCAAACGTCAGCGGCCAGATCGCGCTCTTCCGCGCCCAGTTGAACACATAGTCCACCGACGTAATCATGAAGTTCTTTTCGAATCTTTGATCCAGTACGCCCATTGGTCAGTCCTTTCCTGCTAACGCCGAGTATATTCACCGTTTCCCGTGGAGTCAAAAACTCTGGGTCGCCGGTGCGAGGCAAGTGTGGCAACCTCATCTCGCTTTTGTCGCCAGCTGTTCAAACCTCCGGGAAAGGGTCTTCCAGTACGTTGTGGGCCGCAGACGCTGCAGAATGTCAATCTGATATGCATCCATGCCGATCAGGATGCGCGGCTCGTCGCACTCCACACCGCGTAAGATTCGAGCCGCTGCGGTTTCTGGCGACGTCCGCGCCAGCTTCTCAAAACGCGCAATATTCTTTTCTCTCGTGGATGCGGAAGCACCGGCGCCAATCCGCGACCGACGCGCGATATGCGTCCGGACGCCCCCCGGATGAACGCTGGAGACGCCCACATTGCTGCCCTCCAGTTCGTGACGCAGCGCCTCTGTGAATCCGCGCACCGCAAATTTGCTCGCCGCGTAAGCGCATTGTCCCGCCGGAGCAATAATTCCGAAAACGCTCGAAAGGTTCACGATATGCGCGCGCCGCGCGCGTTTCAGCATTGGCAGGAAATACTTCACGCCATAAACCGTGCCCCAGAAATTGATATTCATAACCCAACGAAAATCATGCAGCGAAATTTCTTCAAAATCGCCATGCAGTGAAACGCCGGCATTATTGATGAGCAGGGTGACGCGTCCGTGTTGCCTGCTGACGTCTTCGGCGAAAGCGCTCACGCTGACTTCCTCAGCGACGTCCATCACGTGAGTGCTGACCGCTGCGCTCTTGCTCCCGAGCGATTCGAAAGTCTCGAGAAGTCCGGCCTCGTCTATATCGGCTAGGGCCAGCGCTGAGCCCGCCGCAGCCAGTCGTTGCGCCAAGGAGCGGCCGATGCCGGACCCCGCCCCGGTCACAACGGCTACCCCGGTACTCAGAAATGTCACTAGAAAACCTCGACGCGAGGATCCGTGGTTGGTCGTGCCGGAAGGACCGGCGGTGTGGTGTCGTGCGGCGCGAGTTTCCTCCGGGGCTTCCTTTGCCCCCCGCGAAGCAGCTCTAGGAGCCACTTCCCTCTTGGAATTCTGCGCAACGCGGCGCGCGCATCGATGAGGTGGGTGGGAGGAAGCCGTACACCCAACATTAGGACGCTTCCCTTCACCGGCGCGAGCCCCAGTGGCAGGAATGGGAAACTGACGCCATGCCCGGTCGCGGCGACCATCAAATCAAATCCTTCACTTCGCCCGCCAGCAAAATCAACCGCCTTTCCCGCAAATCGCACGATGGCCATGCCCAGCCCGACCGAGCCGGCCCCCACGAAAGCCATCTGTGCGGAGCGATCATTCATCGCCAGCCACCTGCCTCAGGCCACTCATACCACAGTTCTCGGAATGTCACCAGAATCAGAAGAACCAGGGAATCCCGAAGCCGGAACGTCAGGGAAATTCGATTTTGATCTGATTGCGGCCGGCGCGTTTCGCGCAATAGAGAGCCTTGTCCGCCCGCTGCACCAGAGTTGAGAATTCCGGTGGTTCTTTGCCCATGAATCCGCAAGTCCCGAAACTCGCCGTCACCGTGATGTTTGTGCCGCCAAAACAAAACTTCTTTGACGCAAACTGCTCGCGCAATCGTTCCACGGTCAACTGGATGTGCCTCTCGTCGACATGCGTCAGCACCAATAGAAACTCATCGCCGCCCATTCGCCCACAGATATCTGATGCCCGCGTATATTCCTTCAGGATCGCGGCGAATTCCTTGAGGACTTGATCGCCGGCATCATGGCCATAGGTGTCATTGATACTCTTGAAGGAATCCAGGTCCGCATGGACGACCCACAGGGGATAACCGTGCCGTGCCGCCCCCCGCAGCTGCCGCCCGGACCATTCGTCGAGTGCGCGCCGGTTTGGCAGCGCTGTGAGGGGATCAGTGTGCGCCATTTCTTCGAGCAATTTGTTCTTGCGTTCGATTTCGCGGTGCAGATCGATGGTACGGCGCCCCACTCCAATCCGCGCCAGCAGTTCGCCCGGATCAAAGGGCTTGGTCAGGTAATCATCCGCGCCCGAGGCCAACCCCTTCACTACGTTGTTCTTCTCCGAGATGCTCGTCAGCACAATGATGTATGTGTACTGATGCTGTAGGTCGCCGCGGATTCGCTCGCAAAGCTCTTGCCCGGAAAAGTCCGGCATCATCCAGTCGGTGATCACAATGGGGGGCCCGTGTTTCGCGTAGAGTTCCAGTGCCTCGTGGCCGTTCTTGGCAAATAACGGTGAATACGCCTCGTCCTCCAAGGCGTGTTCGATCAGCTTGCGGTAGACAGGTGAATCGTCCACCACGAGCACCGGGAACTTGGGCCTAGCTTCAGTCATTCACGCTCACGAACGAAACCAAACGGTCTGGAATGCTTGGTCGGCCCCATGGGATGAATAAGCTACGATTAATGTTAGCAGTAGTAGCCCGGGCAGGAGCCCTACCTGCGCCATTTGGTTCAAAAAAGTAACCTGCCTTCCTACTTCGTTCCGTGGACGAGCAGTGCTCCTTCTTCTTTGAAGGCGCGAAGATGTGCCACGTCGCGGAACCAACGGCCCGTGTAGACTTCCGGCGACGGCGATAGATCAACGATGCGCTGGTGCGCGACGTTCGTGAATCCCGCATCACGGAATAACCCGCCCCATTCTTCGCCGGAGAGAAGGTGGGTCGGCACCGCGAGGAGAGGACCCCACTGGTGGCAGTGCGGATTGTCGCGGTAGTAGTTGATCAGAATCCACGCCGAGCCGCCATCGCTGAGCACCCGAAAAATGTCTTTAACGCCCGCGGCGGGATTGGGCCAGTAGTACGACGACTCCACCGCGATCGCGTGCGAGAAAAAATTGGGCTGCCAGGGGATCTGGGCAACTTCCCCCGCGACGAACATCAAATTGTCGAAGTCCATGCCGCTTCGCCGAGCGTGGCGGATCATTTCATCCGAAATGTCGAGCCCCACAACGCGCCCCTCGGGCACCAGCTTGGCCAGCCGCCGCGACAGCCAGCCCGCCCCGCAGCCTACGTCCAAGATGTTGTCCGTTGGCGCAATCCGCATTTTCTCCAGCACCGGCAGCGTGATGGGCAGGTGATCCTGCTCCATCCCCTCGCCCCGCCCTGCCTCCGCCCAGCGATTAAATTCCTCCCGCAGGTTCTCGGCTTTGCTGATTTCACCCATCTGATCTTTCCGACGATCCACTGTCCTTGGCCGCGTCCACCTTGTCCAGCGCATGACTCGGGGGCAGAGAAAGGGTTGGTGAAAAGTTCTTGCCTCTCGTTCGTCGGGCGGCTTCCTCCGGATATGCGCCAAGCCACTCCCACTTACCTTCTGATCAGTTCGACCCGCCGACCGCAGACGGTAGTCTAGAACGTGAACGAATATCTCCACTCTTTCTTCGATGTACTTGGTCTTTCTGATTTTTGAAAAGGAAGAAGAGAACAAGCCACACCAATGCGATCGAAAGAATGCTGAGCCAGTCCACGCTAAATGGGAGCGATGCGCTTGGGTCCAATTTCAATCTGCCGCGATCTCCAGCTAGGCGCTTTGCACCTTGGCCAACAACTCCACAAACTTCTGCTTTCGCTCGTTCTGGTCGTGGCCACCCTCGGCGTCCGCCATTTGCGTGATGTTCATGGAGCAAAACTTCGGCCCGCACATCGAACAGAACTTGGCTTCTTTGTAGAAGTCGTCGGGAAGGTTTTCATCGTGCATCGCCTTCGCCGTTGGTGGATCGAGCGAAAGCTCAAATTGCTTGTTCCAGTCAAAGAGAAACCGCGCATAGCTCAGCGCATCGTCGCGGTCCCGCGCGCCCGGCCGGTGCCGGGCCACGTCCGCCGCGTGGGCCGCAATTTTGTACGCAATCACGCCCTGCTTCACATCTTCCGCATTCGGCAACCCGAGGTGCTCCTTCGGTGTCACATAACACAGCATTGACGCGCCGTGCCATCCAATCATCGCCGCACCGATGGCGCTCGTGATGTGGTCGTATCCCGGCGCAATGTCGATTACCAGCGGCCCCAGCGTATAGAACGGCGCCTCGTGGCACCATTCCATCTCCTTGTCCACCTGCTCCTTAATCTTGTCCAGCGGCACGTGACCCGGCCCCTCGATCATCACCTGTACGTCGTGTTCCCACGCCTTTTCTGTCAGCTCGCCCAGCACCTTCAGTTCCGCGAACTGCGCTTCGTCGCTGGCGTCCGCGATGCACCCCGGCCGCAGTCCATCGCCAAATGAAAAACTCACATCATGCTTCTTGAAAATCTTGCAGATCTCCTCGATGTTCTCGTACAAGAAGTTCTGCCTCTTGTGGTGCTCCATCCAGTGCGCCATCAGCGACCCGCCGCGGCTCACAATCCCGGTAATCCGCTTGCGCACCAGCGGGACATGCTCGCGCAGCACACCCGCGTGAATCGTCATGTAATCCACGCCCTGCTCGGCCTGCTCCTCGATCACTTCCAGCATCAGCCCGATGGTCAAGTCTTCCGGCCGCCGGACCCTGGAGATCGCTTCATACACCGGCACCGTGCCCACGGGCACCGGCGATGCGCCAATAATCGCCTTTCGAATCACAGGGATGTCCCCGCCAGTCGAGAGGTCCATCACCGTATCCGCGCCATAGTGCACGGCGTGATGCAGCTTCTTCAGTTCCTCATCGATGTTCGAGCTTGTGGCGGAATTTCCGATATTTGCGTTGATCTTACACTTCGTGGCGATCCCGATCGCCATCGGCTCCAGGTTGCGGTGATGGATATTGGCGGGAATGATGCACCGCCCCCGCGCTACCTCGCTTCGAATCAGCTCCGGCTCCAGCTTTTCGCGCTTGGCAACGAACTGCATCTCCTCGCTTGCGACGCCCTGGCGCGCCAGGTGCATCTGCGAAACGTTCCTGTTTCCGTTCGTCCCGGCAAGACCCGCTTCCCGCTCTTCAATCCAGCTATCGCGCAGTCCCATAGAGCCCCCTCAGTGCTTGGTGACGGAAAACGCATGTCTCGGACCACAAGCCAGCGTTTGAAATGGAATTATGGCACCTGCGGATGGGCGCGGCAACTTGGCGATGCACAAACTAAAGTTGTGGCTGGCGCAGCAACTCTGACGAACCACTCTTGCACAGCGCGGCCGCGTCCAGTTCCGGCAGCACGCATACCGCTCAGCGCCATGGTCAAATCCAGACCAGCAAGCAGATTCAGCAGTACCTCCCGCACGCCTTCTTCGCCCGCCACCGCCAGCCCCCGCAGGTAGAGACGGCCCACCAGCACGGCTCGTGCCCCCGGCGCGAGAGTCTTGAAAATATCCGCCCCGCGGCGAATCCCGCTGTCGAACATCACCGGAACGCGCCGGCGCAGGCAAGTGCGCGCCAAGTACCTCCACGCTCAAGTCGCGCTTCGAAACATCCCGCAGCATCCGCGGCACAATACGCCAGTGGTACAGGGCTTCGCGGTTCGCGCGCATCGTGTCTTTCGCCGTCCGCTCCGCCCGCAACATAGTCGTACGCTCGCGGCGGAAGGATTTCTTCGCCTTTTGCTCCAGCAAATCCAGCGGCACGGGAACAGGCGGTTTTCCGCCGCTGAACCCGAGCGCGCAAGTCTTCAGCTCGCGCTCCGGTCCGCGCGGTATCGCCTGCGGCTCTTTCGAATCGCTCATATCGACGCCGGATTATACATGGGAGAGAAGGTGCGATTGGGAAACCCACACCCGCGTGTCAGAAATTACATTTGACATATGACGAAACAAAGGCGAATATTGCACCCCCCATCATGCTGGCCTTGCTGCATGCCCGCTGGTCCTGAGCGCGGGCCGGAGAGGGAACCATGGCAACTCTGGGGCCGCCGGTGCCCGAACAGAACTACACGGCGGAACACGCCGCGCCTCTTTCCGAGGCCTTGCACCGCTATTGGGGCTACGAATCGTTCCGCCCAGGCCAGGAGAACATTGTCAGGAGCATCGCTTCAGGACGCGACGCTTGCGTAGTGATGCCCACGGGTGGTGGCAAGTCGCTCTGCTACCAATTGCCGGCGGTCCTCGACGGGCGGCGCACCGTGGTAGTTGTTTCTCCATTGATCGCCTTGATGCAGGACCAGGTCGCGCAACTCGAACAAATGGGCATCCCCGCCGCTTTTCTCAATAGCTCGCTTTCAAGCGACGAGCGCAGTCTCGTCCTTCGCCGCGCCAGCCAGGGCCACTACCGCCTTCTCTATCTTTCGCCTGAACGCATCGCCCTCGACGGCACGCCCGCCTGGCTCGGCCGCATGCCGGTTTCCTTCTTCGCCATCGACGAAGCCCATTGCATCTCCGAATGGGGCCACGACTTCCGCCCCGAGTACCGCCAGCTTAGCCGCCTCCGCGAACTTTTTCCCGACCTCCCCATCGTCGCCTTCACCGCCAGCGCCACTCAGCGCGTCCGCCACGATATCATCGAGCAGCTCCGCCTACGTGATCCCTACAAACACATCGCCAGCTTTCGCCGCTCCAATCTGCGATACATCGTCCGCCAGTGTGACGCCAGAACGCAAAACCAATTGCTCCTCCGCGCCGTCAAGCACGTCTCGGACGGAAGCCTAATTGTTTACGCTCCCACGATTGCGCGCGTTGGCGACACCGTAGATTTCCTCGAGGAAAACGGCATCGCCGCCGTTGGTTATCACGGACAGATGCAGAGCAGCGCAAGACGCGAAAACCAGGAAAAGTGGATGGCCGACGAAGTGCGTGTCATGGTGGGCACCATGGCCTTCGGGCTGGGTATCAATAAAGCGGCCGTGCGAATGGTAATTCATCTGTCACTCCCGAAGAGCGTCGAGCAGTACTACCAGGAAGCGGGCCGCGCCGGGCGTGACGCGCTCCCCGCCGATTGCTTCTTGTTCTGGCAAAAAAAAGACATCGGCTTGCACGCCTTCTTCATCGGCAAAATCGAGGACCACGTTGAAAAAGGCCGCGCCTGGCAGCGTTACCGCGAAGTCGAGCGTTTCGTGCAATCCACGGAGTGCCGCCAGCGCCACGTCTGCCGCCATTTCGGCGAAGCACCCAAGTGGGAGTCCTGCGGCAAGTGCGACGTCTGTGCGGCCATGCCAGACTGGCTGGAGATAGAACCTCGAAATAAACGCGGAGCCTCTCGCAAGGCGGAAACAACTCGCCCGGCCGCGCCCCGTCCTGCTACAACAGCCGCACGGGGGTCGACCGACGTGGAGTTAAAGGAGTACCTCCGCGAGTGGAGGCGCACTACCGCCAAGGACAAGGGAGTCCCCGCCTTCGTCGTCCTTCACGATGCCGCTCTCGTGGAATTGTGCTTTGCAAAGCCGTCGACTCTCCCCGAACTCCGGCGCGTCTCCGGCTTCGGCGAAAAAAGAGTCGAAATGTACGGCCAGGAAATCCTGGACGTCCTAAACCGCTTCCGCCAGGGTGACCGCGCCAGCAACCCAGGGAAGCAAAAAGTATCCTCCCCCGCGAAAGAAACCCTGCGCCTGCTTGCAGAAGGCCGCACCTTCGCTGAAATCGCCCAAATCCGCTCACGCACCTTGCGCGCCGTCGTCTCCGTGGTGGCCGATCTTATCGAAAGAGGCGAAGCCGAATTTCAGCCCGCCTGGTTGCCACCCGAACGCTACAACCAGATCGCCGCCGCCTGCCAACAGTTGGGCATGGGCCGGCTGAAACCCCTCAAGGAAGCCCTGCCACCCGAAATCCTCTACGAAGAGATTCGCCTCGTCATCGCCCGGCTACGCACCCAAAACGCATCGAAGGTGGCCTAACCTCGATTTCTAGCGGCAACACCAACATTCGGCGCGAATCCACCAATGTTGCAGCGTGACGCAGGCTCTGCCTAGGGCCAGCATCCCTTCTGGCAGTTTGGCACGGCCACGCCTGGCTGTGCATCCTTTGGAGGGGCACCACGCATCCTGCCCGCTTCAACGCAGCCCTGAGGCAGAGCGCGCCCGAGTAGAGAACTGCTCGTTGGCAGCGTATGGCGCATGGCCAACGGAGGCAGGTGATGAATACTCCGATCGAGGGGTTTGCAAACGGCGCTGTAGACGGTGGGATTAAAGCCGGTGGCCGGTATCCTCGGTGACACTGTGACACCTCTCCCACGGGCGGCCAGCCGATCCAGCCTGTTGCCGTCCGGTAAGAGCAACACCCTGCGCTACCCACCTCCCGCCACAATGCGCTACGCTCTGCGGGACAAATCCGTGGTGTGCATTCAAACGAGGCCAGCGAACATCTCCGCCAATACCAGCAAGCCCGACGCCACACCCACGCCCACACGCAAGGCCGCCTTGCTGCCCTTCGTCTTTGTGATGTACGCCTACGCGACCGGCGGACCCTTCGGCCTCGAAGACCAAGTCACGACCAGCGGTCCGGGGCTGACGCTGCTCTATCACCTCTTCATCCCGTT
>WNGI01007335.1_pt1 | contig 10094 bp, 6 predicted proteins | sample 5400621 | NCBI WGS metagenome assembly WNGI01 (sample SAMN13153374, study PRJNA577476) | soil metagenome | isolation source: 20 cm soil or saprolite under Garry oak tree replicate 1 | place: USA:California | collected 2016-06-15 | reverse complement strand
CGCCGTGGGCGGCGGTCGCCGCCGCGCGAGCCGCCGCCGGGCGACCCTCACCGCGCCCCCCGCGGGTGACCGGGCCCTCGTGGCCCTCTATCGTTCCTTGTCGCCGTCGTCCTCGCGTGTGCCGGCCGGTCGGCGCGGCGTGGCGCGGCGCTCGCGGGAGGCGAGCTAGCCATGTGCGGGATCGCCGGCATCGCCCAGCTCTCGACCGGGGAGCCGGTCGAGCGGAGCCTGCTGGAGCGCATGACCAAGCGCCTCGCCCACCGCGGACCGGACGACGACGGCATCCTGCTCGACGGGCCGGTGGGGCTGGGCCACCGCCGCCTCGCCATCGTGGATCTCTCGCCCACCGGCCGCCAGCCGATGCCGAACGAGGACGAAACCGTCTGGGTCATCTTCAACGGCGAGATCTACAACCACCAGGCGCTTCGCCGCGGGCTCGAGGCCCGCGGTCACCGGTATCGCGGCCGGTCGGACACGGAGACGATCGTCCACCTTTATGAGGAGCGCCGGGAGGCGTGCGTCGACGAGCTGGAGGGCGAGTTCGCCTTCGCCCTCTGGGACGGAAGTCGGCGACGGATGCTGCTCGCCCGGGATCGGCTCGGCGTGAAGCCGCTCTACTACACCCTGCAGGAAGGCTCGCTGCTCTTCGCCTCCGAGATCAAGGCGATCCTCGAGCATCCCGGAGTACCCCGCAAGGTGGACCTCGAGGCGCTCTACCATTACTTGACCTTCTTCACCACGCCGGCCCCCTCGACGCTCTTCGACGGGATCCGCAAGCTTCCGCCCGGCCACCTGCTCACCTGGGACGGGCGGAGCCAGCCGGTCCTGCGCCCGTACTGGCGACTCGCGGAGGCCGCCCTCCGCACCACGCGGACCGAGTCCGACTGGGTCGAGGCCGTCCGGGAGCGGGTGAAGCTCGCCGTGGACGGGCGCATGATGAGCGACGTCCCGGTCGGGGTGTTCCTGTCCGGCGGCATCGACTCCTCCACCGCGTTGGGCCTGATGGCCCGCGGGAGCTCGCGGCCGGTGGAGACGTTCTCCGTGGGCTTCAAGGACAACCCGGCCTACAACGAGCTCGACTACGCCCGGCTCGCGGCCAAGCGGTTCGGCGGCAACTACCACGAGGTCCTCATCGGCTCCGAGGACATGGTGGACTACCTCCCGAGCCTGATCTATCACCAGGACGAGCCCATCGCCGACCCGGTCTGTGTGCCGCTGTACTTCGTCTCCCGCCTCGCGCGCGAGCACGGCGTCAAGGTCGTTCAGGTCGGCGAGGGCGCCGACGAGCTGTTCGCGGGTTACCCCGGGTACCTGACCGCGCTGTCCCTCTACGATCGGGCGTGGCGCCGCTTCACGGCGCTGCCGTCGTCCCTGCGGGCGCTCGTGTACCAGGGGCTCGCGCCCGGTTTCCGCGCCCTCGGCCGCGTGAAGGAGCTAGATCACCTCCACCGCGCGGCGCTGGGCGAGGAGTTGTTCTGGGGAAACGCGATCGCCTTCAGGGAGCTCGAGAAGCGCCCCCTCCTGCGAGGTCCGCTGGGCGGAGGCGCCCTCACCTCGCACGACGTGGTGCGGGCGCAACTCGGGCAGCTCGAGAGCGCCTGGCCCGACGCCGACGTCCTCCAGCGGATGATCTACCTGGACCTCACGCTGCGCCTGCCGGAATTGCTCCTCATGCGCGTCGACAAGATCACCATGTCGACCTCGGTCGAGGCGCGTGTCCCGTTCCTCGATCACCACCTGGTGGAGCTGACGTTCGGCCTCCCCCGGAGTCTCCGGGTCCGGACCGGTCCCAAGCACCTCCTGAAGAAGGTCGTGCGGGACCTCCTGCCCGCCGAGATCATCGATCGGCCCAAGCAGGGCTTCGCCGCTCCCATCAAGGAGTGGTTCCGCGGGCCCTCCGCCGCCCTCCTGACGACGCGGCTCGAGCGGTCGGGGCTCTGGGACCTCGACTGCTTCGACGTGGCGCACGTCCGGGACCTGCTCCGGCGCCATCGCGAGGGGCACTCGGACCTGAGCACGCGGCTCTGGTGCCTGCTGAACCTCGCGCTCTGGTATGACGACTGGATCGGCCACAGTCCCGGGAGCCGTCGATGAGCGACGCGTGCCGGTCTCAGGCCACCCACGGTGCACGCCGGCCTCGCGGACCCCGCCGGCAATGACCGCGCGCAGCACGAAGGTGGCGCGGGCGCTCAGGATGCCGGTTCCGATCCTGGCCGAGAAGCTGAAGCAGCGGTGCCGGGCGCTGACCCATCGGCTCACCGCCGACGCCGCGTGGCGCACTGACGGCGTCACGCCCGAGCTGCTGCGCGCACTGCACGACAGCGGGCGCTCCCGCTTCTTCGTGCACCCGGCGGACCGACCGGCCCTGGTCGCGACGCTGCGGGCGCGTGAGCCCGAGACGGTGACGGCCACGCTGCGCGCCGCCGACGAGGTGTGCGGCCATCGCGTCCCGCTGCTGGGTAGGGGAGGCGTCGAGCTCGGCGACCCGATCGACTGGCATCGCGACCCGGTCTCCGGCTTGCGCTGGGAGCTTCGCCACCACTCCACGATCGACTACCTGGACCTCGAGCGGCCGTCCGACGTCCGGATGGTCTGGGAGCTCTCGCGCTGCCACCAATGGGTGACTCTCGGCCAGGCGTACTGGCTCACGGGCGACGAGCGGTATGCCGCCGAGTTCGTGGCCCAGTGGGAGAGCTGGATGGCGGCCAACCCTCCCGGATTCGGCGTGAACTGGACGTGCCCGATGGAGGCCGCCATCCGCGCGATCAACTGGCTCTGGGGGTACTTCCTCTTCGCGGGGGCGCCGGCGTTCGATGAGGGGCGACAGCGGCGCCTCCTCTCAGCCCTCGGCGAGCACGCCCGCTTCATTCTCCGAAATCTGGAGATCGGCCCGCGGCCCGGCAACCACTATCTCACCGACGGGCTCGGGCTCCTCACGCTGGGGACGGTGCTGCGCGAGGTCCACGACGCTGACGCGTGGCTCGCGCGGGGCCGGCGCATTGTCTGGGGCGAGGTCCTCCGTCAGATCACGCCCGATGGCGTCGACTATGAGCGCGCCATCGGGTATCACGGCTACGTTCTCCACTGCCTGCTCTTCGCGGTGAGCCTCTGCCAGCGGAACGGCGTGGAGCCCCCGGCCGCGGCGCTCGAGCGCATCGAGCGGATGCTCGAGTTCACGCTCGCCTACACCCGTCCGGACGGGACGTTCCCCGCCATCGGGGATGCCGACGACGGAAGCCTGCTCGACCTCGAGCGTCGAACCCCCCGCAGTCACCGGGCCCTGCTGGCCGCCGGCGCGACGCTGTTCGGCCGAGCCGACCTCAAGGCGGCGGCGCCTACCTTCGGCGCGGCCAATCTCTGGTGGCTCGGTCCGGCCGCGCTCGGCGCCTATGACGCCCTTCCCGACAAGGCGGAGCCAGTCGGCTCGCGCGCCTTTACGGACGGCGGGTTCTTCGTGATGCGGGACGAGGGCCGCCACCTGGTGGTGAGTGGCCCCGGACGCGGACCGGCCGCCCATCTTCATCACGACCTGCTGTCGTTCGAGTGCTGGGCCGACGGCACGGCCTACGTGCTGGATCCAGGGACGTACGGCTACAGCGGCTCGCGCGAGTGGCGGAATCGGTTCCGGAGCACGGCGTCGCACAACACGGTCGTGGTCGACGATCACGAGCAGACGCGTCTGCTCGACGACCCCAGCCTCTTTCCCGTCGAGTCCGACGGGGCGGCGCGGTTCACCCTGCGACGCTGGGAGGTGGGGGACGACCTCGATCGCTTCGACGGCGAGCACACCGGCTACACTCGCTTGCCCGAGCCCGTGGTCCACCGCCGCCAGATCTGGTTCCACAAGGGCCAGGGAGTCTGGGTCATTCGTGACGCTCTCGTCGGCGAGGGGACACACACCGTGCGGGGGTTTCTGCACCTGGCGCCCCTCGGCGTGAGGCTCGAATCCGAGGCACCCTGGGTGGTCCGGGTGACCGGTGCGGCGTCTGACCTCGTCATCGCCTGGAGCCCGGAGCCGGGGCTCTCGGTCACGGTCGGCGAGGGCTGGCTCTCGCAGCACTACGGCGCGATCCAGGCTGCGCCGGTGGTGACGTATCAGAAGCGGGGCGTCGTTCCGATGGTCATCACCTTGGTGCTCGCGCCGGTCGCCACCGGGGGCGCGGTCGACGCCGACGGTCTGCTGCGGTGGGCCCGGGCCCTCGCATGAGACAGGTGTTCTCGAAGCGGGGGCGGGTGGTCGTGGAGGACGTCCCGCTCCCGCTCTGCGCGGCGGGCGGTGTCCTGGTCCGCACCGCGTGGTCCCTGCTCAGCGCGGGCACCGAACGCACCAACATCTCAGGGCAGCGCGTGGTGGATCGGCTCCGTCGGCAGCCCGAGGTCGTGGGCAAGGTGTGGAACGAGGTGAGGCGCGCGGGTCTGTCCGAGACGGTCAAGCTCGTCACGGACAAGATGGATCGGCCGATTCAGCTGGGGAACTCGCTGTCCGGCGTGGTAATCGAAGTCGGCACGGGCGTGCCCGACCTCGCCGTCGGCGACCGGGTGGCGTGCGGAGGAACCGGTCACGCCTCCCACGCCGAATATGTCTTCGTCCCTCGGAACCTCACCGTGACGGTCCCCGACGGGCTTCACTCGAAGGATGCCGCCTTCGTCACCCTCGGCGCCATCGCCCTCCAGGGAGTCCGGCGCGCCAACCTCCAACTGGGTGAGACGGCCGTGGTGGTGGGCCTCGGGCTGATCGGTCTCCTGACGGTCCAGATTCTCCGAGCCGCCGGCGTCCGCGTCGTCGGGATCGATCCGCTGAAGGAGCGCGCGATCCTCGCCGAGCGGCTTGGCGCCGGTGTCGCCCTGGTGGCGGGGGATGGGAATCCTGTCGCGGCCGTTCTGGCCGCCACGGGCGGGGTCGGCGCCGATGCGGTTCTCCTCACCGCCGCGACGCCGAGCAGCGAACCGGTGAATCAGGCGTTCGAGATGGCGCGCCAGAAGGGGCGCGTCGTGATCGTCGGCGACGTCGGCCTGCAGCTGTCGCGGCCGACGTTCTACAACAAGGAGCTGGACCTGGTCATCTCGCGGTCCACGGGGCCGGGCCGCTACGACCCGAGCTACGAGGAGCACGGGCTCGACTACCCGCTCGCCTACGTCCGCTGGACCGAGCGCCGCAACATGGAGGAGTTTCTCCGGTTGGCCGCCGACGGTGGTCTGCGGCTCTCCGAGCTGATCGGCGGCGAGTTCAGCGTCGAGGACGCCCCGGTAGCCTACAAGGCGCTCGAGGGGGCGGGGCGGGGGGTGGCGTTGCTCCTGCAGTACACCGCCGAGCCGGCCGCCCGTCCGGCCCGGAGCGTGTCGATTCCCCGCACCGGGCGGGCGCGCCCGGGTGCCTTGCGCGTGGCCGTGATCGGCGCCGGGCAGTTCGCGCGCCAGACGCTGTTGCCTCGTCTGGTATCGCATCGGGATGTGATCCTGCGCGCCATCGTCGGCGGCAACAGTGGGACGGGTCTCCACGACGCCCGGCGGTTCGGGGCTCACGTATATTCCACGGACGCGCAAGAGGTCCTCGAGGATCCGGACGTGGACGCGGTGGTCATCGCGACCCGTCATCACCTGCACGCCCCGCTGGCCATCGAGGCGGCCCGGCGGGGCAAGGCCGTGTTCGTGGAAAAGCCCCTGGCGTTGACTCTGGAGGATTGCCGGGCCGTCGTGGACGCTGTCACCGCGTCGGGCACCGTCCTCACCGTCGGGTTCAACCGCCGGTTCGCGCCCCTGGCAGGCCGGGCCCGACAGGAGCTGGTCGACGTCGCGGGCCCGGCCACGGCCATCTATCGGATCAACGCCGGGGCCCTTCCACCCGATCACTGGCTGCTGGATCCCGTGCACGGGGGCGGACGGATCGTCGGCGAAGGCTGCCACTTCTTCGACCTCCTCTGCTGGCTCCTCGACGAGGAACCGGTGGCCGTTCACGCGATGGCGCCCGCCGACGCGGGCGAGACTCCGCAGCAGCTGAGCGTGACCCTGCGATTCTCCCGCGGCTCGGTGGGAACGGTCGTGTACACCGCCAACGGACATCCATCGCTCCCCAAGGAGCGTCTCGAGGTCTTCAAGGGCGGCCGGGCTCTCGTCCTGGACGACTTCCGCGTCCTGACGATCAACGGAACGAAGATGCGCCGGTGGTCGGCCGAGAAGGGGTACGACGCGGAGGTCACGGCGTTCCTGCGCGCGGTGCGAGGCGAATCTCCCCTGGAGGTGACGGTACTGGACGGCGTTCGCGCCACCGCGGTGGCGCTGCGGGCGATCGAGGCAGCCGCGACGGCCACGAGGCTGGCCGTCGACTGGAGGGGCTGTCTGTGAACGCGGGGATGATCAACGTGCTGCCGTTCCTCTTTCATGACGTGTACGAGCGCGACCCCGCGGAGAGCGGGTTCCGCGGCCACGCCGCCGACCGCTACAAGCTGACGGTCGAGGAGTTCGATGTGCAACTCAGAGGTCTGGCCCGGGTGCGACGGGACCGGCCGATCCTGGTCACGGAGCTCGTACAGGATCCCCCGGGGCCGGTGCCGTTCGTCATTACGGTGGACGACGGCGGCGTCTCCTACCACACACGGGTGGCGGATCGCTTGGAGGCGCTGAGATGGCGGGGCCATTGTCTGGTCACGACGAGCTGCATCGGGCGGCCGGGATTCCTCGACAAGCGGCAGCTCCGGGACCTCGACGCCCGAGGCCACGTCATCGGTAGCCATTCCGTGTCGCACCCGGCGCGATTCGGCGCTTGCCCCTGGAGCCGGATGGTCCGCGAGTGGCGGGAAAGCCGCCAAGCTCTGGAGGACATCCTGGGTCGTGATGTGCGCATCGCCTCGGTCCCCGGTGGCTACTTCTCGCCCCCTGTTGCTCGGGCGGCCGCAGAAGCCGGGTTGAGCGTGCTCTTCACCTCCGAACCGGAAACGCGGGTCCGGCGCGTGGCCGGCTGCACGGTGCTGGGGCGGTTCACGGTGCGCCGGGGCTGCGGGCCCGACTTCGCCTTGATGCTAGGACGTTTGGAGGCCGCGCTCCTGCGACGCGAACGGCTCATCTGGAACGTGAAGAAGATTGCCAAGGCGCTCCTTGGGTCCTGCTATCCGTGGCTCGCGGGTCTGAGAGGATCGCACCATGCTTGAGGGCGCCTCGATCATCTGTTTCTCGCAGGACTGGGAGGGAGACCCGACCAGCAAGAAGCACATCATGCGGATCCTCTCCACGAAGAACCGTGTGCTGTGGGTCAACTCCGTCGGGATGCGGCGGCCCACCGCCTCGGGACGAGACTTTCGCCGGCTCGTCGCCAAACTGCGACGGACCTTGATGGGTTGCGTCGAGGTCGAGCCGAATCTGTTTGTGGCAAATCCGCTGGTGCTACCTCTGCCTGGCGTGGAGTTGGCGGAACGACTGAACGCCGCTGTCCTTGCCGGCTGGCTTCGCCGCCTCTGTCGCCGGCTCGGCATGGCGCGGCCGATCCTCTGGACCTTCTATCCCTATGCCAACCGGCTGGTGGGACGACTCGGCGAGCGGATGGTCATCTACCACTGCGTTGACGAGTACGCATCCTTTTCCGGGATGCCACGGGAAGCCGTGGTCAGGATGGAGCGGGACCTGATCCTTCGCGCACACATCGTCTTCACATCGGCCGAGCAGCTCTGCGCGGAGCGTCGGGCGGTCAACCGGAACACCTACTTCGTCCGTCACGGGGTCGATGTCAGGCACTTTTCCCGGGCGCTCGATCCCGCCACGCCTGTCCCCCAGGACATGCGGACCCTGCCTCGGCCGGTGATCGGATTCTTCGGGCTGCTGGCCGACTGGGTGGATCTCGACCTGGTGCGGGCCCTGGCCTTGGCCCGCCCGGGGTGGTCGTTCGCCCTCGTGGGGAAGATCGAAACGGACCTGGGATCGCTCGGGACGCTGCCCAACGTCCACCTGCTCGGCCAGAAGCCGTACGACTCGCTGCCAGGCTACTGTCGCGCGTTTGACGTGGGCATCATCCCGTTCCGCGTCAACGCGCTGACCGTGCGCGCGAACCCGCTGAAGCTTCGCGAGTACCTCGCGGCCGGACTCCCCGTAGTGTCCACGCCGCTCCCCGAGGTCGCGCGCTACGACGGCCTGGTCGGTCTCGCCGACAGTGCGGAGGGCTTCCTGGCCGCGATCGAGGCGGCGCTCGGTCAGCGCTCGGAGGCGATGGCCCGGCGGCGCGTGAAGGCCATGCGGGACGAAAGCTGGGCGGCCCGGGTCGAGGAATTCTCCGCCCTCATCGCTCGGACTCGGGGTGCGGCGGCATGATCGAGGTCCTCCTGCTCGCGTGCCTGCTTCTGCTGGTCTACACCCACGTCGGCTACGCCGCCGTCATCGGGTTCTGGGCCGCTCTGCGGTCGCGTCCGCCTCGCCTGCGTGACGGCGAACCGACGGTCACCGTGATCATCGCCGCCCACAACGAGGCGCCCCGGATAGCTGCGCGCCTTGAGAACCTCCTGGCTCTCGATTACCCCCACGACCACCTGGAGATTTTGCTCGGCTCGGACGGGTCAACCGACGGGACTCAGGAGCGGGCGCGCGCCTACGAGACGCGGGGAGTGACCGTCGTCGCCTTCGAGATACGCCGCGGGAAGGCCGCCGTGCTGAACGACCTCGTGCCGAAGGCGCACGGCGAGATCCTGGTCTTCGCCGACGCCCGCCAAGACTTCGAGGCCGGGGCGCTGCGCGCGCTCGTGGCGCCGCTCGCCGACCCCGAGGTGGGTGCCGTCAGCGGCGAGCTCGTCCTGAGGGCCGGCCTCGGCGGCCGAGCCGGCGTCGGGACCGGCCTGGGGTTCTACTGGCGCTACGAGAAGTTCATCCGAAAGAGCGAGAGCCGGGTGGACTCCACCGTGGGCGTCACCGGAGCCATCTACGCTATCCGCCGCCAACTCTACGAGCCCATCCCGGAGAGCACGATCCTCGACGACGTCCTGATTCCGATGCGGATCGTCCGGAAGGGATACCGGGTGGTCTTCGAGCCGGCAGCCCGGGCCTTTGACTGGGTTGCGGCCGACGCCCACCACGAGTTCGTTCGCAAGGTTCGTACCATCGCGGGGAACTTCCAGCTGCTCCGCCGGGAGCCGTGGCTCCTCAACCCGGCTGGGAACCGTTTGTGGCTCCAGACCGTCTCCCACAAGGCGCTACGCCTCCTGAGTCCGCTCTTCCTGGTCGGCGCGCTGGGGCTGAACCTCACTCTCGTCGCCCAGCCGCTCTTCCCCTGGATCCTTGCCAAACAGTGCGCCTTTTACGCGGCGGCTTTTGGAGGGTACGTACTGCGCACGGCCCGGCGACGCCCTCGCGTCCTGGGCGTTGCCTACGTCTTCTGCCTGCTGCATTGGGCTACGGTGGTCGCGTTTATCCGGATCGTCCGCGGGCGCGAGCGGGTCACTTGGGAGACCGGGACACTGAGGTCGGATGTTCCGGAGACGAGTGCGATGAGTCGGGCGGAGCCGAGGGAGACCGCATCGGGGCCCGTCTCGGTCGTCGTGCCGGTCGACGCGAGGCCTGGAGCGGGGGCATGATCGAGGGCCTCCTGCTCACGTGTCTGCTCCTGCCGGCCTATGCCTACGTCGTGTATCCAGGGCTCTTGTGGCTCCTCCGCAGGGTCACGCGCCCGCGTCCCCGTCGAGCCGGTGAACTGACCCAGTGGCCCAGCGTCAGCATCGTCGTCTCGGCCTACAACGAGGAGCACGTCATCGGCGAGCGCCTGCGGAACCTGCGTGATCTCGACTATCCTCCCGAGCGCCTCGAGTGCCTCATCGGATCCGACGGATCGACGGACCGCACCGCGGCGATCGTGGAGGCGTCCGCGGGCGGCGCGATCCGCCTCGTCGCCTTCCCCGAACGTCGGGGGAAGGCCAGCGTGCTGAACGACCTCGTGGAACGGGCCAGGGGAGACGTCCTCGTCCTCACGGACGCCAACACCTTCTTCCAGCCCGACGCCGTGCGCGCGCTGGTCACGGCGCTGTGGCGTCATCCCACGGCCTGCGCGGTCGTCGGGCGTCTCGAGCTGCGCTCGCCGACGGCCACCGGAAACCTCGAAAGCACGTACTGGTCCTACGAGACGT
>WNGI01031497.1_pt1 | contig 10095 bp, 13 predicted proteins | sample 5400621 | NCBI WGS metagenome assembly WNGI01 (sample SAMN13153374, study PRJNA577476) | soil metagenome | isolation source: 20 cm soil or saprolite under Garry oak tree replicate 1 | place: USA:California | collected 2016-06-15 | reverse complement strand
CGTCATTCATCATTTCAAGCGTAACTTTCAGGTTGCGGGCCAGCCGGGCATTCCCGTCGTGCTGGCAGACGCGAACGTTGTGGTCGCCATAAATGTGAAGCCATGCAGCTTCTAGTTCTTTGCCCTTGCGGAAAACGAAATCATTGAACGAGTAATCCGATACCGCAGGGGTGAATCCGTGCTGATCTCCATACCAATCAAGCCATAGGGCACACGGGTCTTCTCGAACCAGAGAACGGCAATCGGAAGCTGGCATCCAATCGGCGGGCACGACTTCCTCCCCGCCGCTTGCGACTGTGAACGGATCGTACGATGGAACTCCTTGGCCGACAGCCATATGGGCACTCCTCAGCGGCGCACGTTACCAGTCGTTAGCCAGAGGGGCTAGATAACGAAAGATTTGCTCTCGGAGTGCGGAGATCCTGATCGCGGCTGCGATTCTGGCGTCGCGCAAGCTCGCGCAGCAGGATAGCGCCAAGCCATCCCCGGCCTCGAACTGTGCGATTCAGGACGCGATTGCTTTTGCCGAGCGGATCATGCGGGAGATTGACAGCACGTTTGGGAAATCGTGAGTGATACCATTATTGCCTTCAAAATGACTCGCGAGCAGATTATTGGGAGTGTTGTAATTAACTTTGTCGTCGGCCTGTTCCTCATTGTCATGGGAGCAATGTTGCACACGCTCCTCAAGAGAATGTGGGAGGGGATGAAGAGACCGTCACCGTTGACGCCACAAACCAAGGGCCAATTGGTGACAAATCTTGCAATGTATGAGAATTCACTAGAGCGCCTGAATTATCTCAGCGCCCACGCGAAGGATTTGTTCTTGTATCTTATCCAGCTGGTGATGTCGGCTCTGCTTTTGTCTGTTGTAGCGTTCTGCCTATATGTGTTCAGACTGCTTATGCGTGACGCCCCATACGTGGAGTTGCCTCTCCTCCTCGTGGTGGTCCTCCTGGTTTTCGCAGGTCTGTTCTGTGGTGTGGGTCTCTGGGAAGCTGGCCGAATGTCCGACAAGAAGATAGCTGCAACCAAAGAGGGCATTCAGAAGCACATTGACGACATCAACGCCGCCCTGCACCCGCCTGATTGAGACACATTGGGAAATTCCTGAGTATAATGTCGGCCCTATGGCGAACTTTGACGCAATCGTGAAGCAACTGGAAGCGGAGCGCGACCGGATCGACTCTGCAATTCAAGCACTCCGAGGCATCGGGCAGACCTCGTCAGGAAGTCGGCCCAAGCGCCACATATCAGCAGCGGGTCGTGCTCGAATCGCGGCAGCCGCTCGTGCGCGGTGGGCCAAAGCCAAGGGCCGGCAGAAGGTCGTTCCGATCGCCCAAGCCGGCAAAGCCGGCAAGCGCACGATGAGCGCAGCGGCCCGTCGCAAGATCGCGGCTTCACAGCGGGCAAGGTGGGCGAAGATAAAGGCTGGCAAGAAGTAAAAGTGTACACGGAAGAGCAGACGTGAATGATCTTATCGTGATTTTGGATTTTTTATCGCGAGCTATTGCTCTGGTGCTGGCTATCGGCGGGTTTATTGGCTTCATATTTCGCAAGGCGGTGAGCACATGGATAGACACACGGTTCAAGGCCAAAGCGGACGCAGCACTCGAAGGATATAAAGGCCAGCTGGCAGAATCGTTGGAGGCAAAGAAGGCGGTCTTGGCACGTGAACTCGAAGAAAAGAAGGCGCAACTAGCCACCGACCTAGAGCGCGACAAACAGTTGTCTAGCGAAGCGATTCGACGAAAGGCACATCAGTTCGACAAGAACACGTCGTTCTACGAAACCTTCGATACTGAATTTGGCACAGTAATTTCTGAACTCTATGCGCTCCATTCGGATTACATAACAACGAAGGAGCACGATCCCCTAGTTATCGCCTGGAGACAAATGTGGCTGGATCGGGCCCACAAGATGTTGACTCAGGCCCACGAAAAATTGAGGTCCCAAGAACAATACATCGACTCTAGCCTGAAACTTCGAGTAGCACATCTATTTGCGGACTTGTCCACTTTTATGGCCGGTGGCGCTCGCGACAAGAAACGGCTTGATGAACTAGCTTTAGAAGTCGGTCATATAACGGCTCAATTGGTGGAATTCCTAAACGCTCATTCCTGAATGTCTCGCACAACGGCAAGGTGGGCGAAGCCAGCGAAAGCCCTGTTTTGGGTGGGTGCAGCCCGGTTCGCTTCAAGCCGCCGTACCGCGCGACGGCTTTACCTTCTTGACCATCATCTCCATGGTGATGTCCGCGAACTCCCTCGCGGTTAGAACGCGGTTGCTATACGCTAAGCCAACCCCGCCTTGCGGATACGGGACGAGGTCAAAGTGAGTCTGCTGGTGCCCGCCTTTCGCCGTCAGGCAGCGGAGTCTCTGACTGCCGGGGTCATGGTGGATGGTCGTGCTCGTGAGGCTCGGGTTCAGCCCGTGAAGCTCCACGCCAATGTGACAGCTTGTGTAGCGATCAGGACTGCCCTGCTTGGTCACATGCCCGTTCAGCCCGATTTCGGACATCCGGGCGGCATCGCTCTCCAACGCTGCGACCAACTGCGAAAAGAACTCATTCTCGCCGGATGCGACGATCATGCTGTCTTCCACAACCTTCTGTAGGCGTCCGCTCTCCTGAGACTCGGCACGCTTGTCGTTGTCCTTAATTTCCTTGATCCAGTCTGAACTCATTCGTGGAGCACCCCGGCCCCCCTATTGCCATTCGCCTCTTAAACCGATTGCCCGACAAGACTGCCAGTCAGCGCCTCGATGACCTGCCGCAGCTTTTCGTCCGACCAGTCCGCGACCTCGCTCACGTGGTAATGCGGCCAAGCCTTGGTGAGTTGCACCGACCCGTCCTCGATTCGAAACCGGAGCCGTCTCGGTGCCGCGTCGGCATCGAACGTCACCTCGCAACTCGGGCAGAGCTTCTTCGCCGCCTGAACTATCCTCGCGCTTTGCGCGCCGTAATCGTCCATCTTCGCCTCCGAATGGTTCCATTATATTGCATCATAAAATCTTGGCCATCGTAATCCCTCGTAGACAGTGGCACTATTCTGGTTTACTTCCCGGCAGAGACGAGCTACCGTAAAGCTACCGTTTAGAGAAATCTAGACCGGTCAGATTTGCCAATAACACTGGTAAAATGAAATCCGCTCTTTCTGAGTAAGTCAGGTTTAGCCCACCGTTTCAGTGGCTTAACGCTGTCTTATCAGTGGCTTCTAAAGACCACGGTACGGAGTCCCTTCTTCGGCTGCCATTCGATAGCTCGCTTAGCGAAAAGTAGCGACCAAAAATTCGGAGCTCTCCTGAAGATCACACTGGTTTACTCGGCACTACTTCTATCTGCGATTTCACGTGTGGTTTTTAACTCGTGGGTCCGGAGCACTAACTCCGGCGAGAGGACTCGCGGGGTGTTTAAAGTGGCAACGGCTGGCGGGTGCGCTTTCTCTGCCGCAAGAGCGCTTCCTCGTGCTTTCGTGGGCTTTTTTCGCGGCGAACGAGTTCGTTAGCGAGGGCGCACGAGCTAGGCAAATGCTGAGAACGCCGAGTTGACCTGCTCGCGAACCGGGTCCGAAGTGTCGTCCTCATCCGCAAGGTATGCCAGAGTGACATCCAGTGAACAATGCCCGAGCCACTTCTGAATCTGCCGGATGTTGGCGCCGTTGTGCAGGTGCGTGCTTGCGAAGGTCTTGCGGAAGCGATGAAGTTCCCACTCCCCGCATACCGCGTGGTCTTTGCAGTTTTGTTTCTTCCTCTCGCCAACGTTCTTGCAGTGACCGCAGTTCAACTCGGCGCGGTAAGCAAGATTTTTCAGGACACGGAGGAAGTGCCCTTCCATGCCGCCCTGACCGTTTGGGAACACATATTGCGTGTGCCCGTTGCCGGCTTGATACTTCTTGAGGGCCGCGATCAGGTGATCCGGCAGCGGAACTGGGCGGGATTTGCGGTTCTTCGTGCTGGCCCCCTGTTGGTGAAGTCAATATCGCGCCACATTAGCCGGGCGACCTCACCCTCGCGACCGCCGGACCCGGGGAAAAACTGAAACAGCAGCCACTCCCGTTCGTCTGCTGCCTTGAACAGCTTGGCAAGTTCGTGCGGCTGGTACTTTTTGACGGGCTTCTCGTCAAAGCTTGGCCATTCGTGCTTCGGGACAATGTCCTTGATGCCGTTGGCGCGGAGGAAGGAGTTAACTGCCTCAAAGTGATTGAAAACGGTGCGGTCTGCGAACTTCTGCCTTTTGAGGAAGCCCCTGAAATCTAACATGTCGCGGGTCTCAATCTGGTCCATGAAGATCTTGGTGCAGGACTGGCCGAATAACTCTAGGGTCCGCTTGCGGCTGCTGTACGTTTTGGGAGCCTTGCCGTCCTTAGCATCGCTTAGGTAAACGGAAATTGCGGCGCTGACCGTTACGCGGTGCTTGTCCTTGCCCTCCCCTTTGACCTCCAGCCCGGCTGCGATTGCTTCTAAAGCTTTCTCGCGGCGGTTCAGGGCTGCGACCGCCACATCGGCGTCCTGGCCCACGTCCTCAAACCGCTTCCTGCCAGACTCGTACCAGCTGACCTTGTACCGGGCTTCGGGGTGGTGCTTCTCCTTACCCACGGCGAGCACGTGGAGCGGCTTGATTCGGCCATTGGCCTTCACGACGGGCTTGGCGTAAGCCCATTTCCCGTCGGGCCTCTTGTAATGGATGTACAGCGTTGCGGTCTTGTTCGCCACGTTCGGCCCTACTATTACTGGGTCGAACGATACCTTACAGAAGAGAAAAGTAAAGCGAATAGTAAAAAACGGACGTAACCTTGGTAATTACAGGGAAATTTCTGTAATGGCGGAGAGGGAGGGATTCGAACCCTCGATACAGGTGTTAGCCCGTATAACGGTTTAGCAAACCGCCGCCTTCAGCCTCTCGGCCACCTCTCCTCAAGGACTTGCGGTGTCGCCATTGTAGCAGTGTGGGGAGTTTTGTGGGGATCGTGGTTGAAACATCTCCAGCTTGCGGAACGCTTCGGCTTGTGTTCTGGCGTCGGATGAACATAGGGCATTGTCGGAGTGATCGACGACTGTCCAAGATACCAAGCTCTTTATCCGTATCCTTGCGCATCGGGCCTACAAACATGACATCGATGATGAAAACGGCCGTACAGCCCTGAGTTCCACACTCCGTTTGTCTGCAGCTATACGGATTTAGAATTCGACGGCACGTTAAACGCGCGGACACTGAGATTGAACTAGCAATAAATACAGGATGAAACTAGCGCCACTCATTGCTGTAATAGACCCAGACGGTGCAGGAGGTCGCCAAACCGCGGATCCGAGCGTAACGGTTCGAACCCGGGCTCAACCGCCAAAGTACCAATCCAGTAATCGCGTTCGTCGCAAGCTTTGCCCAGCCACAGGAATGCCTGGTCATTGTGACCGAGTCCGGCATGGACCAGAGCAGCAGCACATCGCGCAACTCGCGGTCGTAACTCGCCGCCCAGAGGTGCTGATCGGTCGCCGCGTCCACCAGTTGTGCTGTGATCCGTACGCGATTGCCGGAGCGCACCACTGAGCCTTCCACCACGGCGTCGACGTTCAGTTCGCGGCCAATCTGCGGCAGTGTTTTCTTTGTGTCCTTGTACTGCATGATGGAAGTCCGCGAAATCACACGCACGCCGCTAAGCTGTGCCAGGTTAGTAATCAGCTCATCAGTCATGCCATCAGCAAAGTAGTCCTGCCCCGGATCACCGGAAAGATTTTCCAGTGGCAGCACCGCGATGGAGTGAATCGGACGATTGCTATAGCGCCGCAACCACTCGCGTGAACCGGCGACGTCGAAACCCAGGATGGCTCCCAACACAAGCGCACAGCCGGCCAGTCCCGCTAGGACACTAATGAGAAATCGGCGCATGCGACTTTCGGGTTTCGAGATCCCTTGTTGTACTCGCAGATCGGGATCTGCAAGCCCCGCGTTTTCCGTCAATGCAGCGCTTGCGGTAATTGGAGCTATGAAGCGGTAACCGCGGCGGGGCAGGGTCTCAACGAAGCGCGGGCTCTCCGAAGAATCACCCAAGGTTTCGCGAAGCCGCCCCATCGCGCTGTAAAGCCCCTGGTCGAATTCGACGTAGGTGTTGGCAGGCCACACGCGGGCGCGCAGCTCGTTCCGGGTCACAATCTGGCCGGGCTTTTCTAGAAGAATCTGCAGAACCTTGAAAGGCTGATCCTGGAGTTTGACCTTCACGCCCTGCTTATGAAGCTCGGCGGCGTCCATGTCGAGCTCAAAGACGCCGAACTGGATCAGTCTGCGGGCAGGGACAGACGAAAGCATGGCACGGCGCGAAAGTGTAGCACGGCCTGCAATCCCGCGCCAGACAAGGGCGTAAGCGGTTCTGAGAACAAGGCTTGAAGCGTCAGACACGCGTTAGTTGACGGCGGCGGCCTTTGCGTCTAATTTCGCCGCGCTCGCAAAGAATGGGAGGACTGAAATCGTACCTGTGCAGCTTGCGATGAACTTGAACACCTGAGGAGGAGAAAACCAATGAGAAGCCACCTACTGATGACTAAAATGGCCCCGATCATCATGGCAGCGCTGTGTCTTGTTCTTGCCCCCGCTGCTAATGCCTGTCCCACGCAGTCGGCAGCCGCCCGCCTGAACGCACTGAGGATGTCGGCCATGCTCCGCCCGGTGCCGGCGCGGGGTGCCGCAACACAAGCCACCGGCAACAATAATGGCGGCGTCCACAGCCCCGCCATCGTTGGCATGTGGGAGGTTACGCTTTTTGCCGGGGGAGCGGTTTACGACCATGCTTTCCAACAGCTCCATGCCGATGGCCTCGAAATGCAGAACAGCGGCATTGTCCCTCCGCTCTTTGACAATGTCTGCTGGGGATTGTGGCAGCAGATTAATGCAAGAACTTTCAAGCTGAAGCACTTTGGATGGACCTTCGACGCTGATGGCAACAACACAGGAACGTTTCTGCTGACCGCGACTATCACGGTAACTGCTGGCGGAAACAATTACAGTGGAACGTACGGGCCAAATTGATCCTAGCCAGCACGTCACCGGGACCATGTCGGCAACGCGCCTCACACTCGATTAATTAGCCGTAAGAAACGAGGTCTCGAATTAGACCGAAAAGCTCCAGCGCCGAACCTCGGGAAGTGAGTGCTGGCAGAGCTGAAATGAATTACCTCCCGAATAGGAGGCGCAAACGATGCAGCGCAACACTCTCGTTACCTTAATGCTCGTGATAGCTGCAGCTCTGCTGGCGATAGGCCTCTTCGCAGCTGGATCGATATGGAGAGGCCGAGCTTCTCCAAAGCCATCAGTCACGGGCAAGGTGCAGCCCTCTTCTCTCTGGGAAACGCGTCCCTCACCGGCAACGGAATTCTGTGCGTTGTGCGTCGAGCAACGCAGGGAAAGCTGAGAGCGCGCGTCCGCCAAGAGAGAGGGGACCGAGGTCGGCTTCCTAGGCGGGCTGATCGGAATGGGCGCACCAGTTGGGCAGCGAAGCTCAGCACAAACGTAAACGGTGTTGTCATTAAAAAAAAGCCGCCGGAAGGTTCCGGCGGCTTGTTCTGACTCAGGAACAGTGCTTAGTAGGCCCAGCCGCGAGTACCGCGGAAATTCGCCTGGTAGCCTGTCTGGTAGCCACGCATGTATTGGTCCTGATAAGCGTACTTGTCTCCATACGACCTGTTATATCCGCGGTCGGAGTGATTGCCATTCCGCGGATTCGGATTGAACGGTTTGTTCTGCGCTACGTCCCTGCGAGCTTGGTTTGAGCCGTCCTGATAGCCGATGTTGTAAGAGCTGCCGCCGTAGCCGCCTCGGCCATAGACTCCGCCTGGATATCCGTAGCCATAATTGCCGGTCGGGTAACCGTATGAGCCGCCGCGGTTGTAGTAGCCGTCATCGGCATCGTGGTCATTGTGACGCTGGTGCCACCAGCCGCCATTGTTGTTGTAGCCGTCATCGGCATCATGGTCATTGCGGCGCCGCTGCCACGATCCGCGATTGTAGCCGTCGTCGCGATCGTGGTCTCCATCGCCACGCCAGCGGCGATTATGATCGCGGTCCCGATCCCGGTCGCGGTCACGATCACGATCGCGGTCGTGATGGCGGTCGCGGCGGTTATGGTCATCATCGTCGTGATCGCGAGCCAGGGCGAGTCCGCTGAACGCTAGCGTCGCCGCCAACGCCAATGCTGCCATCCTGAATCTCTTCATAAGTCCTCCTACCGGGTTACCTGGCTTGGAAGGCTCTTTCGCCTGGCCCCCCTGTCGCTGCCTGTCCCGGTCCACTGAAACTGTGATGCAGGAGAAAACACGATTTGATGTCTTAAGTTTCGCAGAACCCATTTATTTTCTGAAACTTAAGGTAACCTTAAATGCTGGGATCGGCACCGCTACAATCGGATGTTAGACTGGCGCTCCTAAGTACGGGAGAGAGTTATGGATGTCGGGAAAGTAGGGGTTGTGGGTGCTGGAACGATGGGCAACGGGATCGCCCACGTATTCGCCCGCAGCGGATTGCAGGTTATTTTGTCCGACATAGAACCGAAGTTCCTTGATCGTGCGATTCAGACCATTGAGAAAAATCTGGAGCGGGAGGTCGCGAAGAACAAGATCACAGCGGCGGATAAGAGTGCAGCCCTGGAAAGGATCGTGACAACAGTCGAGCGGGCCAAACTTGCTGAGTGCGATTTTGTGGTCGAAGCGGCCACAGAAAAGTTTGAGATCAAAGCGGAACTATTTCGCGATCTCGACCGCATCTGTCGCCCTGAGGTCATTCTTGCCTCGAACACTTCTTCTATTTCAATCACGAAACTGGGAGCGCTGAGCAAGCGACCCGTTGGCATGCATTTTTTCAATCCGGTGCCAGTGATGAAATTAGTCGAGGTGATTCGCGGCCTGGCGACTTCCGATGAGACGTTTCAGGCGGTGCGTGCGCTCGCAGTCAAGCTGGGGAAAACACCAGTCGAGGTAAATGACGCCCCAGGGTTCGTCTCCAATCGCGTGCTGATGCCGCTGTTGAACGAAGCCATGTATGCGGTGATGGAAGGTGTAGCCACTGCAGAGGCAGTCGACGAAGTATTCAAACTTGGTATGGCGCATCCCATGGGGCCGCTGACCCTGGCGGATTTTATCGGCCTCGATGTGTGTCTAGATATCATGCACGTGCTACATCAGGGCTTGGGCGATCCCAAGTATCGGCCGTGTCCGCTGCTGATCAAAATGGTGGATGCTGGTTGGCTGGGGAGGAAGAGCGGGAGAGGATTCTACAAGTACTCAGAGAGTTGATGGTCGAGAGTGGCCCTTCTGGCAGACTGCTAATCGGGGGCAGTCCCAGAGCGGGAACGGCGATATCATGCGGGACTGCGCAACGCGTAAATAGCTTCGGACTGGCAGACACCCCGTCCCACAATGCCGACGCCCGCTGGGCACTTGAATGGCGCAACCCTACTCGGGCGATCAGTGCTATGCTTTGGCCTTCCGTCACGGCAATTCGTGCGCGTCCGCATGAACAGGATAGAGGCTCGCATCGGGAGGTGCTCAATGGCTGTTAGGCTTGAACATGCGAATCTCACTGTACGCGATATCGATGGGATGATCCGATTTCTGCAAACTGCCTTCCCCGAATTCAGAGTGCGCGGCGAAGGCAAAAATCGCGATGGCGGCCGATGGGTGCATGTCGGCACGGATCAAACTTATATCGCGTTGAGCCCAGCAAAGCGGGAGCCGGAGCAACACTGGATGCCATATCAAGGCGCGCCCGGTGTGAATCATCTTGCTTATGAAGTGGATGACGTTGAGGCCTTGTGTCAACGAATGATGTCAGCCGGATACCAGGACTCCACGCCACCGAACGCGCATCCCTACCGCAAGCGCCGGTATTTCTACGATCCGGAGGGCAACGATTGGGAGTTCGTCGAGTACCTCTCTCAGGAGTCCACTCAGCGCAACGATTACACGTTGCCGGATCGATAGGCACGTGCTCGTACCAGCGAGCGATGAAGCCGGCCTGAAGCGAAACCAAAAATGGGGACTGCGACGGTGAGACAATAATTGTTGTAAACAAGGCGGGCGCGATTACACCAGCGATTTCGGGGTTACTGGTGA
>WNGI01019581.1_pt1 | contig 10095 bp, 9 predicted proteins | sample 5400621 | NCBI WGS metagenome assembly WNGI01 (sample SAMN13153374, study PRJNA577476) | soil metagenome | isolation source: 20 cm soil or saprolite under Garry oak tree replicate 1 | place: USA:California | collected 2016-06-15 | reverse complement strand
GACCGACCCGGACGGGTCCGCTACTTCGGTCCCGAGGAGGCTTTCTATCCGCGCTTCGTCCTGGCGGCGATGGACGCCCTCGGCGTGCGCCGTGCCCACATCGCCGGGCAGTCCATGGGTGGAGCGATCGCCTTCATGGCCGCGGTGAGCGCGCCCGAGCGCGCACGCTCGCTGGTGCTCGTGGCGCCCGGCGGCCTCGGACGGGACGTCGCGTTCTTCCTGCGCGCGTGCGCGATCCCAGGGTTCGGTCTCCTCGCCCGAATGCCTCGCCCTCGGACCGCGGCCCGAGACGTCCTCGCGACGTGCTTCTACGACCCGGGGCGCATCTCGCCCGAGCTCGTCGAGGAGGCGGCACGCTACGGCAACGCGTCGTTTCCGGAGTTCGTCCGCGCGCTTTCTGCCGGCGTCGGCCTCCGCGGCGTGCGCGCGTCCATCCGCGAGGCCTGGCTCGGTCGCGCCGCCGCGTATGGCGGCCCGGTGCTGATTACCTGGGGTCGCGAAGACCGTGTGCTTCCGGTGCATCACCTCGCCGACAGCGCGCGCGCGTTCCCCCAGGCCGAGATCCGCATCGTCGAGCACTGCGGGCATCTCTTGATGGCCGAGCGTCCAGATGAATTCCTCGCCGCGGTCGTCCCGTTCGTGGCCCGGGCGGAGGAGGCCGTCGCGGCCTGAGCCCGGCACCGAAATGGCACCATGGAAGGTGAATGAAGGCGGGCATCCGTCCCGATACCGGGGTCACCACCCCTAACGCGAAGCTTCGCATCACCGCTCTGGAGATCGTCGCCGACTACCGGCTCGCCGTTCGGAGTCGCGCGGCGAGCGAGCTGTCGCGACGCGAGGTCCTCGTCGGCAAGGCCCCCTTCGGCATCTCCGGGGAAGGAAAGGAGATCGCGCAGCTCGCCATGGCGCGGGCCTTTCGGCCGGGTGACTGGCGCTCGGGGTACTACCGCGATCAGACCTTCATGTTCGCGGTCGGGCTCGCCGACCTCGCGCAGTACTTCGCGCAGCTCTACGCCGACCCGGACGTGGTGCGCGATCCGAACTCGGCCGGCCGGCAGATGCTGAGTCACTTCGCGACCCGAACGCTCGACGGGACGGGCCAGTGGAAGGATCTCCTCGCGACCGGCCAGTCGGCATCGGATCTCTCGCCGGTCGGCGCGCAGATGCCCCGCGCCGTCGGACTCGCCTGGGCGTCGAAGCTCTACCGCGAGTCGCCGGCGCTTCGCGAGGTCGCGCGTGGCTTTTCGCGGAACGGCGACGAGGTGTGCTTCGCGACGATCGGGAACGCCGGGACGAGCGAGGGCCCCTTCTGGGAGAGCCTGAACGCGGTCGGAGTCCTGCAGGCGCCGCTCGTCATCTCGATCTGGGACGACGGCTACGGCATCTCCGTCCCCAACGAGCTGCAGACGACCAAAGGCTCGATCTCGAAGCTGCTCGAGGGATTCCGCCGCGACGACGGCGGGCGCGGCTACGACCTCTACGCGGTCAAGGGCCACGAGTACCTCGCGTGCTGCGACGTTTACCAGATGGCCGTGGCGCGCGCGCGCCGCGAGCACATCCCGGCGGTCGTGCACGTCGTCGAGATGACCCAGCCCCAGGGGCACTCGACGAGCGGCTCGCACGAGCGGTACAAGTCGAAGGAGCGGCTGCGGTTCGAGATCGAGTTCGATCCGATCCGGCGCATGCGCGACTGGATGCTGCGCGAGGAGCTCGTCGACGCCGCGACGCTGGACCAGTACGAGCGAGCCGACCGTGTCGAGGTCGAGCGCATCCGCGAGCAGGCGTTCGAGGCGTATCAGGCGCCGATCCGCGCTGAGCGCGAACGCGCGCTCACCGTCATCGAAGCGGCCCAGCAAGAGTCCGCGGTCGATCTCGCGGCGATCATCGCGGAGCTGCGCGCAGCCGAGGAGCCGACTCGGCGGCTCGTCGCGGCAACCGCCGCGCGTGCCCTCGCCGAGCTGCGCCGGAGCGACGGCCCCGCGCGCGCCGAGCTCGCGGCGTTCGTCGAGGAGTATCGAGCCGAGAACGAGCAGCGCTTCAACTCGCAGCTCTACAGCCGCTCGACGGACTCGCCGCTCCGCGTCGGCGCGCTGCCGCCGCGGTACGAGGAATCGGCCGCGACGGTCGACGGGCGGATCGTGCTGCTGCGCTGCTTCGACGCGAACCTGGCGCGCGACCCGCGGATCGTCATCCTCGGCGAGGACGTTGGGAAGCTCGGCGACGTCAACCTGGTGTTCGAAGGCCTGCAGGCGAAACACGGTGAGCAGCGTGTCGTGGACACCGGGATCCGCGAGGCCACGATCATCGGCCAGGGGATCGGCGCGGCCCTCCGCGGCCTCCGTCCGGTCGTCGACATCCAGTACGTGGACTACCTGCTATATGGCCTCGAGGTCGCATCCGACGATCTCGCGACGCTGCACTGGCGGACGGGCGGAGGGCAGAAGGCGCCGGTGATCATCCGCACGAAGGGCCACCGCCTCCAGGGGATCTGGCACACCGGATCGCCGATGGCGATGATCCTCTCGACCCTCCGCGGGCTGCACGTCGCCGTGCCGCGAGACATGACTCGTGCCGCCGGCTTCTACAACACGCTGCTCCGTGGGGACGATCCCGGGATCGTCATCGAGGTCCTCTCGGGCTATCGGGTCAAGGAGCGCGTGCCCGAGAACGTCGGCGAGCTCACGGTTCCGCTCGGCTTCCCGGAGACGATCCGCGACGGCGGGGACGTCACTCTCGTGACGTACGGCGCGCTCTGCCGCATCGCCGAGGAGGCCGCGGGGGACCTCGCCCGGATGGGCATCGAGACCGAGATCATCGACGTGCAGACGCTCCTGCCGTTCGACCGCGAGCACGCCATCGGCGAATCGGTCCAGAAGACCGGTGCTCTGCTCGTCGTCGATGAGGACGTTCCCGGCGGGGCGAGCGCCTACATCCTCCGCGAGGTCCTCGAGGTGCAGGGCGCGATCGATCATCTCGACGTCGGAGCACGCACCCTGACCGGCACGGCGAACCGCGTCGCGGTCGGCAACGACGGCGACTATTTCTCGAAGCCCAATCGCGAGGACATCGTCGCGGCGGTCTACGCGATCATGCGCGAGCGACGCCCGCACGACTTCCCGCCGATCGCGCCGCCGGTCCGCCGGTGACCGTCAAGACGAACGTCCAGGCGGTGCACGACACGCTGCTCGAGGAGTTCCGCCGTGACGAGCGCCTCATCCTCCTCGGCGAGGACGTCGGCGTCCGCGGCGGCGTGTTCCGCGTCTCGGACGGCTTCATCGAGGAGTTCGGGGCGGACCGCATCATCGATACGCCCGTCGCCGAGTCGAGCATCGTGGGGGTCGCGATCGGCGCGGCGATCGGCGGGCTCCGCCCCATCGCCGAGATGCAGTTCGCCGATTTCCACGCGCCGGCGTTCGAGCAGATCGTGGACGAGGCCGCGCGGATGCGCTACCGCTCGAACGGAGCGTTCGGTGTCCCGATGGTCATCCGCATGCCCTGGGGCGGCGCGATCCGCGGCGCGCTGTACCACTCGCAGTCCGTCGAAGCGTTCTACGCCCATGTTCCCGGCCTGAAGGTGGTCGTCCCTTCGACGCCGCACGACATCACCGGGATGCTCCGGAGCGCGATCCGGGATCCCGACCCGGTGATCTTTCTCGAGCACAAGGCGACGTACCGCGCCGTGAAGGGTGAGGTCCCCGACGGCGACTACGCCGTTCCACTCGGCCCGGCCGACGTGAAGCGCGAAGGCACCGACATCACGGTCTTCGCCTACGGGCTCATGCTCCACCACTCGCTCGCCGCGGCCGAGACCCTCGCCGGCGAGGGGATCTCGGTCGACGTCGTGGACGTGCGCAGCCTCCGACCGCTCGACGGCGAGACGATCCTCCGGGAAGCGCGGAAGACCGGGAAGTGTTTGATCGTGTATGAGGACAACCGCCTGTTCGGCGCCGGGGCGGAGATCGCCGCGTTGATCGCCGAAGAGGCGTTCAGCGACCTCGATGCGCCGGTGATGCGCCTCGGCGGCCCCGAGGTGCCCGCGATGCCGTACAACAAGCCGCAGGAAGATTGGTTCATGCCTGATCCAGCGAAGATCGCGGCGAAGATGCGCGAGCTCGCCGCGTACTAGGGGTAGAGACATGGCCTACGAGCTCAAGATGCCCAAGCTCGGCGAGTCGGTCACCGAAGGCACGATCGGGAAGTGGCTGAAGCAACCGGGCGAGAAGGTCAACAAGTACGACCTGCTCGTCGAGGTGCAGACCGACAAGGTGAACACCGAGATCCCTTCGCCGGTCGCCGGGACCCTCAAAGAGGTGAAGGTCCAGGAGGGCCAGACGGTACCGATCGGGACCCTCCTCGCCATCTTCGACACCGCCGACGGCGAGGCCGCGGCGACCGCTCCGTCGGCGCCGCCGCAGCCGCAAGCAGCCGCCCCCGCGGAGCCGCCCGCAGCGGCAGCGAAGCCACGGGACACGCGGGTGCCCGCGGCGGAGGCGCCGTCCCCGCGTGCTCCGGCCGCCCCGGCGGCGACCGCCGAGGGTCCGGATCTCTCCGATGTCCGGGCGACGCCGGCGGTCCGCAAGCTCGCCGGCGAGAACGGCATCGACATCTCGCAGATCGAGGGGACGGGACTCGGTGGGCGCGTGTCGCGCAAGGACGTCGAGGACTTCATCGCCCAGCGGCAGAGCCAGCAGCAGGCGGCGCAACGCGTGGTGCCCGCGACGGCGTCCGCCCAGCAAGCGACGCCGGCACGGCCGGCGCCGACGCCGTCACTCGCGGGCGACGAGCTGGTGCCGCTCACGCAGATGCGGCGCGCCATCGCGAACAACATGGTCCAGGCGTGGAGCGCGCCGCACGCGCACGCGGTCATGGAGGTCGATGTCACCGAGCTCATGAAGTACCGCGAAACGGTGCGTCACCAGTTCCAGGATCGGGAAGGCTTCGACCTGTCGCCGGCGGCGTTCATCGCGAAGGCGGTCGTCGAGGCTCTGCGGACGGTGCCTCAGGTGAACACGAGCTGGACCGACCAGGGGCTCACGCTCCACAAGGAGATCAACCTCGGGTATGCCGTGGCGCTCGGGGCGGACGGACTCATCGTGCCGGTCATCAAGGACGCCGACGGGAAGAGCCTCGCCGGACTCATGCGCGCGATCCGCGACGTCGTCGACCGCGCGAAGGCACGCCGGCTCACGCTCGACGATCTTACCGGCGGGACCTTCACCTTGAACAACACCGGCCCCCTCGGCACGATCATCTCGAGCCCGATCGTTCCGCCGGGACAGGCGGCGATCCTCTCGAGCGAGTCGATCCAGAAGCGCCTGGTCGTCCTCGAGGACGACGCGATCGCGATCCGCCAGCGGATGAACATCGTCATCGGGTTCGATCACCGCGCGATCGACGGATCGACCGCGGCGGCATTCCTCTCCGCCGTCCGCGAATGGCTGCAACGCGTCGGTCCCTCGGTGACGGTCTACTAGTGCACCAGCCCTCCTCCGGCCCGGGGGCGTTCGCCCCCATCAGGTTCGAAATTCCCGGCGAGGTGGAGCGCCCGCGCTCCCGCGGACGCAGCGAGGCGAACACGGCCGTGCCGATCGATCGGGCACGCCCGGAGTGGCTGAAGGTCCGCCTCCCGATGGGGCCCGAGTACGAGAACCTCCGCAGGCTCATGCGTTCGAAATCGCTCCACACCGTCTGCGAAGAGGCCCACTGCCCGAACATGGCCGAGTGCTGGGGCGCCGGAACGGCGACCTTCATGATCCTCGGCGACACGTGCACCCGCTCGTGCGGTTTCTGCGCGGTGAAGACCGGCCGGCCGGGGATCGTCGACCTCGAAGAGCCCGAGCGGGTCGGTGCCGCGGTCGCGCAGATGGCGCTCGGTCACGCGGTCGTCACGAGCGTGAATCGCGACGAGCTGCGCGACGGCGGAGCGTCGCTCTTCGCGGCGACGATCCGCGAGATCCGCCGGCAATCGCCGGGCACGACGGTGGAGGTGCTCATCCCGGACTTCACCGGCGATCCCGCCGCCCTCGATGTCGTGCTCACGGAGCGTCCGGAGATCCTGAATCACAACGTCGAGACGGTCGAGCGCCTCTACCCTCGGGTTCGGCCGCAGGCCCGCTACCCGCGATCGCTTGGCGTCCTCCGCCACACCACCGAACGCGCCCCCGACGCACCTTCCGATCGAGCGGTACTGGACGCCGGCGGAGTTCGCCGCGCTCCGCGACGAAGGCATGGGCATGGGCTTCCGTCACGTGGAGTCCGGGCCGCTGGTGAGGTCCTCGTATCACGCGGAACGCCACATCCGGCCGGACCAGCGGGTGTCCGCGTGAGCGGCGCGCTGCACACGACCTGGTTGGGCCGGGTCCCGTACCTCGACGCCTGGCGGCTCCAGGAGGCCGTCGCGGCGCGCGTTCGCTCGGGCGAGGCGGAGCGGCTCCTGCTCCTCGAGCATCCGCCCGTCTACACCATCGGGCGGCGCGGGACCACCGACCACCTCCTCGTCGGCCCCGACGTGCTTCGCGCCGCGGGCGCATCGGTCTACCGGGTCGATCGTGGCGGCGACATCACCTTCCACGGGCCCGGGCAGCTCGTCGGATATCCGATCACCCGTCTCGGCGAGAACGACGACCTCGTTGGCTACGTCCGCGCGATCGAGCTCGCGCTCGCCGACGCGCTCGCGACTTATGGAGTCGCCGCGCGGAGCGAGCGCGGCAAGACCGGGGTGTGGGTCGACCTTCCGGACGGCCGGCCCGCGAAGATCGCGGCGATCGGGGTGCGCGTCTCGCGGGGCGTCACGACCCACGGCTTCGCGCTGAACGTTTCGACTGACCTCGCGGGCTTCGAGCGCATCATGCCGTGCGGTTTCGTCCACGAGGTCGCCTCGCTCGAGCGGCTCGGCGTGGCAGCGGACGTGCGCGAGGTCGCTGACCGTTGCGCGCTGGCCCTCGCCGGGCGTCTGGGCCGCGAGGCGGTCGCCGTGGTGTCGATCCCGTCGCCGCGGGAGGCGGAGATACCCGCGGACGCGCCTGTTCGGTCCGCCGTGGACCTCCTTGCGGAGGCCGTCCCCACCTAAGTCATTCGTTCGCGGGCGCGGTCTCCTGCATTTGCGGTAGTCGACGTTCATACGCGTGCTGGGTCATGGGAGAGGCGTCCCCCGTCGGAGTTACCGAACGCCCTATGGAGACACGATTCGGCGTGCCATAACGTTCCTCGCGTGGCGGTGGGTATGTTCGGGAAGGCGACGATCACGCAGACCATCGGAGGCGCGGAGCCGATGGTGCAGCTCGACGCCGCGGCGATCACCCAGCGGATCGGGTCGATCAGCCACCCCGAGAAGAAGCCAGAGCCGGTCTACCGACCGATCACCGGACGTCCCGAGCCGGCTGAGCCCCGCTGGCGCAGCTACCTCCGTCCCCGCGTCACGCCGTAGCGCGGTCGCCCGTCTCCTAACCGACGCGCGCCCCGCGGTGGTAGACGCGCCAGACGCGCCAGAGCGCCGCGGGATCGGCCAGCGGATCGCCGTGCACGAGAACCACATCCGCCGGACCGCCTACCGCGAGGTTGCCCGCGTCGCGTAGGCCGAGCAGCTCCCCACCGATCCAGGTCGCGGACGCGAGTGCCTCGTGGGGCTCGAGTCCGGCGCGGACGAGCATCTCGACCAAGCGGCCGCCGTCCGTCGAGGCGAAGCCGACGAAGCTTTCGAGCACGCCGAGCGTCGGAACGAGCGCGGTCCGGCCGGCCATGCGTGCCGCGGTCGTCGCGTCGACGCCGAAGCCGTGCTCGACCGAATCGACGCCGGCGGCGACCGCGACCGCTGCGCCCTTTCCCTGCGCGTGAGCCGTGATGCGCTTCCCGCGCGCATGGACCGCCTCAACAGTCGGGGTGAGCTCGTCGGCGGTGAAGGTGACCTCGTCACCGGTGCGCCCGGTGTCGGCCGCGATCTTCACCAGATCCGCCCCCGCGTCCATCTCTGCGACCGCGGCGTCGCGGAGCTCGTCGCCGGAATCGACGAAGACGACGAAGGGCGGGAACTTGTCGCGTCGCGCGAGCCACGTCCCGGCCGCGAGGATCTGCGGGGCGTCGGTACGTCCGCGAACGCGATCGCGGATCCGAAGGTTCAGCCGGTGTGGCGCTCCGACGTCGCGAGCGGTGAGGATACCCATGCGCGCGAGCGCGCGCGACGCGTCGTCGCCCCGCGAGAGCAGCTCCGCTTCGGGATCTCCGAAGCGGGCGAGCCAGTTCGCGCCACCCTGACCGGTGAAGTGCGCGTGGCAATCGACGAGTGCGGGAACGATCGTGGCGCCCGATGCGTCGACGGTGTCGGCATCAGTCGCATCCGGCGCGCCGTCGCTCGGGCCGAGGTAAGCGATCCGGCCATCGCGCATGAGCAGGGACATCCCGCGCTGGAGCGTGGCCGAGCGCCCGTCGGCGAGGGCCGCCCCGCGCAGGAGCGTCGCGGCTATCGAGCGCTCTTCCGGCCGATGGAGCGGATGAAGCCTTCGATCGGGATCGCGCTCAGCGTCTCGATCTGCACCGTGCCCCGGGCGCCAAGCCCGACCGACACCCGTGCGATGGTCTCGCTGTCCTTCGCCTCGACGATGTTCACGAAGTCGTAGCGCCCGAGCGTCGCGTACTGGGCCACGACCCGCGCGCCGAGCGCCTCGATCTCTTTGTTCACTTCCTTGATCCGTCGGGGATTCGCCTGCAGCGTCTTGACCCCCGCGGCGGTGACCCTCGTGAGCAGAACGTACGTGGCCATGACATCTCCCTCGGTCCCATACTCGGACGCGAGCATATGCCGACGTTCTCGCGCACTCAGGCAGAGGCGATCCTTCCCAAAGTGCGTCCGCTCCTCGAGGATCTTCAGCGACGCAAGGCCGCTTACGATCGCCGCGCGACCGATCCGGTCGCGCAGGAGATCAATGCGCTCCTGCTCGAGATCGCGCGGCTCGGCGCCGAGGTGAAGGATCCCGACCGCGGGCTCATCGACTTCCGGACGACGCGCCGCGGCCGCGAGGTCTATCTCTGCTGGCAGCTCGGCGATGGGGACCGCATCAGCTACTGGCACGATCTCGAGGCCGGATTCGCGGGAAGGACGCTCATCGAGGACTAGGACCTCGTCCTATAGACACGGCGTTCGCGATTTGTCTCAGTCTCGCCCTTGGACGACCACGAGCTCGCATGGGCCGCGGGATTCTTCGACGGCGAGGGCTGGGCCGCCGCGAAGGAGCGAGGCGTCCAGGCGCGGATCAACCAGGCCGGCCGCGATGGAGCGCCCGACGTCCTCGTGAGGTTCCGACGGATCGTCGGCGTCGGCCGGCTCAAGGGACCGGTCCTCGAGGAAGGGAAGCAGCCGCTCTACTACTGGGAGGCGACTTCGCGACCGGATCTCGCCCGAGTCGCCGAGCTGATCGGACCCTGGCTCTGTCCGGTCAAGCGAGCCGAGCTCGAGTCGGCTCTTGGGTGCGCCCTCGCGCCGGTCGTCTGGCCCGGCTCGATGAGCCAGGAGCTGGCGTGGGCGGGTGGCTTCTTCGACGGCGAGGGGAGTACGTACCTTGAGAAGCATCGTACCCACGCGAACCACTTCTACCCGGTGCTCCACGTAACCCAGGCATCGGACGACGACGTCGCTCCTGAGCTCATCCGGTTTCGCAGCGCGATCGGTCACGGCGCGATCTCGGGGCGAAACCGGCCAAAGCCACCGCGAAAGCCATACCGACGCTGGCGAGCGGTGACCCCCGCGAAGGTTCTCCTGGCGCTTCACCTCCTCTGGCCATTCCTAGGCGGCGTGAAGCGAGATCAGGCTCAGAAGGTGATGCGAGTGATTCATGCCCAGCCCGATCTCGTCCGAGGGAACCCGACCTTCGGTCCGGCGGGCGCGCGCTACTGCTTGCGCGGTCACGACAAATGGACCGCACGCGTGCGGCCGTATATGCCGCGAGGGCGTGACAATGGTGCGTCGGATCGGCGTCAGTGTCTTGAGTGTGTCCGCGACGCTGCGCGGACGAGGCGAGCGGCGCGACCGCCTGAGTAAACTGCTAGGAGACTACTTGTTGAAGTAGACCTTGTTCATCTCGATGTAGTTCTTCCACTTGTCGG
>WNGI01007333.1_pt1 | contig 10095 bp, 10 predicted proteins | sample 5400621 | NCBI WGS metagenome assembly WNGI01 (sample SAMN13153374, study PRJNA577476) | soil metagenome | isolation source: 20 cm soil or saprolite under Garry oak tree replicate 1 | place: USA:California | collected 2016-06-15 | reverse complement strand
GTGCGCCCGGCGATCAACACGGGCCTTTCGGTGTCCCGGGTCGGCGGCGACGCCCAGATCAAGGCGCTGAGCAAGGTGACCGGGAGCCTCAAGCTCGACCTCGGCCAGTTCCGCGAGCTTGCCGCGTTCGCGCAGTTCGGGTCCGACCTGGACCAGGCCACCCAGCGTCAGCTGCGTCGCGGCGAGCGGCTCGTCGAGATGCTGAAGCAGCCTCAGTACCAGCCGGTGCCGGTCGAAAAGGAGATCGTGATCATCTTCTGCGGGACCGCCGGCTACCTCGACGACGTGCCGAAGGAGGCCGTGCAGCAGTTCGAGCGGGATCTTTACCGGTACATGGACTCGGTCGGGAAGAACGTCACGCAGCGGATCCTCAAGGAGCGCAAGTGGACGCCCGAGATAGAGAAGGACGTCCGGGCGATGATCGAGGAGTTCAAGAAGGGCCACCCGTACGGCGAAAAGCAGGGCGGCGAGGCTCCGAAGGAGACGGCTCGCGCCGACGGGCAGAAGAAAGCGGCGAGGTCGTAGCCGATGCCGAGCGAGCGCGAGATCCGGCGCCGGATCCGGAGCATCCGGAACATCCAGCAGGTCACGAAGGCGATGCAGACGGTCGCCGCGTCGCGCATGCGTCGGTCTCAGCAGGCGGTCCTCGCGTCCCGGCCGTACGAGGAGCGTCTGCGCGCGGTCCTGAACGATCTCGCTCCGTACACCGATCCCGAGACCCATCCGCTCCTCGCGCGCCGCGAGACCAAGCGGGCCGCGATCGTCCTGATCACCACCGACCGGGGTCTCGTCGGGGCACTCAACACCAACGTCGTCCGGACGGCGATCCGGCACGCGCAGACGCTGCCGGCCGCCACCTTTGTCGCGGTCGGACGAAAGGCGATCGGGCAGCTGCGGCGCTTTCGGCAGACCACCGCCGCGGAGTTCTCCGGGTTCAGCGAGCGGCCGACGACACACGACACGAGCGTCGTCGCGCGCGTCGCGATGGAGGAGTTCACGACAGGACGCGTCGACGAGGTCTACCTCGCCTACACGCGTTTCATCAACACGTTGCGCCAGGTCCCGACGGTACGGAGGATCCTGCCGCTCGTACCCGAGGAGGAGGACCTCGAGAAGGCGCCCGTGCTGCAGTACATCTTCGAGCCCGACCCCGAGACCGTCCTCGAAGCGGTCCTCCCTCGGCTCATCGAGCTCACCGTGTACCAGGCCGCGCTCGACAACGCCGCGTCGGAGCAGTCCGCGCGCATGGTGTCGATGCGCAACGCGACCGACAACGCGGGGGACTTGATCCAGGACTACACGCTCGCCGCGAACAAGGCCCGCCAGGGTCGCATCACCAAGGAGATGCTCGAGATCGCCTCGGGGGCCGAGGCCCTCAGCAAGGGGTAAAGAGATGGCAGTCGAGACGAAAGCGCCGACGAAGAAGCGCCGCGCGGAGACGACCGGGCACATCGTCCAGATCATCGGGCCGGTGCTCGACGTCGCCTTCGCCGAGGGCGAGCTTCCCGAGATCTACGACGCGCTTCGCGTGGAGCGCGAGGACGGCGGCTTCGTGATCGCCGAAGTGCAGCAGCACCTGGGCAACAACTGGGTGCGCGCGGTCGCCATGGACACGAGCGACGGCCTGCGCCGCGGGATGAAGGTCATCGCGACCGGCGAGTCCATCGCCGTTCCGGTCGGCCCCGAGACGCTGGGCCGCCTGTTCAACGTCATCGGCGAGCCGATCGACGGCAAGGGGGCCGTGAAGGGAATCCGCCGCGATCCGATCCATCGGGCGGCGCCCGCGTTCGTCGACCAGTCGACCGCGGCCGAGATCCTCGAGACGGGGATCAAGGTCATCGATCTCATCTGCCCGTTCCAGAAGGGCGGCAAGGCCGCCATCTTCGGTGGGGCCGGCGTCGGCAAGACCTTCGTGATCATGGAGCTCATCCGAAACATCGGGTACGAGCACTCGGGCTACTCGGTGTTCTGCGGCGTCGGCGAACGAAGCCGCGAGGGCACGCAGCTCCTGGGAGAGATGCACGAGTACGGTGTCATCGACAAGGTCGCGATGGTGTTCGGCCAGATGAACGAGCCTCCGGGTGTTCGCCTGCGGATCGCGCTCACGGGCCTCACGCTCGCGGAATACTTCCGCGACGACGAGGGCAGGGATCTCCTGGTCTTCATCGACAACATCTTCCGTTTCTCTCAGGCCGGCTCGGAGGTCTCGGCGCTTCTCGGCCGCATGCCGAGCGCGGTCGGCTACCAGCCGACGCTCGCGACCGAGATGGGAGAGCTGCAGGAGCGGATCACGTCGACGAAGAAGGGCTCGATCACGTCGATGCAGGCCGTGTTCGTGCCGGCCGACGACTACACCGATCCAGCGCCCGCGACGACCTTCGCCCACCTCGACTCGACGATCCGCCTCGAGCGATATCTCACCGAGATCGGCATCTATCCCGCTGTCGATCCGCTGACGTCGACGAGCCGGGCGATCGATCCCACGATCGTCGGCGAGGAGCACTACCAGACGACGCGCGAGGTGCAGCGCGTGCTGCAGCGCTACAAGGACCTGCAGGACATCATCGCCATCCTCGGCGTCGACGAGCTCTCCGACGAGGACAAGCTGCTGGTCGCCCGCGCCCGCAAGCTGCAGAAGTTCCTCTCGCAGCCGATGCACGTCGCCGAGAAGATGACCGGCATCACCCCCAAATACGTGAAGGTGAAAGACACCGTGCGAAGCTGCCGCGAGATCCTCGACGGCAAGCAGGACGACCTTCCCGAGCAGGCGTTCCACATGGTCGGGACGATCGAGGACGCGCGCGAGAAGGCGAAGGGCATCCAGGGCTAGTGCCGCTGCACCTCGAGGTGATCACCCCCGAGCGGCGCGTGTACGAGGACGACGTCGACATGGTCATCGCGCCGGGGAGCGAGGGATACCTCGGGATCCTCCCGCACCACGCGCCCCTCTTCACGACCCTCGGCCCCGGCGAGTTCCGGGTGAAGAAGGGCGGGGTGGAGGAGGCGCTCGCCGTCTTCGGCGGGTTCATGGACGTCCGCGGCAACCGCGTCGTCGTGCTGACCGATGCCGCGGAGCCGGCGGAGGAGATCGACTCGCGGCGGGCTCAGGAAGCCCGCGAGCGGGCCCAGCAGGCGCTCGCGGCCGGGGCGCTCAGCGCGGCCGACGAGCAGCGCGCCCGGGCGGCGCTGCAGCGTGCCCTGGTGCGGCTGCGGGTGACCGAGGGGCGCCGGCGCCGCCGCTGAGTCGCAGAACGGGGCCAGTCCACCCGACCGCTCGCTAAACCGCTAGTCTTTGGCCCACGGGCGCTGGTATGGGTGGGTAGTGAGGCTAGCGAAGATCGGGGTCCTGTCCTTCATCGCGACCATCGTGGTCGCCGCATGCGTGGCGGATGGCATCGGTGGACCAGTCGCGGACCCCGCCGCCGGCGTGGCTCCACAGGTTTCGGTCACGGCGAGTCTGGCGCCGGTCGAGCCGAGCCCCCCGATCCCGACACCCGACCCCGCGCTCTACTCGAAGCTTCGGGTCTTCGTCGCCTCGGAGAGCACGAATCAGGTGTGGGTCCTCGAAGGCGTGAAGGGCCAGCCGTATCAGCTCGTCGGAAAGATCCCGGTCGGCATGCTTCCGCATCAGATGGGCACGTCGCCGGACGGGAAATGGGTCGCGGTGAACAACCGCATGGCGAACACGACGTCGATCATCGATCCGATCGCGATGAAGGAGGTCGCGCGGCTCGCGGTCGGCAAGCAGCCGCACGCGATCACCTGGTCGCCTGACGCGAAGACCCTCTTCGTCGGTCACGAGCGCGACACGTACATCGCGCGCTTCGAGGCCGGCACGTGGAAGCCGCTCCCGCCGCTCATGGTCGGCGCTCCGCAGCACGTCATGACGATCCCGCGAAGTCACCCGAACGAGGTGTGGTTCACGCTCACGAACACGAGCGAGGCCGACGTGCTCCGCGTCTACGATCTGGCCACGGACAAGGTCACCCGCGTGAAGGTCGGGGATGTCCACGACGCCTACTTCACGCCGGACGAGAGCGAGGTCTGGTCCAGCTCCTCGGGCTTCCTCGACAGGCCCTCCGACCGGATGGTCATCTACGACCCGAACACGAAGACGGTCAAGAGCGAGATCCACCTCGTCGGCCATTACCCGTTCCACACCATGAAGGTGAACCAGGACGGCGTGTATTTCCTCCCCGACAAATCGATCATGGTCATCTCCGATCACACGATGCCTGGCCTCATGTACGTCGACTGGCGCGAGCGGCGCATCGTCGGCGAGACCAAGCTCGGCCAGCAGCCCTTCCACACCGCGTACGACCCGGAGGGCGAGCGTCTCCTCACCACGACGAACGTCGATGGCATGGTGAACGTGATCGACGTGCGGACGCACGAGGTCCTGCAGAAGGTGCCGGTGCCGAAAGCGCACGGCATCGGAGTGGTGCCCATCCCCTAGAGTCCGCGGGTGCTCATGCGCCTGCTCGCGCTCTTCTACAACGCGCTCCCCGTCCGCTGGCAGCGGCGCATCCTCGACCGGACGCAGGCGCGATTCCTCGTCGGGGTCGTCGGTCTCGGCGTCGATCCGCAGGGAAGGGTGCTCCTCGCGCGCCATCGCTTCGGTGCGCCGCAGTGGCGATTTCTCGGCGGCTTCCTCTCCCCGGGCGAGCGCCTCGAGGACGCGCTCGCGCGAGAGGTGCGTGAGGAAACCGGGCTCGAGATCGAGGTCGGACCGATCCTCGAGGCGAGCCAGGGCTTTCGCTGGCAGCGGGTGGAGCTCGTGTACGCCTACCGTCCGGCGGGGGGTGCGGAGCGTCTGAGCGAGGAGGTCATCGAGCTTCGCGCGTTCGACCCGGCCGAGCTGCCGGAGGTGCGCGCGGACCAGCGCGGGATGATCGAGCGCCACGCCACGCGCGCGGCCGCATGGGCGCGGGCGCGCGAGTGAGTCACTCGGGCGGCCGGTCGCCTCCGAGGGCCGCGATGATCTCCTTGATGTGGTTGTAGTGCTCGTACTCGTGCTCGAGGATCCGGCGCATGACCTTTCGCGTCGTCCAGCGCCTGCCGAGGATCTTGTGGTCCAGCCCGGTGTCCTCGGGCTCCATCACCGTGAATCGCTGGAAGGCCATGCGATGGACCGCCTGCATCGTGTTGAACGGATCGGTCGGCCATTTCTCAAGACGCGACAGGAAATCGGTCTGGCTCTCCATGATGTGCTCGAGCGCCTCGCGAACGCTCCAGGTCGTCTCGGTCGGTCTTCGCTCGAGCTCGTCCGGGGAGAGCTCGCGCACCAGCGACAGGAGCGCGGACCGCGACGCTTCCATCTGATGGAGAAAGTCACGGAGCTCGTGCTCCTCCATCCGTCCGATGTCCTCGGGCACGATCCGGTCGGGCGGCATCTCTCTCACCGGAAGGCGCTCAGGATCGAGGTCCTTCCAGTGCTCGATCGAGACGCCGCGGGCGTCGAGCAGCTCGAGGTACGCGCGAAACGCGCGACGCGCGTTCCTCACCGCCTCCTCACGCGTCGTTCCCGACGCGACGCAGCCGCGCAACGCGGGCACGTGTCCGAGCCAGTAGCCGGGCTCCCCCTCAAAGACGTAGATCGCCGCCTCATCCTTCATGCGCGCACCCACACTTTCTGACCGCAGTCCGCCCGGATGGTCCGTTCTCGCCCGGCGATCTCGATCCGCAGCGGCTCGCCTTGGCGGGCCTCGAGCACTCGGACCGCGGTCCCCGGGCGGAGACCCTGGGAGTCCAGATACTCGAGAAAACCCGGCTCGTGCTCGAACTGGTCGGGGATCCGCTCGATCGTCGCTGTCGTGCCGCGGGTCACCTGGTCGAGCGGCTTCGTGGGCCGGGGCGTCACGCCGGGCATCGGGTTGCCGTGCGGGCAGGTCTGGGGATCGCCGAGCACCCGCACGAGGCGCTCCTCCATCTCCGTGGACATCGCATGCTCGATCCGCTCGGCCTCCTCGTGCGTCTTCCACCACTCGTAGCCGAGAAGGTCGACGAGCATCCGCTCCGCGAGCCGGTGACGGCGGATGACGTGCGCCGCCAGCACTCCGCCCTGCTCGGTAAGATGCACTTCTTTACGGCCATCAAGGTCGACGAGGCCCTCGCGCCGGAGCCGACCGAGCATCTCCGAGACGGCCGCCGCGGAGACACCCAGGAAGGTCGCCAGGCGGGCGCCGATGACGCTCGTGCCCTCGTCGGAGAGCGTGTAGATGGCCTGGAGGTATTCCTCGATCGCCGGTGAGCTATTGATTGTTGACCTCCGAGGTCGGAAATAGTTAGGCTTCCTTTAGGTGGTCAAGTGCGCCTAACGACCGCGAAGCGAGGCCGAGTATGGCATCGGCCGTGGGACGGCCCGCGATGACCATGACCGCGATCCTGGCCCTGGGCGCGATCGCCGGATGTGCGGTCTTTCTGGGACTCCCGCTCGGCAGGCTAAGGAACACGTCTTCGCGGATGCGCGCGCTCTTGAACGCCGGGGCGACCGGGATCCTCATCTTCCTCTTCTGGGATGTGCTGGCCAAAGGGATCGCGCCGGTCGAACGGGCGCTCGACGAGACCGCCAGGGACGCCGCCGCATGGGGACACTTCGCGTGGCTTGGTGGTGTCTTTGCGCTCTGCTTGACGCTCGGACTCATGAGCCTCGTCTACTACGACCTCTGGCTCTCACGCCGCGCGCGCACGCCGGTGCGATTCGGCCCGGGCGCCGCCGACGTGCGTGAGTTCCACGCCGGTCCCGTCGCGCGCCTCCGGCCGGCCGAGCGGCTCGCGTTTTTCATCGCGCTCGGCATCGGTTTCCACAATCTCTCCGAGGGTCTCGCGATCGGCCAGTCGGCCGCGGGCGGGGAGCTTCGGCTGGCTTTCGTGCTGGTAATCGGGTTCGCGCTGCACAACGCGACCGAGGGCTTCGGGATCGTCGGGCCCCTGGCGGGCGAGGCGCAGCTCCCCAGCTGGCGCTTCCTGGGGGCGCTGGGACTCATCGCCGGGGGACCGACGTTCATCGGCACCGCGATCGGCCAGTCTTTTCAGAACGAGACCGTCTTCGCGGCGTTCCTCGCGCTCGCCGCGGGGTCCATCCTCTATGTGGTCATCGAGCTTCTCGCCGTGGCCCGCAAGCTCGGCCACAAAGACATGACCACCTGGGGGATCCTGGTCGGCCTCGTGCTCGGCTTTGCAACCGACTTCGTTCTCCACGCGGTCGGCGCATGACCATATAGCGCACTTTTTCGCGTACTCGACCGTTATCGTTCTCCGCGGTGTTCGCACGACAAATCGGCATTGACCTCGGCACCGCCAATGTCATCGTCTACGTCCGCGGGAAGGGGATCGTTCTCACCGAGCCGTCGGTCGTCGCGCTCGCGAAGGAGAACGGCTCAAACCGACCGCGGATCGTGGCGGTGGGCGAAGAGGCCCGCCTCATGCTCGGTCGGACCCCGGGAACGATCACCGCGCTCCGGCCGATGCGCGACGGCGTCATCGCCGACTACGTGATCACCGAGGAGATGCTCCGGCACTTCATCAACAAGGTGGCCGGTCGTATCCGCATCTTCCATCCCGAGCTGATGATCTGCGTCCCCTCCGGGGTGACGAGCGTCGAACGCCGGGCGGTCAAGGACGCGGCGGTGCGCGCCGGCGCACGGGAGGCGCACCTCATCGAGGAGCCACTCGCCGCCGCGATCGGAGCGAACATCCCGATCTCGGGCCCATCCGGGAACCTCATCATCGACATCGGCGGGGGGACCGCGGAGATCGCGGTGATCTCGCTCGGTGGGATCGTCGTGTCACGCAGCGTGCGCGCCGCCGGCAACAAGCTCGATGAAGCGATCGCGAGCTTCGTGCGCAAGCGCTACAACCTCATGATCGGCGAGCGGACCGCTGAGGATGTGAAGATCCAGATCGGGTCCGCCCTCCCGATGGATCCCGAGCTCACCATGGAGGTCCGCGGCCGTGACCTGATCGCCGGGCTGCCGCGCACGATCACCATCGGTAGCAACGAGATCACCGAAGCGATGGACCCCATCCTCCAGCAGATCATCGCGGCGGTGAAGAGCGTGCTCGAGGAGACCCCGCCCGAGCTCGCCTCGGACGTCATCGACAAGGGCATGGTGCTTTCAGGCGGCGGAGCGCTTCTCCGGAACATGGACAAGCTCCTCACTCAGGTGACGGGTGTCGCGTGCTACGTCGCCGAGAACCCGCTCTACTGCGTCGCCAAGGGGACCGGCCTCGCCCTCGAGCACCTCGACTTCTTCCGCAGGAGCCTCGTCGCGGTCCATTAGGGTTCCCCGGGGACGGGCATCGCCCGGCCGAGCGACCGACGACCGTTTGCGCAGGACGCGGAGGGCCCGACGAGCGAAACACGTGCCGGGAGCGAATCAAGCGGGGTTCCCAGCGCAGCCGCGCCGCGCCGTGTGGACATCCTCGGGATCGGATTCGACCGATTGGACCTGGATGCCGCGGTCGACCGCATCGTGCGACGCCACGCGACCGGAGCGCGCACCTTCGTGATCACCGCCAATCCCGAGTTCGTGATGCTGGCGCGCCGCGATCCGGTCCTCGCCGCGATCGCGCGGACCGCGGACCTGGTCGTCGCCGATGGGACAGGCGTCCTCGTGGCCTCGCGGATGCTGGGCGATCCCCTTCCCGGGCGCGTGCCGGGCCGGCTGCTCGTCGACGCGCTGCTCGCCCGCATCGCGCCGACGGGAGCACCGGTGTTCTTTCTCGGCGCGAGCCCGGGCATCGCGGAGCTCGCGGCGGACGCCGCGAAACGGCGGGCGCCATCGCTTCGTGTCGCCGGCGCGTACGCCGGCTCGCCCCTGCCGGTCGATGACCCGAGCGCCCGCGCGCGGATCGCCGAAGCCGCGACAGACGTCCTGCTCGTCGCGTACGGCATGCCCGCGCAGGAGCGCTGGATCGCGCGCAACCTCCCGCACCTCGAGTCGGTCCGCCTGGCGATCGGGGTCGGGGGGGTCTTCGATCAGCTCGCGGGCCGCGTGCGTGTCCCGCCACGCTTCGTCCACGCGATCGGATTCGAGTGGCTGTGGCGCCTTGCCTTCGAGCCGCGCCGCTGGCGCCGGCAGCGCGCGCTGCCCGTCTTCGTCGCGCTCGTCCTCCGCGCGCGCGTTCGCGGACGATGAAGCTCGGACTCGCGCACGAGTACTTCGTCGCCCATGGCGGGGCGGAGCGCGTCGTCGAGACGTTGCACGAGATGTGGCCCGACGCGCCGGTCTATACGTTCTTCCACGATCGGGCGCGCTACGGGCCGCTTCCGGAATGGAACCTCCGGGTCAGCTACCTGCAGCGTCTCCTGCTCGGCGAGAGCCATCGTCTTCTTCTCCCTCTCTACCCGAACGCGGCGCGCGCTCTCCGAGTCCCCCCCGACACGGACGTGCTCCTCGCTTCGACGAGCGCGTTCATCAAGGGGATCGGCGTCGCCGAGCACACCGCCCTGGTCGCGTACTGCCATTCGCCGACGCGCTATCTCTGGGACTGGAGCGATCGCTACCTGCAGGAGGAGGTCCCCGCGCCGCTCCATGGGGTGGTCCGCGACCTGATGGGTCGCCTCCGTGAGACCGATCGCGTATTCGCCGCGCGGGTGGACCGCTGGATCGCGAACTCGCGCGTGGTCGCGGAGCGCATCCAGCGCTATTACGGGCGCGAAAGCGAGGTCGTCTATCCGCCGGTCGACGTCGACTCGTTCCGCGTGGAAAAGGACCGCGGCGACTTCTGGCTCTTCGTGGGCCGGCTCTCCTCCTACAAACGCGCCGACGTGGCGGTGCGCGCATTCAACGACCTCGGGATGCGCCTCATCGTCGTGGGCGAAGGCCGCGAGCGTGCCGCGCTCGAACGGGTCGCCTCCGAGAACGTCGTGTTCACCGGCCGCGCCGACGACGCGACGGTCCGCGACCTGCTTGGCTCGGCGCGCGGTCTCGTGTTCCCCGCCGAGGACGACTTCGGGATGGTCTGCGCCGAGGCGCTCGCGTCGGGCGCCCCGGTCGTGGCGCTCGCCGCCGGCGGCGCGCCGGAGATCGTGCGCCCCGGTGAGGACGGTGTCCTGGTGAGTGCGCCCGAAGCGCGCGCCTTCGCCGAGGG
>WNGI01007330.1_pt1 | contig 10096 bp, 9 predicted proteins | sample 5400621 | NCBI WGS metagenome assembly WNGI01 (sample SAMN13153374, study PRJNA577476) | soil metagenome | isolation source: 20 cm soil or saprolite under Garry oak tree replicate 1 | place: USA:California | collected 2016-06-15 | reverse complement strand
ACTGCTATCCAAAAACGGATCGCAGGCCTTGCGTTAAAGAACAGGTTGCCGTCGGTGTACGACAACAGGGCAGCTGTAGATGCCGGCGGGCTCATGTCTTACGGCGCGGACCGCAGCGACAGCTACAGGCTTGTAGCCTGGTACGTAGACAAGATCCTCAAAGGTGCTAAGCCCGCTGATCTACCAGTGCAGCAGCCGACGAAGTTTGAGCTGGTGATCAATCTGAAGACGGCGAAGCAGATTGGCGTGACGATTCCGCAGAGGGTGTTGGGGCGGGCGGACAAAGTAATTCGATAGGCGAGCGACAGCTGGATATTGCTGAAAGCGGAATGTTGGAAACACGAGCGTGAAGTAGCGGTGTTGCCGACTTCAAATATACTCGGACAGTACCAGCACTTCGATTCCGTCTACGTTTTTCAGGCGTTTGTCGTTCGTAATGAACAGCGTGGCTTCACCTTGAATCGCGGCGGCCATCTGCAGAGCGTCGGGCAGGCGGATGGCATGACGGGCCCGGACCAGTGCCGCGACTTCGGCCAACTTCTCGTCGATGGCGACCATGGAAAGGGTCGAGAATGTCTTTAACGTGAACTTGATCTCGTCGACGAGAGTGAAATTTTTGTCGGCAAGCGGTTTGGTGAGAATTTCTGCGAGAGTGATAGTGGACGTCACAGCGGCCAAGGCATGACGTTCCAATCGATCAAATACTGGATGGAGGAGATCGGCATAGGGCGTTACGTCCTCGATGAAATAGATCAACGGCGCGGTATCGACCCCGACGACTCTGTGCTTTTCAATGGACCGGCGAAACTTAAGTGCGTTCCCATTCATCGCGCAGTTTTTCGAGGTAGGCGTCGATCTTGGTTTTGCTTCCCCAGGTCCCTTTGCCGATACCGCGCAAGCGGCTGGCTGAGCTTTTGGGCTTTGGTCGCAGAACGATCTTGTTTCCCTCTACGGCCGCGGCCAGCTGGTCTCCGGGCTTTAGTCCCAAGCTTTTGCGGATGTTTTTGGAGATAACGATTTGCGACTTTTGATTCAATGTTAATACGTTTTCCATAATCGTAACCCATTACGTTGATTTAGGCTAAATATAGCACTATTGGGTGAAAAACGTCAATTGACAAAACGACCAATAGAATTGGCCGGACGATCCCGCTCAATGTCCATTGTGTCGACGGATAGAGTAACTCGGAGAGTTTTCGGATTTGATTGTATGACTGCATGGGTGTCATGAATAGGATCTTGGCCAATGGCCAAAAAAATACCGACAGGAGGGAAGTGTATGATCCGGCTCAAAGCGCTTGGCACGATGCTGTGTTTCGTGGAAATCTTTTTGTCGATGACTTCCTCCGTAGGGGCGGCTCAAGGTGTTATTTACAAAGCTCCTGACACCGCCGGGGTCTATTGCCATTTGAAATTCCCGACGATTCGGGAAGATACGCTTTTTTCAGATCGTCCGGAGCTGAAGGATCCAAGCGACGGCGATATCCGCGACTTCTATGGGCCTTGCGGTTACGATCCGTTGAGTAGAGAAGAAGTTCTGCGACAGCGAGCGGATCTGATTCGCGAGCGGCGCCGGCGTTATGGCAGTGACTGAGTAGAAAGCCACACAGAGCGCGATCGTGCTGGTGCGCTGATCGAGCTACCGGATCTCTAACACCGGTTCGTGTCGGAGTGAGATCGTGGATTTTTAGTATTCTGTAGGCAGATTTGCTTGCTCTCTTGACCGAAGTTCAGCAGATCTTTACTATCGCGTGCACGCGGATTTTCCGATTCCAATCTACTAATAGATCCGCATCGGCTTGAGGAGACAATAGTCATGACGCGATTTGCAACCCCCTTTTTTCTTACTGCACTTTTGTGTTTAGCCGTGCCCGGTGCCGACGCCGCTGAGAAGCTCATCGCGGACTACGGCGGACACGCGGGTTTTCAAAGCGCGACCTGGGTCGGCAGAGATTTGCGCATCTTTGAAAAGCACGGCCTGGACGTGGAAATCGTGATGATTACCGGTGCCGCGCGCTCCGTCGCGGCGCTGCTGGGAAATAGCACTCATTTCTCAACCGGATCGGCGACCGGTCCCTTGGCGGCCGCGGTCAGAGGATCCGACATAAAGGTCATCGCGGCATCCTACAACAAGTTTCCTTACGCCTTCGTCGCCAAACCCGAGATCCGCAGTCCCAAAGATCTTCGCGGCAAGAGAGTAAACATCCTTAACTACGGTGGCTCCAACGATCTCGCGCTGCAGTTGGCGCTCAAAGAGTGGGGCATGAAGCTTTCGGATGTTCAGGTGATTATCGGCGGCGATGCCCCGACGCGTATGGGCGGGCTCATGTCTGGACGCATCGATGCGACGATTCTCTCGCCGCCGCATTTAACCATAGTGACCAAAGCGGGCTATCGCATTCTGGCGGACATGGGGGACATGAGCGCCAACTTCACACAGTCTTCACTGTACGTAAAAGGCAGCTCGCTCCGAGACAATCGCGATCGGGTGAAGCGTTTCTTGCGCGGCTACGCCGAAGCGATTCACGTCATCAAGACGGACCGCAACCGAACGACGAAGGTCTTCGCCAACCGCATGCGCATCGACGATCCGGAAACCGTCAGGACGACCTACGAATATTTTGCGCCACGATTCTCCTTTCCGCCGCGCGTAAATCTGGACGGTGTGCGCGACACGATCAATTTTTACGCCGAGCAGAACCCCGATTTCAAAAACCGCAAGCCGGAAGAGTTTGTCGATCACTCCTTGATGGACGAATTGGAGAAGGAAGGGTTTTTTAAGAAGCTGGGGCAGTGAGTGAAACTGCCCAGCATCGACGTACACAAATCTCCCCTTCCCCTCTTTTTTAAAGAGGGGGAATACAACCGAACCGCCGAATGCGGACTTTGCCTGTGGGAGATCTCCCCCTTTGGCAAAGGGGGATTAAGGGGGATTTGCTTCTACGGCTCGAAAGATCTCTTCGGCTACGGATTCGAGTTCCAACAAGACCTGCCGATCGTCGAAGCGCAATACTCGTACGCCAATTTGGTTGAAGTACGCCGTGCGGTGTTTGTCGTGTTCGACTTGTGCAGGCTCGAGGTGTTGTGAACCATCTATTTCCACAATCAGTTGCACAGCGGGCGCGTAGAAATCGGCGATGTAGTTACCGATTGGTTTTTGTCTGTAGAACTGTATGCCTAGGATTTGCTTTCGGCGCAGGCGAGCCCAAAGGCGCTGCTCCGCATCGGTTAGGTTTGCTCGCAGTGAACGGGCTCTCCCTTTGAGTCGTGGATCGTAGCGAAGCATGCCCAGGGATTATTTGATCTTCAACTCGGCCTGCGCCTTCTTGGCGAAGCTCCAGTCGAAGATATCGGCCATGGTCTTGTCGTCTTTGGATTTGCGCGTGTCGCGCACCAACTGAACGACGTTCTTCATGGTGTCTTCGGAGGCCATGCCGTCGCGGCTGAAAAGACCGACCATGTCTTTGTAAATACTTTCGCGCACGTCCGCTTCTTTGATCCCCCATTTGGTTTCCACAAAGGAGAGAATCTCCGGTTTGCGGTTGCGAATGTAATCAGTAGCCTTCAACACCGCCTTGATCATCTTGACGATCTCGTCGGGTTTTTCTTTCATTCTCTGCGTGTGCACGGCGAGTCCGCCGAGGGGGATGTTCATGATCTCGTTGAAGGACATCAATTGATTAAAGCCGCGCTTGGTGGCGAAGTTGCTAAACGGCGGCACCAACATGGCGGCCTGCACGGCGCCGCTTTCCATGGCGGCGAAGCGTGTCGCGCTGCCGCCGATCTGCAGAAAAGTCACGTCCTTTTCAGGGTTCATCCCGTGCTTGCGCAGGATCATGATCGCTTCACTGTGCGGCGTGCCGCCAAAACTGCTGATGCCGAAGTTTTTCCCTTTGAGGTCTTCGACTTTCTTAATGTTCGGAGCGGTTACCAGGTAGTGATCCGACCCGTTCATGGCGGACATCACGATGCGCACGGGCAAACCCGTGAGCGCCGCGCCGACGAAGTTGGAAAACGTGCCGCCGTAGTCGACGTTGCGCGCAACCACGCCGTTCACCACGACCTGATTTTGCATGATCACGACGATCGCATTGAGACCTTCCGCTTTGAAAAATCCCTTTTCTTCGGCGATGACGAAGGGCAAAGAAGTGCTGCCGTTGCGGGTGGTGAGGCCCAGGGTGATCTTTTCTTGAGCGGATGAAAATTGGACCGATAAGACGAAGGGAACCCATAACAGGAATAGAGGGTTTCGCAGGCGTGGCATACTCATGAAACTTCCCCGTTCGGTGACGATGGTTGCCGGTCAGCGGCTCTTCAGACGTTCCGCGTCGATGCGCGTGTCCCACAGCACGGCGTCGCCGCCCAGCGTCGGGCTGAACATGTCGACTTGCAGCTGCGTGGCGCAGCCGGGGCAAGTGTAAATATGATACTCGCCGATGTATGGCTCGCCGGACGGGAGCGGCGGCATCACTTCACTCAAGTGCGTGACGCGATGAAGCGCGTAGAGTTTGTAGTTCTCTGCGGCGTTGCAGAGCAGATGACCGCAGCGCGCGCAGCGGATCACCTTTTGTTTGCCGTCTGTCGAGATCTCCAAAGCGGCGTGAAATTTGAGCAGCCGGCGCCAGCCGTTTTGCTGCCGGGCTGAAACGCTGCTGGTTTTTCCGGAAACCGGTTGCGCATCGCGCCTTCGCTGGTCGCGAATTTCGCTGCGGCGCGCTTCCGTCGCCGGGCCATCGATCGCTTTTCCATCTGCGGAGAGAATCACCCCGTAGATCCGTTCGGCGATTGCTCGACTCAGCCAGCCGCGGCCAAAATCCTTCAGCACCGCCTGGGGGTCACGGTCGATTGGATCGCCGAAGCCGCCGCCGCCGGCAACGTAGTCGACGAGCAAGCTTCCTTCCGGTAACGAAACTCGTTCCGGCACGCCCTCCGGTAGAAATGATTTTCCCCACTGGCCCGCGCGCATGGTGTGACCGGTCGGGTGCTCGCCGTTTTTAACTCGGGCGAGGACCTCCAATCCAGCTTCAACCATGACGCGTGTCGCACCGATACCGGTCGGAAAGCCGCCAGCCAAGCCGAAGCCGCCTTGCGCTACGCCGCCATAGGGTTTGTAGTCGACGCTGCAATCCTTCGAGCCGTAGATCAGATAGATGCGATAGCTGCCGAGGCCGCCGCGGTGTTGGCCGAAGCCGCTGCCGTCGGGATTGTGCGAACGCGTAAAATAGAGAAAGGGATATTGCATCTCGATGCGCTCGACGTCGGTGATGCCCGCCGAGGGAATATTCATGTGGCCGCCGGTATTGACGCCGTCGCGGTGCGGCGCGGCGCCCATGCCGGCGCCGTGAATATCATAGAGGCCCTGAGCGACGGCGATACCTTCGCGGGTGTGGCCGCCGTAGAAATAGCCGGGACCGCCGACGAATTCCAAATTTCCCGTCGTCGACGCATTGACGTCGTCGTAGCGTCCCGAGGCATAGATCATCTTTGCCACAGCTTCACAGACGGTGGAGACGAGCACGTTGCCGATGCGCGGTCCTGCGCCACAGGCTGCGGGATATTTACAATTGAGGATGCTGCCTTCGGGCACGTGAATTTTCACCGGGCGCATCTTGCCGTCGCTCCACGGCACGTCCCAGAAAAGTGTATTCGTGAGCGCAAGCGCAAGGTGCGCGATCGTGCTGGGCAAGGTGGAGTTGTGATCGGTGTCGGTTTGCGGACTGGTGCCGGTGAAATCGAAATGCAACTCGTCGCCCTTTTTTGTCATCGTGCAGTAGAGCTGCTGCGCCACCGATTTGCGCGTCTTGCGATCGAGCGTGGTGACGTACTGGCGAGTAATCCAGGTGCCGTCAGGCATGGAGCGCAGCTTGGCGCGCGATTTGGCCTCAGAATCTTCGATCATTTTCTCGCCGGCGCGCTGAACGAATTCGAGACCGAACTTATCCACCAGGCCGAGATAGCGCTTAGCGCAGATGTTGTTGCCGGCGATCATCGCTTTCACATCGAGGCCGACATACTGCGGGTCGCGGCACATGCCGGTCAAAGTTTGAAACACATCTTCGCGAAACTCGTCTTTTTCGACAATCTTGAGTCCCGGCACACAAATGCCTTCGTGGAATATTTCCTGAGCCGCGCCGCGCAACAGTCCGCCGGTGTCGGCCGTGTGCGTGCTGGTCGCCGTCCAGGCGATCAACTCGCCGCGATAAAAAATCGGCTTGACGATCATCATGTCATAGGTGTGCGAGCCGGCGACGTAGGGATCGTTGAAGAAAAATTGATCACCGTCGAAAAAGCCCGGCGACTTTTCGAACCGGCGCATCAAGTCTCTGATGGCGTCCGAGGTCGCCGCGGCAAAGCGCAGATGGCCGGAGCAGGCCAGCACCATGGTGCCTTTCTCGTCGTAAAACGAGCTCATGCACTCGCCGCCTTGGGACACGATCGGTGAGGCGGTGACCCGTTGCAGTGTCATGCGCCCTTCTTCGCCGATGGCCCACAAGCGATGGAGATACATTTCATAGCGGATGGGATCGATTTGTTTGGTTTTACGCTTCATTTTTTGGTTGTTCCCTCTAGGAGGACGAAGGTTCTTGTCCGTCTCGAGTTGACAAAGCCGCCCGCAAACTTCATCGCTTCTCTATGGTTGGCGTTTTCGCTAACTCGTCCAACAACGATGTATCGACGAAATCTTTCGGTTGCGCCTGCTTGGCTTTCGGATCTTTGTCGGCGAGAAAATCCAGCGCTGCTTGGATGCCTTCGAGCGTCGGATAGGGCAGCGGGCGAAAGAGCGGCAAGCCGGTGTTGTAACTGTAATCCAGCACGACGTTGTCCTGGGTGCTCATGTACTTGGAAAGAGTTTTAATCGTAAACGCTTTATCGGCTTTGATGCGCTCGATGGCGGAGCGGTAAGCTCTAAGAACTTTCAGCGCGGTGGCGCGATTCTTCGCCAAATATTTTCTGCTCGTCGCCAGACTGGTGTGCTGAAACGAGATGCCGATTTGCGGCAGAAAGACGAGCTCTTTGAAGCCGGCTCTGATCGCGATCATGTTGGTCGGCGGCGACATTACGCCGCCGTGGAGCGCGCCCGAAGCCATCGCCGGCAAGATTTCCGGCACGCCGCGCATTTGCAAAATACTCACTTCGCTATCCGCCTTGATGGCCCATTTTTTTAGCGCCAGGCGCAGCGCGAAATCCGTCGCTGAGCCGAAGGTGCTGATGCCGATTTTTTTGCCGCGCAGGTCTTCCGGCTTATCGATTCCTTTGATCGTGACGATGGAGAAAAACGGTTGATTGATCAGTCCCGCGACGATCACGACATCGGCGCCAGTGAGCCCTGCAGCCACTAACGCGCCCCCGTAAATCTGCGCGAAAGGGACTTCACCGCTGATAAGAGCCGACATGGTTTGGGGCCCGCCGCGAATATAGATTAGCTCCGCGGGCACGCCTTCGCGCGCGAAATAACCGCCGTCTTGAGCAACCCAGGTCGGTAGCGAAGCGACGCTCGCCGCGCCGACGGCTATACGCACGGGCTGGGCCGGGGCAACCACCGCCCCGACGAGTGTCCCCAAAAAGACTATTGCGCAACAAAACAACTTCAGGCGCCGGAGCACCGCAAAATGTTGCATATCAATTTCTCACCGCGGGAGTGATGGAGTGTTGGAGTAATGGAGTGATGGCAACTCGGAATCGGAGCACCATACGGAAGGCAGTCCGAATACCCGATACTCCAACACTCCAGTACTCCATCACTCCATTCTTCTTCATGGTACTTCCATCACCAAGTTCATATACGGATCGACGGTCACTCTATGTTCCGGCGGTATCAGCGTGGTGGTGAAAGGCAACTCGATGATCGCGGGCCCGCGCACCACCGCGCCGGCGGAGAGCTTTTCATAATCATAAACCGGTGTGTCGATAAACTTCCGTTGGGGCCGGGTGAAGAACACTTTTCGTTTGCCCTTGAGCGCGGCGCGCGCGTTGCCGCCGCCTTTGCGTTTCGCGCTGAGTTTCGGCTTGGCGACTTTGCCTACGGCATCGACACGGATCTCGCTGATCTCGATTCCCGCCTTGGCGTAGCCGGCGCCGACGCCATAAAGTTCTTGATACTTTTTCTCGAAGGCTGCGTGCATTTCCGTCAATCGCTTGGCGTTGAATCGGTCAAAGGTCCCCGGCATCTCGACGCCGGCGGTTTGGCGCCGGTAACGCATGGTAAAGTAGCGGCGAAACTCCACCTGGTTTGGTTTGAAGCCTTCACCAGTCATTGCCGCGGCCATTTCTTTTTCGACGGCATCCAGCCGCTGATTGATCGCGATCGGGTCGGCAGGCATGACGTACTGGCAACTCATCACGCGGGTGCGAATGACATCGGCGGAGGCCGCGCCGAAGGCGGAAAATACCGGCGAGGTGGCGAAAATATAAATTGTTTTGATGCCCAATTCCGCCGCGAAGCCGGCAGCGTGCACGGGACCGGCGCCACCGAACGCGTAGATGACGAACTCTTCGGGCAAATAGCCGGTACGCACCACTTGGCGACGGATCAAATCCGACATCTTGGCATTGACGATGTCATACACGCCCGCAGCGGCTTCGTGAGTTTTTAATTGAAGCGGCTTGGCGATTTTCTCGTCAATTGCGCGAAGAGCTTTATCCTTGTTCAGACTCTTGCGTCCGCCGAGAAAATAATCCGGATCGATGATGCCCAGCGCGAGATCGCAATCGGTCACGGTGACTTGTTCGCCGCCGCCATCGTAGCAAACCGGCCCAGGGTTCGCGCCCGCGCTGCGCGGACCGACGAGGAGCCGGCGGGTCTCGGCTTCGACCTCAGCGAGGGTGCCGCCGCCGGCGCCGATCGATTCGATATCGATAATCGGTTGCAGCATGCGAAAGCGCTCGACGATCGGTTCCGCAGCGTAGCGCCAGTAGCCTTCGGTGATAAGACCGACGTCGAAGCTTGTTCCGCCCATGTCGGTGGTGATGACGTTTTTATGCTTGAGTAGGCCGGCAATATGCGCCGAGGCGATCATCCCTCCCGCCGGACCGGACTGCAGATTGGCAATGGCGCTGACGTGTTCGCGGTGCGCCACGCCGCCGTTGCCCTGCATGATCAGGAGCGGCCCCTTGAGGCCGCCGCGCTGCAGTTTGGTCTCGAGATCCCTTAGGTAACGTTCCACCGTCGGGCCCAGGTAGGAATTCAAAACCGCCGTGTTGGCACGGGCATACTCGCCGGCGACTTGTGACAGCGCGCTGCCGAAAGACCAGTAGACTTTTCCATGCGGGTCCGCTTCGCCGGTAAGCGCGCGAATTTCCTCTTCGTGGCGCGGGTTCGCCCACGCATGCATGAGACTGACGGCGATGGCATCGACTTTCTCATCTTCCATCAGCCGGCGGATCGCACCCATGACGTCGTCCCAATTGAGCGGCACGATTTCGTTGCCCTGGTAATCCATTCGCTCGCGTACGCCGATGATTCGCTCGCGCGGCACGAACGGCTCCGGCTTGGTGACCCAGGTCACGTGCTTGATCTCGTCGCCGGATAGGCCGTCGACGCGGCCGATGGCGCGCATGATCTCCGTGGTATCTTCGAACCCTTTGGTGGTAATGAGACCGACCTTGCAGCCGTTGTGAGTGATCAAGGCATTGGTCGCCACGGTGCTGCCGTGTTTGAACAACAGCGTTTGGCCGAGCATATCCTTCATATCCACGCCGACGGCGCCGGCAGCTTCTTTCACCGCGTCCATGACGCCGCGGGAGAAGTCGTCGGGGGTCGTCGACGCTTTCGCTGTCCAAACTTCGCCCGTGTCGCCGAGCACGACGACGTCCGTGAACGTCCCGCCGGTGTCGACGCCGATGATGTATTGCGCTTTTGCTGCCACGAAATGACTTCTTAAGAAAGGTCTTCAGGCAGCAATATGAGAGGAGAGTTCGGTTGTCAAGAAGATGCTGCTCGTCGCACGCAAAATTGATCGCGCGGGCGCGCACAGTTTAGTCCCGAGGCGCCGTTGCCGTTTCTAAATCAGGCTAGTTGGAGGCCGATCTCAAACTCAGCCGTATAGCCCTGGGCATTCTTCGTCGGCGTGAGCAGCAATTGCTTGCCGCCACGACG
>WNGI01007327.1_pt1 | contig 10096 bp, 5 predicted proteins | sample 5400621 | NCBI WGS metagenome assembly WNGI01 (sample SAMN13153374, study PRJNA577476) | soil metagenome | isolation source: 20 cm soil or saprolite under Garry oak tree replicate 1 | place: USA:California | collected 2016-06-15 | reverse complement strand
GACCACCCGTCGCTCGTCTGGGCGCGCTCGGCGCGCTTGCCCTGACAGCGGTGATTGCTTGCCAGGCCGCCTCGACGCCGTCCCCGTTCGTACCGCCGGCCGCGAGTCCGGTCGCGGTCGTGACCGCATCCCCCGCGAGCAGCGCAGGTCCGACCGCGGCGAGCTTGCCCTCGCGCGAAGGCCGCTGCGCGATGCGGGTGAACGAAAGCTTCACGCTCGCGAACGACATGACCTGCCCGGGCGACGGCATGGTGATCGACGTCGACAACATCACCGTCGATTTCGGAGGCCACACGCTCACCGGCCCGGGGATGGGTCCCCAGACCTGGCCGCTACCCCAGCTTGACAGTGTCGGCGTGCGGGTCGGCGGGCACACCGGGGTCACGATCCGCAACGGCAAGACCATCGGCTTCTCGACGGGCATCTACTTCATCGATATGGAGTCGAGCACCATCGAGAATGTGACGACCCAGAAAAATCGCTTCGGCTTCTACATCCACGCGTCGAAGAAGATCACGGTCAAAGGCTCGGACGTCCAGTTCAACATCTACGGTCTGCATCTCCAAAACTCCGACGATTCCCTCTTGCAGGGCAATCTTCTCGCGCGACAGACCTACAACAGCCCCGGCGGGTACGGCCTCTACATGTACGCGAGCAAGGGCAACCGGGTCATCGATAACACGATCGACTCCAACATCAACTGGGGGATCTGGTTCAGCGACGCGAAGGAGAACGTGATCTTCCACAACAACGTGATCGGCAACAATCCCCAGGTCAGCGACAACACCGAGGGATCGAACGTCTGGTACGACTCCCAGACCAAAGAGGGCAACTACTGGGCCGACTACAAGGGTAAGGACGCGGACGGCGACCAGGTCGGCGACACGCCCTATCCGATCCTGGGGCCGGGCGGCATGGTCGATCCCTACCCCTTCGTCGAAAAAGACGGCTGGACCAAGAAGCGTCGCGCCACGATCGACCACTACGAGCCCGCCGCGCCGCGACCACCGCGAGGTGTCACCATCGTTGCCCTCGCGGGCGGCGCGGTGAAGGCGATGCATCCCGATGCGAATCAGCCGGGGGATCTGCTTGCGGGCGACTCCCGGAACGTCACCCAGATCGCGCTCGGCACCGATGAGCGGACGGTCTACTCCTACACGGATCGCTTCGTGGTGGCGCAGGACATCGTTACCGGCAACGCGACCACGAAACAGGCGTTGACCGTCGGTGGGGTGGTCGCGGCGAACCGAGACGGGCACTCACTGATGGTGGTCGGATCGAGCGGGGTGGAGCAGATAGATCTCGAGACGGGCCAGAACGAGTATTTCGACTACCACGGGCAGCCGCAGGCACTCGCTCCGAGCTACAAGCACAACCACGTCTTCGTCGCGACTCCGCGCGGCATCGACCTCCTGTACCTGAACCTGGGCGGGCGGACGCCGTACACGATCCCGCTGGACGGTGCGCCGGCAGCGATGGCGATGTCGGGATCCGGAACGCGCATCTACGTGGCGATCGCCGGAATGAAGGTGATCGACGTTGTTGACACCGAGCAATACGCGGTCACGGGTCGCATCTCGATCGATGTGCAGGCGACCAGCCTCGCGATCTCGCCGCGAGAGGACATCCTGTATGTCGGCTCGGGCAATGGCGTCGGGGCGATCGCGATCCGTGACCAGAAGCTTGCTTCGTCGGCCGCATTCCTCGGATCGGTGGCCGACCTCGCCGTGTCACCGAACGGAGACCAGCTCTACGTCGCACTGGCGGGGCTGACCCACGCGATCGCCGTTCTGGACGCACCTGCCCTGCGTGTCGCCCATGTCATAGAGCTCGACAACGATCCGAGTCGCATCCTGGTAGCGAGCTACTAGCCGACGCACCCCGCCTCGCGCCAGATGCGTTACTAAGGCGCAAGTGGGGCGCACCGCCGCGTTGACCGACGCACGCGAGCGTGCCCACCTGCTCATCCGGCTCGCCGCCATCGCTCTCGGCGGCACCCTGGTCCTCCTCGGCGGCGCGGGAGCGCTGTCACTCGCCGCGGGTGTCCTGCTTCTCTATCTCGCCGCCGCGCTGGTACTCCGGTACCTCCCGGCTGCGCGGCGGGTCGCGGCACTCTCGCCGGCCATCGACCTCGCGGCCATCACAGCTCTGGTCTTCGCGTTCCCGCTCGGACTCGCTCCCTGGATCCTCTACACGTTCGCGATCGGTGCGGCGGCCCTGGGCTCGGGACCGATCGGCGCGGTGACCGCGACCGCGCTCGCGGTCGTCGGCTATGACGCGGCGCTCATCCTTCGCGGGGACCAGGCGCGCGCGACCGACCTGTGGCCGGTCCAAGCGCTGATCGCGATCGGGCTCGTGACCGCGGAGATCGTCTGGGCGCTCGGACGCCAGGATCTCGAGACCGTCTGGTCGCGCGTACACGCGCGGGCACTCGGTGCGCTGACCCGACAGCGCGATCCCAACGAGGTCTTGCGAACGCTCGTGAGCGAGCTGGCTCGTCTTCCCCGCGTCCGTGGTGCCTGGGCCTGGCGGCTCGGCGCCGACCAGCGCCTGCGGACGGTCTTCACCGCCGGTGCGACCCCACCCGGCGAGATCATCGTGTCCGTAGAAACGCTCCGCGCTCTGCGCGCGCCAGGTTCGATCGAGCGGATCGTGCCGGATATGAGCGGTCTGGCGATTCCGGTATCGACGGATCCGCCGCTCGTGATCGGCGTCTCCCTCGATGTCGCCAGCCCGGAGGAGCGCGCCACGTCCGCGGGCGCGATCCACGATCTCGTGGGAGACGCCGCGTCGCTCCTCGCGACGGCGTTCGAGCGGGTCCGTCGCGACGAGGAGGCCGCCTCGCTCGAGGCCACGGTCCGCGCGCTCGGAGTGATCGGCGCCGAGCGCTCGCAGGGGGCCGTCCTCGCCTCATGCCTCCTCGAAGCGGGCAACCTGGTCGGCGGGCGCGCTGCGATCTTCCGCCTCGCGGACGGGACCGTGATCGCCGGAGATGTGCCCGGGAGCGCGCTCCTCGAGCTCGCGCGTGACCGGCGGCTTCCTGCGATCGTTCCCGCCGCCTCGTCCGTGGCCGTGGCGAACGTGCTCGAGCCGGGCGCGACGGTCGCGCTCGTGGGAGTTTCCGAGGGCAGGGTGCTGGCGACGATCGGCGCGGTGGAGATCCTCACCGCTCGGCTTCCGCTCCTCGAGCGGATCGCGCACGCCGCACGCGATCGCCTTGCGCTGATCGGCGAGCGCGACCAGCTGCAGCAAGCTGCCAAGGAGCTGGGGCGTGACGTCGAGAGCCTGGGTGGCGCGCTCCGAGCGAAGGAGGATGCGCTCGCGACCGCGGTACACGAGCTCAAGAACCCGCTCACTGCGGTGCATGGCTACGCGACGCTGATGTCTCGCAACCTTCAGGCCGTGCAAGGGCAGCTCGCGCAGCTCGAACGGCTCATGGCCGATCTGCTGAGCACCGAGCAGCGCACCCCCGACGCGGAGGGGCCGGTCGATGCCGTGACCGAGGCCAAGGAGGCGATCGCGAGGGCACGCGTTCGCGGCGCCACGATCGACCTCGAAGCGCCCGCCGAGCCGGTCCGGCTCGCGATCGGCCAGGCGCGTTTCGCGCAGCTCGTCGACAACCTGCTCGCGAACGCTCTCAAGTACTCATCTGCGTCCGACCCAATCGTGGTCCGCGTGAGCGCCGCGGAAGGCGAGGGCACTGTGAGCGTCACCGACCGCGGGATCGGCATCCCGGCCGAGCACCTCGCGCGGATCTTTGACCGCTTCTATCGCGTGGGCGGCGAGGTCGCGGGTCAGGGCCTCGGCCTCTCCATCTGCAAAGAGATCGTCGCGGCGCACGGTGGGCGCATCTGGGCCGAGAGCGAGGGACCCGGACGCGGCAGCACCTTCACCTTCGCGCTGCCGCTCGCGCTGCGAACACCCGCGGCTTAGTCAGCCGCCAGATACTTCTCGAAGAACGCGACCACCTTTGGCCAGGCATCGGCGCGGTTCTTCGCCTTCGCGAGACCATGACCCTCGTCCGGATAACGGAGGTATTCCACCGCTTGGCCGCGTGAGCGGAGCATCGCGACGATCTGCTCGGCCTCCTCGACCGGGACGCGCGGGTCGTTCGCGCCGTGAATGACCATGAGCGGCGTCTTGATGCGATCCACGAAGTTGAGGGGCGAGATCGACTCCAGGAACTCGGCGTCCTTCTCGGGATCCCCGTACTCGGCCGCACGTAGAGGGCGTCGCCAAGGGGCCGTTTTCGCGAAGAACGTCTTCCAGGAGGCGATGCCCACGATATCCACGGCCGCGGCCCACTTGCGTTCGGGGCAGAACGTGATCGCGGCGAGAGTCATGAAGCCACCGTACGAGCCGCCGATCACGCCGATCCGATTCGCCGGCGCGATGCCTGCGTCGGCGAGCCAGGCCGCGCCGGCATCGAGGTCTTTCACCGAGTCCATCCGCAACCGCACGTCGTCGAGCGACATGTAGGCGCGGCCGTAGCCCGCGGAGCCGCGGACATTCGGCTGCAGGACATTGAAGCCCGCCGCGACGAGGGCCACCGTGAGCGGATTCCAGAGCGGGCGGGCCTGGCCCTCGGGACCTCCGTGCACCTGGATGACGGTCGGTCGCGAGCCGCTGCGTGCACCGCGCGGTCGCAGTAGGAACCCGGGGATCGTTCGTCCGTCGAACGAACGCCAAGAGACGAGCTCATCTTCGGGAAGTCCCTCGGCGGAGAGACCGGCCATCTGTGGCGGCACCACCAGCCGCGCGGGGCGTCCCGGGCGTGCGACGTAGACGGCGGACGGCGCGTCGTATCGCGCCCACGCCACCGCAATGGTCCCGTCGGACGCGAGCGCCAGGCTGTTGCCGATGAGGTCCGTGGCCAGATCCCCGGGCGGCATACCGCCCACGACCGTATCGGCGCCGTCGCTTACCAGGTGCACCTCGCTGCGGCCGTCGAGATTCAGTGCGTACGCGTAGCGCGATCCGGCGACGTCAAGATCATCGACGACGCGGTCGGGCGTGATCGTGTACGCGAACGACCCGTCAAGACCGACCCGCGCGATCGCCGCCTTGTCGCGCCCGCGGTCCGAGACGACCAAAACCCCGCCGTCGTACGCATGCGCGCCGGCGTGCATCGCCGCGGGGTTGTCCGGTGTCAGCCGCCGCGACGAACCGTCACGTTCGACGAGCGTCAGGTGGTTCTCGTCGCCTCGCGAGCGGTTCGTCGTGACCACAACGCGACCGTCCGGCAGCGCGGCGGCCCGAAACCCCGTGCCGTCATGACGAAAGAGCAGCTTGGGTGTACTCCCATCGAGGGGGATCTCGTGAAGATCGAAGTACCGCTCGTCTCGCAGATTCGCGAACGCGAGCACCGCCCGGCCATCCGGCGTCCAGTCGACGACGTGGTGGATCCGGTCGGCTCGGTGCGTCAGAGGACGCGCCTCGGTCCCGTCGGCGCGCACGGCCCAGACCGCCCAGCGCTCGTCGCCGCCCTCGTCCGCGCCGTAGGCGACATGCGACCCGCTCGGGGAGACCCGGTAGGCGCCGACGCGGTCGCACTCGTAGGAGAGGCGCACCGGCACGCCGCCCACGGCGGGGACGCTCCAGAGCTGCATCGTGCCGGTGAGATCGCTGACGTAGTGGAGGGTGGTCCCGTCCGGCGAGAGCGCGAGCCGGGCCGCGCCGCGCGCGTCGAGGATTCGCGTCAGGGAAGGGGGCACGGCGCGAGTCTGGCACGGGTGGGTGGAGAATGTGCTCGGGTGGGTGGTCGTGTAATCGCCGCGGCTGCGGTCCTGGTCCTCATGGCATGTGCCTGCGCGCCCGGCGGCGGCATCGTCGGTGCGCCGAGCCCGTCCGCGGTCGCTCCCGCGACGAGCGAGGCGGTGATCCAATCCGGCCTCATCGTCCCGTGGGACGTCGCGGTCGCGGCCGATGGGCGGATGTTCGTCACCGAACGGCCCGGCACGATCAGCGTCTTCGAGAGCACCGCGAAGATGGCGAAACGGATCGCGACGGCGCAGGTCGCCGGCGTCCGGGCGATGGGCGAAGCGGGGCTCCTCGGGCTTGCCCTCGATCCGGACTTCGCGACCAACCCGCTGCTCTACGTATGCGCCTCTCGCACCGACCAGGGCGAGTGGCGAAACCAGATCCTTCGCTATCGCCTGTCAGGCACCACGCTCACGCTCGACGGCGTGGTGCTGCGGACGGGCATCGGTGCCGCCGGGGTCCGCGACGCCTGCCGGCTGCGATTCGGCCCAGACCGCAAGCTCTGGATCGCGACCGGCGATGCCGGCCAGGGGGCGCTCGCGCAGGATGCCGCGTCTCTGAACGGAAAGGTCCTGCGGATCAACGCCGATGGAACGGTGCCCTACGACAACCCGACGCTGAAGGGTCAGTCCGCGCCTGGGCCGGTGTACGCGGTGGGCCTACGCAACCCGGGCGGGATCGCGTTCCACCCCGGAACGGGCGACTGCTATGTGATCGACGCCGGCGATCAAATGCAGGACGAGATCGACCTCGTGACGGCCGGTGCGAATTTCGGCTGGCCCAGCGCGCTCGGGCCCGGCGGCTCGCTCCGTGGTTTCAACGACCCCGCATGGAGCTCCGGCACCGCGAGCTACGCGGTCGCGGGCGCCGCGTTCTTGACCGGCGCCGAGTGGGGCTCGTGGACTGACTCGCTCATCGTCGCCACCCTGAAGGAGCAGGACGTGCGCCGATTCTCGGTCGACGCAGGCCAGGTCGTTGCGCGCGACGTGCTCTTCGATCAGAAATACGGTCGGCTCCGTAGCGCGACCATTGCTCCGGATGGCGCTCTCATCCTCACCACGAGCAACGGCAACGGCGATCGCATCATCCGCGTCGCACCCGCTCGCTAACGCCGCGCGAATCGACCGTCAGCGGCGGTCGCCACCTCACCGCGTACCACCAGACGCGCGAGGACCCCGGCGAGGCGATCGGCTCGGAGACCGAGACGGCGCGCGAGCGCATCGGGGTCCGCCGGTGATGCGGCGAGGGCGTCGAGCACGCGCGCATCGAGATCGTCGCCCGGCGTCGCGCTCTGTGGTGCGACGAGGCCGAATTCCAAGAGCAGCGCCGCCGTGCCGGTCAGCGCTCGCGCCCGCCCGCTTGCGATGAGCTCGTTCGTCCCGACCGAGGCCGCTGCGCCGAGCGGACCGGGCACCGCATAGACGACGCGCCGCAGGCGGCGCGCCTTGGCGGCGGTGATCAGCGCTCCCGAGTCCTCCGGCGCCTCCACGACGACGGTGACCTCGCCGAGCGCCGCGATCGTCGCATCGCGCTGAGCGAAGGTCCACTTCTGGGCCGGCGCCTCCGGCGGGAACTCCGACACGAGGCCGCCGTTCGCGCGGATGGAGTGCGCCAGCGCTCGCCGCCGCCCACGGATCTCCGCGAGGTACGCGTCGACGCCCGCCCCGATCACGGCGATCGTCTTTCCTCCGGCTTCGAGCGCACCCGCGTGCGCCGCGCTGTCGACACCCTGCGCGAGTCCCGAGACCACGACCAGTCCTGCGCCGGCGCACGCGGCCGCGAGCTCGCGCGCGACGCGCGCCCCGTAGGGCGTCATGCGCCGCGTCCCCACGATGCTCACAGTCCTGCCTCGGAGCAGATCGCTGTCACCGTCGCACCAGAGCGGGTCGGGAGGCTGTCGCAGATCGAGCAGACGCGCCGGATATCGGGCATCGGCGGGCCCCAGCGCGATCATGGATCCACGCGCAGAAGGAGCGCGAGCGCCACATCCTCTACGCGCACGCGGTCGCTCGAGGCCAGATCGGCCGCGGTGCGCGCGACCCGCAGTACGCGGTGATAGCCGCGCGCCGAGAGTCGACGCGCACGCACCGCCTCAGCGAGAAGTGATTCGGTCGCGCCATCGACGGCGCAGTGACGCCGGACCTCGGCGACGGTGAGATCCACGTTGATTCGCGCCCGCGTGCGTGCGCGCATCCTCTCGCGTGCGGCGAGCACGCGATGGCGTACCTGGGTGGAGGTCTCGCGGCCGTCGTCACGAAGCCGTTCGTACGGGACGCGCGGCACGTGTGCGCGCAAGTCGATGCGGTCGAGCAGCGGACCGGATAGCCGGCCGCGGTAGCGCTCAATCTGCTCGGGAAGGCAGCGGCACTCGAGCTCCGGATCTCCGTAGCGACCGCACGGACACGGATTCATGGCGGCCACGAGGAGAAAACGCGCGGGATATGTCGCCGCACCGCCGGCACGCGAAATGGTGACGGAGCGCTCCTCGAGCGGCTCGCGCAGCGTGTCCAGGACGGAGGGTGAGAACTCGGCGACCTCGTCGAGGAAGAGCGATCCGAAGTGCGCGAGGCTCACCTCGCCCGGCCGCGGCGGCGAGCCGCCTCCAACGAGCGCGAGATGCGACGCCGTGTGATGTGGCGCGCGAAACGGCCGAGCGGTGAGGATGGGATGACGGGGATCGGCGAGTCCCGCGACGCTGTGGATCGTGCTCGCCGCTATGGCTTCATCGTCGTCGAGTGGCGGAAGGATGGAGGGAAGGGCCCGCGAAAGCATCGTCTTTCCCGTGCCCGGCGGACCGACGAAGAGAAGGTTGTGCCCGCCTGCCGCCGCGATCTCGAGCGCACGTTTCGGGGTCTCCTGCCCGGCTATGTCCGCGAGATCGACTTCGTGACGCGGCTCCCCCGCCCGGGGCGGGACGGCCGACGGCGCGACGCGGATGCGTCCGTCCAGATGCTCGACGACATCGCGCAGCGATGCGAAGCCGAACGCGGCGACCCCGCAGGCCGCCGCCTCCCCCGCGTTGTCGGTCGCGACGACCACGCCGCGGATCCCGCGGGCCACGGCATGGCGAACGCGCGGCATTGTCCCGCGTACCGGACGCAGCGCGCCGTCGAGGGCAAGCTCGCCGAAGCAGAGGTCGCCGACGTCACTACGCAGCTGCCCGCTCGCGCGGAGGATCCCAAGGGCGATCGCCAGATCGAAGCCGGTCCCCTCCTTGCGCCGCTCGGCGGGAGCGAGGTTCACCGTTACGCGACGCAGAGGGAACTCGTACCCCGAGTTCCGCACGGCCGCGCGCACGCGCTCGCGCGCCTCCTGCACGGCGGCGTCAGGCAGGCCGACCACGACGAACGCCGGTAGGCCGTTCGCGACGTCGACCTCGACGGTCACCAGCGCGGTCTCCAGACCCCAAAGCGCGCACGCCGTCACGCGCGCGACTGAGCGCGCGGTCTCGGGCCTCGCGGACGCCGTGATCGCGATGGGCGCGCAGCCTGCCCGAGAACGTCCGCGCGCCGGATGGGACGAGCGGTCGGTACCGCGGTCCCATCGGTCAAACTACGGGCGTTGAGCTCGCGGGTAGCGCTCGCGCTGTTCGGACTCGCCCTTCTCACGCGGCTTCCGTTCGCGACCGCGAACCTCTACGCACCCGACTCGGTCCTCTACGCGCGCGCGATCGAGCATTTCGATCCGCTCGACCAGCGGCCGCAGCCTCCGGGGTACCTTTGGTACGTCCTTCTGTTACGCGTGATCGACCTCGTGACGAACGACCCAAATCGCGCGATGACGATCGTGAGCGCGCTCGCCGGAGCGGCGACGGTGAGCCTCGTCTATGTCCTGGCCGCGCGTCTGTACGACGAGCGCACGGCCCGCGTGTCGGCGGTGTTCGTGCTCACCGCGGTGACCTTCTGGGCCTACGGTGCCGTCGCCTATCCGTACACGGTCCTCGCCGCGCTTTCAACGCTCTGCGCGCTGATGTTCTGGCGCGCTCTGGATCCGACGACCTCGCGCCGAGACCGCGGGACAAGGCTCGTGGCGGCGTCGGCCGCGTGGGGCATCGCTATCGGCTTTCGGTCGGACCTCGCGATCTTCCTCGCGCCGGTCTGGCTTCTCGCCGCGGCGCGAGCGACGCTCGAGACGGCTGGAGCCTCGGCGTTGGCTGTCACGGTGCTCGTCAGTGGCTGGATCTTCGCGAGCGCTTCGGCGGATGGTGGCCTCTCGCGATTCCTCGAAGCGGTGCGCATGCAGGCCCAGTTCGTCGACGAGCGCTACAGCATCTTCGGAAACGGACCCATCGCCATCCACCGCAACACCTATGAGCTCGCGCGTTTCCTGGGACGGG
>WNGI01014103.1_pt1 | contig 10097 bp, 9 predicted proteins | sample 5400621 | NCBI WGS metagenome assembly WNGI01 (sample SAMN13153374, study PRJNA577476) | soil metagenome | isolation source: 20 cm soil or saprolite under Garry oak tree replicate 1 | place: USA:California | collected 2016-06-15 | reverse complement strand
AGAAAATGGGTTGTAATCGCTGGGAAACGCCCGCGCGATGTCATCTTTTGCTAAAAGCCCGAGAAGTTTCTTGCCGGTTGGGCCTGATTCGGTTACCAGCAGATGGCGAAAATGGTGCTTGCTCATCTCCAAAGCCGCGACCGAGATCGTCGTGTCGGGCGGCAGCGTGAACGGGTTCGGCGTCATCCATTTCTCGACAAACATGATTGCAGGGGCTCCTTCGCCCCATAGTAACGCGTCAATACTTAAAATCGGCATGTTAACAGCGAACTATAACGGTGCATGAATAGACGCGGCGCTGGACGGTCGGTGCAGCCGAGCCACGTATCCTCAACACCGGAGCTCGATCGACCAACCCAGAGTTTTCCGCACTGAAGCAGTCCGCTCGAAGGACGAACGGTGCGCCGCCCAAGCGCTGTTTTCATCCCTTGAGGCTGACGATGCGATAACCGGCTTTAGTGATTTCCTGGAGAAATCCAGCGGGAAGCCGTTTGCCGAAACGAAAGATCGTTATATCCAGACCTCGCAGCCGGTTCTCATGGAATGAGACCATGCTCAAGATATCGACGCGATAGTCGCGGCCAAGTTGCAGCACGGTTGGCACGGGACTGTCAGGCGCTTCGGATTCGACAAGAATACGGACGCCGCCACTTTTCGCCGCGGTCATATTGATGAAGGCTTCGAAGACATCGGACTCGGTAATGATGCCGATCAGCCTGTTCTCCCGCAGCACCGGCAGCGCGCCGATGCGATTACCTCGCAGCGTCCGCGCAGCGTCTTCGATAGGACAATCGAGAGTCGTCGTTAGGACTTTCTTGGTCATGACCGATGAGACCGGCCGGGTTACCGAATCTTCAACGACTTCTAACGAGAACGGGTTGAGGTTGGAGGGAAAACCTCTGGCGATGTCATACTTTGACACGATGCCGACCAAGCGTTGGCCTGATTGCGTCGGTTCGGCCACGGGAAAATGGCGGAACTTGAGCCGGTTCATTTCCATGGCCACGAAAGAGATCGATGCCTCGGGAGGAATTGTTTTCGGGTTTGGCGTCATCCATTTTTCGACGAACATGATGCGTGATTTCCTTCGTCTTCGGGAAGATTGGCGGCCTATCCTTTGGAAAATCGGCTGGCGGCGTTGACTCTTTAGTGGAATTCAATCGCGCAAAATCGCCGCGGTTTGCAGCGTTCCGACCACGTAGTATAAGGGGGAACAATTAGAGACAGAATGAGTGAAAAAGAGAAAGCGGGACTACGATTATGGCGGTGAGAATGGGTACATCGGAACAGGGCGGAACGTTTTACACCCAGGGCTTGGCATTGGCCGAGCTATTCAATCGCGGGCGTGCGGGCGACGAGCGGTGCACGGTGGAAACCACCGACGCGAGCATCCACAACGCCGAGCAGCTCGATCGCGGCGAGCTTGAATTCGGTTTCATGGCGTCCAATTGGATCGGCCGCGCGAAGAATGCCGTGGCGCCGTTTACCAAACCGATCGCCGTGCGCATGGTCGCGCCGGCCAATGCGGGACCGATGTGTTTTATTAAACTGACGGACTCGCCGGTTCAATCTGTGGCTGACTTCAAAGGCAAGCGCATTGCTGTCGGCACCAAAGGCAGCGGCATGGAGCAACACATTCACACGATCTTTGGCGTGCTAGGGATTCCCTTCGACAGCTTCACGCCGGTGCGCGTGAGTTTTGCCGATGGCGCGGACGCGTTGATCGCCGGCGAGATCGACGTGCAATTTCATCCGCCGATCCCGAACAAAGTGTTGACCGATCTGAGTCAGCGCGTCGATATTCGAGTGGTTCCGTTCGGCCCGGGCCAGCTTGACAAAGTACTCGCGCAGGTGCCGTTTTATCGCCCGGTGGTAATCGAAAAAAATGCTTTCCGTGGCGTGGTGGAGAATGTGACGCAGGTCGGCGTCATCAACGTCCTGGTCACGCACGAAAGAATTCCCGAAAACGTTGTCCATGACATGGCCAAGGCGATCGTTGACAACCTGGACAAGCTGCCGGAGATGAATCCGCTGTTCAGGGGATTGAACAATTTGTTTGAACCGTTGCGCACCGAGGGCGCGGCGGCGTTCGAATTTGGTGGCGTGGCGCTGCACGGGGGCGCGATCAAAGCTTATAGGGAAACCGGCTGGTTGAAGTAAAACCGATGCACTGTAACCGCTTTGCCCCGTTTGTATCAAACGATTCCGTCTCCCCTTAGGCGAGGGTGATGGTTGCGAATGCCCGGCGTTTACCCTCACCCGCCGCTGCGTGGAGCCTGAAAATGCAGACGATCAAGAATTGAACCTTTGGATCTACGGAGTCCAGCCGCTCTGCGTTACTTCGGCTTGAGCGCGATTCAAGAACGAAAAATCGAAGATCTCTTCAGGGCGGATCTCCCGCGTTACGCCGGTGAAACGTTTGCTCCGATCGATGACGATGCGCTGCAGTTTTTCCGGGATCGTGCCGTCGCGCGCGACGGTTTTCATGTGATCGTCGTAGACGCGCGCCATGAGCTCGCGGTCGGTTTGGCGCGTGAACTCCATGAGCGCGACGATTCCCGCTTCACGGTTCTTCAGATAGACGCGCTGGCCTTTGACCGTGGCGCGCATGAAGCGGCGCACCAAATCACCCTGGCGCGCGAGCCATCGATGCTGCCCGCCCGCAGCGCCGTGTAACGGGAGCTGGTCGAACCGACGGGAACGAAGTTGACGTCTTTCTCGAGCTGCAAGCCGAACTTCGGCAGCACTTCTTTTAACCAGCCGTAGTCCAAGCTGCCCACCGTCGAACCGCCGACACGTTTGCCGCGCAATTCGCCGACACTTTTGAATCCCGGCTGCGCCATGAATTCTCCCGGCGGTTTGTCATTGAACACCATGAGGATTTTGAGCTTCGCGCCTTGCACTGCGGCGGTCGGATTGCTCGCCGAACCAAATTCGATGCTATTGCCGATCAGTGCCCGCGTACTGGTGAGTCCGGCCATCAGGATGACTTCGACGATCATTCCTTCTTCGGCGTAAAAGCCGCGTTTCTGGGCGATGTGCATCGAGATGTAGGACGCGGAGAAATTCGAGATCGCAACGTGGATTCTGTTCTGAGCGCCGGCGAAATTTGCGGTGCTGACGAGTGCGGCCATTGCGAAAGATACGGCGACGTATTTGCTTTTCATCTTCGCTGCTGTTTATAGCAATGCGAATCTCCACGCAAATTCCCGGTTCTCGCCGACACGCCGAACCTTGCCGAATTAAACCTTCGGGACACGCAGTGTTTTGCTGATCATCGTGCTGCCATTGATAAAAAATAACAGTGAGAGCGGATGCCAGCGGGCACCGGCCAGCTCGATTGCGCCGAGCGGCAGATGATCGCCCGTGCGGTCGAAGAAAACGCACAGCGCGAGCACGGCAACTAGGATCAAGCTCGACGGGATTGGCGTGCCTTCGAAGTATTTCACTTTGCCGGCGGCATCGGCGAGTTCCCCTGCGGTGACATTATAACGGGCCAAGCGGCTGACGCCGCAGCAAACGAAATAGATAAGGACAATCACGTCCATGGCGCCGCGCATGCCGAGGCCGTAAGCGATCGCGGCCGGCGCGACACCGAAGCTCACGATGTCCGCAAGGGAATCCAATTCTTGGCCGAAAGGAGATTGTTGTCGGTGGCGGCGGGCGACTTTGCCGTCGGCGATGTCGAGGATTAGCGCCAGCGGCAATAAGGAGAGGGCCAGATAGATGCGCCAATACTCCGGCATCGTCAGATAGCTCATCGTGGCGAAAACGGAGGCGGTTCCGGCCGCGCCGTTGGCGAGCGTGATCAGATCCGCCAACTGGTAGCCGCGAAGCATCGAAAAATGGCGGCGGGGTCTAGTCGAGTTACGTTGCGCCATGATTCACTCGTGCGTCTATTTTTGCGATCGCGATTGGGTCGCTCAGCAAGAGTCGTGTTGGGGTCAACGTTGCCTATTCCTGTGGAAAAACGTCGTAGTATTTCTGCGCCGCCTCCGCGCTGCCGCAAATATAGATGAAGTCGTCGGCCTCGAAACGAAAGTCCGGAGCAAATTCCACCAGCAATTCTTCGCCGCGCTCGACGGCGACGACGGAACACCCGGTCTTGACGCGGATATCGACATGGCTTGGATGATAGTTTTCTATGCCGCGCGTCGAGACTTTGATGACACGCAGCTCCGGATCTACGGCGACGGATTCCTTGCCGAGCAGCCGCCAGGCGAGCAGTTGGCCGGAAACTTGACTTATCGAAAGCGCGAAATCGGCGCCCGCCGCATAGATCCGCTCGACGTTCTCGGAGCGATTCACGCGCGCGATGACGGGAACGTCGGGCGCCAAATCTTTGAAAATGACCGTGGCGAAGAGCGTTGTCGAGTCGGTATTGAGCGCCAGGATCACGGCTTGGACGTTGTCGATTCCGGCTCGCTTCAATATTTGTGTATCGAGCACGTTGCCGACCAAGTTCACGGCCGGACCGGGTTGGGTATCGATGAGGAATGTCTCTTCGCCGGCGTCGGTCAGCAACTCGGAGACTTTGCGTCCGACTTCACCGCCACCGGCGATCAAAAAAGGGCCGTGGCGGCGCAGCTGGCGTGCGCCGGCGCAAAGGTTCATGAAGCGTTGAAGACTTTCCGCGTTGCCGACGAGCACCAGAATGCCGCAGGGTTCGAGCCGCATGTCCGGCGTCGGCGGTGTGATGAGCTTGCCGCCGATCCACTGACCGATCACGGTCACGCCGGCGTGCTGGCCGAGATCGGCTTCGGCAAGTGTCTTGCCGCCGAGCACGCTGTCGCGGGTGATGCGTGCCTCGCCAACCTGAAGCTTATGGCCGAGGTGCTGAATCCCGGCCACCGTCGGGCTCACTTTTTGGCTCGCCCGCGCCGCCAAAGCAGCGCCCAACACGTGCCGCGGCGTGTACGCGCCGCTGGCGCCGGCCAGGATGATCGGCTCGCGATGATAAGGGTCTTCGACCAACGCGAGAATTTCTCCTTTGAAGCCGAGCTGGCGCGCAGCGAGGATCGTCGCGGCGTTGCGATCGTCGGTGCTGTTGACGATGAGCGCGCGCGCCTGAGTCAGATGGGTTTTCTGCAACACTCCTTCGTCGAGATTGCCGTGAATGACCCGGTGCCCTTGTTCATGCAGGCGGCGCGCGTCGTTTTCGTCTTCTTCGACGACAACGGTTGCGATGCTGGCTCGCTCCAGCTCGGTGAGCAGCGTCGCCACCGGCGGACCGTAATCGAAAATGACCACGTGTTCCTTGAGACTAGGAATTTCTTTCGGTAGCCGGGTTTCGAAACGCTCCTCGAAAAAAGGAATCACATAAATGGGAAAAACCAGGAAAACCAGAAACACGCCGACAAATTGCACCAGCACGACATAGGACACCATGAGCGGATGGTTCCAGTTGGAATCCCGGCCGTAACCGGTCGTCGACAACGATTCACCCGCCCATTCCAGAGCGTCCCAAAATCCCCGGGGCTTGCCTTCGAGATAGGTCATTCCCCACATGTATAAGAGCGTTGTGATGATAAGCAGCAGAATCAGCACAGCGAGCAAAGCGAGAAGGCGTTTGTGCAAGCGCATCATATCCTGATTGTTTTCCTCGCCCACGGAGCTATGACGAGAGGATCATAGCTAAAGGACACCAATAAGTTGTAAAGAGACAAACTAATTGCTCGGGGGCTCGTCAGCAAGGCGCTCGTTGCGATTCCGACCGGCGCCAAAAAAGTAGAGCGCCCAGAGCGCGACGCTGGCAAGCAGCACCGCGATGCGGCTGGTGTAGTCGACCGCGCTCGGTGAAACGAAACCCTCGATCAAACCGGCGATCACCAGCATGACCATGCAGCCGAGCTCGATGGTCAGGGCTTGACCGCCGACTCGTTTGAGCGCGGTGGCGCGGCGCAGTTGCCCTGGAGCGATAATCGCGCTCGCCAGTATATAACCTGCCGCGCCAGCCAGGCAGATCGCCAGAAGCTCGGTGGCGCCGTGCGGCATGATCCAGCCCCATAAAGCTCGGTCTTTGCCGTGCAGGCTCATCCAGCCCGCGACCGAGCCCAAGTGGATGCCGTTGAAGATCAGCAGCAAACTTGTGCCGATGCCCGCGGTCAGTCCGAAGCCGAAGGCCAGCAGCGTGACTTGAATGTTGTTGGAAATAATCAGCGACGAAACCACCGGACGCGCCAGACTCGGAATGTGGTGCAGATTATCCGGAGAAGCAGGATCGAAATCGAGAAACTCGTCCGAGAGCAGATCATAACCCAAGGATGGATTGAGCTCGACGGCGACAAAAGAAACGACCGCGGAGCCGAAGAACATGAGCGCGGCCAGCGCCACGGCCCAAGCGTGCCGGCGCACCACGGCGGCAAAGCTAGCGAAACCGCGCGAGGTCGCGCCGCCTTCGCGCAAACGAATCTGGCCGTAGATGAGGTTATGGCCGGCGACGGCGATGCGATTGAGTTGGTCGACGGTTTCGCGCGCGGCGCCGAGCGAACGAGCGCGCGCCAGATCGGTGGTCAGGGCTTGATAGTCATCGATCAGTCGAGTGAGCTCGGCGCCGGTTAACTTACGCAGCCCGCGCGGTCCGGCTTGCAAGATCCTTTGGGCGCGCCGATAGAACTGCGTCCATTGTTCGAGTTTTTCGTCGGCGTTTTGCACGGTCTCGTCTGCCTTAAAAGAGCGCCGCGGGTGGCGTCGTTTTCTCCGCGACGGCGATGTTCGGCGCTTTGGCTTGCGCCAGCTCGATGATCTGCATGAGCAGCCATTCGCAGCGCTCCGTGCGATCATGACGGCGCGCTAGACTGTCGCGATCTTCGCCGAGCATGGGCAGCAACGGCTCGGCGATCTGCCAGACCAGTTGCGCGCGCCGCTCTTCGGAGAGCTCGTGGCGGCGCGCGAGAAAGCGCTCGATCAAACCGATTTGCTGCGGCGAGATCGTGCCGCGCGGCAGCGTGAGCGCTTGCCGGGAACGTCCCTGCTCGACGCGGCTGGCCCAGGCGGCCCCGCTCGCTCCCTGCGCGGCCAGATCAAATTTTTCGACGACGACATAGGTCCCCGCCAACATATCGCCGAGGCGCCGCCCCTGCGGATCGAAATGCATGACCAAGCCGCCCAAAATGTAGGAAGGCGGCGGCAGCATGTCGGCGGCTCGCACCAAATTGCGCAATGCCGCTTCGCGCAGCCCAATGGGCAATCCGTCCTGGCGGATCACGCGGATGCCAACCCGTTTTTTCCCTGGGGTCGAACCTTTGCTCAGTCCTTCAAAGAGAACGTAGTAGCCCCAGTTGATCAGAAAAATAATCAACACCACCAGCGCCATTATCCAAGATGCGCCCCAGGAGCTGCCTCGCGCTGCGCCGACGAGCGATCTCAAGGTGACCAGCGCGCCACTGGCATAGAGCGCCAACACAATGACGACGATCAGCACGACGCTGAAGACAAAATCAATGATGTACGCGGAGAAGCGCGAACCGGGGCCGGCCAGCTCGAACTCGAGGGTCACGTGATCAGGCGTGGAGATAAAAACACTCTCGTCCATATTAGTATCGCTTAGAGTTTCGCAGCTTGCGCAGATTTTCTTGCGCTAGTTCGTCGACGTTGCGGTACTCGACGAACCATTCTTTGACCTCGAAGCTTCCAAGGCGGTGAAGCCGCAACCGAGACTCGGACTATCTCGCGCAAAGACGCCAAGGCCGCAAAGGTCGGAAAAAAATGGCGTATCGTTTGTAAGATTATAAAATTTCCCTTCCGAACTTGGCGTACTTTGCGCCTTGGCGCGAGTCACTCCCCGTGTTCGAGTATTTCACGTCAGCGGAACTTTTGCGCGATCCGCGACAACTTTGCACCATCGTAATACGAAGGTTTCGAATAGTTGTGTGATTGTAGACTTCATGCAATTTATGGCTTTCGTGGACGGAATTTGTTTTTCTTTCACTTCAGGTGCGCTATCGCCGTGGGGGTCATCGCGGCTATTGAAGATCGGCCTGGCGAATTTCCAGATAGCGTTTGACCAAATGGATGCTCAAGTGTGCCGGATCGGTCTCAAGAACTAAAATACCCCGAGAGCGCATATTTTCCAGCGCCAGTCCGCGCCGGCGCAACTGATCGCACGCGGCCGCTTTACGATAGGTGTCTTCGACGGTCGTGGGGACCGAGCGAGCGATCGCGACGATCAGAGGTTCGGTTAGGACGACACACAGGACCAAGTGCCTCTCCGCCGCCCGCGCCAGATTATGGACCAATCCCGCGCTCGCCGTGGCATCCAGCACGTCCGTCAAGAGGATGACCAGGCTGCGCCGCCGCAGCATCGCCATCACCTGAGCGATGACCTGCCAATAGTCGGATTCCACCGGACGCGCGTGCACGGCGTAAAGCGACTCAAGAACTCGGGGTAACAGAGCGGGACCACGCACCGGTGGCATGAACGATTCGAGCTTATTCGAAAATGCCGCGACGGCGAGCGCGTCACCGCGCTTTTGCGCAACGTAACTCAGCATGACCGTCGCGTCGAGCCCGTGCTCCAGCCTGGAGCGCTCACCGATGGTTTCCGCCATCAGGCGCCCGGCATCAAGAAGCACGGCAAGTTGTTGGCCTTTTTCTACTTGCTTGTTTCGGCTTATCAGAGAGCCGCGCCGTGCCGTTGCTTTCCAATCGATGCTGCGTGGATCCTCGCCGGAAATGTAGGGACGCAGACTTTCAAAATCGGTGCCCGCGGCTTTGAACGGTCGCGGCTTGCGCGCGATCTCGTCGCGTTGGTCGATTTTCGCCAGGAGCTGGTATTGATCGGCGCCGTGGAAATTGGGATAGACCTTTGCGGTGTCGCCGACGGTAAGCGCCATCTGTTGCTGCATTAATCCCCGCTCGCCTTGCACGCGCAGGACAACGGCGCCGAACGGGTGAGCGCCGCGCTTCAGCGGCCGGAGGATGTAGTTCAGATGAGCTTCGCCGTAGGATGGAATCCGCACGGGCGGCAAATCCGCGCCCGATTCGAAGCTGTCGGGAAGCTCGTCGCGCACGACGGCGACGACCGGGAGCGCCGTTCCATTGCGTAAGACGAGCTTGACGGAGTGATCGACACCGAGCGCGAAGCGGGGCGGCAACTCGCGTCGTGCGGCGAGCTCGGAAGGTCGTGGGATCGTCCGCGCATCGCGCCAGCAGAGTGCCGCCAACAGCACGAGATAAAACAATCCGGCGAGCCATGCTCCTGGAATGAACAGAGCGAGCGGCCAAAGGGGCGCGCCCAGCGCGACCAGCCAAATCAACCGCATGCTGGGAATCAACGAAAGAACGGCGATCATTTTTACTACCGGGGAATCTCGACTTGCGCGAGCAAAGATTGAATACAGCCATCCGGCGTCAGCCCTTCGATCTCCGCTTCCGGCGTCAGGCGAACGCGATGGCGCAAGACCGGCAGCGCCATCAGCTGAATCTCATCCGGCGTGACATAATCGTGACCGCGCAACAAAGCCAGAGCCTTCGCCGCTTGCAGCAGCATGATCGCCGCGCGCGGGCTCGCGCCCAAGGTGAGACTCGGGAAGCCGCGCGACTGGCGAATCAGCCGCAGCGCATATTCCAAAACCGTCTCGTCTACTCGGACGGCGTGCATCATGGCGCGCAGCCGGGCTATTTCTTGAGGGCCGACGATCGTTTGGATCACGCTGTGGGGTTGCGCGGATTTTTCGCCCAGCATCTGGGCCGATTTCAACATCGCCCGTTCATCTTCCTCGCCGGGATAATCGATGATGACTTTCATTAGAAATCGGTCCAACTGTGCTTCAGGGAGCGGATAGGTGCCTTCATATTCAATCGGATTCTGCGTGGCCACGACGGTGAAGCAGGTCGATAACTCGTGGGTTTGTCCATCGATACTCACCTGATGCTCCTGCATCGCCTCCAGCAGCGCGGCTTGGGTCTTCGCCGGGGCGCGATTGATTTCATCGGCGAGCACGATATCGGCGAACAACGGACCCGGGCGAAAGCGGAACTCGTGCGCCGCTAAATCGAATACATTCACGCCGGTAATATCCGATGGCATGAGGTCCGGCGTAAACTGGATGCGCGAAAAGCGGCAACGCAGTGCCGCGGCAAGGCTGCGCGCGAGC
>WNGI01011501.1_pt1 | contig 10097 bp, 9 predicted proteins | sample 5400621 | NCBI WGS metagenome assembly WNGI01 (sample SAMN13153374, study PRJNA577476) | soil metagenome | isolation source: 20 cm soil or saprolite under Garry oak tree replicate 1 | place: USA:California | collected 2016-06-15 | reverse complement strand
GCGGCGGGCCAAGGAATGCCCCGGCAGCAGCCGGGTGCGCAGGAACAGGGTGCCCAGGGCCAGCAACCGTCGCAGACGGAACAACGCGGTCGACAGGGAGCCCAGAAACCGTCGGATCGCCCCTCGACCCGCACGCAAGGCCAAGGCCAGCGCGAGCAGGGCCAAGCTCAAGGCGCCCAACGCGAAGGGCAGAGCCAGTCTCCTTCGAAGCAGAGCCAGACTCCCCCGAAGAAGCAGACCCAGGCTCCATCGAACCGGCCGACCCCCAGCACGACAGGCCAGGGCCAACGCGAGCAAGGCCAGCGTGACGAAGGCCGGCGCGAGCAAGGCCAGCAGGGCCAGGGTCAGCGCGATCGCGAACCCACGCGCCGCAATGAAGGCCAGCGCGACCAGACCCAGCAGGGTCAGCAAGGCCAGCAAGGCGTGCAGGGCCAAGGCCAAGGCCAACAAGGCCAACGGCCGCAGACCCAGGGCCAGGGCGTGGGCCGTGGCGCCGGCGCCTCGGTGACGCTGACGACCGATCAGCGCACCCGGATTCGCCAGACGGTCCTGGTGCGCAGCAACGTCCCGCGGGTGTCCAACATCAACTTCAGTGTCAACGTGGGCACGGTCGTGCCGCGGAGCGTGAAGGTGGTCACGGTGCCGAGGGAGATCGTTGAGATCCACCCCGCTTGGCGCGGCTTCCTCTATTTCGTCTTTGAGGAGGAAATCATCATCGTCGAACCGCGCAGCCATAAGATCGTGGCGGTGCTCGACGTTTGAGCGTCAGCGCGGCTTGAAATCGCGAAGGGCGGCCGCAATGGCCGCCCTTGGCATGTCTAGCGGGCAGTTTCGACTCTCAGGCGCGCACTTCCTGCCGCTGGAACACCACATAGCCGACCACGAACAGCAGAATCGAGCCGGCGATCAGGCCGACGATCTGCGGCCACGCGATCATCAGACTCTCGGCCAGCGGCAGCGGCGCGCCCATCACGGCGCCCTGCAACTGGCTGAGATAGATCGGCCCGAGCGAGCGGGTCGACGGATTGAGGATCGCCAGCACCACCTCGCCGAACATCGTGCCGGGCGAGAGCCGCGACAGATATTGTGCCGCCAGGATCAGCGTCTCCTCGTCGGTGGTCGGCGCGAGCGAAATCGCCACCAGCGGCGCCAAGGTGGGCCAGATCAGCGAGAGGAACAGCCACAGTCCGAGCGTAACCAGCGCCGCGGTTGCCGCGGAGCGGAAGATGATGGAAAACAAGAGCGCCAGCGCAAGCCATACTCCCGCATAGGCGATCGATACCAAGAGGAAGATCAACGCCCGCGCCATCTCCTCGGTATTGGGCGGAATCCCGAGCCGGATCAGCCCAAGCCCGATCACCAGGAGCCACAGCACAATGAGGCTGATCGCCAGCGTGTAGACACCGGCGAGGAATTTTCCGAACAGCAGCGCGTCGCGATAGATCGGCTGCGCCAGGATGCGCGAAAGCGTTCGCCGATTGTGCTCGCCGTTGACGGCGTCGAAGCCGAGCCCGATCGCGATCAGCGGCACCAGGAAGCTCAGGAAGGCGACGAACGACGGCAGCGGCTCGCGGGAGGTCGTAAACAGTTTCAGGAACAGGAACTGGTCCTCGGCGGTGGTGTCCTTGATCTGCTCGGTCGCCACATAGACCGTGGCGATGGCGATCAGCACCACCAGCATCTGCAGCACGATCACGCGCGCGCTGGTGAAGTGATCGGCCAATTCCTTGAGCGTCACCACGCCGAGGCCATGCAGAGCCGAGCCTTCACGCCGCATATCGGCCTCCATCATGATGTGCCGCGATGTGGAAGTAGTTGGTGTAGATGGCTTCGAGGCTCGGTTCCTCGACCGAGAGCCGCAACAGCTTGCCGCCGGCGTGCACCACGGCCGCTGCCGCTTCCGAGCGCACGTCGCAAGCGTCGCCTGCGGGTCGAGGCCGGAGGTCGGCTCGTCCAGGATCGCGATCTCGGCGTCCTTGAGCAGAATCTCGGCGAGCCCGAGCCGCTGGCGCATACCGCGCGAGAAGGTGTGCACGCGGTGATCGGCGACCTCGGCGAGCCCGACATGGGCGAGCGAGGCCGCGATCTTGTCCTCGCGCTCCTCGGCCTCGAGACCGATCAGGCGCCCGATATAGCGCAGATTGTCGGCCGCGCTGAGATTGTCGTAGAAGCCGACCTGGTCGGGCAGATAGCCGACCCGGCGCTTGACCGCGAGCGGTTCGCGCACCGGATTGTACCCGAGCACGCGCGCGGTGCCGTCCGAGATGTCGCTCAGGCCGAGCAGCATCAGGATGGTGGTGGTCTTGCCGGCGCCGTTCGGGCCCAAAAGCCCGAAAATCTCGCCCTGCTCCACCGCGAACGAGACGCCCTTGACGACGGTCGCGCCGTCATAGCGCTTGGTGAGGTTTTGCGCCTCGATGACGTTGCCGCTCATCGCCGTCCGTACCACATCACTGCGCCGACCATGACCAGCAGCGCGCCGCCGATCAGCGCGATGCCGACGATGCCCCAGATGGTGGAGGTCTGCACCGCCACGCGGAAACTCGCCGAAGCCGACTCGCCGCGCGCCGAGGCCCGCAAGGTCGTCACATAGTCGCCGGCGATCGCCTTCGCGGTCGGGGTGATCAGCGCCTGCACTTCCTTGTTCTCGTTCGGCGGGATGCGATCGAGGGTCTTGGGCTCGAAGGTCACTTTCCAGCCGCTCGGCGCCGAGCCCGACAGCTCGACGTCATCGGCCGGAGCGGTGCCGGTATTGGTGACCAGGATCGCGACCGAACTCTCGACACCGGCGGTCGCGCGCGTGGACAACAGGCCCTCGCGGCCGGAGATGTCGAGCTTGGGCTGGCCGGTGACGTCGAGGCCGAGGTCGGAGGTGACGTTGGCGTCCTCCGAGGAGACCCGCGCGGTGACCTTGTATTTGCCGGCTCCGATGGTGTTCGGCGGCTTGACCTTGAGCTTGACGTCCTTGGACTGGCCGGGATCGAGCGGGATCGCGTTGAGTTCCTGGCTGCCGTATTGCTCGGTGAAGGTGGCATCAAAGTTCTGCGGCGCCTGGGCAGAGAGCGCGACCAGAAGCTTCTTGCCGCTGTCGTTCTTGACGTTGAGCTGATACTCGAAGGTCGATTTCGAATTGCCGCGCAGTTCGGGAAGCTGCGGCGTGAGCGACAGCTTGGCCGGCAGATCGGTGGCGATGGTCACCGCGACCGGGAGCGTGACGGTGGTGGCCGGGCCCTTGGCGGTGACCGTAAGGTTGGTGGTGCCAGTCGGGGCTTCCTTCGGCACGTCGAGACGAAGTTCGAGCGAGACATTGGCATTGGTCGCCGGCATGGCGGCGGCGATCGGCTGGCCGTTGCCAATCAGCGTTGCGGTCCAGCCCGACGGCGCGCCCGCGACCGACAGTTCGAGCCGCTCGGGCGGCAGCGCGTAGTTTTGCAGCCGCAGATTGACCGACGAGGTGGTCCCGGGCCGTACGCTGACGGCCGGGTAATCGGTGAGCAAGAACAGCCCTTTGACATCGTTCTTGGGCTGCTCCTGCGCCCCGACGGGGCCGGCAAGGGCAAGCGTGGACAGGACAACCGAAATGAGGGCGATGCGACGATATCGCATGATGACAGCTCCCGGCGATAAGGCAGATGATCCCGCTGTTAAATACTGCTCCCGGCGATACCGCAAGATCGGGGGTACGGCCGGACGGCGCTTATTTTTTTCGTCCGCGCGCGAGAATGCAAGACACAAGCGCGAGATTTTTGCCCTAATGGGGCATACTGAGGCCGGCTGGCCCGCGACCAACTGCCTCAGATCAAGGCGCTTTTTGGATTTTCCGCGATACGACCGCGGACGTCGCCGGCGATGGCGGAACGATGCCGTCTAGCCCGCGACGCGGTGCACGGTCGGCCAGTCGACCTCATCCTTGGCCAGGACCCAGGGCTCCTTGAGCGCGGCGGCGCGCCACTGCTGCCAGGCCCGCAAACCCATCACCGCATCCATGTAGGCGCGCGCGACGGCGCCCACGGGCGCGGCATAGGTGTGGAAGCGTGAGACGACCGGCGCATACATGGCATCGGCCGCGCCAAAGCCGCCGAACAGGAACGGGCCGCGGGCGCCGAAACGCGTACGGCAATCCGTCCAGATGGCTTCGATCCTGCGCACATTGGCCCTGGCCGCCGGCGTAAGCTCGCGCGGTATCACCGGCCGCCACATGTTCATCGCGCATTCGTTGCGCAGCGCCATGAAGCCGGCATGCATTTCGGCGGCCACCGCGCGGGCATGGGCGCGCGCCGCCCGCTCGGCCGGCCATAGCTTCGCGTCGGGAAAAGTTTCGGCGAGATAATCGAGGATCGCGAGCGACTCCCAGACCCGCACCTCCCCGTCGAGCAGCGCCGGCACCTTGCCGCTGCCGGAAATTTTGGTCACGCGCGCCTTGAAGTCTGCGGCATCGAGCGAGATCACCTCCTCGGTGAACGGGATGCCGGCAACTTTCATGGCGATCCACGGGCGGAACGACCAGGAGGAATAGTTCTTGTTGCCGATCAAAAGATGCAGTGGCATCGCCGACCTCGCGGGAGCGATTTTTGGACAAGGCAGAGGGCTTGCGCGCAATATGCCAATTCCGCCTGCGCTGCGCTATCTTCGCGCACCCAATTGGTGCCGGCTCCATTCGGTGACACGCGCAATGCCCCCGTTCGCGACCTTTGACCTCGTTGCGCTCGCCGGCTTCGTCGGCGCCTGGGCCGCCTATGCGTTTACGGTCGAGCGGACCTCGCATGGCGGCGAGAGCCTCAACGTTCGCATCGACCGCTACCGCGAGACCTGGATGCGCCGCATGCTGGCGCGCGACATGCGCATGGTCGACATGCAGATCATGGCGGCGCTGCAGAACGGTACCGCCTTCTTCGCCTCGACCTCGCTGATCGCCATCGGCGGCGCGCTCACGCTGTTGCGTTCGACCGAGGAGATCATCTCCGTCGTCTCCCCGTTCGGGATCGTGACCTCGCGCGGGCTGTGGGAGGTCAAGACCCTCGGACTCGCCGTCATCCTCGCCTATTCGTTCTTCAAGTTCGCCTGGTCCTATCGGCTCTACAACTACGTCGCGATCCTGCTCGGCGCGATGCCCCCCGCGGCCGAAAAAGATACGCCGGAAGCGGATGCGCACGTGCGGCGAACGGCGCGGCTGTTCTCCTCCGCCGGTCGTCATTTCAATCGCGGGCAACGGGCGTTTTTCTTCGCGCTCGGTTATCTTGGGTGGTTTGTCGGGCCGATCGTGCTGATGGTCACCACGGTCGCGATCGTAGCGGTGATGTGGCGGCGGCAATTCGCCTCGGATTCGCTGCACGCGATCGCAGGCGAAGAGAGCCCGTGATGGCGTCGCTCAGCGGCGGCAGTTGTCGGCGGCGCCATCGCAGCTGCCCGCCTCGGTCGGTCCCGGAAAGAGCGATGAGGACTGCCCCGTAAGCCAGTAGACTGCAAGGCCGACCCATTCGCGCACGGCAGTGTCGGTTCGGCGCAAGCCATCGCCAACGGTCGGGAACGGCATCAGCGCATCGCCGGGGCCGCGAGTGCGCCAGTCCACCGGGTACGCTTCCACCGGAAAGCTCGCCCTGCGGAAGACGCCGACCGCACGCGGCAAATGATAGGCCGAGGTCACCAGGAGCCAGCGCTCGCCGGGCTTGGGGTTGGCGATGTCCTTGGAGAACAGCGCGTTCTCGACGGTGTTGCGCGAGCGGTCCTCGGCAAGGATGCGCTCGCGCGCGATGCCAAGGCCTTCCAACAGCCGCACCGCGAATTCCGCCTCCGTGGCCCCGTGAAAGACCAGTGCCGCGCTGCCGCCGGAAAAGACGATGCGCGCCGACGGGTAGCGCCGCGCCAGTTCGGCGACCGCGGTCATGCGCTCGGCCGCCTCGTTGAGCGTCACCGTATTGCGCGCGGTGGAAACGTCGGGGGTAATCGCGCCTCCGAGCACGACGATACCGTCGGGCGCTCCGGCGGCGGCATCCCAAGGCGGGAAGCGCTGCTCCAGCGGCAGGATCAGCGCATTGCCGAGTGGCGAGAGCCCGCAGATCGCAAGCGCCACGACGCCGCCGATCAGGAGCCGCCAGCCGACCCGCGCAAACCGCGTGCACACCAGCGCCGCGCCCAAAAGCGCAAGCACGATGAGAAGATTGGACGGGATGGCGAAGAAGCCGAAGATTTTCGACGTGACGAAAAACATCCGCGGGAAACTACCGGCGGTTTTGCCTTGGGAAAAGCGCGAAACGGACGACGCCCCCATGCGTCATAGGCGGCCGCTTTCGATGAAGAACTTTCCCAGCACCGCAATGACCAGCCCCTGGATGAGGCCCAGGTAGAGCGCTGATTGTTTGAACACCTCACCCCAGGGGACGTTCGATGTCGCTTGCGTCGCTACCACGAGATAGAGCACGCCAAGATAGAAGATCGACAGAATGAGCGCGACCCAGAACACCGCCGGATTGTCCAACGGCTTTTGATCCGATGGCGAAGCTGAAACCGTCCAGGCTCCCGCCAGCAAGGTCAGCCCGGGCAGCACGAACTGGCTGACCCAGCTCCATACTTCCTTCGGATCATTGCCGTAGAACTCGTTGAGCTGACGCAGAATCAAAATGATCAGCAGCGGCGTCACCACGGCGAACCAGCCGATTGAAAGCCACATCTTGGAGCTACGTACGGTCACGGCCGGATCACAATGCCGGCGGAGCGAACATGATCGTCGAATGACCAGCGGCTCGGAGCGATCAGGTGGGTCGCGCCGCCAACGGCGTGCTCAAATTCGTAGACCAGCACGAACAGCCGATGGGCGTCACTGATCGTCTCGCCGCGCAGTTCGTTAGGAAGATCCGGCGCACCCGCCATTGCCCACCCTCGCGCAATCCGCAACATTTGCTCCTCGTCGGTGACCGGCGCGCCTGGCCGCACATCCGTGGTCAAGACAAAAGCAAACGTCCGGTAGAACCCTTCCGGTCTGCGGATGGTGAAAAGCGCATCGAAGATATTAGTGCTGGCGACCCTTGGTTCGGATGGAAAGCGCGCGGTCCCGGCCAATGGCATCCCGCTCTGACTGTCGAGTTGCTCAACGCGGGTCACGACCGCGAAGCCACCAGGAGTCCGATAAAACCCCCAGGATTCGAAGCGAGCATTGCGCAAAAGCGCGACGATCCGGTCCGCCGCCTGGCCCCAGGTGGTCGCTGCGGGACCTTCCGCAAGTTGCGCAATCGCAAGCGTGCGGCGCGTCGAGGGGTCGGGAGGCGGCCATGGAAAGAGGTCCTGAATAGGCTCCGCCGCGGCTGGCGCACGCGCGGGCGGAGGCTCGGCCTTGCGCATTACTATTGGCGGTGGAGCAAGCGCGGGCGGTGGTGGAGGCGTGGCCTTGCCAGTGATGGTGCTCTTGCCAATCAGCGGCGGAGGGGGCGCGGGCGGAGGCAGGGTTGGGCCGGACGTGATCACCTCGCCGTTCCGAGCCGCTTTCCTTGCGCGCTTTGCTTTCGGCTCTACACGCTCCACCGTGCGCTCGGCGTCGGCTTTTAGCATGGTCAGGCATTGCTGCGATATCAGGCCGAGGTCCTGGCGGTTTGGCGGTAAATTTTGCAGGATGACCACACGACGCTGCCAAAGCCGGCGCGCTTCCTCCCAGCCATCGCTACCCGGTTGTTGTATTTGCCGGCAAAGCCCGGCCAATGTGCGATCTATTCTACGCAGCTCGGCCAGACGCTCTGTTTGCCCGCCCGCGGTCGTCGCGATGGCCCCCGCTGCAAGAGCTGCGATCAAGACGATTGCAAAGCCTGTCCATGTACGCCGCATGTTGCGCCCGCCGGAATATGAGAAAGGCCTGCGCGTTTAGATTATTATATCGCGTGAAAAATGCAATCTTGCCGCGAGGAACCCGCAGGTATTGCGGGATGAAATCTCAACGGGTCTTCTTCCATGCCTCATAATCGGCCTTACTCTCTTCGTTCATGGGATAGAGGCCAGGGAGTTTCGCCCCCTTCTCTACTTCGCCGACGATGTAGGTCTCCATGCGCTCGTGCTCCTCGCCCTCCTCGGCGACGAACGCGACCAGATTTTGCGGGATGACGACGGCGCCGTCGTCATCGCACACGATGACATCGCCCGGAAAGATGGCGCAGCCGCCACAGCCGATCGGCTCGCCCCAGCCCACGAAGGTGAGCCCATTGACGGAGGCCGGCGCCGCCACGCCCGCGCACCAGGTCGGCAGTTTCGAGGCCAGCACGCCGGCCTTGTCACGGATGACGCCGTCGGTCACCAGCGCGGCCACGTTGCGGCGCTGCATTCGCATGGTGAGGATGTCGCCGAAGATGCCGGCCGTGGTGACGCCCATGGCATCGGCGACGGCAATGCAGCCCTCCGGCATCGCCTCGATCGCGCCGCGGGTGGAGATCGGCTTCGACCAGCTCTCGGGCGTGGCGAGATCCTCGCGCACCGGGATGAAGCGCATGGTGAACGCCGGTCCGACGATGCGCCGGCCGCCGTCGCCGCCGAGCGGCATCGGTCCGTGCATCCAGCAGCGCCGGATGCCCTTCTTGAGCAGCATGGTAGTGATAGTGCCGGTGGTCACGCGGCGGAGCGTGTCGTAGAGAGCCTGCGTCATCGTGCGCCCTTCCACTTGGCAAAGCCCGCCGCCCGCAATCGGCAAGCCGGGCATTCGCCGCAGCCATAGCCCCAGTCATGGCGGTGCGAGCGGTCGCCGAGATAGCAGGTGTGCGTCTCCTCGACCAGAAGATCGACGAAGCTGTCGCCACCGAGCTCATGCGCGAGCGCAAACGTCGCGGCCTTGTCGATCCACATCAGCGGCGTATGAATGACGAAACGCGTGTCCATGCCGAGGTTGAGCGCCAGCTGCATGGCCTTGAGCGTATCGTCGCGGCAATCGGGATAACCGGAGAAATCCGTCTCGCACATGCCGGCCACGAGGTGTTTTGCGCCGCGGCGGTAGGCGAGCGCGCCGGCAAACGCGAAGAACACGAGATTGCGGCCGGGCACGAAGGTCGTCGGCAGACCGTTGTCGGCCATCTTGATCGCCACCTCACGCGTGAGCGCAGTGTCCGAGATGGCGGCAAGCGCATCGAGCCGAACCACGTGGTCCTCGGCGAGCCGCGCCGCCCAGGCCGGCCGGAGCGCCGCGACCCGCTCGCGGATGCGCGGGCGGGCCTCGAGCTCGACGCGATGGCGCTGGCCATAATCAAAGCCGACGGTCTCGACGCGGGCGAAGCGTTCAAGCGCCCAGGCCAGGCACACGGTCGAATCCTGCCCGCCGGACAACAGCACGAGTGCAGTGTCTGGGTTCAATCCCACTTCGGCGTCCCGGAAAAGGCGTAATCGACCAGCCGTCCATCGCCGCGCGCGAGCGCGCCGATCTCGGCCATTTCGACCGGCGACAGCTCGAAGTCGAAGATCGAGAAATTCTCCAGCAGCCGTTCCACCCGGCTGGTGCGCGGGATCACGGCGATCTGCTGCTGGGTGAGCCAGCGCAGGCAAACCTGGGCGGCGGTCTTACCGTACACCTTGCCGACGCGAGCGAGCACGGCGTCGTTCTTGGCGTTGCCGCGGGCGATCGGACTATAGGCCACGACCGCCATGGAATGCGCCCGGCAAGCCGCGACGACCTTGGTCTGGTCGAGAAAGGGATGCAGCTCGATCTGGTTGCAGGCCAGCGGCTCGCTCGCGAGCGCCACCGCCTCGTCGATCAGCGCGACCGTGAAGTTCGACACTCCAATGTGCCGGGCAAGACCCGCCTGCTTGATCTTGCAAAGCGCGCCGAGCGTCTCGGAGAGCGGAATGCGCGGGTTCGGCCAATGCAGAAGGAGCAGATCGACCTCGGAAAGCCGCAGCCGCATCAGGCTGTCCTTGGCGGCGCGTTCGAGCTCGCGCGGCGCGAAATGCGACGGCCAGATTTTAGTGGTGACGAACACCTCGTCGCGCTTGATGCCCGAACTGCGCAGCCCCTCCCCCACCTCGCGCTCGTTGTCGTACATTTCGGCGGTATCGATATGGCGGTAGCCGAGCCGCAGCGCCTGCTCGACGATGCGCGCACAGACACGGCCCCGCAGGTCCCAGGTGCCGAGACC
>WNGI01007323.1_pt1 | contig 10099 bp, 10 predicted proteins | sample 5400621 | NCBI WGS metagenome assembly WNGI01 (sample SAMN13153374, study PRJNA577476) | soil metagenome | isolation source: 20 cm soil or saprolite under Garry oak tree replicate 1 | place: USA:California | collected 2016-06-15 | reverse complement strand
GTTCAGGTTCTATTCTTACCAATTCTGGGTGCGCTGGGAGATTACTCAAACCTCAAGAAACGATTGATGGCATTGTTCTGTTACACGGCCGTCATTGCAAATGCTTTGCTCTTCTTCATTAGCGGCAACCTCTACCTATTAGGCGGTCTCCTGTTCATCATTTCCAACGTCTGCTTTGGCGCTTCCATAGTTTTCTATAATGCTTTTCTGGGAGAGATCACTACCGAAGATCAGCGAGATAAAGTTTCGAGTCGCGGCTTCGCCTATGGTTACTTTGGTGGTGGCCTGCTTTTGGCCCTGAACCTGGTGCTTGTGCTCGGCGCCGAGAGACTGGGAATCTCTGCGGGCATGGCCGTCAGACTCTCGTTTCTTTCCGCGGCTCTATGGTGGGGTGGCTTCGCAGTCATCACCTTTAAGACGCTAAAGACACGAAAGGCCGCGAAAGCACTACCGCCGGGTCAGAATTATCTCACCGTGGGATTTCTCGAGCTCCGTTCAACTTTTAAAGAATTGCGGAGGCTACCGCATACCCTCAAGTACTTAATCGTGTATTTGATTTATAACGACGGCATTCAGACGGTGATTTTTGCCTCCAGTGTCTTTCTTGAGCAGGAACTATTCCGCGGACCGAATCCAACGTTTCTGCTGTCGATCTTCCTGGTAGTGCAATTCGTCGCGGTATTGGGGGCCCTGCTTTTTGAACGTCTTGCTTACCTCATAAAAACCAAAAACGCGATCCTGGTATCGTTGTTTCTCTGGGCAGGAGTTGTTGTTTACGCATATGGCTTTCTTCACACGACGCGAGAGGCGTGGATCATGGCTATTGTTATTGCGATTGTCCTGGGTGGCTCGCAGGCACTTTCCCGTTCGCTGTTTTCGCTCATGATCCCAGCAGGTCGTGAAGCTTCATTTTTCGGACTCTACGAAGTCTCAGAGCGAGGCACCTCCTGGATGGGCCCATTGCTATTCAGCATTGTGGTGGCCAGAACGGGCTCCTACAGGCAGGCGCTGCTTTCTCTGATTTTCTTCTTTGTGGTCGGGCTGATAGGTCTGTTCCTGACTAACACTGATAGAGCCGTGCACGAGGCGGGAAATATCGAGCCGTGGGAAGCGGCTCACAGCTAAGCATCAACTGGCAGCTTTTCTCTTGTCGGATGCCACTGACTTCTCCAGGCACTCGCGAGAGCAGTAGACGGAAAGTCCGCCTCCCCTTCCAATGGCGCGCCCCGCTGGGATCCAGGTTCCGCAACTAACACATCGCACCAACTTCTGGTCTGGTTTCGAATGGGACGCTTTAAATGCATCGCCCGGATTGGTCGGGGAGTCGCCTATAGTCTTAGCCACACCCAGGATTTTCTTTAAGACTTGGATGTAGGGATACAACCTGGAATACAGAAGTAGAAGAAGGAGAGCGAAAAGGGCGGCAATGACGAGAACTTTCAAGACTATTTCCGTGAGAGATCTCAGATTTCAGATTTTGGATTTACCTTATCTGAGATCTGAGATCTCAAATTTTTACATTAAGATCTCTCATCGCCTGACTTGTTGCCTGCAGGCGTATAAGTCACGTCCACATTCCGCCGCCGCGGCACCGGATCAGTGGCCCTGCGGCGTGGTATTGATTCGCGATTACGCCGGTCTACACTCCCCGGGGGTAGGCCCTTGCCATGAACAGCCTCCTCGAGAATACGCGTGATTTCCTGAGAGAGTGTGCGATGCTCGGCAGCGGCGCGCCGGCGCAACGACTCTTTCAAGTGGTTGGGTACATACGCGCCAATGAAAACTCCCTTACGATTCGCCATCTCTCGCAGCCTCTCTTTCAGCGTATTGTGTACAACTTGTAGAGCTCTGGAAAGTATTATGCCCAGCTAAGTAAAACAGGTCTATAAGCCGAATTCTGTTCTCCGATTTGAAATCTAAGCCCTCAAACTCAGATCCAGGATTGAAATCGAAAAATCTGAAATTCGAGATCTCAGATTTCAAATCGGAGCGGCGATCATTCATCTAGTCCAACTGTTGCCAGATTGGATCAAGCGATCTACCCGGAGGTCGTATCCCGATATATCGGGATTTGGGCGGGCAGCCCTGTTGACGCCTCCCTATTTGATCTTGCACTGCGAGGAGTTTGCCTGGCCGCATGTGTCACCACACGCGCCGGTGCGCTCTTACTTTAAGCCCTCACGGGCCGCACCGTTTCACCCATCACCGCGGTTTCGAATTTCAGATCTTCAATCCGAAATTCTATTTGAGTCCCAATCTGAGATCTCAAATTTGAGATCTGAAGTTTGAAAACTCAAAACTCCGCGGCTGGTCTGTTTTCTGTTGCACTTGTCGTCGCCCGAGAATCTCAGATCTCAAACAAATCGAAATCTCAGAGTTCAGGATCGGAGATTTGATCTCAGATCTGAGATTCGCGTGGCGCCCCGCCGTTAGCGGGCTCGCTGCCCTATAGTGTTCGGACTTTCCTCTCCTGGGTTCGAGTTTCAGATCTCAGATTTGAGATTCCCTGTTTGAGAGTCAAGGTTGAGATCTGAAACCCGAGTTTCCAGCAGCGACCGCCCAACCTGTTCCACTTGCTAGGCAACTTGATTATATCAAGCCATGTTCAACAGGTACAGCGTTGAATAGGCATGCTTTAACCTCAGCAAGGCGGCACGGAAAGAAACGTTTAGTCACCCCAGATATTTGAAGCCTACTCGCAGGCTGTTAAGCAGATTTGGTGAAAGAGTAAGCGCGAGAGTTATGGAAACCATAGTATGAGAAAGAGCGAGCGCAAAAAGGTTTGGCTGCTGTTGATACACGGCTGCCCAAATCAGGCCGCCTAGGAAGGTAACCAATGCCAGAAGCGGATTGGGAAGATGAAGCAGGGCGAAAATTACGGCAACTAGACCAATACTTTTCAGTCCCTTTCCCAGCGCGAGCTGAGCCCGGCGATTGATAAAGCCGTTGAGCGCGTATTGTTGAAACAGAGCCCAGAGCGGCAGGGAAAAGTATCGCGCGCGCGCGTGTCCGGCAAATATCGAGTGAGTCATGAACCAGCCGGTTGCAATTATCACCAGGACGGCCGTTGCCGTTGGCAGAAGAAGCAGACGACAAGAAGAGAGAAAATTGTCCCGACGAAATCCTATCTCGTGAAGCGTTTCGCGACGCTCGCGATGTGATAACGCCATCAGACCACAGGCTAACAGAATAGGAAGCGCGCTTATCAGTCGGCTTCCTCCGGCAAACGAAAGGACCACCCACTCAGCTATCAGGCAGGAGGTGACTACTGAGACAATCTCCCAAAGCGCCAGCGCCCTGCCTGAGCCAGAAAAAGTACTTTCAATATTTTGAGTTTCGGTTGCCATTAGGATTTAAGATCAGTGTGCTAAAGCGCGAGAAGCTTTTCCGTTTGCGTCAACTGAGAAACTGATCGGCTCACCGACGAGCTTGAGCGTCTTTCGAGTTCCGTCTCCGCTAGTATGGAGCGCATAGACGCGAGCCTCATGCAAACCTGCATTTAGCGAGGTGAGCGGGAACGTAAACCCGTGCCATTCGTCCTTTGACCATCCCGCAGTCATCACATCCGGCCTGGATTTGTTTGCCACGCTGGATGCCGTAAATCTTCCATCAATAAAAAGCTGGAGCTCGACTCGATCCCACGGTGTAGTATCGTTGACCACCCAGCCCGCTATTCCGGTATTAGTGAACTCGCCCCCACCGTGAAAGAAAGGCGGCAGAACGCTAACGAACGTAATGACCGCGAGCGTCCCGACGAGCAAAACTTCAATGATCGATTTGCCGATTAAGACCTGGACCAGTGATGTGGATGGAGTCTTCATTCGATTTCGCGGGGCGCCATTGTAACGCAAACTCTTAGTTTGCGAGGCGCGTAAAGCAAACTGTTAGTTGGCGATGCCCGTAGCGCAACGGGGCGGGGTTGGATATCATTCGACGCTTCTGCCTCCCGACGTTAGGCCTTCGTTACCCGCGCACGCAAACTAGCAGTTCGCTTTACAAAAGAAAAAGGCGGCCTGGAAGCCGCCCTCGCCTATTTCGTCGTGAGACTGGTATCAGTTCATGTTAATTGACCTCAATGCGATCGCCTGGTTGCAGAATTGGGTCCGGGATCTTTCCAGCCTGGATTTTTCGCGTGTTGTATTCCTCGGTTGTCAGTAACCCGTCAGCACCTTGCCGTGAAACCCTAACTTTGGAGCCGGCGTTCGTGTTGGTTCCACCGCTTGCGAGAATCGCTTGTATCAGGGTGAGTCCAGCATGAAAAGCCTTCTGCCCGGGCGAGCTGATCTCTCCGCCAATGAAAAAGAATTCAGCCGGACCGGCTGGCATGCCTGACACTTTGATAGCATCGCCGGAAAGTATCATCGTCGATGAAAGGTTCGCATTCTTAAGGTCAACAACGATTGGCGCGCGTCCTGGGCGGCTTATCGTAGCGCTGCTTGCTTCGGGAAGAATTTGAGCCTCAGCGAGAATTGCGTAAAGCGGCATCCCTTCGCGGCGGAGGTTTTTTGTTCCAGGCGCGGCGACGAATCCGGTGATGGTCACTGCATGACTCGCATAGTCGCGAACTTTCACTACCACGGTGGGATTATCGAGGATCTTGAGCTGCTGTCGCAGGAGCGCAGCTATCTCCGGCGTTGTCAGTCCGGCAACTACGATCGGATTCCCTACTAACGGATACTCCAGCACGCCGCCGTCTAGCACTGTAAACAGCGTTGAGTTTCTGCCGGGATTCTCGGGGAGTTGGATGTCTAACACGTCGCGAACCCCAACGCGATAAATCTGGCTGGAGACCGTACTGATAGGAGCGGCCGTAGTTCCAGCAACGGAATTCGAGGGAGAAGGTGTCGTCTTAGTGGCGCCAGCCGACTTAAGAACTGTGTGCCCGATTTTCAGGCGATCGCTCGAGGGCGCCGTTGCCTTTTCGGAGATTGTGCTTGTAGGGCGAAGACGAACGGATTCTGAAAGACTGTTAAAATCGGGCTTTGCGTGAGCCTGGAGCGCGGAGTCGCCAGGGCCATTACCCTTTGCCGTAGCGACTCTGGGCTCCTGTCCTACCATACGGACTCGAGTGGCGTTCGCCGGAGTTTGACCTGGGGCGGCAGGCTTGGCATTCGTGTGATTGTTTGCGGCTGCCACTGATTTCACCTGCCCAGACGTTGTCATCGCCAGGGAGGCGATTAGGGTAATGGCGGCAGTCGTTAGGATCTTCATCGTCGTGGTCACTCTTTTCGATAATCGTCCAGTGGCGATTTCGCTGGGGCAATACAGCTTTGGCGCCGCTCTGGTAGTTGCTCTGCTGATAATAAACAGTCAAAAAGGTCTGTTTCTCAGAAGAATCTTGCCGGAGGTGGGAGAATGAGAAGCCAGTCAGACCGAAACTGGTTCATACGGAACGGACTGGCGAAGGATGAACTGAGCCTCGAACGCCCGGTGCTCGGCGACCGGGGACTCTATTTGGTCTGATTTTACCTGGCTTGCCTGACCGCCGGTAAGCTCGCGGCGGGAAAGAGATCGGGCCAGAGTTTCGTGAAACGCTCACGAACCAGGTTTTCGACATCGTCGGCGGTCTCGGACGCAAGACATTCTTCCGCAATCAGCCGGGCATCACGCGAATGTATGCCGGCAATAGCGCGACGAACACGCGGAATAGAAGATGGGGTCATGCTCAGATCCGTGGCGCCGAGCCCTATGAGCAAAACAGCATAGGCTGGAGTGGAGGCCATTTCTCCGCAAACAATCGCTGGGATGCCGGCGTTTTGCGCGGCCTTGAGACTTTGATCGATACTGTGAAGCACAGCCGGGTGAAGCGTGCGAAACCAGTCTGCGACCTCATCATTTCCGCGGTCCACCGCAAGCGTGTACTGCACCAGGTCGTTGGTGCCAAGTTCGAAAAAGTCGACGATTCGTGCAATCTTATCTGCCATGAAAACTGCCGAAGGAACTTCAATCATTGCACCGACGCTGATTTCGCCAAAGCTCTGTCCGGCTTTTCTGAGGTTGCTCGCCTCTTCCTGAATGATAGCTTGCGCGCGCCTGACATCGCTCACATCAGCCACCATTGGCAATACGATGCGCAAGTGTCCCGTTGCGGCGGCGAGCAAAATGGCCCGCACCTGTTTGCGCATGATCCCTTCATTGCATAACACAAAGCGAATCGCGCGCAGGCCCAACGCCGGATTCTTTTCGGGCTCCTCAAATTGCTGGCGCAGATTGTCGCCGCCTAAATCAAATAGACGAATAACAGCTCCCTGCTCGCCGGCAACTTTCGCAACCGCCTCGTAGGCCATCCGCTGCTCATCTTCCGAAACCATGGCGCCGCGTCGCGCCAGCAAGAACTCCGATCGATAGAGTCCAACCCCAGAGGCGCCATACTTTTCGACCCCCTCAAATTCGGAAGGGACCTCGATGTTTGCTCTCAGTGTTACCGCAACGCCATCCTGAGTTCGAACTGGACCGCGCTCCCTGGTGATGGCTGTGCTTCGCGCCGTTTCACGACTGGTAGTCTCCGCCTGGTACAGTTTGAGGGTTTCAGGTGAAGGATGCAGGATGACTTCGTTGCGAGTTGAGTCGACGATGATTCGGTCGCCGGTCTTCGCGCGCCGGTAGAAGTCGCGCAGACCAACCACCGCTGGAATACCAACTCCTCTCGCCAGAATCGCCGTGTGTGATGTCCAACCACCCGTATCTGTTGCGAGCGCCCTCGCGTGTTCGAGATCCAATTCTGCAACTGCAGAGGGCAGCAGGTCCTGGGAAACAATTACCGCATCTTCGGAAAGGTTTCGGTTCGCGGGTTGTGCGCCGCTTAAAGCAACCAGTAGCCGTCGCATCACGTCGTCTATGTCTGAACCCCGTTCGCGAAGATAATCATCCTTGATCTGCGAATAGAGGTAGAGAAGACTATCACCAACAACCTTTACCGCCCACTCGGCATTGGTGTGTTGCTCGGTTATGTGGCGCTCAATATCGCCAATCAGTTTCTCATCTTCGAGCAGGAGCAGGTGGGCATCAAAGATGTAAGCGTGGTCGGTGCCAAAGCGGTCCTCCGCTTGTTCTTTTATGATCCGCACCTGCCCGCTCGCCATCTCAACTGCGGCGCGAAAACGCAGCCGCTCGGTCTCCAAATCAGCATCGTTTATTCTCCAGTGGTAAATGTGCTGAGTGCCATCGTGCATTCGCAAGACCTGGCCAATCACAATACCTTCGGAAACGCCCAGGCCTTTGCAGCGTATCTCCTGAGGTTGTTCCATCATAGCGAAGACCCCGCATCTATTTCGCCAAATCCGGCAGCAAAAAGTTGGGCGACGGCATGCATGGCTGCCTCTTCATCGATGCCCTCGGCGGTAGCATGCAACTCTGTACCGCAACTGGCGGCGAGCATCAGAACGCTGAGAATTGACTTGGCATCAGCGCTCACATTAGCCCCACCCGAGCCGTCAAGGCGACGTAACTGTATCTGGCTTTGAAAGCCGCTTGCCACTCGCACGAGCTTCGCGGCCGCTCTGGCGTGTAGTCCGAGACGCGCGTTAATCAGGAGAGTGCGCTCGATCATTATTTTGGACTGCTTTTTTCAGGGGGTGCGAGCAAATCTCCGGCAAGATAGATTCCCTGACGCCCAAGATCACAAACGCGGCGAGCAGTTTCAATAAGGGAACCGCTGGATGACTGGCTCGCCAGCTTGATCACCATCGGCAGGTTGACGCCCGTAACAACTTCCACATGGCCGTCGTCTAAAAACATTGACGCGATGTTAGTGGGCGTGCCGCCGAACATGTCAGTCAGCAGCAGCACCCCGGCGCCTTGAGAAACGCGAGTGATGGCCCGTTGCACTTCGTCGCGCGCCGCATCCACGTCGTCATGCCATCCAATCGAAACGGCGGTGATGAATGAGATTGGGCCGACAATCATTTCAGCCGCTGCCAACAACTCACCTGCGAGATGGCCGTGAGTGACAATCACACCTGCTATCCGGCTCGTATCTTCCTTCGGTGCGGCCTGGTCCGGGTTGCTGCTCATGAAGTCATTCTCCCTGAATTAGCCACAGTTTGACATGGACGAAAACGGATTTTCAGATAGAAATAGATCTTGCCAGTTTTTTGCCCTGAAAACATCAGTTTTGTGGTCTGTTTTACCTGTGGCCCTTAACATTCAACGATGCCGGTTTGATTTTCTTACGTCGCGGTGGACCACGTGAGCATCGAAACCCGCGCGCCGCAGTCTTCTTCCGAGGGCGTTAGCCACCATCACGGAGCGGTGACGCCCTCCGGTGCAGCCAATGCCGACGGTTACGTAGGATTTTCCTTCGCGCTTGTACTGCGGCAGAAGATAGTAGAGCAGATCGTAGAAGCGGTTCAGCGTTTCCTCGACCTCCGGTTGCTCTCTTAAGTATTTTACGACGCGCTTGTCGTGTCCGGAGAGCGGTTTTAACTCCGGAACAAAGTGGGGGTTTGGTAGATGCCTGACGTCAAACAACAATTCCAGATCCCCGGGATTACCATACTTATGCCCAAAGCTGAGCACCTGAACGCGCATTGGTCCGCCCTTGCGGTCTGGACTAAATCTTTCCAAAAGGTGACTGCGAAGCGTGTGAACCGTATGTTCGGAGGTGTCGATGATCTGATCGGCAAGCGAACGAACGTGCGACATGGCAGCGCGCTCTGCCTGGATCGCACGCAATAAGCTTGGTCCTGTGTCAGCCGGGTGTGGGCGCCGCGTCTCGCTGAAGCGATGCTGGAGGACGTCGTCCGATGCTTCGAGAAAGAGAACGTAAACAGCAAGCCCTGCCGCACGCAGGGCTGCCAATTGTTCGCCGAAGTCAGCCAGGAAACTGCCTTCCCGGATATCGATGACCAGCGCCGCTCTCTCAATTCTACCGTCACTCCTGTCCGCGGTGACGAGCCGCGCGAACATCGGCAACATCGTAATCGGCAGATTATCTACACAAAAGTAACCAAGGTCTTCGAACGCATTTGTTGCAGAAGACATTCCCGAACCGCTTAAGCCGGTGATGACAATGATGTCAGGAGCCGCATCGGTCTCTTCCTGTTTCCTCTCTGTCTTCTGTTTCATCGGCAGGGTTGTGCGCACTTATGGAGAGTAGAAGGAGCGGGGACGTGCATTACCAAACCGCCAGGCAGGGTTGATGTCCGATAAACTTTAGCTTGCAATTCCCGGCGACAGACTAAGTTCACGGAAAGCCAGCAACCCGGTCAGGGCTCGATCAGTCCAAAGTTTCCATCCTTGCGTTTGTACAAAACGCCAATGCGCTGAGTGTCCGCGTCCCTAAAAACGATAAACTGATCCGTCTCTGATGATACTTGCAGGGCAGCCTCTTCCGCGGTCATCGGTTTTATTGAATATCGGCGTGCATTGATGATCCGCGGGGGGCGCGGCGTGGCCTCTAATTGCCCGTCAGGAATAGGCGCCACGGCGGCGGTGCGTTTTGCTCCCTGTTTCCGATCGATGATCTTCTTCTTGAGTTTAAGCGCCTGCTTTTCAACCTTCTCAATCGCACGGGTCAACGCCAGGTACATATCTGCATTGACATCTTTAGCTGTCAAGGTGTGATCGCGCCAGTGAACCACCACTTCGCCTATATGGCGGTTCTTTTCCACAGTGATAATGACGTGCACTGAGGGTTCGGTGCCGTTAAAAATGTGGTCAAGCTTTTTGAAGTTGTCTTCGACGTGTTCACGGATGCCAGGAGAGACTTCAACGTGACGACCAGTATACTCAAACCTCATGACTGCGGTTCCCTTCTCACCCCGAATGAATATAGCAATGCCTGCCAAACTGCGAACCCGTTTGGCCAGTTACAACAACTGGGGGCGAAACCTATTCTTGCATCGTGGGGACGTACTTCTTTCATCCCGCCTGCCAGGCGCACGCTTAAAACTCACATTTAGACGACGGCACGACGCTCGCGCGAGCCAGGGATGCTCATCTGGTCGCGATATTTGGCGACCGTCCGGCGCGATAACTTTATTCCATCCTTGATCAGAATCTTTACCACCTGATCGTCGGTGATGGGGTTATGTGAATCTTCTTCCTCAATAAGTTTCTTTATCTTCAGTTTAATAATACGAGTCGAAATCTCTTCGCC
>WNGI01007322.1_pt1 | contig 10100 bp, 10 predicted proteins | sample 5400621 | NCBI WGS metagenome assembly WNGI01 (sample SAMN13153374, study PRJNA577476) | soil metagenome | isolation source: 20 cm soil or saprolite under Garry oak tree replicate 1 | place: USA:California | collected 2016-06-15 | reverse complement strand
GCTCCTAACGTTGAGCTGGCTCGAACAACTCCAAAGGGTTGCCGTCAGGATCATCGATTTGGATCTGTTTGCCGCCGGGCCCTACTTCCATGTTGTTGCGGAAGTGCAAACCAGCACGTCGCAACTCATCGATTCGAGCGGGCAAGTCCTTGACCTGAAGGACGACTCGATTCCATCCTCCTGGCTCTTGATGGCGGCCATCGGGCATTGGCCGCGAGCCCGAGGCCCCTGGACCACTAAGAATGAGTTTGACGTTTCCGCTTGAGACCTGAGCGAAGGCCGGTAAATTCTTCTGGTCCAGATCGAATCCGAGTATTCGCATGTAGAAGTCGACCGAACGGCTGACGTCACTTACCTGATACCGAACACCCCAAAGGCCCACAACAATGGTCTGGGCCTTGCCGCTTGAATCTGCGCTCATTTTCACGACTCCCTGGCCGAGGCAGTGATGTGAAGGATCCGCGACCGGTGTGAGAAGCCCGCCTACACGTCTTCCAGCTCGTAGACCATGCTCGGAACCCGATCGCCCGCCAACTTGGGTACGTCCCGCGCTGCCGGCAGCGCCGATGGACGCTCGATCAGGATAAGCGCGACGAGCGCCGCCACGAAGCTGATGGCAGCGGCGATCACAAACGCCTGGTGGTACCCGGCGATAACCGCACCTGCACCTTGCGGGAGGGACACCCTCGTCACCGACCCAGCGATGTTGACCAGGATCGCCAGTCCCACGGCCATTCCGACCTGCTGGGCGGTGCCGATGAGACCGGAAGCGATCCCCTGATCCCGATCGGGGACGCCAGCCGTGGCGGCCATGGTGACGCTTACGAAGGCAAGTCCTACGCCGATGCCAGTAACCAGCATGGCCGGAATGAGGACGGTGACGTAGTCGCTGTCGGGGCCGGTTCTCAGGAACAGAAGCATCCCCGCCCCCAGCACAAAAGCTCCGAGTGCGATCAGGAGTCTGGCCCCCATCGTCGTAGCGATCCGCGCCCCGATGTTGGAGACGACCATGATCAGCAGCGTTTGGGGCAGCCAGGCAAGACCTGCCTGGATCGGTGTATATCCGAGGATCTCCTGCAGATACAGCGAGTTGAAGAACACGGCGCCGATCATCACGACCGACACGAGCGCCGCCACCGAGTTGCCCGCCACGACGGATCTCAGCCTCAGCATCCGACCCGGCAAAAGGGGTTGGCTGCTGCTTCTCTCCGCCACGACGAATGCAATCAGGAGCGCAGCAGAGAGGGCCAGGGCGATGAGCACCTTCGGGGAGGCAAAGCCTTGCCCGGTCGCCTCCGTCACGCCATATGCGAGGGCGAGAACTCCCCCGGTCAGACTCACTGCCCCTGGGATGTCAAGACTTACCTTCGTCCCCCTGTGAGGAGCATCCGCCGCCAACACTCGAGATAGCAGAACCGCGGCGAGACCCAACGGCACATTTATGAAGAGCGTGAAACGCCAGCTCAGTTCCTGGGTTAGCAGGCCTCCCAGAATCAACCCAGCCGATGCTCCGCCGGCAGCCATGGCACTCCACATCCCAAGCGCACGATTGCGCTCCCGGCCTTCCGTGAAAGTCGTGGTCAGCAGTGACAGTGCCGCGGGCGAGACCAGGGCGCCGGCAAAGCCCTGGATTACACGAGCGCCGATCAGCATTCCGCCGGACTGGCTGAACCCGCCCAGCATCGATGCCCCGATAAACAGCACCAAACCCGTCAAGAACATGCGTCGCCGGCCGACGACGTCAGCCAGCCGACCGCCCAGCATGAGAAATCCGCCAAAGGTCAGCGCATAGCCGCCGACCACCCACTGGATGTTCTCAGCCGACAAACCCAGAGTGCGCTGCATCGAGGGCAGCGCCACATTGACGATCGCGATGTCCAGGATCAGCATGAACTGCGCCGCGCAAAGCAGCGCGAGAATCAGATTCGAGCGATGACGGCTGCCGTCAACAACCAGCCTTTTCGTTGGCAAGTTCAGATCTGAGAACTTTGTCGAGGGGGTCGGGACTTGAACCGGGGGCTTCACACCTGCACGCGTTGCCCTGATGCCGCGGACCTCTCGATGGCGGCGATGACCTCGTGGCGCCGGACGGCGTCGGCGAAGTCCGGCACGGTGTGAGTCCCGTGGTCGATGTCTGCCGCGAACGCGGCGTAGGCACGAGCGACGTTGAAGGCAGGCGCTCCTTCCAGGCTCGTGAGCGTCGGCCATTTCTGCGTCAGTGCCGGAGGGACAGCAAGCTCGGCCGGCTCGTTGCGTCCCTGAGCTCCCGCGACGGTCAAGGGAAAGATTTCAGGGAGCGCGGCGTCAGCGGTGATCCGCAGCGTTCCGTCCGTTCCATTGATCTCCCATAGGAACCCGGTACCGCCGGCCACGGCCTCGCGGATGTGGATACTGGCGGTCGCCCCGGACGTGAGGGTGCCGATTACGGCGATCTGGTCGGCCGCCGTTTTCACGATGTGCTCCCCCGTCTCTTCGATCGTGATCAGCGGCCTGCGAACATCCGACACCGCTGACAGGTCGGCGAACTCGCCCAGCATGTAATTCAGGATGTCCAGGCTGTGGCCGAAAGGGACCGTGAGCAGGTTGGCCCCGTTTGTCTTGTCGAGCATGTAGGCGTTGGGCTGTCCCACGGCGTCGCCCGGGATCGACAGTCCGACCATGGTCGTTGACAGGACCTCGCCTACGTATCCATCTCGGAGCAGCTGTTGGACGAACTCGATCGCCGGGGCCTGGCGTGCCTGCAACCCGACGACCGTGCGCACCCCCTGCTTGGCCGCGAGCGCGGCCATCGCACGCGCGTCATCGAGGTCGCGGCCGAGCGGCCACTCGCAGTACACGGCCTTGCCTGCGGCAAGTGCGGCGGAGACGAGCTCTCGATGGTGCGGGACCTTGACCGTAACTGCGACTAGATCGAGGTCTGGTTGGGTCAGCAGCTGCTCGAGGTCCGAGAAAACCGGGGTGACCCCGAATACCTCGGCCACTGCACGGGCGGATTCCGCGCCGTGCGCGCTGAGCGCCCGGATCTCGTAGTTCGGCAGCGCCCGCAGTGCCGGGATGTGGGCGGTGGTGGCCCAGCCCCGAACGGGGCTGACCCCGATGATCCCGACACCCTGCACCGATTTAGGGATTGCCGGCGCCGGTGGCGTCTCGCGTGCTGCGGTGCGGGCCACTTAAAAACCGACTGCCTCGTCGACCAACACCACGGTGATCCGCCCCGGGGTGATCTCCCGGTTGATGATCAGAACCTTGTTGACCGCGCTGCGTATGCCATACGCAGCCTGGGCGCGGGCGTCTTCGAGCCGGTACGCGTATTCGTTGATGCGAAGGAGTGCCTCCTCGAGGTCGGCCACGATCTTCTGCGTCCCGACGACGAAAATGACTCGTCCCGCGCCACTCGCGTAAGGCCCGAGCTGGCTGCCGCTCATGGAAGCCGCGAGCAGCGACCCCGTCTCGGTGACCGCGTGAACGCTCCCGAGCATGACATCCGGCGCTGCGCCCAGGCGGCGGATCTCATCGGCCTCGGCTTCGCGATCCATGCTCCAGATCCGGGGCCGAAGGGCGGCGTAGCGACCGGACTTTTCGATCTCGTGCGTGACACCAAGCACGTCGAGTGTTTGCGACGCGCCCTGGTGCACCGCGCTGGCGTCCGGGATAAGGTCCAGGACAATGCGCTTTGCCGCGGCGGCGTCCGGCGCCCGGAGGACCGTCATTCCATTCGCTTCGAGGGCGGCCATGGCTCTTTTCACTTGGACGTCGTCCGCCTTGGTGCCCCATCGCCGCGTCAGGGATCCATCCGGGTCGACTTCGACTTCTTTGATCATCCGTACTCTCCTTCCGGTTAACCGATATACTTGCGACTGCAAATATCTTACTCTGTGGTGATTGCATATGCAAGTACTTCCGAAATCGGACGCCGCCGCTCATTTCGGTCGGATCGTGGCGAGGGAGGTGCCGGGCGGGCGCGGCTTGCCGGCGTGGGACGCGCTGCTCCGGGCTCACGCGACACTTTTGCGCCAGCTCGAGACCGATCTCGAAAGCAAGACCGGCCTGGCCCTGGCCGACTTCGACGTTCTGGCTCAGTTGGCCATCGCTGGAGGCTCATTGCGGATGACGGAGCTGGCGGACCGGGCCCTCATCTCACGCTCCGGAATGACTCGGCGCGTCACCCGGCTCGTTCACGAACGCCTGGTGCGTCGTGCCCACGCCGATGCCGACGCGCGCGGCGTCGTGGTTCAGCTGACAAACTCGGGACTGGACCGTCTGACGGTCGCAGCTCCAGTCCACATGCGCGGAGTTTCCGATCTATTCCTCACGAAGCTGAACGACAAAGAGCTCGGCATTCTCGAGAGCGCCCTGGCCAAGGTCACCCCCGACTGCACGTTTGGCTAAGACGTAGACGCGGCGCCGACGGCGAGCCGGGGCGCCGCTAGCGCCGGCTACTCAACTCCATTTCGGAACTGACCGAAGGCTGCCCTGCCGCATCACCCGGGACGGCCGATAGCGCGGTGCTCAGAGCGACTTAAGCTAACGACTTCCAATGGGGCTTCGCGTTGCTGTGGTTGGGGCTGGCTTCATGGGTCAGCTACACGCACGCGTCGTGATGGAGAGCCCACTCGCCCAGTTGGTGGCCATTGTCGACGTGGACCGAGACGCGGCCGAGAGGGTGGCCTCCCAGTTCGGCGTTCCTCTTTTTCCCTCTGTCGTTTCGATCTGCGAAGACAAGGACGTTGACGCCGCGATCATCGCGGTTCCAGACACCGCCCACGAGAAGCCCGCGAGTCAGTTGCTCCAGGCAGGCAAGGCGGTGCTGCTCGAAAAGCCGATGGCACATACGCTGGATAGTGCGCGGCGAATCGCCGAGGTCGCACGATCGTCGCAGAGCCGGTTGATGGTGGGGCATATCCTCCGGTTCGATCCGCGCTACGCCGGAGCAGCGGCACAGGTTGCCGAAGGCGTCATCGGCCGACCACTGCACGTTACGGCGAGTCGCTTTACCTTCCGTCAGGTTGGAACTCGGCTGGCAGGACGGAGCTCCCCATGCTTTTACCTGGGCATCCATGACATAGACGCGATGCAGTGGGTGACGGGCAGAGGGATTACAGGCGTATTCGCCCGAGGGGTGAGATACGTTGTTCCCGACAGCGCGCTGCCACCCACCGAGGACGCGATCTTCGCAACATGCGAGTTGGAAGGCGGTGTGGCCGGAAACCTTCAGTTTGGGTGGACGCTACCTAACCATTCGCCTTCGGGAATCAGTGCACGCCTCGAAGTCGTGGGAACGCTCGGATACGTCGATGTCGACACGCACGACCATGGCCTGCGGGTCGTCGGCGCCACAGGGCTTTCGCTCCCCGACGGACTTCATTGGCCGGACACCAACCAGCGCATCGGCGGAGACCTCGCCGAAGAGGTGAATCACTTTCTGCGAAGCGTTCGCGACGACAAAGACTTTCTCGTTTCCGTCGCTGACGCGGTTCGTGCGGTAGCGGTAAATGACGCAATCATTCGGTCCCTCCGGAGCAACGCATTGGAGGTAGTGGACCAGGGAGCCTGTTGATGTCACGTAGCCGCCTGTGATTTGGAGTAGAAGGAGCCCAGGTCAGCCGCGACTTTGGCCGCCGCGACCGTGAGGAATCGCTCACCTAACTCAGGACTGGCGTCCGCGGGATTATCGGTGAACCCGTCGATTGCTTTCCAGGAGCCATGGATCTCGATTCGGTAATCCGATCGGAATGGGGGGCTTTCGGCAGGCTGACCTTCTCGCGTCGGCCGTTTCTCCTGAACCAGATGACCCGCCATTGCCATCATGGCCGCGGTTTCAAATCCGCCGGCGTGGCCCGGAACGCTCCGGATCGTCGGACTCCCGGCCTCGATCAGAGCGTCGTATGCCATGGCCCACCACGACCCGACGCCGACGGCGATTGGAAGCTCTAACCCCAGGTCGCGCGCAGCGACCTGGGCCAGCTCGTGGTTGCCGCCATGGCCGTTGAGATAGAAGATCCGCCGGAATCCGCCGGCCGCCGCTGACCGACCGATATCCATCAGCACGGCATAGAGGGTCAGGCTGGTGATTGAAAGCGTTCCCCCGAACGGGACGTGATGCGCCGAACTGCCCAGAGGCACCGTTGGCGCCAGCACGATGGGAAACGAATCCCGCAACCCGAGCACAGCCCGCTCGGCGACTGCTTCCACGAGCATCGTGTCAGTCCCGGCCGGCAGGTGTGGCCCGTGCTGTTCTGTAGCACCGAGCGGAATGACTAGAAGGCTTTCTGGAGCAGCCTTGATCGCCTCCGACCGTGTCATTTCGACCAGGCGCACAATCTTCTCCCGCGACGGATCGCCTGGTCTCTGCCGATCTTCGGCGCGGTCAATCCCCATCTGGATCGTGGACGTCGAGCACCACGCTTTTGATCTGAGTCATGAACCGCATAGATTCCATTCCGCCGAGACGCCCGACCCCGCTGCCCTTGCCAGACCAACCCCCAAACGGTGTGCGCCCATCCCAATAAGCCGCCGACTCATTTACGTTCACCACCCCACACTCGAGCCTTTCTGCGCAGCGAAACGCCGCGTTCATGTTCGATGTGTACACGGATGCACACAGACCCAAGGTGCAGCTGTTGGCGATGGCAATGGCGTCCTCGAGGTCACGGACGACGATAACCGGGGCGATGGGTCCGAATGTCTCCTCGCGATTGGCCAGCGAGTCACGGCTCACATGATCCACAACCGTGGGCTGATAGTACAAATCTGTCGGCTGGGCCCCTGCCCGACTGCCTCCAAAAATGACGTCCGCACCGTGATCGACCGCATCACGGATATGGCTGTCCATCTTTGTGGCTACACCTTCATTGTTGAGCGGTCCCATGGTCGTGCCTTGGTGCAAGGGGTGGCCAAGCTTCACTCGCGACGCGCTCGATACAAGCCCATCTAGAACTTGGTCGTGAACTCCTTCCATCACAAGAATGCGTTCGCTGCTCTGACATATTTGTCCGGCATTGGTGAAGCAGCCAATCGCAGTCCCAGAAATTGCAGCCTCCAAGTTGGCATCGTCGAGGATGATTGTCGGTCCGTTTCCCCCCAGTTCCAGCAAGAGGGGCTTGGCCCCAGCATGCTTGGCGATCAAGTTGCCGGTGATGGTGCTGCCGGTGAACCCAACCGCCTGCGTGCCGGGGTTGGCGACGATCTCCTGACCGGGAACCCCACCTCCAAGTACCAGATTCACGGCGCCTTCTGGCAGACCAGCCTCCAAAAGGCACTCGACCAGTCGAGCCGCGATCATCGACGTTGTCGGCGCCGGCTTCCAAACGACAAAATTGCCCGCAGCCAAGGCAGCCGAGAGATACTCGCTCGGGATTCCGATCGGATAGTTCCATGGGGTCAGGACACCGACTACCCCGTGCGGCTGCCGCAGAGTAAAAATTCGCTTGCCGGAATCCGCCGATGGCAGCAAGCTGGTCTCCAGCTTCGAAATGTATTCCGCTGCATCGCGGAAGAGTTGCGCTGCAAAGTTGATCTCATCACGGGCTTCGTGGAGAGGCTTGCCTTGCTCTATTGAGAGCTCCGGGGCGAGGGTTGCCTGGCGAGCGACGATGATCTCGGCTATCCGGTGGCATAAAGCCGCACGCTCCAGAATCGAGAGACGAGCGCCGGAGTAGCGGGCTCGGTTTGCCGCATCGACTGCTGCGCGTCCGTCGTCACGGGTGCCGTCGGAGACGACACCTATCACCTCGCCCGTCGCCGGGCTGACCTGTTCGAATGTTTTCCCGTCGGAGGCATCCGTCCACTGTCCATCTATGAACAGCTGTACCTCCCGTGGTCTGACGTGGGTATCTATCAACGTCCTCACCTCCGATAGTGGTCAACTTCAGCCCTTTCCCAGGGCGGCCACGAGGCCCCTGGTCAGGAAGCGTTGAAACGCGATGGCGAAGATCAGCGGAGGCCCCATCGCGAGTACCACGCTGGTCGCGATCAACGCCAAGCTCGCGTCAGGGTTTGTGGCGACCGAAGAAAGGACCACGGGCAGCGTTTGCGAGTTGATGGTCTGGGTCAGAAGCAACGCAAAAAGAAACTCGTTGTATGACGACATGAAGGCGAAGGCGCCTGCAGCAGCGAGCCCTGGCGCAGCCAGCGGTAAGACAATCCTGCGGAACAGCTGCAAGCGCCCGCATCCGTCGATCTGAGCTGCTTCCTCGATGTCAATGGGTAACGACATGATGTAGTCACGCAGAAACCAGATCGTGAAGGGCAACGAGAACGTCAGATAGACGAGTATCAGTCCGACATATGAATCGAGCAGGCCCAGCGCGCTGACGATCGCGTAGTAGGGAATCGCCACCGCGATGGCGGGCAGCAGCCGGCTGCCCAACAGAAAGTTGAAAACCAGCGATTTCCCTCTGAACTTGATGCGGGCGAACGTGTAGGCGGCGAGAGCTCCAAACGCAACGTTCACAAGAGCTACGGCGAGCGCGATGATTGCGCTGTTCATCAATGCGGCAGGGATCTCACGCGCCTCCTGCGAGATCCGGCTGCGAAGCGTTCCCCTGACATTGAGGCCTTGCGGAACCGCCCCAGTGAAGATGTACGCGAAGTTTGCGACCGTGGGCTCCTGAGGGAGCACGTGGCTTGGGCGTGTAAGCAGCTCGCTCTCGCCCTGGAAGCTGGAGTCGAGCATCCAGAGTATCGGTCCCAGGATGAACAGAAGCATCACCAGCGTTGCCGCCCATAGACCAGCTTGCCGCCGAAAAGCGCGACCGGTGATATAGCTGGTCATCGGCGCTCGTCCGAGCGGAGCACCCGAAGGTACAGAAGGATCACGCCGAGAAGAAGCAACGCGATGAGAAATGCCAGGGCAGCTCCGGTGCCCAGATCCAAGAATTTGAAGACCTCGGCGTACGCGTACCAGCTGATCAGCGAGGTAGCGTCAGCCGGGCCGCCACCTGTCATCACGTAAACCAGGTCGAATGTTGTCGCTGCGACGATCGTTTCGTAGATCAGGACAATGACGATCGTGGGCCTGAGCAGCGGCAGGGTGATGCGTCGAAACGCAGCCACGCGCCCCGCACCATCGACCGCTGCCGCGCTGTAGAGGTCCGACGGGATGGTCTGCAGACCGGCCAAGAGGAAGATCGCCGCCAGCGGACCTTCGCGCCAGACGTGAGCAAGTGCCAGGCCCATCCTGGCCAGGGCTGGCTGGCTCAACCATGGGATGTAGTCGTGGATGATTCCGAGTTGGAAGAGCGCCGAATTTAGAATCCCATAGTCCCCGTTTAGCATCCAGCGCCAGACGATTCCGCTTACCACGGCCGGCATTGCCCACGGCAGCAAGATCGCGACCCGAAGGATCCTTGCGCCGGCGAAGGCCTCATTGAGAAGCAGTGCCGCGAGCAGCCCAAAGACCATCACCGCCGGCACAGCCATGAGCATGAATACACCGGTGGAAACAAGCGACGAAGTCAGGTAATAGCTGTGGAGCGCATTGCTGAAGTTCTGAAAACCGACAAACGGATGACTGAGCGGATCAGTCAGAACCTCTTTGTGCAGGCTGAGGTACAGCGAATAGCCAATCGGGTAGAGACTGAAGGCCGCCATGATCAGCAGCACGGGAAGGAGAGTCAGGTAGGCGTAACCTGACTCTCGGCCTCCCACGAGTTGCCGGCGGCTGGCGGGTTGCCTCGACTCACCGGCCCCCGACTGGACCACGCTCAATCCTTAAAAGTCGATCAGCCTTGCTTCAAGCTCTTCCACTTGTCGGCCATCGCGGTCAGCGCCGTCGTCGTGCTCACCTGCTTGAGGTAAGCCTTCTGGAGCTCTGCTCGCGTGAAGACGTCCCACGAGGGGTAGTACTTGGTCAGACCTTCCTTGGAGCGGGCCAGCTGCTGATTTTGCCGCAGCATGTCCGGGTTGCCCCATGTGCTGAATGCTTTGCGCACGTCTGCGTCGTCCCAAAGCGACTTCCAACCGAAGCCCAAACCGTTTTCAACAGCCCAGCGCTTCACGACCGGGCTGATTGCACCGTCGGGTTTTCCGCCGAAATACTGTAAGAAGTCGTCCCCAAACTTGACGACGCTCGCATCCCTCTTGCTGAGTTGATCCGTGAC
>WNGI01022462.1_pt1 | contig 10101 bp, 9 predicted proteins | sample 5400621 | NCBI WGS metagenome assembly WNGI01 (sample SAMN13153374, study PRJNA577476) | soil metagenome | isolation source: 20 cm soil or saprolite under Garry oak tree replicate 1 | place: USA:California | collected 2016-06-15 | reverse complement strand
AATCTACTTCAACCACGACCCCCGATGGCACGACAAAGTCGATGCGCTGATCCGCGAGCTTCCTCGCGCGTGGGACGGCCTGCGCCGCGACTTCAAGAAGTTCCTCGGTGACAAATGGCAGCAAGCCCTCGCCCACTATGTGGATGCCGAAACAGCCATTCTCGAAGGCAGAAGGAACGTGGATCGGACAAAGACCACGTGTCGTCTTTGCAAGGCTACGCTTGAGGATGACGATTTGGCGCGACTCCTCTATCTTCGCTCTTCGCACCGGAAGGAATGGCACCGTCTGACACGTCTGTAGCCCACCGGAGGGGAAGCGACAGCGACGCATGGCGATGGTGCGGCGTCCATCGGAAACTCTACGGGTGTCGTGTCCGGCCAGAAGTGGACCACCGAGAAGTCGAAGGACAAGTCCGCACGTGAGCAGATGGGCCCGCGCGCTGCGTAACGTGGTGAAGGCGTCACCGCCCTCGGCCAACGCGCTCTCCGCGACGCTGCGCGCACACTTCGTCCCGCGTTCGACATCATTCCGGGGCTTACATGACGGATTTGTTCACGCAGCTGGCGCTCGCGGCGACTGGCCTCAGTCTGGGAGTGGCGATCTTGCTGTTCCGCTACTACCGCACGCGACGCGCTCGGTATCAGGACTTCGATCCCGGTATTACCGAGCTGTGTATTTCCGGCACCACGAAGCAGCGCAAGCAGCTAGTCGCGGTGCTGGTCGGTGGTCCCCGTTGGGGGAAGCGCTAAGGGCATGGGCTCGATGTGGCCGCCAACTGAGCGTGCCCACTTCTCGAAGCTAACTCGTGTATGGCCGCGCCACTGCTGGAGGATGGGCATCGTGCTCGTGATCTTCTGTCCATCGGTCCAGACCCCGCCGCAGCAGTACGGGAGGCGCACGTATAGCAGGGTGAGCATGGGGGATTACTTCCCGACTAAGCTGACCGCAGCCTCCGGTCGCGTTTTGAACGGTCCAGCCAACGCCGTGCACACGGTCTCGATGTCTTGGAAGAGGTACCACCCGGCCCCACCGGAGGGGGTAAAGTCACGCGCTGATCCCACATTCGGCCATTCGCGGACGCGCTTAAACACTTTCACAGTCATAATCCGTGACCTCAAAAAACCCGGGCCACATGCACGGTGACTCGCGCTTTTATGACCCCCGGGGGGGCGATTGTCAAGTTTTAAGCGAGCCCGACGAGCGCCGCGTGCGCGGCAAATCTTCTACCGAGGCGAGCCGGAGTAGCGCCGGCTCCTACGCGGAGCGGCCAGCCCGAGCGGATACTACGCCGCCTGCCTCCACCGCGCCAGACCCTCTGGGCGACGCCGTGGGCGGCTCATCCGGACGCTCGACCAATTTGAGATTGTCCGCGACTTCGAGACTCGGGTTAGGGAGGGTGTCGGAGTGGTTCCACTTGACCCATACGTGTGGAGCCTCCCCTCGGCGTTGCGCCGCAACACGGACGATCGCCCCGCGAGTCTTGAGCAAGCGATGACTCCGGATCACGAGGTCGCCGACGCGGAGCTGAGCCATACACGCCTCCGTTTGAGGGAGTGAGCCCCCTGAGGAATGAGGAGAGCGCTCGACCGCTCTTCCTCGTGTGAAGGTGGAGATCGCGGCCCGCGCATCGCTCGCGCTTCTGCTGACCCGTCGAATAGAGCCAATCACGTTTCAGCACGATATAAATTATATAACAAGTAAATATATAAGTGGGCTGCGGACCAGTTAGCTGACCTGATACCGATCTTGGGTTGAAAGGAGTACGACATGCGCAGGCCGTACAAAGTTAGGATTGCTCTCCTCATGCTCCTCGTGGTCATGTGACACCCATCCTCGCGTAGCTGGTTGAGGGAAATTCCTCAAAAACTGAGGAAGCTCATCGAGCTCTCCCCATTCTACTGATTGGCGTCTGAGGGAGGGTGATATGGGCTTTCGAGTCGGCGTCGTGCCCGGGTTGCTTGCGCTCCTGACGCTTCTGGTCGGGCCCGCCTGGGGCCTTTCGCCGGAACTCCCCCGCGTCTTCCTCGACACCACGCTCGTGCCGCCAACCGGCAAGACCATTGCCGTGGCCGGCGGAGGCGACGTTCAGGCTGCGCTCAACGTCGCCCAGCCCGGCGACGTCATCACACTCGAAGCGGGGGCGACCTTCACCGGATCATTCACCCTGCCCAACAAGACCGGAATCGGGTGGATCACCGTCCGCACCAGTGCCCCCGACAGTAGCCTGCCGCCATCGAGCACCCGGGTGACTCCCGCCTACGCCGCCGCGATGCCGAAGATCGTGGTCGGAGCGAGCTCGGGACATGCGATCGTGGCGGCATCGGGAGCGCATCATTTCCGCTTGATCGGCATCGAGCTCATGGCTGCAGACGGGGTGACGACCTTTGACGTCGTGCAGCTCGGCACGGGGAGCGAGAGGAGCACGGACACGCTGCCTCACGACATCATCATCGACCGTTGCTACATCCACGGCCTGTTCGGGCAACCGGCGAAGCGCGGCATCGCGCTGAACGGCAGTCGGTTGGCCGTGATCGACTCCTATCTGAGCGAGTTCAAGGACCAATCGCAGGACACCCAAGCGATCATGGGGTGGAACGGTCCGGGCCCGTTCAAGCTCGTGAACAACTATCTGGAGGCGACGGGCGAGAACGTCATGTTCGGGGGCGCGGACCCGTCGATTCGCAACCTCGTGCCGTCCGACATCGAGATCCGACACAACCACTTCTTCAAGCCGACGAGCTGGCGCAACGTGTGGGCCGCGGTCAAGAACCTGTTCGAGCTCAAGAACGCACAGCGCGTCTTCGTCGAGGGCAATGTCTTCGAGAACAACTGGGCCGCAGCCCAGGCCGGCTGGGCCGTTCAGTTCACCGTCCGCAACCAGGATGGCCGGGCGCCGTGGTCGACGATCGAAGATGTGACCTTCCGGAAGAACATCGTGCGGCACGCCGGGTCGGGGCTCAACATCCTGGGGACCGACGACGTCCACCGCAGTCAGAGCATGAAGCGCGTGCTGATGCAGGACAACCTGTTCGACGATGTGAACGGGACGACCTGGGGCGGGTCCGGCCGACTCTTCCAGGTGCTCGACTACCGAGTCGGAACGACGGACGTGGCCATCGATCACACCACCGGCTTCGTCTACCGGAACAACATCACGCCGAGAGGCAACGTCGGCGGCTTCGGCGGTGTCATCGGGACCGGCACGGCGGAAGGGATCGACACTCTGAACACCTATTTCCCGCTGGCCGAGTTTAGACGCAACGTCACGGCAGGAGGCAACGCATCGATTTATCCGGCCGACAACTTTTTCCCACTCTCGCTCGACGACGTGGGCTTCGTGAACCGCGGAGCCGGCGATTATCGCCTCGACTCGTCGAGCCCGTATCACAACGCGGCGACGGACGGCAGCGACGTCGGCGCGAATATCACTGCGCTCGACGCGGCGACGGCGGGCGCAATTTCTGGAGTTCCGCCCGCGGGGTCCGACACCTCGCCCCCGACGACCGTCCTCACGGCTCCAGCCGATGGGGCGACGGTGTCTGGCTCCGCCGTGATGGTGTCGGCCACAGCCTCGGACAACGTGGGAGTCACGACGGTTCAGTTCAGGCTGGACGGCGTCGCCCTCGGCGGGCCGCTCACCACGCCACCGTACTCGATCATCTGGGACACGACGACGGCGACCAACGGGGCGCACACCCTCACCACCCAGGCCTTCGACCTCGCCAGTAACGTGGGTTCAAGCGCGCCGGTGACTGTGACGGTGTCGAATGCACGACCGCGGCGGTGACGGCGAATCCTCGTCGCTGGCGCTAGGGAGCGGTCCTGTACGTGATGTCGTCAACCCCGAGATCCCACCTGTTGGTGAAGCTCAAGGTGACCGTGGTTGCCGGCTGAGCCCATCCAGTGGTGACGAACTGTAGCGAACCAGTCGTTACCTCGCGGATGAGCGTTTGGCCTGTGTCATCGGAGAGCGTCAAGGTCCCCGGCGTCACGCTGTCCACGCGGAGACTGTCGAGCACTCGGGGCGCCGGCGAGAACCGAAAGGTCCGCGACGTGCCGGTCGAGTCGGCGAAGTAGATGTGGTTGGTGGAGTTGACGCTGTAGGGTCCAGACCCTGCCCATTGTCCCGTGCCGAAGTCGATCCCCTGGAAGACCCCAGGGGGTTGTCGAAGTTCACCGTCGTGGTTTCGGTGCTGGCGGGGCGGTAGGTCGCGGTGATGCCGCCGCCACCCTCAGGAGCGGTATAGGTGTGCACACGTGTACCACCATCGGACCAGCTTTCGAAGAGGTACGTCCTGCCCCCGAGCGTGTAGGACGACTGGGCCTCGATCGTGTGCTGGAACCCCACACGGCTGGCGTAGGTGCGCGGTGTCGGTTCGAGTTGACCGTCAAGAAGGACGGGGATGCCGCTCGGCACCGTGTCGATCTGCAGGTTGGAGATGGCGGCGAAGCGGGCGAACACAGTGGTATTGGCGGTGAGGGTGATGGTGCAAGTGTTGGCGCCTGAGCAGCCGCCGTTCCAGCTCTCGAAGATGGCGCCGGTGGCCGGCGTCGCTGTGAGGGTCACCCTGGTGCCGCCATCGAAGGAGGCGGAGCAAGAGGGCCCGCAGCTGATCCCCAGAGGAGTAGAAGCGACGGTGCCGCTGCCGGTCCCCTCACGGACCACCGAGAGGATGGAGCTGGTCCCGGGAGGGCCGCTGACGACGGTAAGTGCGGTGCTGCCGCTGCGGTCGCCAGAAGTCGCGATGATCGTCGCAGATCCGGGGTTACGGCCCGTGGCCAGGCCGTTCGCGTCGATCGTGGCTACATTCGTGTCGCTGCTCGTCCACGTCACGCCCCCGAAACCGGTGACTGCCACGGGAGTGAATGCATCGGTGATTGTCCCATTGCCGAGCCGGCCGAAGTTCCCCGCTCCCCAACACTGCAGGGAGCCGTCCTGAAGGAGGGCGCAGGTGTGCTCGGCGCCCGACGATGCGGCAGTGGCGGCGGTGATGCCGGTGACGGGCGCTGACGGGATGGTCGAAACGACGCCGTCCGGGGACCCATTGCCGAGCTGGCCGAAGTTGTTGTCGCCCCAGCAGCGCTTCGTCCGATCCTGAAGGATCGCGCACGTGTGCTCGGCGCCGGGTGTGACGGCGGCAGGCGTGATGCCGCTGACCGCCACCGGGGTCGAGGAATTGGCGGTGCTCCCGTTCCCCAGCCGGCCTTCCTCTCCTCGTCCCCAGCACTGCAGCGCGCCGTCACGGAGGGTGGCGCACATGTGGAAGATGCCGGCTTCGATGGCGACGGCGGTGGTGATGCCGCTGACGGTTACCGGCGTTGGTACGGGCGTGACGGGTTGTTGGTCCCGAGGAGGATTGGAAGCGATGACCGCCCCGTCGCCGAGCTCGCCCCAGGTGTTGTCCCCCCAGCAGCGGACGGTGCCGTCCTGCAGGAGAGCGCAGGTGTGCCAGCCGCCGGCTGCGACGGCCACGGCGGTGGTGATGCCGCTGACGCTTGCCGGCGTGGGGTTGGGGGCGTTAACGGTGGGAGACACGGTCCCGTTGCCGAGCTGACCGAGGTCGTTCTGCCCCCAGCAGAGGACGGTGCCATCGCCGGGGAGGGCGCAGGTGTGAAAGCCGCCGGCAGTGACGGCGGTGGCGGCGACTCCAGCGACCGGCATCGGAGTGAGGGATCGCTCTCCGGTGACGGCCGGACCGAGTTGGCCGGCGTTGTTGCGCCCCCAGCATTGGACCGTGCCGTCGGGAAAGCGCGCGCACGTATGGAAGCCGCCACCTGAGATCGCAACAGCGCCGGAGATTCCGGCAACCGTCACCGGCGTCGAGGCATTGGTCACGGTCCCGTCGCCGAGCTGGCCTGACTCGTTCGCCCCCCAGCAGCTCACCGTGCCGTCTTGAAGCAGCGCGCAACTGTGGAAGGCGCCGACGTCGACGGCCGTGCCACCGCGGACTCCAGTCGCCGTGAACTGCTGAGGCTGGCCCACGGAGATGGTGGGATTCGGCGGGCCGACGGTGATGGCCTGCGCTGTCACCTCGGCGTTGCCCAGCACGAGCACGAGGCTGACGACTCCGAACAGAATAAAGGGGAGCCTTTCGTCACGCGCCTTATTGGGTTGCATCATCCGAGAAATCCCGAACGCGAGGTGGTCGCCCATTTTTCGCCGCGCCGGCCTGAGAACCCGCGATTGCGCGGCCTGAAGGATGAAGACGCGAGGTCCTCAGGGCGTCGAGGCCGCCCCTACGGCGCCTCGCGTCAGGTCGACGACGATGTGATCGGGGCCGATCGCGGCAAGGGCGAGCGCCGCCTCCCGGCTGGCGCTTCCGACCACCAGGACTTCCGCGTGGTCGAGGAGCCGCTGGATGTCCTCGCACATCAACGACGCGATGTGGGGGATCTCCTCTTCGATGTACCGACGATTGGCGCCGACCAGTTGCGCGAGCGAGACGCTTGGGTCGAGAATTCGGACGTCGCATCCCTTGCCGATGAGCGCCTCGACCAGCGTGACCATCGGACTCTCCCGAAGGTCGTCAGTCCCCGGCTTGAAGGACAGGCCGACGACTCCCACCCGGCGTTTTCGGGTCTCGAGCACGGCATCCACTCCTCGGCGGATCTGCGCCTCATTGGACGGCAGGATCGCGGAGAGCACCGGCGGCGAAACATCAGCGGTCCGAGCGGCATACAGCAACGCCCGCAGGTCCTTCGGCAGGCACGAGCCACCAAACGCGAAGCCCGGACGAAGATACGCCTGAGACACGTTGAGCTTTCGGTCCATCAAGAAGATTCGCATGACCTCCTGGGCGTCGGCGCTCAGCGCCGCGCACACATCGCCGATCTCGTTGGCAAAGCACACTTTGAGAGCGTGGAAGGCGTTCGCCACGTACTTGACCATCTCTGCGGTCTTCACCGCAGCGTGCACGAATGGAGCGTCCACCCCGGCGTAGAGAGACCGGAGCAGCCGGGCGGCTTCAGGATCGTCGCATCCCACGAGCGTGAACGGTGGCGCTCCGAAGTCGCGCAGGGAGGAGCCCTCACGCATGAACTCGGGATTCACGGCAACGCGCAGGCGGGACCGATAGGCCTCCCCTGCTCCGGAAAGAACGGCGGGGACGAGAACAGCCTCGGTGACTCCGGGCAGCACGGTGCTTCGAAGCACGACGGTGTGGGTTTCGCCGCACGCGGTGAGCGCCTCGCCGATCTCCCGGCCAACCCGCTCGATAGCGCGCAGGTCCAGCTGCCCGTTGACGCGCCCGGGCGTCCCGACACAGATGAGCGAGAGGGCCGTGCTCGTCACCGCCTCCTGAGCGGACGTCGTCGCCCGGAGCCGTCGCGCGCCCACCACCTCGGCGAGGAGCTCGGCCAGCCCCGGCTCGACGACCGGCGACGCAGCGGCATTGATCATCTCCACCTTTTCCCGGCTGACATCCACACCGACGATCTCGTGCCCGGCCCTGGCCAGACAGGCTGCGGTCACACAGCCGACGTACCCGAGTCCGAAGACGCTAACGCGCATGTTGAGCCTCCTCCGCTTCTGACTCGGAAGTCTCGACCTTTCCGCTCAAGGGGCGTGCCCCGGAACGAAGCGTTGCCCGTGCGCGGTCCCACCCATCGGTGACGACCATCTCGAGCACGATCCTGGCGCACGCCCGAAGCGTCAGCGGGCTGCTCTCGACCCGGACCTGGCCCTTGCGGATGGCGCCCAGCACGGATGCGATCGTCGGCGAGCCCTCGATCAGAGAGCACGTCGTCCCGAACTGCCGCAGGACGTGACTGTCCGAGGTCCCGAGAAGCGGCAAGCCAGTTTCCTGGGCCAACCGGACAGCGGGACGGTTGAAGTCGATCCGTGCCGTATAGAAATGGCTGAATTCGATGGCGTCAAAGAGATCGACTTCCTCGACCAGGCGCTCGTGAAGACAGTAGGACCCGGGAAAGAACGGATGGGGCGCCACCACCAGCCAGTCGGGTTGCCGGAGGCGGCGTAGATCGGCGAAGGTTCGGATCCGTTCCGGGGGCACGTCGATGTTGTAGAGGAGCACGTGCTTGCCCTCGATCGTGGCCTCGATTCCGGGGATCAGCAGAATTCCCCGCTCCTGGGCATACGCTTGCAGGTCTCTGCTGAAGGTGACGGTGTTGTGATTGGTGATGCTGAGGACCTGAAAGCCGGCATGCGCCGCCCCATCGATCAATTCCCGTGCATCGTACGCGATGAAGCTCTCGCGCTCCCGCGTGTGGAGATGGAGATCGGCTCTGAGTTCCATGCGCTAATCCCTACTCATCGAGGCGGCGATGGCCAGCCCTTCGGAGCGACCTTCTCCGCCTGCCGGCAGGATGTGACCTGCTACTTCGCCCTCCGTCTCACGACCGGTCGGAATGAGGAGCGAGGCGGGAATCCCCAGATACCGCAGGTACTCCACGGCCCAGAAGTTATTCCCAGGGCCATCAAGAAGTGTGATCGCGAACGCTCGTCTCGCGTTGTTCCCGGCTCGCAGGCGCTCGATCGCCTCGTCGAGGGGTATGGCTTCGAAGTAACGGCGAAAGAATTCGATCTCCTCGACGAAGTCTTCCAGGAGCACAGAACTGAGACTCACCGAGCGATGGCCAACGGCGGGGTAGACGCGAACGTCGATGGGAGCTCCTCCGAGGAGTAACCGGTGTATTCGTCCTCGGCGGGACGTGCGACCGCCCCGAACAGTCGTCAGCCGGGTTGCTTTCCGTCTCAGGTGTTTCTGGAGTTTGTACGCGCTGAACTCGCTCGGGGATCGATAGGTGCGCCCGCCGTTCGTATCCTGCGGCCTCACCTGCCGGTCGCCGAGCGCGAATCTTCTGACCGTGTCGTGGTAGAGCTTCGCGCCGAGAATGTCGGCCTTGATTCCGAGACTCTCCAACGTGTCGCACTCTTCCACGGGAATGGTGTCTTCGGCGAGAACAGGCCCGGCATCCACCTGCGACGTTGCGTAGTGAATGGTCACGCCAATCTCTCGCTCTCCGGCGAGGATTTCCCAATACCCGGTCGGCCCGCCTCCACGGTATTGGGGAACTCGCTTTTTGTGGACGTTGAGCGTGCCGTACTCCGGGATGGAGATCACGGCGTCGCGGAGGATCCGCCCTCCCATGATCAGCCCGAGTTGCGGCTGCAGAGAGCGAATGAGAGCAAGGCTGGACTCGCTATGGATGTCGGCGACGTGATGTATGGCGACCCCGGTCTCATCCCGCAACGCTTCGTAGCTCTCGTGGCTCGGGGACCTTCCCGCCGATCGCGTGAGGACGAAGACGGTCACCCTCTCGAGCAGAGACGACAGCCGAGTCCTGACCTTGAACACGAGCCAGGGCCAGCCTTCCGTGCGCAGCCCTCGGAGGATGCGGAGAGGCAAGGGCTTCCGGGGTCGGCGGTATTCGTCGACAATGATGCCGCGCAGATCGAGAAGAGGATCCCTGGCGAGGCGCTCGTAGAGGACCCGGCTCACCGGGGGGAGAGGCCCAGCGGTGAACACGACCAGGCGAAGTCTCTGCGATCGGGTATCAGCGCGGTCGCGCATGGTCTGCCATCACCTCGTGAGATTCCAATGGCACTGGGGCACGGTTGATCTCGCCGCATCTCACGGCGGCGACGATGTATTGCGTTCCCAGCCACCCCAGCAGTCGTGACTCCTCGAGCGCCGTGCAGCGGCGGGCGATGCGACGTGCGAGGTCCGGAAAGAACCGGTCCATCGGATAGACGCAGAAATGCGAAAACGCCCACGCCTGCTTCCGGAATCGCGCGCGAGCAAGGCTGCGGTCGAGTCGCCAGGGAGCGAGAGGATGCCGGGGGTGATCGGGGATGTGGCTTCGACGTACGGAGCCGGTCACGAGGCGGCGGATGCCGCGGTAGGGCGGCGCCATGACCCGGTCGAGGAAGCTGTAGATGAGGTGGTACGGCGCGATCCTCGAGGGGACGGCGACGACGAGCAGTCCGCTCGGCCGCAATACGCGGCGCACCTCGGAGACGAATCGATGCACGTCGGACAGATATTCCAGCACTCCCATCGCGATCACCGTGTCGAAGGTCGCCGCGGGGAACGGGAGCGCATCGGCGTCGCCGACGACGTAGTGCGCTCGATCACCCC
>WNGI01008549.1_pt1 | contig 10101 bp, 8 predicted proteins | sample 5400621 | NCBI WGS metagenome assembly WNGI01 (sample SAMN13153374, study PRJNA577476) | soil metagenome | isolation source: 20 cm soil or saprolite under Garry oak tree replicate 1 | place: USA:California | collected 2016-06-15 | reverse complement strand
GACCCGGTGCCGGTGGCCAGGGCCACGCTGCGGCCGGCCCGGAGCCGGTCGACCGCCTCGGCCTGGTGCACGTAGAGCCGCTCCGCCCCCCGCGCCGCCATCCGTTCGAGCACGTCGGGGTGGAGCGGCCGCTCCGGCTCCCCGTACCGGGCGGGACGGGCCGGAACCAGCTCCAGGCGCGTGAGCCGATCCCCGATCTCGGGGTCGGCGGCCAGCTTCTCCAGGGCCTCGATGGCGTCCACGGCGAAGGTGAGGGTATCGGCGACGTCTGACAGGAAGATCCGACGGGACGATCCGGCCTGCGGGTCGGTACCCTGTGGATATGGCGCTCAAGAACCTGGTGAGCAAGCTGACCAAGCCGGTGGAGGAGCACGACCGCGAGAAGCTGGTCGAGTTCTGCTCCCGGCTCGAAGGCTGCCACGCGACCGACGAGCTCAAGCCCCGAACGGTGGCCAAGGTGGTCGGCGAGGTGTCCTCGGTCCGGATCGTGCCCCGGGCCGGTGCGCCGTCCCTCGAGGTCGGCTTGAGCGACGGGCGGGGGGTCGTGACGGCGGTGTTCTTCGGCCGCAAGAAGATCGCCGGGCTGACCCCGGGGCGCCGCATGGTCATCGAGGGCATGGTCGCCCCGCTCAACAACCGCGCCTTCTTCTACAACCCGGTCTACGAACTCCTCCCCTAGGAGTGCCTACTTGCCGGTCAGGATCCGGCGGATCTCGTCCTCGGAGTCGGGCGTCACCAGCGCGATCACCTCGTCGCCGGCCTGGAAGACGGTGTCGCCCCGGGGCACCACGACGTGTTCCTCGCGCACGACGGCCACGAAGGTCGAGTCGCGGGGCACGTTGAGCTCCCGGATGGTGGGGCCGATGACCGGGGAGTCGTCGGCCAGCGTGACCTCGACCAGGCGGGCCCGGCCCTTCTCCAACTGGAGGAGACGGACCAGGCTGCCGACCGACAGCGCCTCCTCGGTCAGGGCCAGGATCAGGTGGGGGGTCGACACCGCCACGTCGACGCCCCAGTTCTCGTTGAACAACCACTCGTTCTTCGGGTGGTTGACCCGGGCCACCACCCGGGGGACGGCGAACTCCTGCTTGGCCAGCAGCGAGATCACCAGGTTGTCCTCGTCGTCGCCGGTGGCGGCCACCACCACGTCGACCCGGTCGATCTCGGCCTCCCGCAGGGAGGTGACCTCGCAGGCATCGGCGGTGCGCCACTCGATGCTGCCCCCGTCGCCCCGGGGCCCGGTGAGGGTGGGGGCGTAGCGGCTGACGACGCCCGGGTCCTGCTCGAGGACCAGCACCTCGTGGCCGGCGAGGGCAAGGTCGTTGGCGATGAACTGGCCGACGTTCCCTGCGCCGGCGATGGCGACCCGCATCGGCTAGTGGTCCTTCCCTGCCTCGAGCCGCTCGGTGAGGGCGTCGAGGGCGTCGGTGGCGGCGGTGAAGGTCAGCACGTCGCCCTCCTGACCGACGACGGCGGTGTCGACGATCCGGGCCGTGCCGAGCCGGGTGACGGCGGTGAGCCAGAACCGGCCCGGCTCGTTGAGCCCGGCCAGCTTCTTGCCGGCCCAGCCGATCGGCAGGCCCCGGTCGACCACGCAGATCTTCCCGCTCGGGTCGGACCAGTCGGCCTTGACCTCGCCGGGCAGCAGCCGGCGCAGCACCTGGTCGGTGGCCCAGCTGACCGTGGCCACGGTGGGAATGCCGAGGCGCTGGTAGATGAGCGCCCGGCGGGGGTCGTAGATCCGGGCCACGACGCGCTCGATCCCGAAGTTCTCCCGGGCGATGCGGGCCGTGAGGATGTTCGAGTTGTCGCCGTTGGTCACGGCGGCCAGCGCCCCGGCCCGGTCGACGCCGGCCTCCAGCAGGTCGTCCCGGTCGAAGCCGAAACCCACCACCGTCGCCCCGCCGAAGCCCTGGGGCAGGCGGCGGAAGGCGCTGGCGTTCTTGTCGACGACGGCCACGCTGTGACCGTCCTTCTCCAGAGTGCCGGCGAGCTCGCTGCCCACCCGGCCGCATCCCACGACGACGACGTGCACGGCGGGATCGTAACCCAGGGGGGGCTGGTGAACCTCCCCAGCGTGGCTGCGACGGGCCCGTCCGGCAGATGGCAGGATGGCGCCCGTGTACTCGGTCCTGAAACGCCTGGTCGTCGGGCGGCCGCTTTCAAGCGCCGAGCAGGAGCACCAGCGGCTGGCCAAGACGATCGCCCTGGCGGTCTTCTCGTCCGACGCGATCTCCTCCACGGCCTACGCCACCGAGGAGATCCTCCGGGTGCTCGTGCCCCTGGCCGCCTTGGGGGCGCTCGACTACCTGATCCCGATCGCCTTCATCGTGGTCATCCTGCTGGCGATCGTGGCCTTCAGCTACCGGCAGACGATCTTCGCCTACCCGAGCGGCGGCGGCTCCTACGTCGTCTCCCGGGAGAACCTCGGGGTCAACCCGTCGCTGGTGGCGGGGGCGTCGCTCCTCACCGACTACATCCTCACGGTGTCGGTGTCGGTGGCCGCCGGGGTGGCGGCCATCACCTCGGCCTTCCCCAGCCTCCGTAAGGACACGGTGGCGATCTGTCTCCTTCTCATCCTGCTCATCACCCTGGCCAACCTGCGGGGGGTGAAGGAGTCGGGGCGGACGTTCGCCGTACCCACGTACGTCTACATCTTCTCCCTGGCCCTGCTGGTGGGGATCGGGCTCGTCCGGTCGTTCGGCGGCGGCCTCCACAAGCTGCCGCCCGACCCGAAGGCGCTGGAGGAGATCACCCGGCAGGGCAAGCTCATGACCGGAGTGACGCTCTTCGCCCTGATGCGGGCCTTCTCGTCCGGCGCGGTGGCCCTGACCGGCGTCGAGGCCATCAGCAACGGCGTGCCGGCCTTCCACCGGCCGGAGTCGAAGAACGCCGCCACCACCCTCATGTGGATGGCCGGCATCCTGGGCACGTTCTTCTTCGGGATCTCCGTCCTCACCCACCGGCTGGCTCCGACCCTCCAGCCGGAAGGCCACGAGACGATCCTGTCGCAGCTCGGCCGGGCGGTGTTCGGCCACAACACGCCGATGTACTTCGTGCTCCAGGTGTCGACGGCCGCCATCCTCACCCTGGCGGCCAACACCGCCTACGCGGACTTCCCCCGGCTGTCGTCGATCATCGCCCGCGACGGGTTCCTCCCTCGCCAGCTCTTCAACCGGGGCGACCGGCTGGTGTTCTCCAACGGCGTCATCGTGCTGGCGGTGCTGGCCGGCACCCTGCTGGTGGTGGTCAAGGGCGAGGTGACCCACCTGATCCCGCTCTACGCCGTCGGGGTGTTCACCTCCTTCACGCTGTCGCAGTTCGGCATGGTGAAACACCACCTGAAGGAGCGGGAGCCCGGGTGGCGGGGGTCGATGGTGATCAACGGCGTCGGCTCCGTGGCCACCGGCATCGTGCTGCTGGTCGTGGCCACCTCGAAGTTCACCAAGGGCGCCTGGCTCCCGATCGTCGTGATCCCGCTCCTCGTGCTCCTGCTCAAGGGCGTGAAGCGGCACTACGACATGGTCAAGGCGTCGCTGGCGGTGCCCGACGACTGGCGGCCCCCCCGCCTCAACCACACCGTGGTGGTGCTGGTCGGCGGCGTGCACCGGGGGGTACTGGAGGCGATGGCCTACGCCCGGTCCCTGGCCCCCAACCACCTGGTGGCGGTCACGGTGGTGTCCGACGAGGACGAGCAGGAGCGCATCGAGGCCGCCTGGGCGGCCCATGGCATCGACACCCCGCTCGACATCGTCTACTCCCCGTACCGGGACCTCTCCCGGACCATCCTCAAGTTCATCGACGAGATCGACGCCCGGTGGGACAACGACATCGTCACCGTGCTGATCCCGGAGTTCGTGGTCAAGCGGTGGTGGGAGCACATCCTCCACAACCAGACGGCCCTGTTCCTCAAGGGGCGCCTCCTCTTCCGGGAGGGCGTCGTCGTGACATCGGTGCCATATCACGTGCGGAGGGACAAGCCGAGTGACCCGCTCGTGGCCGGTCACAACCCGCCCGGTGCCCCGGCCGGCACCGCTCAGGTGGGCGGAAACGGCGCCGAGGCATCCGGTGGCGACGGGGTGGTCGAGGACCGCACGCCCAGCTGATCCCCGGATTCGCGGCTCGCCCGCCTTCGCCGCCTACCATGTCCGCCATGTGAACCGGGCCGCGCGTCTTCGTCGCGCGCTCATGACAGGAAGGCTTACCGCATGACCCCGCTCCTCCTCGCCTCCGAAGGGGGATACCAGGCGTTCCACCTCGGTTCGGGCGACAAGTTCGTCCTGCTGTTCTCCGGAGTGACCGCGCTCCTGGCGATCGCCGTCGGTTTCTTCCTGGCCAAGGGCGTCCTGGCCGCCGACCAGGGCACACCCAAGATGATCGAGATCGCCAAGGCGATCCAGGAGGGGGCGCTGGCCTACCTCAAGCGCCAGTTCAAGACGATCGTGGTGATCCTGATCCCGTTGGCGATCATCGTCTTCCTGACGTCGGTGAAGGTGGCCAAGCCGGACGGGACGGAGGCGCTGTCCTTCTTCGAGTCCGGCCTGTTCCGCACCCTCGCCTTCCTGGCCGGCTGCATGATGTCGGGCCTGACCGGCTTCATCGGGATGTCGCTGGCCACCCAGGGCAACGTCCGCACCGCCGCCGCGGCCAAGACCGGCTCCCTTCCCGCCGCCCTGCAGGTGGCCTTCCGGACCGGCGGCGTGGCCGGCATGTTCACCGTGGGCCTGGGGCTGTTCGGGGCCACCATCATCATCACGATCTTCCAGAACACGAGCTCGGCCATCCTGGTCGGGTTCGGGTTCGGCGGGTCGCTGCTGGCCCTGTTCCTCCGGGTCGGCGGGGGCATCTTCACCAAGGCCGCCGACGTCGGGGCCGACCTCGTCGGCAAGGTCGAGGCCGGGATCCCCGAGGACGACCCCCGCAACCCGGCCACCATCGCCGACAACGTGGGCGACAACGTGGGCGACTGCGCCGGTATGGCCGCCGACCTGTTCGAGTCCTACGAGGTGACCCTGGTCGCCTCCATCATCCTCGGGGTGGCCGCCTTCCGGTCGATCGGCGCCAATCCCGCCCTCGGCCTCATCTTCCCGGTCGCCTGCCGGGCTGTCGGCGTGCTGGCCTCGATCGTCGGCGTCTTCGCCGTCAAGGCCAAGGAGGGCGAGACCAACGCCCTCAAGCCCATCAACCGGGGCTTCCTCACCGCCGGCATCCTGACGGTCGTCGGGACGGCCATCGTCGCCTTCGGCTACGTCAAGAACAAGTCCGGCCACCACGAGGACCTGAAGGTGTTCCTGGCCGTGGTCGTCGGCCTCGTCCTGGCTCAGATCGTGAGCCGGCTGACGGAGTACTTCACCGGCACCGAATACTCGCCCGTCCGGGAGATCGCCGAGGCCGCCCGCACCGGCCCGGCCAACACCGTCCTGTCCGGAATCTCGTCGGGGCTCGAATCCTCCGTCTACGCGGTCATCTCCATCGCCATCGCCCTCGGCGTGGCCATCGCCCTCGGCGGCGGGAACCTCCAGTTCTCGCTCTACCTGGTCGCCCTCTGTGGCATGGGCATGCTGGCCACCACCGGCGTCGTCGTCTCCGAGGACACCTTCGGTCCGGTGGCCGACAACGCCGCCGGCATCGCCGAGATGTCCGGCGAGTTCCACGGGCCGCCGGAGCGGATCATGGTGAGCCTCGACGCCGTGGGGAACACCACCAAGGCTGTCACCAAGGGCTTCGCCATCGGCTCGGCCGTCATCGCCGCCGTGGCGCTGTTCGCCTCCTACATCGAGACGATCGGTTCGGAGCTGGGCCTCAAGGACGCCGCCGGACGGCTTCTCGAGGGCACGCCGCTGTTCCGGGACGTCCACACCCAGATCAACGTGGCCGATCCCAAGGTCTTCATCGGCCTCCTCATCGGTGGTTCGGTGCCGTTCCTGTTCTCCGCCCTGGCCATCCGGGCCGTGGGCCGGACGGCGGCCGTGGTGGTGCAAGAGGTCCGTCGCCAGTTCGCCGACGGCAAGATCATGGAAGGCACGAAGCGGCCCGACTACGGCCCGGTCATCGACATCTGCACCGCCGCCTCCCTGCGGGAGCTGGCCACCCCGGCGCTGCTGGCCGTGCTGACCCCCGTCATCATCGGCTTCGGCATCAACTACCTGGCGCTCGGGGCATTCCTGGCCGCCGTCATCCTGACCGGCCAGCTGATGGCCAACTTCCTGTCGAACTCCGGCGGGGCGTGGGACAACGCCAAGAAGTACATCGAGGACGGGCACGAGGGCGGCAAGGGCTCCGAGGCCCACAAGGCCGCCGTCATCGGGGACACCGTCGGCGACCCGTTCAAGGACACCGCCGGCCCCGCCCTCAACCCCCTCATCAAGGTGATGAACCTGGTTTCGCTGCTCACGCTGCCGGCCATCATCAAGCTCCAGGACAACGACCCGGCCCGCTTCACCATCGCCGGCGTGGCGTTGGTGGTGCTGATCGGCGCCGTCGCCTTCTCCAAGCGCAAGGGCGAGGCGATGGACGCCGGCGTTCCTCCGACCGCGACCCCGGCCGCGGCCGGCGCCAACGCCTGAGGGGCCAGCCCCGACCGACCACCGCTGCACCCGATCAGGGCCCCGGGAGATCCCCGGGGCCCGATCGCGTTTTAATGGCGCGATGAGCCTCCGTGAGCTGCTCCGTGCCCGGCCCGATGCCGACGATCCGCTGGCCCGACACCGGCCCGACAGCTACCCCGGGGTGAAGGGGAAGAAGAAGGCCGCCGAGTCGGGGGTCACCGACGCTGAGCAGCTGGCCGGCCTCCAGGAGCGGCTGTGGGCGGAGAAGGCCCGCATGATCCTGCTCGTTCTCCAGGGAATCGACACCTCGGGGAAGGACGGGACCATCGAGCACGTGATCGGCCAGGTGAACCCGCTCGGCTGCCGGATCACCTCCTTCACCCGGCCGACCGAGGAGGAGGCGAAGCACCACTTCCTGTGGCGCATCCGGCATGCGCTGCCCCAGCCCGGGCAGATCGGCGTGTTCGGCCGATCCCACTACGAGGACGTGATCGTGCCCCGGGTCCACGGCGGTCTGACCGAGGCCGAGATCGACAGGCGCTACGCCGAGATCGCCAGGTTCGAGGCCGGCCTGGCCGGCGGGTCGACGACGGTCGTGAAGTGCTTCCTGCACATCTCCAACGAGGAGCAGCGCCAGCGGCTGCTGGCCCGGCTCGACGAACCCGACAAGCGGTGGAAGTTCGATGAGCACGACATCGACGAACGGGCGCTGTGGCCCCAGTACCAGGACGCCTTCCGGGAGGTGCTCCGCCACAGCAGCCCCGACGCCGCGCCGTGGTACGTCGTGCCCGCCGACCGCAAGTGGTACCGCAACTGGGCGGTCGGCCGGATCCTGCTCGAGACGCTCGTCGAGATGGCGCCGGAGTACCCCCGGCCGGCCCTCGACATCCCGGCCCTCAGGGCTCGGCTGATGGTCCGGCCCCGCCTCCGGGCCGTGAAGTAGCCCGGCGGCTCCGGCGGATCTCGAGGAGGACGGGCACGGCCGACGCGGCCCCGATGAGCAGGATCACGGGGAGGAGGTACTTGTCGATGCCGTGGACGGTCTTGCCCAGCGTGTAGCCCAGCAGGGTCACGCCGATCGCCCACAGCAGGGCGCCGAGGACGTTGAAGGTGACGAAGACGCGGTACCGCATCGTGCCGATGCCCGCCAGGATCGGGGCGAACGTCCGCACGGCGGGGACGAACCGGGCCAGAACGATGGTGCGGGATCCGTACTTGTCGAAGTACTCGTTGGCCCGTTCGACGTACTCGGCCTTGAACAGCCGGGAGCCGGGTTTGAACAGGGACGGCCCGAGTCGGTTGCCGACGGCGTAGGCGACCTGGTTGCCGGCCACCGCGGCGGCGAAGCTGCCGATCAGGACCACGGCGATGTTCAGCTTGCCCTGGGAGGCGAGGAGGCCGGCGGTGAAGAGGAGGGTGTCGCCGGGAAGAAAGAAGATCAGGCTCGACTCGGCGAAGATGGTGACGAGCAGCCCGATGGTCCCGAACGTCTCAATGAGGTGTTTTTCCACGTTCGGGCACCATAATCCGGCCCACGCGTGACATCGGTGCCGCCGGTCTGGCACCCTGGCGGGCCGAGCGGCCCCCCGATCGCTCTGGAGGAACCGTGCCGAAGCCCCTCGTGATCGTCGAATCGCCCGCCAAGGCGAAGACCATCGCGGGCTTCCTCGGCTCGGGATTCGCCGTCGAGTCGAGCATCGGTCACATCCGCGACCTGCCCCGGAAGGCCCAGGAGGTCCCCGCCGCCTACAAGGACGAGCCGTGGGCCAAGCGCTGGGGGGTCGACGTCGACAACGACTTCAAGCCCCTCTACGTCGTCCCGGCCGAGAAGAAGGCCCAGGTCGCGAAGCTGAAGGCGCTCCTCAAGGACGCCGACGAGGTCTATCTCGCCACCGACGAGGATCGGGAGGGAGAGGCCATCGCCTGGCACCTCCTGGAAGTGCTCTCCCCCCGCGTGCCCGTCCGGCGGATGGTGTTCCACGAGATCACCCGGGCGGCCATCCAGGAGGCCGTCGCCCACTGGCGGGAGCTCGACCGGAAGCTGGTCGACGCCCAGGAGACCCGCCGGATCCTCGACCGCCTCGTGGGATGGGACATCTCCGAGGTCCTGTGGAAGAAGGTCTCGCCCCGGCTGTCGGCCGGCCGGGTGCAGAGTGTCGCCACCCGGCTGGTGGTGGAGCGGGAACGGAGCCGCATGGCCTTCCGCTCCGCCGGCTACTGGGACATCGACGGCACCTTCGCCGCCAAGGGCGTGACCTTCGGCGCCACCCTGACCAGCGTCGACGGCAAGCGGCTGGCGACGGGGAAGGACTTCGAGCCGACCACCGGCCAGCTCAGCGCCGCCGCCGCCGGCACCGTCGCCCTCCTCGACGAGGTGGCCGCCCGGGGGCTCGTCGAGCGCCTCACCGGCGTCGACTGCTCCGTGGCGTCGGTCGAATCACGGGACTGGAAGCAGTCGCCCCACCCCCCGTTCATGACCTCCACCCTCCAGCAGGAGGCGGGCCGCAAGCTCCGCTTCGGCACCGAGCGCACGATGCGCCTGGCCCAGAAGCTCTACGAAGCGGGCTACATCACCTACATGCGGACGGACTCCATCGCCCTGTCGGAGCAGGCCATCGCCGCCGCCCGGGCGGAGATCAGCGAGCGGTACGGCGCCGACCACCTTCCCGACAAGGCCCGGCTCTACTCCCGCAAGGTCAAGAACGCCCAGGAGGCCCACGAGGCGATCCGGCCGGCCGGCGACCGGTTCCGGCGCCCCGAGGAGGTCGCCCGGGAGGTCGACGCCGTTCTCCGCCTCGGGCAAGACGATCACCTTCGCCGGCTTCCTCCGGGCCTACGTCGAGGGCTCCGACGACCCCGACGCCGAGCTGGAGGACCGCGAGGTCCGCCTGCCGGCCCTGGAGCAGGATGAGGCGGTGGCCAACACCGGTCTTGAGGCCGCCGGGCACGCCACCCAGCCGCCGGCCCGCTACACCGAGGCCTCCCTGGTGGCCGAGCTGGAGTCCCGGGGGATCGGGCGGCCGTCGACCTACGCCAGCGTGATCCAGACCATCCAGGACCGCGGCTACGTGTGGAAGAAGGGCTCGGCCCTCGTCCCCAGCTGGACGGCTTTCGCCGTGGTCCGGCTCCTGGAGGAGTACTTCACCCACCTGGTCGACTACGACTTCACGGCCCGGATGGAGGAGAGCCTCGACGACATCGCTCGGGGGGAACGGGAGTCCGTCCCCTGGCTGCGGCAGTTCTACTTCGGCAACGGGGTGGTCGGGCTCCGGACGCTGGTCGAGGAGAAGGTCCCGGAAATCGACGCCCGGGAGATCAACACGATCCCCATCGGGGCCGACGCCGAGGGCCGGGAGATCGTGGTGCGGGTGGGCCGGTTCGGGCCCTACCTGTCCCGGGGGGACCAGACGTCGCCCGTCCCCGACGGGATCGCCCCCGACGAGCTCACCCCGGAAATCGCCTCCGAGCTGCTCGAGCGGGGCCCCGAGGAGGGCCGGGTGGTGGGCACCGACCCCGCCACCGGCCTCGAGGTGTCCGTGCGGGACGGGCGCTA